>JAESFN010001042.1_pt1 | contig 15675 bp, 17 predicted proteins | sample 9269411 | NCBI WGS metagenome assembly JAESFN01 (sample SAMN14505399, study PRJNA617100) | algae metagenome | isolation source: Iphinoe sp. HA4291-MV1 and co-occurring heterotrophs from trail next to... | place: USA: Maunawili Falls, Hawaii | collected 2009-07-25
CACCCGCCGCCACGAGCGCGTCCCTCGGCCGGATGCTGAGATTGGTTCTCGCATCAAGCAGATTGCGATTGATATACCACGCCGCCACCGCCACCAGCCCGAACGCGCCGGCCGCGATGGTGCTGAGCATTGCCACAAATCCGAGCAGTATTCCGACAAAACAGCCGCGCAACTATCCACCTGGCACCTATTGGCCACCGGTGTGACCGTCACCGGCGTTGCGACCCTACCCGGAGTTTGACGCTCGCCTGTCAGAATGGTCAAATCGCACGTACACGCCGATTGGCGCCGCATCTCACCGCCCGATCACTGGGAGCGACTGATTTGAGCATTCTGCAGGGAGCACGAATAACCCTGGGCGTCTCCGGCGGCATCGCCGCCTACAAAGCCGCCGATCTGGCGAGCAAACTCGTGCAGGAAGGAGCGACCGTTGATGTCCTCCTGACCGAGAGCGCCACCGCCTTCATTCAGCCACTCACCTTCCAGGCGATCACGAAGCAACCGGTGCACACCGGAGTGTTTGAGGGATGGACCGATAACTGGTTTGGGCATATCTCACTCGCCCACACATCGCAGCTGCTCATCGTTGCTCCGGCAACCGCCAACACGATCGCCCATCTCGCCAATGGAATGGCCCGCGATATGCTCGGCGCCGTCGCTCTCTCCACATCCGCTCCCCTGATCATCGCCCCGGCGATGGAGCACACGATGTATCACCACCCGGCGACGCAGGCGAATTTGGACGCGCTGCGCGCGCGCGGCGCCACGATCGTCGGTCCGGAAACCGGACGTCTCGCCTCCGGCGAATTCGGTGATGGGCGACTGGTTTCGCCGGAGCACCTGGTTGGCGCGGTGCGTCAGGTGCTCGGCAAGAACGGTCCCCTCGCGGGACGGCGCATCGTGATCAGCGCGGGCGGCACCCAGGAGCCGATTGATCCGGTTCGCTATCTCGGGAATCGCTCCAGCGGGCTGATGGGTTACAGCCTCGCGCAATCGGCAGTCGATTACGGAGCAGATGTCACGCTGATCTCCGGCCCGACTACGCTGAAGCCGCCGTTCGGAGTGCACTACCGCGGAGTTGAAACGGCGGACCAGATGCTCGCCGAGGTTCGTTCCGCCACAGAGCACGCCGATGTACTTATCATGTCGGCCGCCGTCGCCGATTACCGGCCCGGGGAAGCACGAACGTCGAAGATCAAAAAAGGCGGGCCTGACGAGCCGAGCTCGATCGAGCTGGTACGCAATCCCGACATCATCGCCTCGATCGATCATCCAGGGTTGCTGAAAATCGGCTTCGCCGCTGAAACCGACGATCTGATCGCCCACGCCCGCGAAAAACTGGAGCGCAAAGGGCTGGCGATGATCGTCGCCAACGACGCGGTGAAAACGATCGGCAGCGATCGCAGCACCGCCACGATTCTTCGCCCCTACGGCGAGGAAGAACCGTTGCCGATGATGGATAAGCCGCAACTCGCCGATACCCTGATGTCGCGCGTTGCGGATCTCCTGCGGGATCGTGGCCGGTGAAGGATCGGATCGAATTCGACGAGTCCGTCCAAGAGGGCCGAAGTTTCATCCATTCGCGGATGCTCTTCGAAATCGGGCTCTGGGTCTATTCCATAGCAAGCGGACTGATCGTCGCCCGCCTGCTCATCCTCCTCTTCAACGTTGAAGGGCGGGTTTGGGTCGTCAGCTTCATCAACTCGCTCACCGATCGCATGGTTTGGCCGCTGAAACGGCTGCCGGGCGGCACACGCGATCTCCCCGGGGGTTTGACGCTGGCTGACGCTACACTGGTTGTCTTCGTCGTGGTGGTGCCGTTGCTGCTGATCGCGTTTGGCAAATCACCGGCGCGCCGGCAGCGATTGTGATCTGGCAGCTTGCCGGTAAACCCCGTCATAACCGTTAATGTTGAGTGGTGAAACGTTTCAGGGGAGTTGGAGAGAGATCGATGGCACGAAGCTTGGTACGTGGAATTCTTGGGCTGGTGCTTGCCGCGGTGGCGACGCTGATTGCGAACAAGATCGTCGAGGCAATGTTCGGGCCCGAAGAATCCGCGTGAGATGTCCGTCGCCGAGAAGGATTCCGAACCGCCTAAGCGGCGTCTAGCGCTGCTTATTGCCAATCCCGCAACCAAGGGGAATATCCCGACCTACGTCGCAGCGGTGCGCGCGGCAGCGCCACCGTCGGTGGACGTGTGGGTGCGCTATACCCGTCGCGGCGATTACCCGCTGGCAGATGTCGCCGACATCATTGATGACGCCGACCTTCTGATCGCGGTGGGCGGCGATGGTACCGTCGCGACGGTCGCCGATCTCGCCATGGCGCGGCAACTCCCCTTGGCGATCATTCCCGCCGGCTCGACAAACATCGTCGCCCGCGATCTCGGTATTCCCAGCGATCCCAGCACCGCCGCGAATCTCATTTTTGGGAATCACCGCGAGCGCTTGATCGATCTCGGACGCTGCAACGACCGCTGGTTTCTCCACATGGGCGGTTCCGGTATCGACAGCAAGCTTTTCATGGCCACGGATCAGGCACGCAAGCGGCGCTATGGTTGGAAAGCGTACGTCGGCCCGGCGATACGCAATCTCTTCTCCACCCAGGCCCGCTATACCCTGACGACTGAGTTCGGGTCGCTCTCCGTGATGTCGCCGTTGATTCTCGTGGCGCTGGGCGGCGCGCTGATCACGCCGGAAATCAAAATCGCGTCCGGCATTTCGCGCGATGACGGCTTGCTCGACGTCTTCGTGTTTACACCATCAAATTCAACCAAACTGGTCGACACTGGCTTACGTCTCATCTCTCGCCAGATCGAAGCATCACCGTATGTCACCCGTATTCGCTGTACCGAGCTGCTGCTCGAAGCGGATCCCGAGATGCCAGTCGAGATCGATGGTGACGTCACCACCCACACTCCAGCGCACTTTACGATCTCACCACTCGCGCTGAATGTGATCGTCCCCAAATAGCTCATCAATTCGCGTCTGGACAATCAAAAGCCCCACCTTCGTTTGTACGAAGGTGGGGCTTTTGCTTAGGTACTATGGGAAGACAGTGGTGTTGTCTGGGTTCCAGGCCATGGTAAACGGATCCGTCGTTGTTGCACTCGTGAACTGGGTTGAGTCCGGGTCCGAAGAGTAAACAACGATCTGGGTCCCGTTGTAGAACGACGTAGACTCTCCTGCCGCCAGTGTTCCATCAAAGAGAATCTCACCGTCCACGGTTATCTGAACGTAGATTTCATTGATAGCGACAACCTGAATCGATGCCTCAACCGCTGAGTCCGGAGAATCAGTGATTGTCTCGCCGTTGGACGACGGTGGTTCAGTCGCCTCTTCTGTCGTATCAGGAACCGAAGCTTCATCTGACTCCTGCGTCTCAACCGCTTGCGCCTCTTCGGTGGGAGTCGGCGATGGCTGCGGAGTCGGGCTCGGCTCGGCAGTTGCGGTCGGAGTCGGTGGTTTCGGCGTCGGGCTTGGGATCGTCAGGTCGGCCTGATCAACCGGCGTTAGCGTGGCGATGATCTGTGTCGGCGTTTCGCTGCTCGGCGATTTGCCGAAATACGCGCTGTACGCCCAGGCGAACCCGACCAGCATCAGCACCGCCACCACGCCAATCATGGAGAAGTTCAGGTACCCCAAACCTCCGTGCACGCTCGGTGTCGGCGGATTCGAGATCGGCGCTGCAACGGCGCGATCGCCGCTCGCCTCCTCATAAAGGCGAATGAGCACCGACGGGTCAAGCCCGAGGTAGCTGGCGTAATGGCGAACGATGCCACGCCGGAAGGTGGCGCCATCGGGGAGAACGCTGAAGTTCTCCTCTTCCAAGGCCACGAGATAGTATCGATTGATGTAGGTCGCTTGCGCGGCCTCAATCAGAGAGATCCCTTTGTGCGCACGCGCCTGGCGGAGGGTATCGCCGAATGCTGCCATTTATCTCTCGCCCACGGTCGTCGCAAATGCGGTTCCAGCCACACGACGCATCGGGTTTGGTTGCCATCCAAAACGGTCAGAACCGTGGCTCGGTTTTGACAGGAGAAGCATACCCCAACCCTTCCTATGTCGTGTGTAGATCGTCGTCAGTTTCTCGCTCATTCATACGAATGGCGAACTGGTCGAGCAACGGAGTCGGCTCGCCGTGATGCGAGATGTCGACCCGTGACTCCCAGTATTCGTCTGAAGGCAACCACCACGCCCCGATCGACGAGGCGCAGGAAAGCTGCTTCAGATCGACAATTCTTCGATAGGTTTGGGCATAAACGGCACCACACGTGGGTCCGTTGATCCCAGGACGCAGATAACGGCAGGTTTGGCAGATGCGGGGCATCCGGTCAATCGCCGCGTCATCGTCATCGCGTTCGCCGAAGGTCGAATCGGCCAGCAGATAGTCTTCCCCACCCTCTTCCGCGTCATACGGCAGGGGTGGCAGCTGCACCTGATCGTGCCGTGGCGGCACAACCTCGTCGCGCGGCTCGGTGAAACGATCGCTCTCCGCGTACACAGCCGGTTGCCCTGTCCACGGCTCGGGCTCGCTCCACCGATCCTCTTGATCGGCGGCTTCCCAGGCCTCGATTTCTTCCTCACGGCGAATCGGCCGTCCTGCCGCCGCTTCCCGGCGATGCAGCAACGAGCCGAGGAACCCGCGACGCTTCTGCCGCGGCTGCGGCATGGCGTCGAGCAGCACATCATCCTGCGGCCAGGGAGCTTGATCGGCCCAAACCGTGCCCCAGGGCTCAGTCGGTGTGCCGTCTTCCCAGACATCGTCGCCGATTTCCAGGTCCTCGGTAGGCGCCGGCCGTGCTTCGTCTACCGGTGCAAATTCGACCGGCTCGTTTTCAGCTGCGTCGAACTCCACCGTCAGCTCACTCTCTACAGAATCAGCGTATCGCGGCTGAGGAGTAACCTCGGGCTGAGTTTCTTCACTGAAATCGGGAAGCTCCGGGATCTCGGTGAAACGCGTGTCGTCATCGCGGAACGAGATGTTCAGGGGAGCTTCATGCCGACCGGCACGACGCGCATCCTCAACATGCTTACGCACCTCAGCGAGCGAAACCGGCGGCACCAACGGCTGACGCGGGCGCTCGAATGGAATCGGGCGCTCCTCGATCACCGAATCCTCCCCGGCAACAGCATCGCCGGTAAAGGTTGGCAACTCGCTGGGATCGCGGCGCGAGGAGGCGTTGAGCTCTCGCTTGCGCGCCTCACGAGCGCGGCGCATCGCCTCACGCGCATTGCGCGTGCCACGCGGATTGAGAAGATCGTCGTCGCTCAGCAACGGTCGATCCTCCTGAATATCGATCTGATCGGTCGAAAGACGCGGAGACTGGTCGATCCAGTAGTTCGCGGAGTTGGGATCTGCAGCGGCGGCAACCTGTCCGGACGCTTCGTCCGTGATAGTTTCGCCGTCCGACCGTGCTTCCCAAAGATCTTGCTTCCAGCCTCGCCGGCAGCCGATCTCGGCCTCACGATACATAACAAGCCCGCCCTGATGGCTCACCACGAGCGGGTTCGTGCAATGACCTGCAGTCGCCCCGTCGATCTTCCTGAAGTGTCGGCAGTTTCGGCAAATGCGGTCTGTCACCCTGCTCCCACCCAAGCCATCTTCCCGCACGGAGCAACGCAGCGCCTACCGTCAAACAAGCAGCCCCCATGCGCCTGTTTGCGGCCGCCCTGAAGTCGGGCAACGGCACCTCGTGCAGTGCCATTCTAGACAACTTTTGCACTCGCTGTCCATGATCCGATCGTAGGATCGGGTCCTGGCGAACGAACACTTTATCCGTACATTTCCGCATGTTTTTGTTTCTACGTAGCTCGGCGAGTTCACTCTAGCAGGTATCGGCGATGACGATCCGGCACAGAATCGACCGTTGCGCCGACCGGCGATTTTCCGCATTGCGCGCGTACGATCGTGCACGCGCGACGATCCTGACGTATACTTTGGCGTTCCGGCTTTTTGTGCCGGCGTTTTCTGTTGTCTTCGGATTTTGCGCGCCGTTGCCGCGCCCGTGACAACGAGGGATTGCCCGTGTCAATCAGCGATTCACAGATCACGCTCCATCCCGCCACCGCGCCGAAGCGGATGCCAGCCAACGGCAAGCGCTTCCATATCTGGACCATCGGTTGCCAGATGAATGAAGCTGACAGCGCCAAGGTCGCGGCCATGCTGCTGGAGGTGGGTTATCGCCCGACTGAGGAGGAGACCGAGGCCGATATCATCGTGCTCAACTCCTGCGTGGTTCGGCAGGCGGCGGAAGATAAGGTGGCGGGCAAGCTCAATGCGCTCGCTCGCCTCAAGCGCGAAAAACCGGATATGCCGCTCGTGCTCACCGGCTGCATGGTCACCAAGCAGCAGGAAAAGCTACGCGAGCGCTTCCCGCACGTCGATCTCTTCTTCGATCCTTCTGACTTCGGCAAGCTCGAAGCGGTGGTGCCGGAACTCGCCGAGCTCGATGACGATCTCGAGCAGCTGCCGCACTACTACCTGCCGAATGATACCGATGCCCGTGTTTCGGCCTACGTGCCGATCATTTACGGCTGCAATTTCCTCTGCTCCTACTGCATCGTGCCCTATCGCCGCGGCAAAGAGCGCAGCCGGCCGTTGCTGGAGATCGTCGAGGAAGTGAAGCGGCTGGTCGCCACCGGCGTTCGCGACGTCACGCTGCTCGGGCAGACCGTGAATGCCTACGGTCACGACCTGGATGAGAAAAAGGATCTCGCCGACCTCCTCTATGAAGTCGACAAGATCTCGGGGCTCGATCGCCTGCGCTTCCTGACCTCGCATCCGAAGTACATGTCGAATCGCATTATCGATGCGATGGCTGACCTTCCTTCGCTCTGCGAGCACCTCAACCTGCCGGTGCAGGCGGGCGACAACGAAGTGCTGCGACGAATGCGCCGCACCTACACCACCGATCTCTGGCTCGATCGTCTTGCCTACGCGCGCGAGCGTATGGGTGATCTCACGATCGCGACCGACATCATCGTCGGGTTCCCGGGCGAAACCGAGGAACAGTTCGAGCACACCCTCGATGTACTGCGCGAGGCGCAGTGCGACAAAGTTCACGTCGCCATGTATTCGCCTCGTCCGGGCACTCTCTCGGCGCGCTGGGAGGACGATATCCCCCACGAGGAGAAACATCGCCGCCTGAACGCCCTTGAAAAGCAGCAGGAGCAGATCAATACCGATCGCAACGCGAGGCGCCTGGGGCAAACGCTGGAAGTGCTCGTCGATAGCAAGCAGAAGGGCCGATGGACCGGACGCTCGCGCGGCAACCAGCTCATTCACTTCGACGACGATCGCGATCTGCTGGGCAAGCTGGTCGACGTCAATATCACAAAAACGAGTCCATGGTTTTTCCTGGGAGAACCGACGAACGAGCCGCGCTAGCGCTCGAACACGCCGCGCCACCAGCGCGATAGGAAAGCAGAGCAGATGCCGAAGGACGAAGCTCAGGTAACACGCAAACAGTTGGTGATCGATGCCCGCACGGCCGCCCTCGCGGGAAATTGGGCCGACGCAATCATCATCAATCAGCAAATTCTCGAGCGCAGCCCCCGCGATGCCGAAGCGTACAGCCGCATCGGGCGCGCCCAGCTCGAACAGGGCAACTACGCTGCCGCAACTGAGGCCTACACCCAGGCGTTGAAAGCGGACAAAGCGAACATCATCGCCCGCCGCAACCTGCAGCGCCTCGAGCTCCTGCGCAAAGCCCCGAGCAGCGCGCACACCTCGGCCGCGGGCGCTCCGAAAACGAGCGTTTTCATCGAAGAGGTCGGACGCACCTGGGTTGCCGAGCTGGTGGCCCCGGTCGAGCTTGAAACGCTGGCTCTGATTTCCCCGGGCGAGCAGCTCAAACTCGAAATCGCCAACGGTGTGCTCTTCGTCGCCGATAGCAACGGAAAGCACCTCGGCCAGATCGACGCCAAAACCGCCGAGCGTGTCATTCAGCTGATGCAGAACGGCAATCAATACGAGGTCTACGCCCTGGGCATCTCGTCACGCAGTTTGCGCGTCATCCTGCGCGAAACCTACCGCGATCCCCGCAATGGCAACCTCGTCTCATTCCCGCGCCAGATCTCCGCGACCCGCGCCTATCTCCGCGAGCGCGACTCGCTGCGCGCGCGTGACGAATCGGAGTTCATTCTTCTCGACGAGGACGACGATATCGACGACGACGCGTCACTCGATTCCAATGAGGAAGAGGACAACTCGGACAACGATAACGACGGCTTCGGTGAGGACACCCTTCAGATCGACGAAGAGGACACCGGCATCTAACCCGCTGCGTTCCTCAAGCGCGAAAAACCCCGGTCGGGATTCCGACCGGGGTTTCTTGTGTGCTTCGGTGGTTGTTCCTAGTCGATGAAGAAGAGGAGCACTATCATCCCGACCAGCAAAATGCCGGCAATGATCAACAGGCGATGCAGGTCCTCCCGAACCATCGTCATCTCCTGCTCGCGCGTCAGCGTGACAACGCCGGTCGGCATGCCGGTGCCGCGAGCAACGGAACCGCGCTCCACCGCGCGCCGCTGCGCCTGCGTCAGGCGCTGCCGCGATACACTGCGCGTTGATGGCCCGCCACCCAGAGCCACACCTGTATCCTCGGGTTCAACATCAGGCGCCGGTTTCGGAGCAACGGCCTGCGCCGCAGCAGTCTGCGTGGCGCGGGTCTGCGCCGCCCGGACCTGGGCACGATTCGGTTTCGCCCCACTCTGCTGACGCTTCATGCGCTGCTCGTGGACCGATGCCCGTTTTGCTTGCTCGGTCGACTGCTCCTGTGACACCGATCGAATCCCTCGCTCACCACCAGCTCGCGCATGCGCGCGAACGAATCGGTTCAGTATATCGCTCACCCCCCGGCATTGGCGAAGGTACCGGTCATCGCACGAGCTGCAATCAGGTCCTCTGGCGTGTTCACGCTGATCAAGGAATGCAGCCCGGGATCGAAGCGCAGCACATCCGGCTCTCCGATAAACCGCGAGTCGAGTTGCTCCAGAGCTCGCTGGACGCGCCGTTCGCCCGCGGCAAGCAGCCTCTCGATGGTGCCCAGCGCAGAGCGTTCGTAGCGAGCGATCATGGGATGGCGCTGGCGTCGCCCATCCAACACGATCTCCGGCACCAGCGCCGGTGCAGATGGCAATTCGCTTATCCAGCGCAACAGCGAAATCGAGAGAAATGGGTGATCGCACGAGAGGACCATGGTCTGACCGGTCGAGGAAGATGTGAGGGCGGTGGCAATTCCGCCGAGTGGCCCCTCCCCGGGATAGTGATCGGCGATCACCGGCACGCCGAATCGCTGATAGTCGCGATCGATCGGTCCGATAATCGCCACGCCTCCGGCAATTTCGCGGGCAACCGCGATCACACGCTCGATCAGCGCCGGCCCGTCTGCCTCAAGACGGACGAGGGCTTTGTCTGCCCCCATCCTGCGGCTAACGCCGCCCGCGAGAATTGCCACTGATGTCACACTACGAACCACTGGTCACCCGTACCTAATTCCCGTAGCACGATTGCGAGCATCTCGTTATACTCCACCACCAAACCACCCGGGATACGACCAGCCTCCCCGCGACTGGAGATGTGGAGTTGTCGGTAGTGGACGGATCACATCGGACAATTGAGCTTCCTCGTTCAGCACCGTTGCGGTAAACCGCGCGGTGCTTTTTGGTTGCTCGCCAGCACCACTGCTGCGGTATCCCGGGATGTGTGGTTCGGCCGGTAGGCGGGAATATTGAGGAGGCGCTTGATGAATTCGAGCATGATCGGCAAGATCGAAAAGGCCCACCGCTATGCCCGTGAACCGCATCGCGTTCACGTTTCCACGTTGGCCGCCAGGTTCGATGGCGACAACGATGGATATGAGGTCGAGTTGCGTGACGGCGAGTGGCACTGCAGTTGCCACACCTTCGAATCGCACGCGGTCGGCGCGACCTGCGCGCATGTGATGGCGATGCAGGAGATGTTTAAGGGCGTCATTTCGACGGACGCGCGGTACTTCGGAGCCGAACTCGCGGAGCAAGCCTAAACTCGAGCGGCTCAATTCGGGGAATGGGTTAATCGGTCGCCCGTCGCAATCTCGCCAACCGGTACGGTGAGAATCACGCGGCGGGCGACTACTTCCCTCGGATCAAACACGCCGAACGGTAATTCCGGCTGCACCTGCTCGATGGCGATACGCTGCCGGTAATGCGATTCGGCGCCCGTGTATGACAGCGCTCCGAACGTAATCCCGATCGACGCGCCATACGCCTGCATCGTGCGACGCAACGATGCTCGCAGCGAGCGCATCATCGCGTGGCCTCGCTCAACACGGGACGAGCAATACGCACAAATCGCTCCACCGGCATCACGAACAGCACACCACCGCCCTGTTGCACCGGTGCGATCGATTCCAATTCCACATCGGCGAATTCTGGCACCGCTCCACTCGGAACCCGATGGACGCGGCGGCGGCAAATGCGATCGACAATTTCGACGCATTCGCGCAGCCGGTCGTTCTCGATTCCGATGAACACCGTCGCGTTAGCATTTCGCAGGTATCCACCGCTGCTGCCGATACGGGTAGCGCGCATGCCTGCGGCGGCGAGTGAACGAAAGAGCGGATCAGCATCCAGATCGTGGACCACCGCAACGACGAGCTTCATCAATACGCTTCCCAGATTCCCCTGCCCTCGTGTGGGCGACATCCCTCGGCGTTAGGATACCGCTCATTACCGGAACCCGCTGCGAGGAAGCGCCGCCGATGCCACACGCGATTCACAATCTTGCCGAATTGACCTGGGTCGAGGCGACGTCGGCTCTGAACGACGCCATAGCGATTTTGCCCATCGGCGCCATCGAAGCGCACGGACCGCATCTACCGCTCAACACCGATCTGCTGATTTCGGAGGAAGTAGCGCGACGGGTCGCGAAGCGATTGGCTTCAACTCAGGACGTCGTAATTCTGCCCTCGATCGCTTACGGCGTCAGCTACGTCGGGTCTACCTTTGCCGGTACGACCCCGGTACCGCCGGGCGCGCTGACGCAGGCTCTCATCGAAGTGCTGGTCACTACCCTCGATCGCGGAGCTGCCGCGGCGTTGATTGTCAATTCCCATCTCGAACCGGCCCACATAAACGCCGTGGAAACCGCTCGCGAGCGAGCGTCTGGAGCGACAATGAAGCCAGTCGCCTTTCCCGATATCCGCGCACCCCGCTGGACCGAGCGGCTCTCCCAAGAGTTCCGCGATGGTATGCGCCACGCCGGTTCCTACGAAACATCGCTCATTCTCGCCGCCTACTCCGAGCGTGTGCGCCAGGACATCCTCCCCACGCTCCCGCCAGTATTGGTCGATCTTCCCGGCGCACTCCGAGCCGGCGCTCGCTACTTCGACGACGCAGGTGGCACGCTCGCGTACTTCGGCAATCCTGCCGCAGCTACCGCCACCGAGGGAGAAGCGATGTACGCCGCCTTAGTCGAGATCATGCTCGATGCCCTTCGAGAGGCGTAATGCCTCTCGCAAGTGTGTCCCGCGACCGTCAACCAGTTCGCGTGTTTCGCGCTAGGCTCGGCTGAGCCGGCGACTGATAGCTACTGATATCTACGCTTCCCACCTAGTTGGGTAATCGAGAATGGAATCGTCGCCATGACATGGACCTACGGAGATACAATCCTGCTTCGCTACCTGAACCGGGGAAGGATTTCGCATGTCGTGGCCGCGACGGTAGTTGAAGATTCGCCCGATTTGATTGCGCTCTATGTCGCGATGAATTCACCAATGAAAATCAAAGTTGGACTAGATGGAACGCGAATTCCGAGATCGCTCCCCTATCCCGAACGGTTTGGCAAGCCGTGGAAACTAGCAGACGGCACCTGGTCCGAACGATCTGTCCTCTGGCTCACCAAACCGGGAATGCCTTATGCAATCGGAGTATTTTGGGCAGGCACCGAGCGTCTATTTGCTGGTCTGTACTGCAACATCCAGGATCCGCTACAGCGGCATGCGCTCGGATTTGATTCCGTGGATCATGTTTTGGACGTCCAATTCTGGCCGGATGGGACCTGGAGCTGGAAAGACGAGGATGAGTTCGAAGATGCCCAACTCGTTGGCAGATTCACACCGGAGTCTGCAGCCACAGTGCGCGAGGCGGGCGAGACGGCTATTAAGGCATGGAAGCAGAAAGCATGGCCATTCGACTCAGATTGGGCGACGTGGGAGCCGGACGGCTCTTGGAGTATCCCAGCGATTCCCACAAATTGGGATCAGCTATTTTGATTCCACCCGGCCCCAAACTGCGTCGAACTCTACTATCCACCCTGATAGAAGCAAAATAGCCCGGCTCCTCATCGGAGCCGGGCTACTTCAAAGAGCAAGTTAGGCGAGAGCGACGGTGCCCGCCGCAGCGGCGAGCGCTTCCGCTTTGTCGGTCCGCTCCCAGGGCACGTCGAGGTCGGTGCGACCAAAGTGACCGTAAGCTGCCGTCTGCCGGTAGATCGGCTGGCGAAGCTCAAGATTGTGGATGATCGCGGCCGGGCGCAGATCGAAGTGCTCACGGATCAGCTTCTCGATCAAGCTGTTCGGCACTTTGTTAGTGCCAAAGGTCTCGACGAAGAGCGAAATCGGGTGAGACATACCGATCGCGTACGAAACCTGCAACTCGCAGCGATCAGCCAGACCTGCGGCGACGATGTTTTTCGCCACGTAGCGCACGGCGTAGGCAGCGGAGCGGTCAACCTTCGTCGCATCCTTACCGGAGAATGCGCCGCCGCCGTGGCGAGCCATTCCACCGTAGGTATCGACGATGATCTTCCGGCCGGTGAGCCCGGCATCAGCCTGGGGACCGCCGATCAGGAACTTACCACTCGGATTGATGTGGTAGTTCGTGTTTGCATCAAGGTATTCCGCCGGAACTACCTGAGCGATCACCTTCTCCTTGATGTCCTTGGCGATCTGCTCCTGCGTCACGTCTGGGCGGTGGTGCGTGGAAACGACGATCGTATCGACACGATACGGTTTGCCGTCCTGATACTCCACCGTCACCTGGCTCTTGCCGTCCGGCAGCAGGTACGGCAGTGTGCCGTCCTTGCGCAGCGCCGACAGCTGGCGAGCGATCTTGTGCGCGAGCGCGACCGGCATCGGCATCAGTTCGGGCGTCTCGTTCGAGGCGTACCCGATCATCATGCCCTGGTCGCCGGCGCCCGTGTTCTCGAACGGATCGTCGACGCCACCGGCGCGAATTTCGAGCGCGTTGGTAACGCCATCACCGATATCCGGGCTTTGCTCTTTGATCGAAACGATCACACCGCAGGTGTGCGCATCGAAACCGCACGTCGAATCGACGTAGCCGATTTCGCTCAGCGTTTTGCGGACAATCGTGGGAATGTCGACATACGCCGTTGTGGTGATTTCGCCGAACACGAAGATGGTGCCGGTCGTGGTCCCAGTCTCGCAGGCCACGCGGGCCATCGGGTCTTCCGCCAGAATGGCGTCGAGCACCGCATCGGAGATCTGATCGCAGACCTTATCCGGGTGCCCCTCGGTGACCGATTCCGAGGTGAAGAACGTGCGCTCGGAATTGCCGAGCGACGAACCATTCATCCCCACGTCTTGATCCTCCTCGAACCGCGTTCCGCGCTGTGCAACGCCCACGCCCAGCCCGATCTGAAACAACTGCTGCTGTTATCGCCCGAACCGGACGTTACTGCCAGGATGTGAGATACCGGTGCTGGTCCTCGGTGAGCTCGTCGATATCGATGTTCATGCTCACCAGCTTCAGGCGGGCGATCTCATGATCGATTTCGACCGGCACGCCGTAGACGCGCGGCTCAAGCGTTTTCGCCTGGCTGACGAGGTATCCAGCCGCCAGCGCCTGATTCGCGAAGGACATGTCCATCACGCTCGCGGGGTGGCCTTCAGCCGACGCCAGGTTGATCAGGCGCCCCTCACCGAGCACGATCAACGACTTGCCGCCGACCTTGAACTCTTCGACGAACGGGCGGAGGGTGCGGCGGCCTTCACCAGCCATCTCCTCCAGCGCTTTCAAATTGAGCTCGGAGTTGAAGTGACCGGAGTTCGCCATGATCGCGCCATCCTTCATCACTTCGAAGGAATCGCGATCGACCGCGTTGATGTTGCCGGTGGCGGTAACGATGAGATCGGCGCGCGGTGCGGCATCAACCATCTTCAGGACGGTGAAGCCGTCCATCGCGGCTTCGAGCGCGCGCACCGGGTTGATTTCGGTGACGATCACCTGGGCACCCATGCCGCGGAGGCGCATCGCGATGCCCTTGCCGCACCAGCCGTACCCGGCCACGACGGCGGTTTTGCCGGCGAGCAGGATGTTGGTGGCGCGAAGGATGCCATCGATGGTGCTCTGGCCGGTGCCATAGCGGTTATCGAAGAAATGCTTCGTGTCAGCGTCGTTCACCGCGATGATCGGGAACTTGAGTACGCCATCGGCTTCCATCGCGCGCTCGCGAATCACGCCGGTGGTGGTCTCCTCCGTGCCGCCAATGATGCCGGACAGCAGCTCCGGGTACTGCTTGTGCAACGTGGTCACCACGTCGGCACCGTCGTCGATCACGATCTGCGGCTTGTGGGCGATCACGGCGTGAATGTGCTTGTCGTAGGTTTCACCATCTTCGCCCTTGATCGCGAAGACCGGGATACCGGCATCGACCAGTGCCGCGGCAACGTCGTCCTGCGTCGAGAGCGGGTTGCTCGCGCAAAGCACCGCGTCCGCGCCACCGGCCTGGAAGGTCAGCGCGAGGTTCGCGGTTTCGGTGGTGACGTGAGCGCAGACGCTCATGCGGATACCCGCCAGCGGCTTGTCCGCGGCGAAACGCTCGCGGATCTGGCGGAGCACCGGCATCTCGCGGGCAGCCCACTCGATGCGACGGCGGCCATCCGCAGCCAGCGAGGGGTCCTTGATGTCAAAATTGCGGGTCGAAGTCGAGCTACTCATACATTCCTTTCAGCGGACCGTTCGCGATCCATCATCCGGTCGGAGCCGGTCTTACGCACGAAATTGCTGCGCGGAAATCGCGCCGGTGTAATCTGGGAACGCTGTTTCGAACCGCTCGACGAACGATTCGATGGTGTAGGTGTGCTCCTGCGTACCGAGCTGCTCCACCGCGAAGGTCGCGGCGACTGAGGCGATGCGACCGACGATCTCGGTTTCCGCTTCGATCAGCAATCCTTTGATCAAGCCCGCGCGGAACGCGTCTCCCGCTCCGGTCGGATCGGCAACCGTCTGCGCAGTCGCGGCCGGAATCTTCACAATCGTCCCGTTCTTGCGGAATTCCGAGCCGTCGGCACCGTAGGTAACCACCAGCAGCGGAACCCGCTCGGTCAAGGCATCGATGGTGAGCCCGGTTTTTTGCTCGATCATGGCGAATTCGTAGTCGTTGCCAACCAGCGCCCAGGCGTTTTCGATTCCCGCCACAAGGTCGTCCCCGCTAAGGGCGACGATCTGCTGAGACGGATCGTAAATCAAGCGAGAACCGGCGGCATTGATCTGTTTGGCATGGTCACACATGGCCGATGGTAATGTCGGCCCCACTAGCCCGTACCGCACCGATTGCGCTGCCTCCTCGACGGAGTAGCCATCAATCTGACCGGACGCGCCGGGATAGAACGCGGCGATCTGGTTGTCGCGAAGATCAGCCATCATGAACGCCGAAGCGGTGAGCTCG
>JAESFN010001044.1_pt1 | contig 15662 bp, 10 predicted proteins | sample 9269411 | NCBI WGS metagenome assembly JAESFN01 (sample SAMN14505399, study PRJNA617100) | algae metagenome | isolation source: Iphinoe sp. HA4291-MV1 and co-occurring heterotrophs from trail next to... | place: USA: Maunawili Falls, Hawaii | collected 2009-07-25
CACAATGTCAAAGAACAGACCCCGGGTGCGGCTCTCGCCGGCGGCGTCAGTGGAAGCCAGGCTTCCGAATTCCTTACAGAACAGGATCCTATCTCCGGTTGCCCGGCAGCAGGTCTGCCCTTTCAGTGATCGCTGAACAGTGGGAGCAGCAAGTGCTCGGCGTCGTCAGCGGGGCGGGTTGTATTCGAGACGTTTTCGTCTGTCAACACCCCATTTTCAACTTTCGGAAAGACCGAATTTTGAAAACCTGAAAGCGCTAATTGCTTAGTTCTTTCAGAGGCTTGCTTCAGTCTTTGGCGTCGTTTCCGTCACCGCGGTCTTCAGCGATGGGCGGGTTATATGGGCGACCCCTTCGAGGTGTCAACAGCCCAAAATGACGAATCTGACATTTTTCGCGGACACCCGTCCGGACCCCCGTCAAACCCGTCTGACGGGAGATATAGCACGCGCGCGCGAGCACTGTCATCTGGTGTTCGCAATCTCGAGGTTCAAGGGGGCATCGAGCGATGGTCTGGCCCTGTGGAAATCTGCCTCCGGCACGCATCGCGGCGCGAATCTCCTGCTTCGGATCCTCGGCACGGGTGACTCGCCCGCGCGATTTGTTCGGTGCACATCCATCAGAGCGCATCCCCCGGCCTGGCCGAGGCCTAGTTTTGCCGCATTGTCCTCGCACCTAGGCTGAAGCCAGTGTGTTGACTTGCGCGTGAGCGCGCGGCACTGCTTCTGGCCCAGGGGACGCCAGACTTCGGCAAATGGCAGCAGGCGAACAGGGTTGAACCCAGCACAACGCAATCGCACCGCCGCGCTTCTCAAGGCGAGTGGCTTCGAGGACGGTCCTGCACTGACCGTGCAATCCACCGACGGCGAGATCCCGCACGGCCGCGAACTGAGCTTTGCCTGGCTGACCGGCACGGTGATGACCGGGCTCACCTCGGTGCTGCTGATGGGTGCCGCGCTCTATGTGTCCTTTGAAGGCCAGGACACGTTCTCGACGGCCTATGAGGCGCTGCAGCTGATCACCAAGCCGGCCGAGACGGCTGTCGACTCGCAGGTGAAGGGCGATCGCGTCCGCCCGGTGGCCAAGACCCGATCCGAACTCGAGATCGTCGAGGCCTCGATCCGCGAAACCGTCGATGGTCGCGCGCTGATCAGGAAACAGCCGTTCGTGCGCGTCCGGGCTACCCTTGCCACCGCCGCGACGGCGCTCTCCGGCGATATCCCCGATTACGACCCGGTGGCGATGATCGATGCCAGCCAGCCGGTGGTCGCCGAAGGCGACGATGTCGCCAACCCCGAAATCTACGGCGCCGAAGTCGAAGGCGAAGTGCAGATCAAGACCGCCGCCCTGCCCGCCAGCTTCGTTCCGGCGCCAGCCATTTCCGACAAGAGCGCCTCTGACTTCGTGCGCTCGACGGTGGAAAACCTGTTTGCCGAGGGTGGCGGTGAAGGTGAGGTGGCCTTGGCCTACGCGCAGCCCGATACCGGCGTGCGCGACCTTGGTGTCGTTACCGACGGCGGGCTCTCGGGAGTCGCCGAGAACGTCTCGGTGTTGCCCAAGACCAAGCTGGCCGAGGACGCCGGACTCGGTCGCTCCGAGCGCGTCGTCACCATTCGCGAGGCCGGCTCGCTGAAGGAGCCGCTGCTCAAGAACGGCTTCGACGCCCAGACCTACGACATGATTTCGGCGACGCTGAAGAACGTGCTGTCCTCGGCGAACGTCCCGGGCGGAGCGCGCCTGCGCATCCTGATGGGCCCGGCGCGCAATTCGCAGACCCTGATCCCGCACCGGCTCAGCATCTATTTCCCCGATCCCAAGACCGGCGAGATCAAGCACGCGGCGACTGCCGCGCTCACCGACCGCGGCAGCTACGTGCTCGGCCTCGAGCCGCCCAAGATCGAATTCCCGGAAGAAGACACCGAGGAAATCAACGTCAACAACCTGCCTTCGGTCTATCGCTCGATCTGGGAGACGGCGCGCAAGCATGACATCGACGACGCCATCACCTCGCGCATCGTCGCCATGTTCGCCTACGATATCGACCTGACCAAACGCATCAGCGCCGGCGACTCGATCGAGATCCTCGAGACCGAGAAGGACGCCAACGGCCACCAGGACCTGCTCTATGTCGGGCTGAAGCTGGGCACCACGACGCGCGAGTTGTTCCGCTTCCGCACCGACGACGGCACCGTGGATTTCTACGATCCGGACGGCGAGACCGGAAAGCGCTTCCTCACCCGCCGGCCGCTGCAAGGCGGCGGGCGGCTCGCCAGCCGCTTCGGCAATCGCGTGCATCCGATCTTCAAGTCGCGCCGCATGCATACTGGCGTCGACCTCGCTTCCAAGACCGGCACGCCGATCTACGCCTCGGGCGACGGTGTGGTGGAAAAAGCCGGCTGGGTTTCCGGCTATGGCAAGAAGGTCGAGATCAAGCACGTGAACGGCTTCGAGACCGGCTATGGCCACATGAGCCGCATCGCCGACGGGATGAAACCGGGGGTGCGCGTGCGCCAGGGCCAGATCATCGGCTATGTCGGCTCGACCGGTAACTCCACCGGCCCGCACCTGCACTTCGAGATCAAGGTCAACGGCCGCTTCGTCGATCCGCTCAGCGTGAAGCTGCCGCGCGACAAGTCGCTCTCGGCGCAGTACGAGGGCAATTTCGAGCAGACCATCGCGCAGATCCGCGACCTGATGAAGCGCGACGCCGCGCCGATGACGGTGGCGTCGCTGAACTGACGGAGCGCGTCTCTTCGAGGCAAAGGCTCATTCCCGCGGCAGCGGGAATGTCCGCTTCCTAGCTGCTAGCGCGCCTTCAGCTTGTTCTCCTGCGTGAACCAGGCGATCACCGCCGAGAGCAGCGCCAGCCCGGCATTGCTGTAGGCGATGGCGGCGAAGGCGGCGTTGTTGGCGCCCTGTCGCGCCGCTTCCGCGTCAGCCGCCAGCGGCGTGTCGGGTTGCATGCCGAAGAACAGCGACAGCTCGGCGAACCCACCCAGCGAGCGTTCGAACACGAAGGCCGCAACGCCGCCCATCAGCGCCACCGCAAGAAGGCCCGCGACGCGCGCCACCGCGTTGTTGACCCCCGAAGCGAGGCCGGTGTCGCGATCCTCGACCGAGGTCATCACCGCGGTCGAGAGCGGCGAGACCACCGCGCTCATCCCCAGCCCCATCAGGATAGTGAGCGGCAGCACCCCGAGCCAGACGTTCTGCAACGGCGCCAAAAGTCCAAGCAGCGCAAAGGCAATGGCGACGATCACCGCGCCCAGCGTGATCATCGGGCCCGGCCCGACCTTGTCGGAGAGCCGCCCGGCATAAGGCGACAGCACGGTAAGCGCGATGCCGAACGGCAGGAAGGCGATCGACACCTCCGCCGCGGTGACGCCCCAGCCGCCGATCAGCGTCATCGGCAGGAAGAAGGTCACCGCCGAGAGCGCGAAATAGAGCGCGAAGGTCAGCCCCTGCGCGCCCGAGAAGGCAACATTCTTGAAGTGGTAGAGCGGCAGCATCGGCGCCTTGCTGCGCGCCTCCCACCAGAGGAAAGCGACCAGCGCCACGAGCCCGATGCCGCAATAGACGATGATATGGCTCATGACCGGCGCATTGCCGCCGCTGCCGGTGAGCCCGAGCGCGATCAGCAGCAGCGCCACGGTGATCAGCGCCCCGCCGAGCAGATCGAGCCGCCGGCCGGCCTCCGGCTGGTCTGCCGGCACCTTGAAGAACAGTAGCGCCAGCGCGATACCGCCGAGCGGCAGGTTGATGGCGAACACCAGCCGCCAGCTCCAATCGCCCATGGTGGTCAGCACGAAGCCGCCGACCACCGGCCCGAGGATCGTGGTGAGCGACGAAAAGGCCGACCACAGCCCGATGGCCTTGCCGCGCTCCTCGCGCGGATAGGCCTTGGCGATGATGGCAAGGCTGCCCGGCACCATCAGCGCCGCGCCCAACCCCTGCACCGCCCGGGCGATGATCAGGAATGTGGGGTTGGGCGCCACGGCGCAGACCAGCGACGCCGCCACGAACAGCACGATGCCGAGCGCAAAGACATTCCTGAGCCCGAATCGATCGCCCGCCGCACCGCCGATCAGCAGCAGGGAGGCGAGAAACAGCATGTAGGCGTTGGAGATCCACTGCGCATCGGCGAGGCTGGCGCCCAGATTGGCGCGGATCGCCGGGGTGGCGATCGACAGCACCGAGCCATCGATGAAGCCCATCGACGAGGCGAGGATGGCCGCGACCAGCACATAGATGCGGCTCTCGGCCGGACAGAAGGTGGCCGGCGCGGCACTCGATTTGACGTCGTTCATCCCCGGCTCCCTGTCGTTAGAGGCGGAGCCTACGCCTTCTCGATCCACACGGCGAGTTCGTTGCCGCCGGGCTCGCGGAAGTGGAAGCGCCGTCCGCCGGGGAAATCGAATGCCGGCCTGGTGATCACCCCGCCGGCCGCCAGCACCTCGCGCTCCGCCAGTTCCAGGTCCTCGGTGCGGATCACCGCCAGGGGCTTCTCGGTCCGCCCCTCGCTCGAGTCGATGCCAGCGTCGATCCCCGCGTCATCGATCCCTTCATAGGATGGGCCATAGCTGGTGAAGCTCCAGCCGAACGCTTCGGCGAAGAAGCGATGACTCTCGAGCGAGCTGCTGGATGGAAACTCCAGATAATCGATCTGGTAGTGCTGCTTCATTGTCACGACTCCATATGTTCTCTTTTTGTTCCTATCGCATCCGGAGCGGGCAGGCAATCATCCGGAACGGAACTTACCGAGACCGGCGTTCGATCAGCTCGAGCAGCGTCGGATAGACCAGCTCGGTGCGGGCGCCCGGCATCCTGGGATCGACCAGGTCATGCGGCAAGAGGTCGGAGCGCGGCAGCACTTCCAGATCGACCGTCCGGCCCTCGGCGCGCCACGCCGCGACCAGTTGCCAGGCCAGCGCGTTGTTCACGGCGAAATCGGCATCATTGAGCAGCATGCCCAGGCTCATCGCCTGTGGCGGCGACCGCTGCGCCGCCGCTTGCAGCACTTCGCCCAGCCGCATGAACTGGGCCAACGCATGGGTCGGGATGCGCGGGTAAGAATGCTCCATCCCAGGCGCGCCCTCCGGCTCCAGCGGATTCCATGCCAGCATCATGTTGGGCATCAGCAGCAGCAGGTTGGCGGCGGCGCGGTTGGCCCAGGGCGGCACGAAATGCGGCCCGAGAAACGGCGAGACCGCTACCGTCCGTCCCACATCGGCCCGGTACTGCGCCGCCCAGGCCGTCATCGCACCGCCCGCCGACATGCCGATGACGACAACCTCGTCGCCGAGCCCACGCGCCAGATCGATCGCCGCGTCGGTGCTGGCGACCATCTGTTCGGCGCTGAGCGTCGTCAGCGCCAGCGTCATCTGGTCCGCCTCGCCATGACCGGGCCAGCGCGGCACATAGACGTTGTAGCCGCGCTCGAACAACTGCTGCGCCAACTGTTCGGCCTGCAGCGGGCAGTTGGTGAGACCGTGCAGGTAGACGACCGACCGCGCCACCCGGCGCCCATGGGTCAGCAGCCGGGAATGGCAATCAGGATTGAGCGGCAGCATCGCCTCGGCGGCGCGCACCGCCTCGAATGCCTCCAGCGCAGCCTCGTAGCTCGACGCCGGCTCGGCACGCACCCGCTGCTCGGTGAGCGCTGTCGCCTCGAGCGGCAGCTGCGAGAGCCAGACATACGCCCCGGCGAGCGACAGGACGACGACCGTCAGCCCCGTAGCGCCGGCCCGCAGCACCCACGACGCCGGCAGCGCCGCGGCGCGACGCGGATAGACCCGCCGCAGCAGCAGGGCGATCAGCATGCCCACCGCGGCCATGATCGCCATGGCGACAAACCCGGTGGTTATCGTCGTCAGCAGCGCCAGTTCGAGAATGCCGAAGCTGCGCTCACCCAGCCGCGCCGGATCGACCGGCCCGCCCGCGCCGAAATCGGCGATCGCCAGCACCACCGGAGTGGCGCCGAGGCCCACCAGCCCGCCAGCAAACCCGGCGCGCAACAACGACAACCGCCGGGGCCAGCCCACCAGCAATCCCCAGAACACGCAGCCGGTAACGAAGGTGCCGACGAACGGCGCCAGCCAGCCATCACCCGGCTGCACTACGCCCACGGCGGCGCTGGCGCCGAGCCCGCTGACCGGCGCCGCGAGGACCGCCGCAATACTGAAGATCGCTCCTGCGACCGGCGTCCACCACCAGCGGCCGGCCGCCGTGTCGCTCACTTGGGCACCGGCGATTTGTCCTGGTGCACGGCCGCCAGTCGGGTGGCGACCTCGAGCTTGAGCTTTGCCAGCCCGGCTTCGTCCCAGCCCGGCGGTTCCACCAGCGCCATCCAGGCATCGATGTAGTTGTCCGCCGAGTAGTTGTGGCCGTAGCCGGGGGGCACGTCGAGCGCCAGCGCCATATCCATGCCCAGCTGCAGGAAGGTCACCACCGGGTACCAGTTGAGGATCGGCGAGACGTCCGATCCACGCTGCCCCTTCAGCCAGTCCGGCTCCCGATGCAGCGTCGCGTAGTCGAAAAACACGATCGGATCACTGGCATGCTGCATGAAGGCGATCCGCATCGGCCCCCACGGCACGTCGGCAACCGCCAGCCCGTTTCCCTGGTTGGTGAAGCGAATCGTGGTCTGGTTGCCGAATTTCGGCAGCCACTCGGGCGTTCCGGGCTGCCGGTTGTTGGTGGCCCAGCGCCAGACGCCGCTGGTGAACGGCGGTCCCACCCACAGCGCGCCCTGGAACGGATCCTGCAGCACGTCGAAGAACTGCGTCGAGGCCTGCGAGGCGTGGGCGCCGAGGCTAAGCCCGCTGAGATAGAGCCGCGGTCGCGACGTGTGCGGCAACGTCGTCCAGTAGTCGTAGACCGTATTGAACAGCGCCGCGGCCGCCTCGATGCCGTAGTCCGGCTCCACCACCAGGGACAGCGGGCTGAGCAGGTAGGAATATTGCAGCGACACCGAGGCCACGTCGCCGGCGAGCAGGTATTCGAGCGTGTCCATGCCGGCGGGATCGACCCAGCCGGTCCCCACCGGTGTGACGATCACCAGCACCGAGCGGTCGAAGGCTCCGGTGCGCTTCAGCTCGGCCAGCGCCAGCTCGGCGCGCGCCTCGGTCGTCGGTGCCGACCTCAGCCCGACCGAAACCCGGATCGGCTCGACCGCCGGACGCCCGATCACCGTTTCGATGTCCGCCTTGCTCGGCCCGGAATTGGCGTAAATGCGCCCATCGCGGCCAATGCTGCTCCACGCGATCAGCGATGCAGCGCTGCCGGAGCGCACCGCGATGTCAGGCGGCTCGCCGAACTGGCCGGCCACCCCGTCGAGCCTGAGGAAAAACTCGTCGGCCGCGCGCAGCGCCCCGCGCATCAGTACGCCGTTGAACAGCGTGATGGCGACGATCCCGACCACCACCAGGCTGCCGACCAGCGCCACGCGCTGCGGCACGAAGCGGATCAGCCAGCGCGACACCACGCCAACCCCGAAGGCCAGGAACTTGCCCAGATAGATCAGGATCGCCGCCGGCACGATGGCGATCAGCACCACCCAGATCGGGTGGCGCGCTTCCACCGGCTCAAGACCCATCACTGCCCGCACCGAGTTCTGCCACCCTGCCGTCTGGTAGAGGCAGGCCACCATCAACCCGATGCACCCGGCGGCCGCGGCAAGTTTCAGCCAGTAGGTGTATCGGCTGGCAGGAAGCTTGAAGCCCATATAGGCCCACAGCCATTCGAGCGACACGCCGATGCCGTAACCGATGCCGAAGGCACAGCCGGACAGCACGCCCTGGATCAGCGCATCGCGCGGCAGCAGCGAGGGAGTCAGCGCCAGGGCAAACAGTACGGCGCCCACCACCAGCCCCATATCGGAAAACCCGTCGAGGAGCCGCTTCAACCAGCCCGGCAGTTGCACTTCGTCCTCCCTCCGGCCCGCGCGATCACAGCACCGGCCCCAACATGGCTATGGTGTTGTTCCAGATCCGGCGGGTGCCGCCCCACGCCTCCACCTCGGGGGCATGCACCAGCACCGATGCTTCGATGTAGCTCTGCTGGCGCTGCCGCAGTGCCGCGGTGAGCGCCTGGTCGGCGATCAGCATATTGTTCTCGAAGTTCAGCTCGAAACTGCGCCGATCCATGTTGGCCGAGCCGATCAGCGCCAGCTCGCCATCCACCGTCATGGTCTTGGAATGCAGCAGGCCGCCCCGATACTCGCGGATCATCACGCCGGCCTCGAGCAGCTCGGCATAGTAGCTGTGGCTGGCGGCGGCCACGACCCAGGAATCGTTGCGCTCGGGCACGATGAAGGTGGTCTCGACGCCGCGATAGGCACTGGCGCAGAGCGCCGCCTGGATGGTTTCGTCAGGCACGTAATAGGGGGTGGTGATCACCAGCTCGCGTCGCGCCGCGTTCATCACCGAAACGAAGATTTCGGGCATTGCCGAGGGCCGCACCGTGGCGCCGGTGCCGATCACCTGGGCGACGAAGCCTGGTTGCTCGGGTGGCAGCGGCTGCTGCAGCAACTCGGTCAGGTCGTCCTCGCCGTGGCCCATCCAGTCCGACGCGAACAGATGCTGGTTCTGCCGCGCGATCGGCCCTTCGAGCCGCACCATGATATCGACCCAGGGGGCGAACTTCGCCTTGGGCAGAAAGGCCGCATCGGCGCAGTTCTGGCTGCCGCAATAGGTGACGGCATTGTCGATGACGACGATCTTTCTATGGTTGCGCATGTCGAGCCGCCCCCAGATCGCCCCGATCAGAGGATTGCCGATCGGCATGGCGCGGGCGAGCTGCACCCCGGCCGCCTGCATGGCGCGCCAGTGTTCGGAACGGATCATGCTGCGCGAGCCGACATCGTCGGCCATCGCCCGGCAGGCGACGCCACGGAGCGCGGCGCGCTGCAGCGCGGCGACGATCTTCAACCCGCTGCTGTCGGGCAGCCAGATATAGAACAGCAGGTGCACGTGGTCCGTCGCGGTATCGATATCGGCGACCATCGCATCGATCGCCGCCTCCGAACTCTCGAGCAGCTCCGCCCGATTGCCGGCGACCGGCGGATAGCCGCTGACCGAGGTGCCGGCCCGGAACAGCGGCAGCGTGCCCTCCGGCAGTTGCGCTTCGACGCCGGGAGTGCCGATCGGTGGCGGCAGGATTTCGAAGGCCTTGCGCAGCCGCGCGGTGCGGCCGCGTCCGATATTGGTTTCGCCCACCAGCACATAGGCGATCATTCCGACCAGCGGTGCGACGACAATGATCATCACCCAGGCGAGGCGCGACACCGGTTCCCGATAGGGCCTCAGCAAGGCGCGACCGACGAAGAACAGCTGCAGCCCGACTTCCAGCCCCAGCAGCAGCCACGCGATCGTCGCTCCCTCCATGCCGTCGCCTCCACCGCGGTTCGCGCCGCCCGACCATGGCGGGCCCCGACAAAGAAAGTCGACTGTTCGGTGGCGCGAGTCGACTAAAATCATCGCCAATCAACATCGGCCAAGTTTAGATGCACATAGCGACACTGCACGCGCTGTAGTCCCGTCCGCACTACGAGGTCGACCGAAGCAATGAGCGAGCAAGATCGTCGAGCCCCGCCATCGCGCCACGGCTGGTGGGCCGTCATTGCCGGCCTGGCCTTTGCGCTCGTCGCTCTGTTGTCGGTGCCGCTGTCCGGGATCGCCATCACTGAACTCGTCGCCAGTCCGCGTGGCAGCGTCAGCTGGCTGACGCTGTTCGTCGGTGTCGGGCTCACCGGCGCGCTGTTCTGGTGGTTGCTGCTGATCCGCCCGTGCCGTTTCACAATGCCGCGCGGCGCCATTGCCGGCGTGCTGGTGGCGTTCTTCTCCTATCCGGTGGTGCTGACCCTGGCCGATCTGCTGCGTCGCGGCAGCCTCGATCCGGAAACCTATGGCAGCCGCGGCAGCAACGTCCTGCTCCGCACCATCATCGCCCAGCTCAGCACCGGCTTCGCCTCGACCCTGGCGCTCGCCGCCGTCGGCATCCTGCTGGTCGTGGCGCTGCATCGTCGCCATCCCGAAACCGTTCGTCCACGCGACCGGCGGGGCTTCTGGCGCACCATCCCCAGGTTGGCGGCCGGCCTTGCACTGTTCCTCGTCATCGCGCTGGTCGGCGCCTTCGCTGTCCTGACTTTGCTGCCGCTCGATACCGAGAGCCTCAGGGCCAACGCCGCCACAAGCACCCCGGCGGCGAGCTACGACGAAGCGGTGGCCCGGATCGAGGCGGTGCGCGCCGAGGAGGCGAAGCTCCCGCTCAATCCCCGCTGCCTCTCCAGCCTCCTGACCCACGGCCAGAAGGTCGAGCGCGTCGTGGTGTTCTTCCACGGCCTCACCAACTGCCCGGCCCAAGCCGAGCAACTGGCCGCCAAGCTGTTCGCGCTGGGCTACAACGTCTACTTGCCGCGCATCCCGCAGCATGGCGACGCCGACCAGATGAGCACCGTGCTCGCCAATCTCACGGCCGAGCAGCTGATCGCCGTCGGCAACGAGGCGACCGACATCGCCCAGGGGCTCGGCGATGAAGTGGTGATCTCAGGGCTGTCGGCCGGCGGCATCATTGCCGGCTGGGTCGGCCAGCACCGCGCCGATGCCGACCAGTCGATCGCCATCGCGCCGTTCCTCAGCCCCAACCTGGTGCCCGGCTGGGCCAACCACGCGGCGACCGCGCTGCTGCTGAACGCTCCAAACGCCATGGTGTGGTGGGATCCGGCAACGCGCGACAACCCGCCGGGGATGACCTACGCCTATCCGCGCTACGCCACGCACGGCCTCGCCCAGGCGCTGCGGCTCAGCATCGCGCTGATGGACACAGCCACGGCCAGGGCGCCGCTGTCGCCGAGGTTGGGCGTCCTGATCAACCAGGCCGACGATGCAGTGAGCAACGTGAAGATCGAGGAGCTGGTGCTGCACTGGCAGGACCAGGGCGCCGAGGTGAACGTGGTGCGGCTGCCGCCGGCGCTCGAACTCGGCCACGACCTGATCGACCCGCATCAGCCGACCGGCGACCCGGATTTCGTCTACCAGGTGCTGGTGGACATGATGAACGGCGTGGCGCCGGCGATCCCGGAGAGCGCCCAATAGGAAAGGGCCGGTCGCCGGACCGGCCCTTTTTGACTTACGCGGCGGCGTCGATGCCGGGCGCTTCGGAAGCGCCGGAGCGGAGGCTCAACCCGCCTTCTCCGGCATCGATCACCACGGTCTGCCCGTCGCTGACGGTGCCCGCGAGAATCTCCTCGGCCAGCCGATCCTGCACTTCGCGCTGGATCACCCGCTTCAGCGGACGAGCGCCATAGGCCGGATCATAGCCTTCGTTGGCCAGCCACTCGCGCGCTGCATCGGTGAGCTCGAGCGAGATGTCGCGCTCCTTCAGCAAGCCGCGCAGGCGGCCGAGCTGGATGTCGACGATCGCTCCCATGTGGTCGCGCTGCAACCGGTGGAAGACGATGATGTCGTCGATCCGGTTGAGGAACTCCGGCCGGAACGAGGCCTTCACCACGTCCAGCACCTTGCCGCGCACCAGTTCGACTGACTCGCCGTCCTTGAGGTTGACCAGATACTCCGACCCCAGGTTCGAGGTCATGATGATCAGCGTGTTGCGGAAATCGACCGTCCGACCCTGTCCGTCCGTCAGCCGCCCGTCATCGAGCACCTGCAGCAGGACGTTGAAGACGTCCGGATGCGCCTTCTCGATCTCGTCGAACAGGACGACCTGGTAAGGCCGGCGCCGCACTGCCTCGGTCAGCACCCCGCCTTCGTCGTAACCGACATAGCCGGGAGGGGCGCCGATCAGCCGCGCCACCGAGTGCTTTTCCATGAACTCGCTCATGTCGAGCCGCACCAGCGCATGTTCGTCGTCGAACAGGAACTGCGCGAGGCTCTTGGTGAGCTCGGTCTTGCCGACGCCGGTTGGCCCCAGGAACATGAACGAGCCGATCGGCCGGTTCGGATCCTGCAGTCCGGCGCGGGCGCGCCGCACGGCCTTGGCCACCGCTTCGACCGCTTCGGCCTGGCCGATCACTCGCTTGCCGAGTTCCTTCTCCATGCCGAGCAGCTTTTCGCGCTCGCCTTCGAGCATGCGATCGACCGGAATGCCGGTCCAGCGGCTCACCACCTGGGCGATGTGGGTGGGCTGCACCACTTCCTCGACCATCGGATTGTCGGGCTTGCCGTCACCATTCGGATCGTCGGCCGACTTGATGCGCTTTTCGAGATCGGGGATCACGCCATAGGCCAGCTCGCCCGCTCTCGCGAGGTTGCCGGTGCGCTGCGCCAGCTCGAGGTCGGTACGCGCCTTGTCGAGCTCTTCCTTGAGCTTCTGGCTGCCCTGCATGCGTTCCTTCTCGGCCTGCCAGCGCGCCGTCAGCGCATTGGCCTGCTCCTCGAGGTCGGCGAGTTCCTGCTCCAGCCGGCCGAGTCGGGTCTTCGAACCCTCGTCGGTCTCCTTCTTCAACGCCTCGCGCTCGATCTTGAGCTGCATGATGCGGCGGTCGAGTTCGTCGAGCTCTTCGGGCTTGGACTCGGCCGCCATGCGCAGCCGCGCCGCCGCCTCGTCGACGAGGTCGATGGCCTTGTCGGGCAGGAACCGGTCGGCGATGTAGCGGTTGGACAGCGTCGAAGCCGCCACCAGCGCCGAATCCGAGATCCGGATACCGTGGTGCAGCTCGTACTTCTCCTTGAGCCCGCGCAGGATCGAGATGGTGTCCTCCACCGTCGGCTCATCGACGAAGACCGGCTGGAAGCGACGGGCCAGCGCCGCGTCCTTCTCGACGTGCTTGCGATACTCGTCGAGCGTCGTCGCCCCGACGCAGTGGAGTTCACCGCGGGCGAGCGCCGGCTTCAGCAGGTTCGAGGCATCCATGGCGCCGTCGGTCTTGCCGGCGCCGACCAGCGTATGCATCTCGTCGATGAACAGGATGATCTGCCCATCGGCGGACGAAATCTCGTTGAGCACGGCCTTCAGCCGCTCCTCGAACTCGCCGCGATACTTCGCGCCGGCAATCAGCGCGCCCATGTCGAGCGACAGCAGCGACTTGTTCTTCAGCGATTCCGGCACGTCGCCATTGACGATACGGATGGCGAGGCCCTCGACGATGGCGGTCTTGCCGACGCCGGGCTCACCGATCAGCACCGGGTTGTTCTTGGTGCGGCGGCTCAGCACCTGCACGGTACGCCTGATCTCTTCGTCGCGGCCGATCACCGGGTCGATCTTGCCCTCGCGGGCCGCTTCGGTGAGGTCGCGCGCGTACTTTTTCAGTGCGTCGTACTGGTTCTCGGCCGAGGCGGAATCGGCGGTACGGCCCTTGCGGATCTCGTTGATCGCCTCGTTCAGCCCCTGCGGCGTAACGCCGGCCGACGCCAGGATCTTGCCTGCATCGGTATCCTTCTCGATGGTCAGCGCCAGCAGCAGCCGCTCGACCGTGACAAAGGAATCGCCGGCTTTCTGCGCGGCGCTCTCGGCGGTCTCGAAGACGCGCGCCAGCTCACGGCTGAGGTAAAGCTGGCCGGCATCACCGGACACTTTCGGAATCTTCTTGAGGGCGGCCTCGGTCTCGGCGCGCGCGATCCGCACGTCGCCGCCCGCCTTGGCGATCAGCCCTGCGGCCATCCCCTCTTCGTCGTCCAGCAGCACCTTGAGCAGGTGGACCGGCGCAAACTGCTGATGGCCCTGCCCGAGCGCCAGCTGCTGCGCATTCTGGATGAAGCCGCGCGCGCGCTCGGTGTATTTTTCGATATTCATTCAACTCTCCTCGTCTGGCACGTCGGATCGCCCTGAATGAGGCACGCATCCAACGCCTGAAGCGTTGATTTGGCTCAAACGAAACCGTTGGATTGTCGATCGAGCCAGATCAAGACCCGAGGCCCGCTCAGCGGCGCTCCCTGGTCTCGACGCTGATATGGGGTGCCTTTCGATAGAGAAAAGAGCCAACCGGCGTTGCCCCGGCAAATGTCGCTGCTAGACTGCTCGAAAGCTCACGGGAAAGGCACCAGGAGGCCACGCCGATGTCAGCCGTCGCTACCCTTCAGGCCTATGTCGGCAGGCATTTCGTCGAGCTCGCGGACCTCGCCGCCGGCGCCGGCACCGATACGACCACCGTTGCGAGCTTTGTCGCTGCCGGCGTCGCACCGCAACCGAGCTACCGCATCTGGCCCAATGGCGCATTCGCGAGCCCGATTGGTGGCACCCATGGCGGCGAGCCGCAGGGGACCTCGACCGACTGGTACTCTCCCGCCGCCATCTGGTGGATCCGCCGTGCGCTCGGCATGACCGAGGCGCCGGCCGAAATCGCCCAGCGCTTCGCCGAAACCTTCGTCGCCGACTTCGTCACCCAGCTCGGCGCCCTGCCCGATGGGCACCTGGCCTACCCGGATGTCTATGCTGCCGGTGTGCTGTCGCCTGACGCTGCAGCAGCTCTGGCCGCAGCCGAATGGGCCGACTGGATCAATGGCGGCTACGGCGTCTGCCTCCGCCACTGGAGCGCGGCTGATGCAATTACCAAGATGCTGCAGCGTGGCCGTATCATCGCACTGACCGATGGCGCGACCCGCGAAACGCTCACCTCGTCCGACCGGATAGCACTGCTTGAGGCGATGGAACGGCTCGAGGCGGTGATGCTGCCATTCGCGCCACACCAACGTCCCGCCGGGACACCCGGCTTGTGGATCGACCGCATCCTCAAACGCTACGGGCTCGGCCGGCCGACCTCCGACGTTGCGCCCGAGGTTTCGTCGCTGCGGCTCTGCGCCTGAAACAAAAAGGCCGGGATTGCTCCCGGCCTCATGGTCTTTTCCAAGGCGTATCGGCTTACTCGGCCGGCTGGTTTCCGGCCGTGAGGAAGGCCGGCAGCTCACCAACGTCGGGCTGCGGGGCGCCGGCGGGATCAGCCCCACCTTCACCACCCTGCCCGCGCGACCGGCGGCGCGGCCGGCGATCGCGGCGGCGCGGCTCGCCTTCCGCCTGTGGTGCTTCGCCTTCGGCGGCGGGCTGCGGCGCGGCGGCAGTGGTTTCGACCACCGCCATCACCACCGGCTCGCTGCCGGGGATCGGCTGCGGCTGTGGTTGCTGCTGCTGGTCGTGCTGCTGCTGCGGCTGCTGGTTGAACTGGCGCGGCTCGGGCGAGGCGAACCGATCGTTGATCGGTGCGAAATCGTCGTCGTAATCATCCTCTTCGGCCTGCTGCCCGAACTGGTCGCGCTGCTGGTTCTGCGGCTGCGCCGCGCTGAGGATGCGGAAATAGTGCTCGGCGTGCTGCAGGTAGTTCTCGGCCATGACGCTGTCGCCGGAGGACTGCGCGTCGCGCGCGAGCTGCAGGTACTTTTCGGCGATATGCGAGGCGTTGCCGCGCACCTTCACGTCCGGCCCGTTGCTCTCGTAGTTGCGGCTCAACGGGTTGCCGTGCTTGCGGCCACCATTGTTGTTCCGGCCACGGGAGCGGTTCTTGTTGTTCTGCTGGTTGTTTGGTCTCATCGTCTCTTTTCAAGCCTTGGAAAAGAATACTGAAGGCAACATGGGGACATCGGCACCGGGGGCCGCAGGCGCAGTATCAAAGCGCGGGCGGTCTCGTTCCAGCAGTGCCTGAGCTATCGCGTGTTGAACCACTTTTTGCTCATCAAGGCGTCTCGGTTCCTCGTCCGAGAGTCGAACACTGCCAATT
>JAESFN010001046.1_pt1 | contig 15648 bp, 20 predicted proteins | sample 9269411 | NCBI WGS metagenome assembly JAESFN01 (sample SAMN14505399, study PRJNA617100) | algae metagenome | isolation source: Iphinoe sp. HA4291-MV1 and co-occurring heterotrophs from trail next to... | place: USA: Maunawili Falls, Hawaii | collected 2009-07-25
AGGCCGTCCGCCAGACTCAGCTGGCCAAGCACTCGATCCACCATCGCGAATCCCTCCACCGCCCAACACGATGGAATCATCGATCCCTCCCAAAGGGAATCGATCGATTGTGCAAAAGTCTCCTTGTGGGAGGGTCGAAACGCCTTGGCGTTTCGGGGAGGGGTGCTCAACCTAACCATCAGTACGCTACCCCTCCCCAAAATCGCCAAACGCGATTTTGGCCCTCCCACAAGGGGAGGGCTGGCCCGGACGTACCGCATTTCCGGACTCGTCAGCGTGGCAGCGTTCCATGATTCCCGGTACTAGGCGCCGAGGCGATGGAACGGCAGTTCGGGCGGGCCGTCGCTGTTGGCGGGGGCCGGGCGCTTGGCGAGCGGCGGCTTATCGGGCTCGAGCTCAACCCCGCCGATCTCGTTGCCGCGCTTGCTGATCTTGCTGCTCGAGATCGAGATGTCGTCGATATCCTTGTTGGCCTGGGCGAAGTGGCCGCGGAGCTTCTGGACGCGATCATCGAGGCGGGCGACGTCGTCGAGGAGCTTGACCACCTCCTGCTGGATGACGTGGGCCTGCTCGCGCATCCGCACGTCGCGGAGCAGCGACATCACCACCTGCACCGAGAGCATGAGCAGCGACGGCGAGACGATGACCACCCGCATCCGGTGCGCCTTCTGGATGATGTCCTCGAAGCGCTCGTGGATATCGGCGAAGATCGACTCGGACGGCACGAACATGAAGGCGGTATCGTGGGTCTCGCCGACGATCTGGTAGCGGGCGGCGATGTCCTGGACATGCTTGAGGGTGTCGCGGCGGAAGGCTGTCTCGGCCTGCTTCGCCGCCTCGGGCGTGGTCGCGCCGCGGATCGCGTTCCACGCCTCGAGCGGGAACTTGGCGTCGACCACCAGCGAGGGCGCGTCGTTGGGGAACAGGATGAGGCAATCCGGCCGGTTGCCGTTCGAGAGCGACGTCTGGAACTTGTAGCCGCCCTGGGGGAGGCCGTCCTGGATGATCGACTGCATCCGCGCCTCGCCGAAGGCGCCGCGGGTCTGCTTGTTGGACAGAACCTTCTGCAGCTCGACCACCTGGGTCGAGAGCGAGGTGATGTTCTGCTGCGCCTTGTCGATGACGGCCAGACGCTCGGCGAGACGGGTGAGGTTCTCGTGGGTGTGGCGGGTGGTGTCGAGCATCGACTGGCCGAGCTTGTGGCCGAGCCCATCCATCCGCTCCGACAGGCCCTTGACCAGGTCCGACTGGCGGGAGCCGAAGACCTCGGCAATGGTCTGCATCCGCCCCTGCATCTCGCTCTGGGCGCGGACCAGTTCGGCGAACTGGGCCTCCATCAGCGCGCCGCGCTCCGACCGCGCCACCGCCCGCCGCCAGGCGACGAGGAGAACGACGACCGCCACCGCGGCGATCAGCACGCCAACGGCAATCCCGGCCTCGGCCGGGGTGAAGGCGACGCTGCCGATTTCAATCGTCTGGTCCATGTTGCCCGCCCTCTACGCCGAATCAGGGCGGAGTGTGGCACAAAACATGAACGAAATCTCTACCGAACCGGCCCTTCGCCTACTCCTCCTCGCCGCCGTCGGCCTCCCCCTTCACCGCCTTCCTGTGCCGGGGTTTGCGGACATACGCGTCCTTCTTCTTCGCGACCTTGGGCTTGAACGGGCCGAGGCCGAGGAGCTTGGCATAGGGATTGCGGGGCGGCTTGGTTGCCTTCACCCTCACCACACGCTTCTGCTTCTTGGCCATTGTCCGCTCCGAAACGGTTGACCCGGGAACCGCCGTTTCATATCTCAACGCCCGTGCCGCCGCTCGAGATCATCACGCTCCCCGACAGGAAGCTCCGCCTCGTCAGCGATCCGATCGAACGGGTCGACGACGATCTTCGCCGATTCGCCGACCAGATGCTGGAGACCATGTATGACGCGCCGGGCATCGGGCTCGCCGCGATCCAGGTCGGCGTGCCGCGGCGGATGCTGGTGCTCGACGTCGCCCAGCGCGAGGACGAGACCGCCGCGCGCGACCCGATGGTGATGATCAACCCGGAGATCCTCAGCTTTTCGGACGAATCGGTGGTCCGCGAGGAGGGGTGCCTGTCGATCCCCGAATACTATGCCGAGGTCGAACGGCCGGCCGAGCTCCGCGTCCGCTTCCTCGACCGGGACGGCAAGGCGCAGGAAATCGAGGCCGAGGGCGTGCTCGCGACCTGCATCCAGCACGAGGTCGACCACCTCAACGGCAAGCTCTTCATCGACTACCTGTCGAAGCTGAAGCGCGACATGGTGATCCGGAAGTTCACCAAGCAGGCGAAGCTGTCCGGAAAGCCCGATGTCCTCTGACTTTTCCCGCGCGCCGCGGCCCCGGAACATTTGACCCACTTCCGCATTTGTGGCGGGTGGGGCAGGATGTGGCCGGTCGCGGTTCGCGACGCCCAAGTCGGGGAGTTCCAAGATGAGAATGATGGTAATTGCAGCCGTGGCGGCGTCGGGCATTGCGCTCAGCGCCTGCACCACGGGACAGGGCGCCGTCGTTGGTGGCGCGACGGGCGCGGCGGTCGGCGGCCTGGCCACGGGGAGCTGGGGCGGCGCGCTGGTCGGCGGCGCGATCGGCGCCCTCGCCGGCGCGGTCCTGGTCGAATCGAGCGGCGGCTACTGCACCTACAGGTACAAGGGCAAGACCTACCGCGAGAAGTGCCGCTAGGCCTTCCAACCGTGCGGAACGCCGGGCGGTCGAGCGCCGCCCGGTGAAGCCGTGATTCGAGGCGGAACGGCTGCGCGGGCCTTCCGGCTCGCTTGCCGGCTGGCCTCAGCCGGGCTATCCCGCCGTTCATGCCGCTCCGCGTCGCCTTCTTCGGAACTCCGCATTTCGCCGTGCCCACCCTGACCGAGATCATCGGACAGGGACACGAGGTGGTCGCCGTCTACGCGCAGCCGCCTCGGCCGGCGGGTCGCGGCATGGCGGAACGGAAGACGCCGGTGCACGAAACGGCGGATCGGTTCGGCCTTTCCGTCCACACGCCGCGTAGCCTCCGGAACGAGGACGAGGCGACCCGCTTCGTCGGGCTTGCGCCGGACGTCGCCGTGGTCGTCGCCTACGGCCTGATCCTGCCCCGCCCCATCCTCGACGCGCCGGCCGACGGCTGCCTCAACCTCCACGCCTCGCTGCTCCCGCGCTGGCGGGGCGCGGCGCCGATCGCCCGGGCGATCATGGCCGGCGACGCCGAGACCGGCGTCGAGGTGATGAAGATGGAGGAAGGGCTCGACACCGGGCCGGTTGCGATGGCCGAGCGGGTCGCGATCGGCCCCGACGTGACCGCGGGCGAACTGACCGAGCGGCTGGCCCGGCTCGGCGCCGACCTGATGGGCAGGGCGCTCGCCGCCCTCTCCCGCGGTGGGCTTACCTTCGTGCCCCAGGCCGCCGAGGGCGCGACTTACGCGAAGAAACTCGACAAGGGCGAGACGCGAATCGACTGGTCGCGGCCGGCGATCGAGGTCCACAATCACATCCGCGGACTCTCCCCCGATCCGGGGGCCTGGTTCGAGGCGGATTTCGGCAAGGGAACCGAGCGCATCCGGGCGCTGCGCTCGACGCTCGCCCCCGGCGAGGGTTCGCCCGGCGAGACCATCGGCCCTGGCCTCACCATCGCCTGCGGCAGCGGCGCGGTGCGGCTGACCGAAGTCCAGCGGGCCGGCAAGCAGCCGGCCAAGGCGGAGGCCTTCCTCGCCGGCATCCGCCAGATGCCGCGGGCCTTCGGCTGAGGCGGCGGCGCCGTGCCGCGCTACAAGCTCACCATCGAATATGACGGCGGGCCGTTCGTCGGCTGGCAGCGCCAGGCCAATGGCCCTTCCGTGCAGCAGGCGATCGAGGCGGCGATCCTCGCCTTCAGCGGCGAGACGGTGGTGGTGAAGGGCGCCGGCCGCACCGACACGGGGGTCCACGCCCTCGGCCAGGTGGCCCATATCGACCTCGCCCGCGAGCGGACGGTCGATACGGTGCGGGATGCGATCAACGCCCATCTCCGGCCAGCACCGGTGGCCATCCTCTCCGCCGAGGCGGTGGAGGACGACTTCGACGCCCGCTTCTCAGCGGTCAAGCGCCACTACCTCTACCGCATCCTCGACCGACGGCCGCCGCCGGTCCTCGACCGAGGGCGCGTCTGGCACGTGCCGGCCCGGCTCGACGCCGGGGCGATGCACGAGGCGGCCCAGGCGCTCTGCGGCCTCCACGACTTCACCACCTTCCGCGCCGCCGAGTGCCAGGCGCGCTCGCCGGTGAGGACGCTCGACCGCCTCGACGTGAGCCGCGAGGGGGCCGAGATCGCCATCCGCGCCAGCGCCCGCTCCTTCCTCCACAGCCAGGTGCGGTCGATGGCGGGTGCGCTCAAGAAGGTGGGCGAAGGCCGGTGGCGGGTCGGCGAGGTGGGCGCCGCCCTCGCCGCGCGCGACCGCACGCGGGCGGGGCCGGTGGCGCCGCCCGAGGGGCTCTACCTGCTCGCCGTGGACTACTGAAGGAAGATGCCGTCGAGGGTGAGCGCGATGGTGAGGCTGAGGACGAAATCGAGGACGACGATGCCGATCGCGAAGCCGATGCCGACATCGAGAGACCGCCGCGCGATGAGGTAGGTGTAGCGGAGGACGATGAACAGCGAGGCGAGCATGAGGAGATTGGCCAGCTCGCCGCCGAGAAGGCCGAGGACGATCAGGAGCCCGATCACGCCGAAGGGAACGGCCGCGATCACCGCCCCCCAATTGCGGGCGACGACGAACTCCGGATAGTGGCGGGCCACGCCGAGCGGCCGGGCGAGGAAGGCAAGCACCAGCGGCAGGGCGACCCAATCGATGCCGAGGCCGATCGCGTTCTGGACGACGAAGGCGAGGCCGCCCTGGACCGGCGCGGCAGGGTCGAGCGCCACCATCTGCCGCTCCGCCAGAACAGCGAAGGCATAGGACGGGACGACGAGGAGGACGGCTGCGAAGGAGCGCCAGAAGCCGTCGACGCTGAGGTCGAATCCGCGCATGGCATCGGGACGATCGAGGAAGAGGTCCCAGGCCGCGGAAAGCGAACGGGCGATCTCGTCGCGGGCCGGCATCATGCCCCGCCCGCGCCGGCGAAGAAGCGCCCGAGAAAGCCGCGATAGATGGCCGCAAGCGCGTGAAGGTCGGCGACCGGCGCGCGCTCGTCGACCTGGTGCATGGTGTCGCCGACGAGGCCGAACTCGACCACCGGGCAGACGCCCTTGAAGAAGCGGGCGTCCGAGGTGCCGCCGCTGGTCGAGAGCTCCGGCTCGATGCCGCTGACGTCGCGGATCGCCGCGGCGAGCGGCACGACCAGCGCATCCGAGCGGGTGAGGAACCACTCGCTGTTCCGGCCCGGCGTGAGCTCGTAGGCCGCGCCGGCCGCCGCCGCATCGAGCTCGGCGCGGAGGAAATCGATGAGGCTCGAGAGCGACCAGCGGTCGTTGAAGCGGATGTTGAAGCGGGCCGTGGCCTCGCCCGGAATGACGTTGGTGGCAGGATTGCCGACGTCGACGCTGGTGACCTCGAGATTGGACGGCTGGAAATCGGTGCTGCCCTCGTCGAGCTTGAGGGTGGTGAGCCGGTGAAGGAGCCGGACCAGCACCGGCACAGGGTTGTCGGCGAGATGAGGATAGGCGACGTGGCCCTGGCGGCCGACGACGCGGAGTGTCGCGGACAGGCTGCCGCGGCGGCCGATCTTGACCATGTCGCCGAGGCGGGCGCGCGAGGTCGGCTCGCCGACGATCGCCGCATCGAACGTCATCCCGGCACGGCGTGCATGGGCGAGGAGCTTGACGGTGCCGTTGACCGACGGCCCCTCCTCGTCGGCGGTGAGGAGCAGCGTGACCGTGCCGGGAACGCCGGCGCGCGCCGCGGCGAAGGGCACGGCGGCGGCGATGAAGGCGGCGATGCCGCCCTTCATGTCGACCGCACCGCGGCCGTGGACATAGCCGCCCTCGACCGCGCCGGAAAAGGGCGGCCGGCTCCAGCGGGCCGCATCGCCGGGCGGCACGACATCGACATGGCCGGAGAAGGCGAGATGCGGGCCGCCCGTGCCGACCGTGGCGACGAGATTGGCGACGTCGGGCGTGCCGGGCTCGGAGAAGGTGACCCGCTCCGTCCGCCAGCCCGAAGCGACGAGCAGGCGCTCGACATAGGCGAAGGTGCCGGCCTCGTCAGGGGTGACCGAGGGGCAGGCAATGAGCCGGCTGAGGATCTCTACCGGGTCGGTCACGGTGGTCATGCGCTCGCATCTCCGGCGGGTCCGGCCTCGAAGCGAGGCGGAGGGCCATAGGCGTTCGGTCCCGCATTGCCGGGGATGACGAAGAGCGCAACCAGCCACGCCAAGCCGAGAATCGGGACGAACAGCAGGAGCAGATAAACCCCGGGGAGGCCGATGTCATGGCAGCGCTTGGCGACGAGCACGAGCTGGGCGACCACGATCGGGATCGACAGCGCCGCAAGCAGGAGCACAAGCCCCGGCTCCGGCGTCTCGCCGCCGAGGAGCAGCGTCAGGATGACGACGTCGACGGCGAGGATCAGCGCAATGCCCAGCGCGAATTCCTGCCGGCAGATGCGCCCGGCAGGCCGGAAGAAGAAACGCACAAAGGTGTCGACCCCGAGCGGTTGCATCCTATGACCCGGCTGACCAGAAGCGACGCGGACCGTAAGCGCCGCGTCCGGTGTGTCAACCGCGCCGGGGCGATGGCGGTGCCCTGAGGGCGGTTCGCGGCTATTGCGGCGGCGGCTCGTAGTAGCGCCGCATGACGCGGGTATTCTCGGCGATCTCGAGGAAGAGGAAGAAGTAGGCCGCACCGACGCAACCGAGGACGAAGCCGATGGCCGCGCCGATGATCAGCCCGAGCAGGCCGCCGAGCGCACCCGCCGCCATCGCGCCCGAACTCCAGCCGGAGGCGGCGCCCATGAGCGCGGCGACGACGACGAGCACGAGGACGAAGATCTCGGCCGTGCGAATGATGAAACCACGAAAACCTTCCATCGCGCTCCCCTGTTATGGCCAGCGACTCAGTTGACAGATTCTACCACGCCGCCCGTCGGCGGGCTGTGGCAACGGGTACGGGACGCAATGCGGTTCAGCGTGGCTCGAGCGGGTCGGGGCCGTAGGTATTGGGGCCGACGGTGCCACGGAGGATGCCGAGCTCGATCAGGTACCAGATGCCGACGATGAGCAGCGCGAGGCCGAGGACGTAGTCGACAGCCGTGGGGGCGTAGGGGTCGCTGAGACCGGCGAGGCGGGCGATGGTCTGGACGACGCCAAGGCCGATCCCGATCCATGCCAGGCCGCCGGGCTTGTTGCGATCCTGGAAGCGCTTCGCCGACAGCGCGTAGGACGGATAGAGCAGGAGCACCTGCAGGATGAGGGTGGCGATGATGCCCATCGTCGTCGCGCCGAAGGCGAGGTAGACGACCCCGGCAAGCACTACGCCGACGATGACCAGGACGAGCAGCCCCAGCCACCATTGGCTGCGCGGGATGCGCCCTTGCGTCGAACTGAGAATATAGCCGAGTTCCATGGTCGCCCTCCGCTGGCATCGGCAGATACTACGAGGAGAGACTATCTGAGTCGGCGTGGGGCGGCAGCTACGCAGTGGACCGGCGCCGTCCGGCATTTCCCGGCCGCTGTCGAAACGCGCGCCCGCCGTTCGTCGTGACCATGACGGCAGGGCAGCGAGCCCGCCACGCGTTCCGGGAGAAAGCCGTGTCGCAGCAGTATCTGGTCGCCATCCATCATCCCGACGACTACGACCCGTCCCGCGCCGAGGACGAGGCGATGCGGCGCGATATCGACGCGCTCAACGGCGCGATGAAGGCTGCCGGCATCAGGGTCTTCGTCGGCGGCCTGAAGCCCGTGAGCAGCGCGAAGTCGCTGCGGCTCCGGCCCGACGGCACCGTGCTCGTCACCGACGGGCCGTATACGGAGGCCAGGGAACACATCGGCGGATTCTGGGTGCTGGAAGCCGCCAGCCTCGACGAGGCGGTCGAATGGGGGCGGAAGGCCGCCATCGCCTGCCGGGCGCCGGTGGAGGTGCGCCCCTTCTATTGAGGGCCGCGGAAATCGAAGCGGCGTCTATCGGACCGCACGGTCGAACAGGAGGTGCGTGACGCCGCTCGGCGAAACCGCGCTTTCGATGACGTAGTCCTTCTCAAGGCCCTCGAGTCCGTCCCACAGGCGCACGCCCCGGCCGAGGATGATCGGGACGAGGACGAGATGCATGTGGTCGACGAGCCCGGCGGCGAGGTAGGCGCGGAGCATGGTCGGGCCGCCGCCGAGACGGATGTCCCCGCCCCCGGCGGCGGCGCGGGCCGCAGCCAGCGCTTCGGCCGGCGGGGCGTCGATGAAGTGGAACGTCGTGCCGCCTTCCATCTCGATCGGCGCCCGCGGGCGATGCGTGAGGACGAAGACCGGCGTGTGGAAGGGCGGGTTGTCGCCCCACCAGCCCTTCCATTCGGCATCCTCCTGCCAGCCCGGCGGGCCGAACTTGTTGGCGCCCATGATCTCGGCGCCGATGCCCTGGTCGAAGAGCCGGAGGAACGTGTCGTCGAATCCCGCCGTGCCGCCCGCCTGCCCGAACATCCTCCGGCCCCACCGGGTCGCGAACATCCATTCATGCAGCCGATGGCCGGCATGGCCGAAGGGCTGCTCGAAGCTCTGGCCTTCGCCGGTGGCGAAGCCGTCGAGGGAGATGGAGACGTGCTGGATGCGAACGAGGGACATGAGGGGGCTCCTTCTGCCGGCCGTGGGCCGGGGGTCAATTCGATGTCCGCCGGGTCGGGGATTTGGCGGGCCGTCAGGCTGACGACGCGCGATGCGCCCGGGATTCGACAAGGGCGACGACGATTTCGCCCTGTGGCCGCGCGTCGCAACGCCGCGCTGGCCGGACCTTCGCCGTCACCCGCGCAGGATCTTCTCCATCGGCCGGCCCTTGGCCAGTTCGTCGATCAACTTGTCGAGGTAACGCAGCTCCCGCATCAGCGGCTCGGCGATTTCCTCGACGCGGACGCCGCAGATCATGCCCTTGATCCCGGCCCGTGCCGGGTTGAGCCGGGGCGCCGCGGCGAAGAAGGCCTCGAAGCTGGTCTTCTCCGCCAGGTGACGATCGACCTCCTCCTGGCTGTAGCCGGTGAGCCAGCGGATGATCTGATCGACCTCCGCCCTGGTCCGCCCCTTCTTCTCCGCCTTGGCGACGTAGTGCGGATAGACGCTCGCCACGCTTGTCGCGTAGACCCGGCGGAGGTTCCTCGCGGCGCGATCGGCGTCGGCCAAGTGGCTAGTCCCGGAGCAGCTCGTTGATCGAGGTCTTGGCCCGGGTCTTCTCGTCGACCCGCTTGACGATGACGGCGCAGTAGAGCGACGGACCCGGCTCGCCCGAGGGCAGCGGCTTGCCGGGCAACGCGCCGGAGACGACCACCGAGTAGGGCGGGACGCGGCCGATGTGAACCTCGCCGGTGGCGCGGTCGACGATCTTGGTCGAGGCGCCGAGATAGACGCCCATCGACAAGACCGACCCCTCGCCGACGACGACGCCCTCCGCCACCTCGGCGCGGGCGCCGATGAAGCAGTTGTCCTCGATGATCACCGGGCCGGCCTGCACCGGCTCGAGCACGCCGCCGATGCCGGCGCCGCCCGAGATGTGGCAGTTCCTGCCGATCTGGGCGCAGGAGCCGACGGTTGCCCAGGTGTCGACCATGGTGCCCTCGGCGACGTGGGCGCCGAGATTGACGAAGGAGGGCATCAGCACCACGCCGGGCGCGATATAGGCCGAGTAGCGGACGATGCAGTTGGGCACGGCGCGGAACCCGGCGGCCTCGAACTGCTGCGGGCCCCAGCCGTCGAACTTCGAGGGCACCTTGTCCCACCACGACGCCTCGCCCGGGCCGCCCTTGATCACCGCCATGGCATTGAGGCGGAAGGAGAGGAGCACCGCCTTCTTCAGCCACTGGTTCACGGTCCAGCCGGAAGCACCCTTCTCGGCGACGCGGAGCTTGCCCTCATCGAGAAGGGCGAGCGCCTCGTCGACGGCGGCGCGAACGGCGCCGGTGGTCGACGGGCTGATGCTGCCGCGATCCTCGAAGGCGGCGTCGATGGTCTTCTCAAGCTCGGCGGTGGCCGCCATTCCGGTCCCCCATGCAACGGGTGTCAAATCGATGGCGGCGACCCTAGGGTAACCACTCCCGCCGTGCAATCGGCCTCAGGCGGACGCGGCCGGCGGCCGGGTGACCATCACCTTGTCGATGCGGCGGCCGTCCATGTCGACCACTTCGACCGTCAGGCCCGAAATCGAGATGCGGTCGCCGGCGACAGGGATGCGGCCGAGCTCGCGGAGCACCAGGCCCGCGACGGTGTCGAAATCGCCATCGCCGGAGAGGCCGCGAACGCCGACCGCCGCCTCGAACTCGTCGATCGGCATCAGGCCGTCGACCAGGAGGGTGCCGTCGGCGCGCTCGACGACCAGGGGCTCGTCGGTGGCGCCACGCTCCGGCAGGGCGCCGGCGATGCCCTCGAGGATATCGATGGCGGTGACGATGCCTTCGGTGGTGCCGTACTCGTCGACGACGACGGCGAAGTGGATGCCTTCGCGGCGGAACATGTCGATGAGGCGGAAGACGCCGAGGCTTTCCGAAACCATCAGCGGCCGGCGCATGACGCTTTCGACCGCGATCTTCTCACCGCGCAGCAGCGCGGCAAGAAGATCGGCCATGTCGAAATAGCCGACGGCGTGGTCGATCGATCCGTCGCAGACGAGGATGCGCCGATGGCGGTGGGCCTCGATCAGCGCCACCAGCTCGTCGCGCCCCGCGGCGCGGTCGATCCACACCACGTCGAGCCGCGGGGTCATCACGGCGCGGACGGTGCGGTCAGCGAGCCGGAGCACGCCGTCGATCATCTCGCGCTCCTCCGGCGCGAAGACGCCGGCCTGGGTGCCCTCGGCGATGAGTGCCTTCACCTCCTCCTCGGTGACGGTGGCGCTGCCCTCGTCGCCGAGCCGGAGCAGGCGGAGGATGGCGTCGGTCGAGTGCTGGAGGAGCCAGACCGCCGGAGCAGCCACCCGCGACAGCACGCGCATCGGCTTGGCGACGAGGGCGGCCGTCCCTTCCGGATTGGCGAGCGCGATCCGCTTCGGCACCAGTTCGCCCACAACGAGCGACAGGTAGGTGATGATGACCACCACGATCGCGAACGCCACGGCCTGGCCGTTGCCGGCGATGAAGGCGACGCGGCCGAGGAGATCGCCGAGCGGCTCCGCGAGGGTCGCGCCGCCGAAGGCGCCGGCGAAAATGCCGACCAGGGTGATGCCGATCTGCACGGTCGAGAGGAAGCGGCCCGGATCCTCGCGGAGCCCCAGCGCTACGCGAGCCCCGGAACTCCCGGCTTCGGCGAGGGCCTCAAGCCGCACCTTCCGCGAGGAGACGATCGCAAGCTCCGACAGGGCGAGCACGCCGTTCACCAGAATGAGGAGGAGAACGATCAGGGCTTCGGCAAGGGGCACGGGTGTCTCCGTCAGGGTCCATACAGGCGGGACGCGCGAATCACGCCGGTGTCGCCGGTGCGTGGCGGTGCCCCGCCGATCATATAGGGCGGCACCCGCCGCACCACCGCGCCGGCCGGGCGGATATCGGCGGCCAAGGCCCTTCACCAATTGTTGGGAATGGCGACAGGTCGGAAAATTTCCGGGGCGAGCGCCCCTTTTCCCGACCGGAAGAAATCGACATACTCGCGCGCCGATACAGCGGCAGGTGGTTGGCGGCCCGCCGGACCAGGCAGGGTACGATCCAGCACGCATCTCGGGGAGACTAGAATGAAGGCAAGAGCACACATCGTGGTGCTGGCGGCGATCGTCGGCGTGATGCCGGTCGCCAGCGTCAGCACACCCGTCCTGGCCGCGGGCAACCCGGCCGTCTGCGACGGCTTCGCGCAGAACTACGCACGGAAGCACTCGCGCGGCCCGATCGCCGGCGGGGCGACGTTCGGCGCGATCGGCGGCGCCATCGTCGGCGGCATTCTTGGCGGGCCGCCCGGCGCGGCGCTCGGGGCTGCGATCGGCGGCGGGACCGGCGCCGGGGCCGGCGGCGTGAAGCGGGTGACCGACTACAACACCCTCTACACGCAGGCCTATAACAGCTGCATGAACGGCTAACCCCAACCGACCCAACCCAGGAGACGAACGTGAAGACACACATTGTTGCCACTGCGGTGGCGGCGATCCTGGCAGGCTCGGCCGGGATGGCATTTGCCCAGGTGACGGACGTCGAGGTCGGCCTGATCAAGGCGGACGTGAACGGCGACCAGTCGCTCAGCGAGGCCGAAGTGGTGCTCGATGCCATGCAGGGCTTCGTCGCGTCGGACCTCGACGGCGACGGCATCCTCGAGGCGAGCGAAGTCGGAGAGGAGATCGCCACCCATCCGGAGTTCACCGACAACGACGCCGACAAGAGCGGCGGCCTGACGGTCGAGGAAGTGGTCGCGGAGAAGATCGTCGACTTCAAGGCGATCGACACCAACGGCGACGGCCTGCTCACCATCGAAGAACTGAACGCGGCCTACCCGCCGCCGAAGGAATAGCGGCCCGGGCCGGCCGGCGACCTCGCGCCCGGCGGGGACGACAACGGCAGGGCGGCCAAAGGGCCGTCCTGCAGCCCATGCGGTGCCGTACCTATCGCTCCTCGCCGATGGCGAGGAGCACATCGCCGAGAAAGGCGCCGAGATCGTCGGTGCGGTAGTCGATATAGGGCGCGTCGTGACCCTCGACCTCCCAGGCGTCCAGCACATCGCGAATCCCGGCCGAAGGCAGCACGAGCACCGTGCGCATGCCGAGCACGGCGGGCACTTCCAGGTTCCGCGCCAGGTCCTCGAACATCGCCGCCCGCGACGGGTCGATGCCGGTTTCTGCGACGAAGCGGTCATAGGTGGCGCGGGCGGGTTTCGGCAGCAGCTCGGACCGGACGATGTCGAAGATATCCTCGAAATGGTCGGTGAAGCCGAGGCGGCCGGCCACCTTCTCGGCGTGCGCCCGCGAGCCGTTGGTGAAGATGAATTTCCGCCCCGGCAGCGCCGCGACGGCCGCCGCCAGCACCGGGTCGGGCAGGACCGGCGAGTGGTCGATGTCGTGGACATATTCGAGGAAGTCGTCGGGCAGGATGCCGTGCTCCTCCATCAGCCCGCGGAGCGTCGTGCCGTAGCGGCGGTAATAGTCCTTCTGGATGCGGTGCGCCTCGACCGCATCGACCTTGAGCAGCCGTTGGACGTAGGCGCGGATGCGGTCGTCGACCTGGGTGAAGAGCTTGACGTGGCGGGGGTAGAGCGTGTTGTCGAGATCGAACACCCACGCCTCGACGGCGGCAAAGGGCGCGAGGTCGCGGACCGGCTCGCCGCCCTGACCGGCCTGCGGCGTCGGGTCCGTCATGGCCGGATCAGCGTGCCGGCGCCGTGATCGGTGAAGAGCTCGAGGAGCACGGCATGCGGGGTCTTGCCGTTGAGGATCACCACCCCCTCGACGCCGCGGTCGAGCGCCTCGACGCAGGTCTCGACCTTCGGGATCATGCCGCCGGTGATGGTGCCGTCGGCGATCAGGCGGTGGACCTCGCGGACGGTGAGTTCCTTGATCAGCGCGCCGCTCTTGTCGAGGACACCCGGAACGTCGGTGAGGAAGAGGAGGCGCGCGGCGCCGAGCGCGCCGGCGATAGCGCCGGCGAAGGTGTCGGCATTGACGTTGTAGGTCTGGCCGTCGACGCCGGGAGCGACCGGGGCGATGACCGGGATCAGCTCGGCGCCGAGCACCATGTCGATGACGGCGCGGTTGACGGTCTTGGGGTCGCCGACGAAGCCGAGGTCGACCACCTTCTCGATGTTGGAATCGGGATCGATCTCGGTGCGGGTCAGCTTTTCGGCGACGACCATGTTGCCGTCCTTGCCGCAGAGGCCCACCGCCTTGCCGCCCTCGGCATTGATCGCCATCACGATCTCTTTGTTGATCGAGCCGGCGAGCACCATCTCGACCACGTCGATGGTCTTCTTGTCGGTAACGCGGAGGCCGCCGCGGAACTCGGACTTGATGTCGAGCCGCTTCAGCATCTCGCCGATCTGCGGGCCGCCGCCATGGACCACCACCGGGCGGACGCCCGAGGTCTCGAGGAGCGTGATGTCGCGCGCGAAGGCCTGGGCCAGCGCCGGGTCGCCCATGGCATGACCGCCGTACTTCACCACGACGACCTTCTGGTCGTAGCGCAGCATGTAGGGAAGCGCGGCGGAGATCAGCCGCGCCTGGGCGATCACGTCCTCGCTTTCCCGGTCGGTATATGCGTCCATGGGCCTGCCGTGACGATGGAAGTCGGGCGGCCTCTATAGCGGCTCGCACCGCACCGGACAATGACAGGGCGATTCGGCCCCACGGCTCGCGGCATCCCCTGCCGCCGCGGAAGGCCGGTCCGCGCCGCCGGCAGTTCTACGCAGGGAAGGGGCGCATTCCCATACAAAATCAACCCTTCCTGCCGATCGCGGCTTGTCGTTGCGGAACGGCCCTCTAAGAATTGGTCATAATCAGCCCGAGAGCGCGTCGCCGCGACGTCCGCCCCGGGAAATCAACGGGAGGATCGAACCATGGCCGAATTCACCGCCGGCAACGCCGCGCAACTGGCTTCGGCCATCGCGGCCGCCAACGCGAGTTCCGACCCGACCAACACGATAACCCTCACGGCCTCGATCATGCTCACCGCCGATCTGCCGATCCTCCATCCCGACGCCGGATCGGACCTCGTCATCGACGGCGCGGGCTTCGCCATCGACGGCAACAACGCCTACCGCATCTTCTTCGCCGACAGCGGCAACGTGGTGATCAAGGACGTCACGCTCAGTAACGGCTACGCGGAGGGCGGCGAGGGTGGCGCCGGCAGCTCCGGCGGCGGCGGCGGCCTCGGTGCGGGCGGCGCCCTCTTCGTCAACGCCACGGCCGAGGTCAGCCTGATCGACGTCGACTTCGTCGACAACGCCGTCACGGGCGGCAGCGGCGGCCAGGGCGTGATCGCCACCGGCGGCGGCGGCGGTGGCGGCCTCGGCGGCAATGGCGGCAGAGGCGGCTTCCTCGGCGCCGATCACGACGACTTCGACGACACGCCCGGCCTCGGCATCTTCGGCGGCGGCGGTGGCGGCGGCGGCTTCAGCGCCAATGGCGGGACCGGCGGCGCTGCCGTCGGCGACCAGAACGGCGGCGATGGCGCCGACGGCGCCGCTACCGGCCAGGATCCGGGCGGCAACGGCGCAACGGCGAACGGCACCGGCGGCACCGGCGGCCTCGACGGCGGCGGCGGTGGCGGCGGTGGCGGCGGCGCCCTCATCGAGGAGGGCGGCGGCGGTGGTGGCGGCGGCATCGGCGGCTGGGGCTCCAACGATCGCTCGGGCTCCAATGGCGGCGACTTCGGCGGCGGCGGTGGCGGCGGCGGTGCTGCCATCGACACGAGCGGGGAATTCGATGTCGGCGACGGCGGCTTCGGCGGCGGTGGCGGCGGCAGCGGCGTGGTGATCGCCATCTTCGGCGGCGGCCAGGGCGGCTTCGGCGGCGGTGGCGGCGGGGAATCGCCGCTCGGCCTGCTCGGCGGCACCGGCGGGTTCGGCGGCGGC
>JAESFN010001049.1_pt1 | contig 15594 bp, 12 predicted proteins | sample 9269411 | NCBI WGS metagenome assembly JAESFN01 (sample SAMN14505399, study PRJNA617100) | algae metagenome | isolation source: Iphinoe sp. HA4291-MV1 and co-occurring heterotrophs from trail next to... | place: USA: Maunawili Falls, Hawaii | collected 2009-07-25
CGCAGAAACGACGATGGGCGTGCTTCACCGGATTTGCAATCAGTCGCCGCGACCGCTGCGCGAGGTCAACCCCGAAGTGCCGGAGTGGTTCGAGCGGATCGTACGGCGACTGCATGCCAAAGATCCCAGCCGCAGGTTTCAGACTGCGGCCGAAGTGGCCGAGCTGCTCGAGTCGCGGCTAGCCGAGGTGCAGCGCTCCGGCGGCGTGTGGCGCGAGCCGTGGGCACAGCGCGTGGCCGATCGTGTGCGCGACTTGCCGCGCGTGGCTTGGTTGACTGCCGCGATCGTGATCGTCGTGGCCGCGCTAGTTGGGATTGCCGTTCCGCTGCGAGACAAGCTTGTTGCCGACACGGAGCAACCAACAGCGCCTCTTCCCAGTCCGGCAGCGACGGCAGAAGACGCGCCGCCTGTGCCCACGGAGACCGTGCCCCAGGAGACCGCGCCGCGCCCGGCAATGTCTTCGGATCCAATGGACGCTGAGCTTCGGGCTGCTCGCCGCCACGGAGCGCAGCTCGAAGCCGAGCTGACCAATACGGGCGCGCGACCAGCCCCAGGCCCCGACACGTGGTGGCAGGATGCGAGCCGCGTACGCGACCAACTGCGCCGCCTGGAAGCCGAAGACGCGTGGGACACACGCGACGCTCCGGCGGCAGTGAACGAATCAGCCGAACCTTCCCGATAACCTTCTTCCTGCTAGGAGAACCGAATGACCACACGTGTGGGTTTCTTGTCCATGTTGGCTGCATTGGCCGGCGGCGCCTTTGTGCTTACCGGAGTGTTGGTTCCGGCGATCACGGCTTCGCGGGCCGTCGCCCAAGATATTGCGCCCGCAGGTGCGCCAGCGGCTTCTGCGGCTCCAGCAGCAGGTGCTTCGGCCGGCGCAACGCCCGCGCCCTCTGTTGCCCCGGCGACTGCTGCTTTACCCGTGCCCCCCGTGCCGCCGCTGCCGGCACTCCAGCCCGCTACCGTTCCAGTACTCCCGCCGACTCCTGGCTTGCCGCCCACGGCCACGGTCTACGCCGAGCTCGCTCCGCCGCAGCGGACCGAGCCGTTTGGCGACACGCCTCTTCCAGTGCGGCAAGGCGCGGATGCGGCCCCGCAGGCCGGCAACTTCCACTTCAGCCGAGATGTCTTTCGCCAACAAGCCCGGCCCGACGTTGATCCGGAGCAAGCGGCCGAGCTGCAGCAGATCGCGCTAAAAGATTCAGAGCTCGACGGCAGTGTCCGGCACCTTGTGGGGCAGTACCACAGCGCTGGCAATCAAGGCGAACGCGACAAACTGCGTGCTCAGGCGAGCGAGTTGTTGGATCAGCAGTTCTCGCTGCGTCTGAAGCGGCAGAAGCTCGAACTCGAGAACCTCGAGGCCCGTGTCCGCAAGCTGCGCGAAGCGGTGAACAAGCGCGAGGCCGCCAAGCAGACGATCATCGATCGTCGCTTGGCCGATCTGCTCCACGACGACGACGGACTCGGCTGGGGCGATGCTTCGCCTGAGCCCGCCGGCGGCTTCGGCTTTGGAGGCCCGGCTCGCTTCAACTTCACCCCTGGCAACCCGAACTGGGCGCGGCCGGCCTTCAACGCCCCGACCCCGCAGCCAGCGAAGGCCTTCTAATTCGCGCCTCGAGTAGCGAAGAAGCTGCCAACACCGCACGGCCGGCGACCTCGTAGGAGTTCGCCGGCTGGCGGCACGCGCGGGCCGAAGCGTGGGCGTCGAATGCAGGCGTGCGTGGCGGAGTTGCGGAGTTGCGGAGTTCCCCCCCGTCATTGACGGGGGGCTAATAGGGCGATGATCGCCACCATTGGCCCCCGGCGAGTCGCCGGGGGGAGACAGACGGCTACACCAAAAGCCACTGTCGGTCGCTATCGCGTTCGCCGCGATGAGTCTCTTAAGAAGCCACCGCCACGGTCACCTGCTCCACACGGCTTTCCGCCAGGCTCGTGTCGAGCGCCAGATTCATCGTCACGCTCCAGCGACCTTCGCGGTCGGGCTGAACGTGCCAGTGCGGGATCACCACGACCGACTGATGCACAAGCTCGAAGCCCCCTTCCGACTGGCTGACCGTTTGAATCGGGAAGGTCCAGAGCCCCGACGGCCGCGAGAGCGAGAGCCGCACGTCGATGCCCAGCCACTCGTCGACCAGGCCCAGCTCCGTCGCGTCTTGCTGGTCGAGGTGCGTTCCCAGTTGGCCGAACCGATGTCCTTGGCCGTTGTGGAAGTAGCGGTCGTCGGCGCCTGATGGCAGGCCGGCGAAGTTGAACTCCGAGGCGAAGTGGAACGTCCGGTCGGCCGGCAGGCCTTCGAGCAGATACGCAATCTCGAGCGTGCTGCTGCCCGCCTCGAGCGTAATGCCCTTGGTCAGGCGGACGGGCGTGCCGTCGACGTGTCCATCGCGGCTCATCTGCACCTGAATACGGCCGGGGCTTCGGCGCACGCGGGCTTCGTACACGCCGTCGAGGAAGTCGCCGTGCTCAACCGCTTCGCCGCGCGAGAGCGCGTCGAGGCTCACGTCATGATCGTAGAAGTGATCGAGCAAGCTTTTACGCGGGTACGGATCGTATTGCAGCCGCTGCTCGAGCCCGGCCTGCTTGAAGACGATTCGGTCGTGAATGCTGGCGACGTTGTCGCCGCCGCCATTCGCGCCCTGCAGCACCTTGCGATGGTAGGCCTCGGGCCGACGCGCGAGAGTGGCCAGCAGGTTGTGGCAGATCGAGCGTACATCGAGCTCGTAGATCTGCCCGCCAAGGGCCGGGGCGATGAGCGCCACCATGCGATCCGAGGCCAACTGCACTTCCTGCCGGGAGTCGAGGTTGAAGTCGCCGGCAGTCGCTTCGATCCACGTTTCGGGCCGGCCGGCGACGCGCTCGAGTAAGTTCTCGGCGGCGATCAGATGGCGATACACGGCGTTGCGCAGGTGGGGCAGATAGATGCCGCCGAAGGCGCCGTGCCAGTAGGTGCAGTTGCACTGGGCGCGATACAGCTCTTGGCGAGCACGATCGAGCAGCCCCTGCTTGCCGTTCACGTCGTTGAACTCGCGCAGCCGCCGGCTGACCGACAGCATGCGGGTGTACATCTCGTCGGCTTCGGGATACTTGATCTTGAAGTTTCGCCAGAAGCCGCCGCGGACGAACCGCGATACCCGCGGCCAGCGCGGATCGTGCTCCAGGTCGTGGCGAATGTCTTCATATTCCGCGAGCTGCGCCGAGGGCAGGGCCCACTCGGTCATCTCACGGTAGCTGCCTTCGGGCAGATAGATCTTGCCGCGCGTGGGGACGTTGTCGAAGGCGTCGGCCAGCGTGGTGGTCGAGAGCCAGCTCTCGTTGGCGGCCAAGGCGTCGAAGAAGCGGGTGAGCCAGCCTTCGTCGTAGACGTGGCGCTTGGTGTCGGGCCAGGTGCCAAACTTTTCGCCGTCGTCGCCAAACACCATGACCGCGCCCGGATGCTCTTCGGCCACGCGACGCAGATAGTCGATCGTCTCGTGAGCATCACGGAAGGGGATGAGATACCGCAGCCGCTCGCTGCCGGGGAACACCGTGAGCAGGCGGCCTTCGTCTTCGGTCAGGTAGTGGCCGGCGAGTTGGCCTTCGACCAGACCGGCGTTCTTGAAGTGGAAGTCGTCGAGCACCGTGTATTCGATGCCGGCCGCCGCGATGTCTCGCGTCAGGCTTTGTTCCCACACGCGCTCGGGGATCCACATCCCCCGCACCCGCCCGCCGAGCCGCGACTCGAGCCAGTGGGTGTAGGTTTGGATTTGGCCGACGCGGTCGGCCGTGGGAAGCATCGTGAGGATTGGCTCGTAGAACGCGCCGCCGATGATCTCAATACGGCCTTCGGACACGAGCCGCGCAAGCCGGTCGAGATACTCAGGCCGCCGGTGGGCGAACCATTCCATCAGCGGACCGCTGGTATGCAACGAAATCCGCAGGCTCGGATAGCGCTCGAACACGTCGAGGAACGGGCGGTAGCTGTCCTCATAGGCTTGCTCGATCACGCCGTCGAAGTTGCCGACGGGCTGGTGGTTGTGCAATGCCAGGACGAAACGAAGCACCTGCGACATACGAACGCTCGAATTCACTCAGGGAGCCGATGGGGAGATCAATCAACCATTCGAGTGCTCGCTGGCGGGCCAGGGCCGGCGAGAACCCTCCAAACATAGAATGCTAAAGCACAACAGACGCGTACCCTGCGCGGACCTCGAAGGGGGCGACGAGGTCGCCGTCTTCGAGCACATCCTTGCCCTTCTCACGCATCCTTCATGGATTGCGCCGTCGTCGACGTTTTGGTTCGCGATCTATCGGTCAACGTGGTGGAGGGACCGGATGAAAACACTTCCGCAGAACGCAAAACTGCGGCCGCCTCATGGGCCGGAACCGGGTTGATGAAGAACCCGCTCCCCCATTCGAAGCCGGCCACGTTGGTCAGTCGCGGCATGATTTCAATGTGCCAGTGATAGTGTCTAAGTTGTTGTGTGTCAAACGGAGCCGTGTGAATGATATGGTTGTAAGCGGGCCGGTCGAGGGCCGTTTCCAGCTTCGCCATCACGCAACGCATGACGTGTGCCAATTCACCTGCTAGCGGCCGGGTCAGGGATTCGTAGTGGCTGTGGTGTTGCTTGGGCACGACCCAGGTTTCAAACGGCAGCCGGCTGGCAAACGGGCAAAACGCGGCAAACTCGGCAGTCTCGAACACGACTCTTTGGCCGTCTGCTAGCTCCTGCTTCACTACGTCGCAGTACACGCACCGGTTTTGGCGGGCATAGTAGTCAGCAGCGCCGGCCAACTCCTCGGCCACGCTGACCGGCAGGATCGGCGTCGCAATGAGTTGGCTATGCACATGTTCCAGCGACGCGCCTGCGGCCGGGCCGACGTTGCGAAACACCAATCCATACACCAGCCGCGAATCGCGCTGCAGGTCGAGCAGCCGATCGCGGTACGCCCAATACACCTCGGCCAACTGCGGCTCACTCACCGCGGCCGTGCTGGTCAGGTGCTCAGGCGTTTCGATAATGACTTCGTGGGCGCCGACGCCGGCCTGACGCTCGTACAGGCCAGACGGGCCTTGGGCGAGGTCGCTTTCGCGTTCGAGCGCCGGGTACTTGTTGGGAACAACGCGGACTCGCCACCCGGGGCCATTCGCCGGTCCGTTCGACCGGTAGGCCAGGATCTCAGGCGGCGTTTGGTTTTCGTTTCCTTCGCAAAAGGGGCACGCGCTCCGCGACCCCGCGCTCTGCGCAAAGTCGTTGGGCCGCTGAGACCGGCTCTCGGCCACGACCACCCAGCGGCCGACGATCGGATCCTTGCGCAGCTCGGGCATGGCTTCGTGCGAGCGGACTCTTGCGGCGCGGGTACTAGGCGCTGGTCACCCGGCTCACCGTGCGTTCGTACAGTTCGACGTAGCGGCGGGCGCTCGAGCCCCACGACCAGTCCTGGTGCATGCCGGTATCGAGCAACTGTGCCCACACCTCGGGCCGCTGATGATAAATCTCGCAGGCCCGACGCAACGTTTCTGAAAGCGCCAGGGTGCTGTAGTCGTGAAAGCTGAAGCCGTTGGCGGTCCGGGCGGCGAGCGTTTGCTCGGTGGCGTTGGTGATCGTGTCGGCCAAGCCGCCGGTCGCCCGCACCAGGGGCACCGCGCCATACTTCAGGCTATAGAGTTGGTTCAACCCGCAGGGCTCGAAGCGGCTCGGCATCAGGAAGATGTCGGACCCGGCCTCGATGCGCCGCGCGAGCGGATCGGAGAATTCGAGCCGCACCGCCACCTTGCGTGGAAAGCGGCGGGCCAGTGTGTTGAGCAGTTCGTGGTAGTGCGGCTCGCCGGTGCCGAGCACGGCCCACTGCACGTCTGACCCGGCCGCCCATTCCTGCATGGCGGCCAGCACGAGGTCGATGCCCTTTTGATCGACGAGCCGGCCGACGACGCCGACCAGCGGCGTCCGCGGTTCGACGGACAGCCCCAGTTCTTCCTGGAGCGCCCGCTTGCAATCACCCTTGCCTGGCTGCACATGCTCGGCATCGTAGTTGGCCGGCAGGTGGCGATCGGTCGCCGGGTTCCACTCGCTGTAGTCGACGCCGTTGATGATGCCGCTGAGCACGTCGCGCCGCAGGTGCAACACGCTCTCGAGCCCGCAGCCGAGCGGCGCGCTCTGGATCTCTTCGGCGTAGCGCGGGCTGACGGTGTTCACCGCATCGGCAAAGACCAGGCCGGTCTTCAGCAGGTTGAGCTTGCCGTAGAACTCCATCTGATGCCAGTTGAAGTACTTCCAGTCGAGCCCGGTCAGCAGCATGTCCCAGTGCCAGAACTGGCCCTGGTACGAAATATTGTGGACGGTCAGCAGCGAGGCCAGCTTCTCGTAGCCGGGCCGAGCGCGACCTTCGATCTTCAGGTAGGCCGGGATCAGGCCCGTCTGCCAGTCGTTGAGGTGAACGACATCGGGCCAGAGCGACAGCTTTTCGATCGCCTCGACCACAGCCCGCGAGAAGAAGACGAACCGCTCGCAATTGTCGTCGTAGTCGTGGCCGGCCTCGCCGTAGAGCCCCTCGCGGTCGTAGTAGTGGGGCTGATCGACGAAGTAGACGGTCACGTTCGTGCCGGGCAACTTGCCGCGCAGATAGCGCCCGCTGGCCTGCTTGCGGCCGATGGGCACCGTGATATCGACGCCCGTGTCTTCGAGCTCGACGCCGCTGGCTAGGGCACGGCGATAGGCCGGCATGATCAGCGTGACTTCGTGCCCCAGGCGGGCGATTTCGCCGGGCAGCGCGCCGCAGACATCGGCAAGTCCCCCGGTCTTGGCAAAGGGGGCCGCTTCGCTGGTGGCGATCAGAATCTTCACGATGTTGTCCGCTCCTTGCTGACGCCGCTTTCGTGGCAGCGAATGCCCCTGCTCGTTTCAGGAACGCCGACCGCGGGTCCGACCTGCACCGCGCCGACGCTGCAACCGTTAGAGGAGGCCTATTCCTAACCTAGCAAAACACCCTCTAGGGGGAAACCAGCACGCCGACCGCCGCAAGGGCTGCCTAGCCTGCCTTTGTTTCCACACCCATACGATCGGGCAAATCCCCCGGGTCTTTTGAACTTTCCCAGGCCGTTTGGTGACAAAAGAAACGGCTGACTGAGGGTACTGCGGATCGAAACGCATGCAGCACGGCCAACAGCAGGTTACGATCAGGGCTACAGCTTGCACGACTCTGCTTGTTCGCGCTTTGAGACCACGCATGCTCGCACGAAAACCAGCCGATCCACACGACGTGGACCCGACGCAGGCAAGTGCGCTCTACTTCGAGCGCATCCGCCGCGCGGCCCTGGTCCTGACGGGCAATCCTTGGGATGCCGACGACCTGGCTCAGGAAACGTTCCTCGTTATGTCGGCCCAGCGAAACCAGTTCGCCGGCCGCAGCAGCCTCTATACCTATCTCTATGGCATCCTCTTGAACCTGGAACGCCGCGATCGCCGCAAGCGCGGCCTGCGGCAAAGGGTTTGGCTGGGGCTCGCGCGGCTGACCGGACTAGAAACGCAGGCTACCCATCCCGACGAAAGCCTGGAGTTGGCCGAATGGCGGCGCGGGCTCTGGTCGCAGGTCGCGCGGCTGCCCGACGGCCAGCGGCAGGCCCTCGTGCTCCGCTTTAGCGAAGGACTCAAGTACGAAGAAATCGCCGAGGCGCTCGGCTGCCCGGTGGGCACCGTGAAGTCGCGGATCTTCAACGGCCTGGCCGCGCTGCGTGCCCTGCTGGGCGACGCCTGGCAAGACGACTCCCAACTCTCCACTCTTCCCGCGAGCTGCAAACCCCATGCAGTTTGAACCACGCCTGTTCAGCCCCGAACCAACGGCTCCCGACGCCCCTTCGCCGAGCGCGAGCAACGACCTCACGGCCGGCTTGCCGGGGGATCTCGCGCTCCTGGCGGAGCAGTTGCATGATGACGCGGCGTTCTTGGCGGAGCGTTTTCCGGCTAGGGCCGCCGCCGCTCCTCAGCGCCGGCGCAAATGGCTCGCTGCGGCCGCCGCCGCGCTACTGGCCACCGGCCTCGGCTGGACCGCCTGGAAGGTGGGCGGTTCGCAGAGTGCAGACGCCGCGGTTGGAAACATTGTGACGGTCCCGCAACCGGCAGCGTCAAACCTCGGCGAGCACGCAGGCCTACCCATCGTACGCGAAGAGGAGCCAGCGCTCGTGGGCCGTCTTCAACGAGAGGTGTCGAGCAACCTCGTGGGGGTAGTTCCAAAACCGCTGCCGCGAACGCGCAACCCTGCGCGAGACGAGGCGGCGCTCTTGCGGCGACAAGTGGTCGCCTTCGAGCAGGTGATCGAGCGGTTGCAAAACGAGTTGCGCGCGCGGGCTGATCAGCAAACGCAAACCGACGCTACGATCGCTGAATTGCGCCGCGAGATCGCCGAACTGCGTTCGCGGCTCGATGCTCAGCCTTAGTCGACCAATTGCTGGGCTCCTTCGATCTGGGGACTCGAGCACCTCTCACATGGGGCATTTGCCCGTGCATTCCCTGGTTCCACCAGCTTCGTTGCGGTGCGATTGAGCGGTGTTTTGGTTGGATAGCTGCCAGGCTGAACCCCAAGTTGTTCGCGCCTGCGCCAAGTTTCGGTGGAAACCAAACTGTATGAAGAACCCTAGCGCCGATTGGTGCGTCTGGCACGGCTTGTGCAATACAGATCGTTCAGTCTGACGGCGAAAGTTGTCAGACCAAGCGAGCCCACGCAGTTCTGCCCCCTGTGGTGGGCTCGCCAATACAAGAAAGCGAAGCAGTCTACTCGTGGGACTGATTCGTGAAGACCCGTCGACGGACGCCTGACAAGGCGACATCGGCGGGTTCTTTTTTGTGCTCTTGGTTCTTGCGTCACGGGACTTCGGGCCGAGGCAGCTTTTCATACGGGACTACAGTTTCCGCTTCGCGCCGCGCAGCATCGAAGCCTGCGCGGTATCCACCGCAATAGGCCGCGACCAGCGCAGTTAGGATAAGTAGCCAGCCCAGCGAGAATTGCAGCGAGCGTTTCATTGCGATCGGCTGCTAAGAGCGCGCCGAACTGCCTGCGTCGATGCGGCGTTTCGTTGTGGCGTTGAGTGATCTTCGGCCCTGCATCTCTTCAATGCGCGGCTGATAAGTTGAAGCCATGCGCTGCGCCCGCTTGGCCATAATCTCTCGCAACGCTGCGGGCTCGACCACTTCGGCTTGGTCGCCGTAGCCGAGAATCCACCACGAGATTTCCGCCAACCCCGAAACCGTGACCTGGTAGTCGAGCGAGCCGTCGGGCAAGAATTCGCAGCTTTGAGTCCGGTGCCAGAGCACCTCGGCTACGTTTTGGGCCACAAGCTTGGCGAATCGGACTCTTACCCGCTGATCTCTTCCCGGCTCCGGAATCAAATGCCAAGCGTTTCCTAGATACCGCTCGAGCGAAAAGCCCCGCGGTATCTGGTAGTGGTCGTTCAGCAGTTCGAGCTGGCGGATGCGGCCGACGTTGAAGGTGCGCGTCGAGCGGTGGAGAGACGAGCGGCCGATCACGTACCAACTATGGCGGCTATAGAGCAGCCGATACGCCGAGACCTTGGTCGAGATCAACTTCCAATCGGTCAAACAGTCATACTTGATTCGCACGGCGCGCCGCTGCGCTTGGGCCGCGATGAGTTGCCGATAATATTCCCGGCTGCCCTCGAGCGGATTGGCCGGCGGCAGCTTGATCTCGATCCCGCGGATCGCCGCCTTCACTTCGGCCTGCAATCGCGTGGGCAGGCTGCTCTCGAGCTTTTGCGCCGCACGCAGCGCCGCCTCTTGAAACGGCAGTTGTTTGCGATCGCTCAACTGTGAGCAGATGACGAGCACGGCCAACGCTTCATCGGCCGTGAAGTTCGTAGGCGGCAGGTAATACTGCCCCGGGATGTGATACCGCTCGTAGTCGGCGTCGTAGTTGAGCGGCACTCCGGCCGACTTGAGCATCTGCAGATCGCGAAAGATCGTGCGGCGGGCCACGCCGCAGTTCTGGGCCAGCGAGTTAACGTTGTGCCCGCGGCCCTGCTGGAGCAGACCGATGACTTCCAGCAGCCGAGTTACGCGTGATACGTTCATTGCCGGACCCAGACGAATTCGAACCGTAGCTAGCCGCCGTCACGCGATCGTCATACGTCCGTGCGCCGCTCTTGGGCTTCAGGCCCAACTCGCCCCAGTCGAACTTCGGACCCGCCGGCACCGGTTGGGCCGCCGCGGGCGGGTTGAACCGCCGAGCCGAGGCCGGACGGGCCGGCGTCGGAATTTGCTCGGCCGGGGCCGCGGCCGGAGTCGGCACGCCCGACTCGATCACTTCCGGCTGCGGAATCCACATCGGGTCGACTCCTTCCGAGTCGGCCCGCTGGTTGATCGGGCCGCGGCTGAACACCTTCGGCAAAGTGTAACCATAATTCAGGAACAGAGCCGCGTCACGCTGCCGGGCCAGGCCCTTGGCGTCGTAATAGGCCTTGCTGGGCCACGGTCCTTCCGACAGGTACACGTTGTTGTATTCCAGCAACGAACCCTTCCGCCAGTGGACCTCGTTGATCGCAAGGTTGTAGTTGACGATCGAGCGGAAGTAGGCCGACATGGCCTCGGCCCGCCGACGCTGAGCGTCGAGCAACAGGTCGAGTGTCACCGTGCCAACGTCATAGGCAGACTGCACTGCCCGCACCTGCTGCTCCGCGGCCACCAGGCGGTTGAAGTTGGTCGTGGTCAGATCGTAGTGCCGCGTCACGTTTCGCAGAGCTTCGGCAAGCTGCTGCAAGAGCTCGAGTTCCATGTCCTCGAGGCGGGCGCGGTCGCGGGCCAGGCCCATTTGGCGGTGCCGCACGTTGGCCAACTGCTGGCGGAAGCCGATCGGCACCGTCAGGTTCAAGCCGAGCTGCCATTCTTGGAACTGGCCCGACGTGAGCGATTGGAACGCACTGTTCGAAATGGGGCCGGTCTGCGTGACCCGGTCCGAGGAGATCAGATCGTCGCCCATGCCGAGCCAGCGGTACAAGCCCACCGCATCGAGCCGGGGCAGCAGGAAGTTCTTGGCGGCCACGAGCTGCAACTCGTCGGACTTGATCCGCCACTTCTGCTGACGCAGTTCCGGGCTGCGGGCCAGGCCTTCGCCGCGGACTTCGACCCAGTCGAAGGCCACCTTGGCCTCGGTCGGCGCGTCGGCCGGCTTGATCAGGCGCCCATCCGACACGGCGATGCCCATCAACTGGCGGAGCCGTGTTTCCGAACGCAACAGGTTGTTGAGGGCTTCCTGCACTTGGCCCTGGAACAGCCAGAATTGCTCGCGCGACTGTGCTTCCTTTTCCGCTTCGCCCCCCTTGAGGCCCTTTTCGTACAAGGTCTTGATGCGTTCCCACGTGGCCCGCGAGCTTTCGCGGCCGGCCCGCACCGCCTCGAGGTTGCGATAGGCGAAGTACAGCTCCCAGTAGGCCGTTTCCGTTTCCCGCGTCAGGTCGCGGATGCCCACTTCCAGATCGGCGAGCGTGAGGTCAGTGTTGATGCGCGACAGCACCACGCCGCGCGGGTTGCCTACGGTCGAGTTCGGACCGGAGATCCGGTTGAAGTCGACGCCGTAGCCCTGCAACAGCGGCTGGGTGTAACCCATTTCGAAGTTCGTCGTCCAGTCGCTCGGCACCGCGCGAGTGGGGTTGTTCACCTGGTCGTAGGCCGTGTTGTTGCGGATCACGGCCGTACCGCCCGTGGCGTTGGTCTTCTGCAACTGGGCCAAGAAGGTGTCGTTGTTCTGAATGAGCACCGGCTGGAACAAGCCTGCAAACTGATTCGCCACGTTCAACGGGCGGTCGTTCTTATTGAAGAACATGCGGGCGGCCAACTGGGTATCGAAGTCCGACAGCGCGGCCTCGACGCCGCGGCCGGTGCCTACGCCGTTGCGCACCAGGTTCGAGAAGCCGGGATTCGTTTCTTCGAGCGCGGGATCATAGATCGAAACCGATTGCGTCGGCTGGCGAATGAGCTGATCGGGAGCGCCCTCGACGTTGCCCACGCGTCCGCTGAGCGTGCGCACGTTCTTGGTGTTGGCCAAGGTGATCTGCACCGCTTCCTCGAGCGTCAGATCCCATTGCGGCACCTTCTCGACGTCGGCCTCAATCGTCAGCGGCGCGAAGGCGCCCGACACCTCGGGCAGCTCGAGCTCGTGAACGTCGGGATACTCGATCTCCGTCGCCACCCCGCGGTAGTGCGAGAGATCGCCGTCTTCGAAGAAATAAAACGGTTGGGTGGGCGAGCAGCCAGCTACGAGGATGAGCGTAGCCAGCGCGACGATCCACGACCGAAAGATTTGCCGGGCCATCGAGGTTCGACTCCAGGGGAGACGTCACTGCAAGGTGCTAGCGTCCAGGGCATAAGGCCCCAAACGCACCTCCGAGCGCGGCAGTACTGAGTCCGGCCGTCGCCCGGTATCCCCCCCGGTCTTTTGCTCCCCTGGCGAGCGCGCTTTTCGACGCGCTCTCCAAAGGGAGCAATCGGCAGACTTGATATCGACGACCCAGACGGCAGACTTGCAGGAATCTATGGGACCGGAAGACTTTTTGTAGTCACTCAAGTCGTTGTTGTGTCCCTATGTTGACGCTGCCGCATCCGAGCAAGGGCCCGCGATAGAGCATGGGTAGTTTGCGTGGTTCGCGATGCGGCTCTCGCGGCCCAGGCTTGAGGATGCGACACTGTTTACTGGTTCGATCGCGTGTTCGCTCCCGCCACTACGCTGCTCATGCCCATCCTGCCCCGATCGCGCTACTTCCCCCCGGCGGAGTTAGGAGATGCCGACGGCCTGCTCCTGATCGGCGGGCGGATGACGGTCGATCGGCTGCTCGACGCCTATCGTCACGGCATCTTCCCCTGGCCCTTCACCGACGACCCCGAACGCGTGGCCTGGTGGTCGCCCGACCCCCGGGCGGTGATCGACCTTGATCGGTTCCATGTCTCCCGCCGACTCGCGCGAACAGTGCGGAGCGGGCAATTCGAAACCACGGTGAATCGGGCCTTCGCCGAGGTCGTGGCGGGATGTGCAACCACAGGCGCTCGTCTGAAAGCCACCTGGATCACGCCGGCCCTGGCCGCAGCCTATGACGAGCTGCACCGCGCCGGCTGGGCCCATAGCGTCGAGGTGTGGCAGGCCGGGGCCTTGGTCGGCGGGGTCTATGGCGTCGCCATAAACGGCGTTTTCTGCGGAGAATCGATGTTTCACCGCGAGCGGGACGCATCGAAGGTCGCGCTCGTGCAACTTGTAGCGCGTCTCCGCACGCGCGGATTCCAGCTCTTCGATATTCAGCAACTCACCCCGCACACAGCCCAATTCGGGGCCTACGAAATCCCTCGCCGGACGTATCTCAAACGGCTCTCGGCGTCGCTCGCACTATCCGCGCAGTTCGCGGCTGCCGCCGAATGATCGGGGACTGAGCATCGGTTGGCACTCTTGTTGCTTCCTTGTCCTAGCGGCACGGGGGGTAATCAACTGAGACTTCGAGTGCGAAGGGAGAGCGATCATGAATGCCCCAATTCGGAGCGTGGCCACGGCCATGTTCAACGATGTCCACGACGCGCAGCACGCAGTCGCTGCGCTGCAGCAGGCCGGTTTCGCGCACGATGAAATCGGCTTCCTGGCTCACGATGCCGCGGGACGCCGGATCAAGACTGAAGAGGTCGATGCCTCGAAAGCCAGCGAAGGCGCGGTCGCCGGTTTGGTGGCCGGCGCGGGCGCCGGTGGGCTGTGGGCCCTGGGCATTGCCGCAGGGTTGGTGCCGGCGATCGGTCCGGTCATTGCCGGCGGCTACTTGGCCAGCCTCATTGCGAGCGCTGCGACAGGCGCGGCCGCAGGCGGTGTGTTGGGCGCGTTGATTGGCTTGGGCGTGCCGGACGACGAGGCCCAGTACTACGACGAGGCCTTCCGCTCCGGGCGTCACTTGGTCAGTGTTCGCGCAGGTATTCGCTTTGCCGAAGCGGTCGAGATCCTCCGCAGCCACGGTGGACTGATGCAGTCGGTCGACACGGCTCCGATCGGAGACTTGCGAGAACGCGACCTGGCCGATGAGCGCGATCTCGTCTACTCCGAGCAAACGACCCGCCGCGACCCGAGTGCCGAGCGGCTCGATCCGCCCCGGAGCGCCGCTAGCCGGCCGCAAAGTTACAGCAACCGCTCGTGACGAGGTTTGAAGGGGTGGCGCTTGCCTGAGGAGCCCCGCCCCACGGCACCCGCGATTCCGAATAGCAAAAACCTCTCTCTCGGCTCCGCGCTCGTTGCGCGGGGCCTTGTTTTTGCGCCGCGGACTTTCTTTCTAGGTCCGCAGCTTCTCGAGTTCGGCGAGCCGGGCCGCGTGTTCTTCCGGCGTGGGGATTTCGTTCAAGCCGCGACGGCTCTCGTAGACTGCCTCGAACTCGCTCAGCGGACCGCGCACGTCGGCCTGCTTGGTCGTCGGCAGCCGGTCGATGAACAGCACGCCGTCAAGATGGTCGGTCTCGTGCTGAACTACGCGGGCGAACAGGCCGCTCAACTCCCATTCGATCTCTTCGCCTGCCAGCGTATAGGCGTTGATGGTCACCGTTTCCGGGCGGCGAACCGTTTCGTACAGCCCAGGTAGGCTCAAGCAGCCTTCCTCGGCCTCGGCCATGCCTTTGCGGCTGCGAATCACCGGGTTGATGAACGCGTGTTCCTCGTCGCGCGCCTTGGGGTCTGACGCCAGATTGGCCACGAACAAGCGATACGGCAGATCGACCTGGTTGGCCGCCAGGCCAACGCCCTTGGCCTGGTACATGAGGTCGAACATTTCCCGAACGATCTTGTGCAGCTCGGCATCCACTCGCTTCAAGGGCTTCGATACGTGACGCAACGTGGGATGCGGATAATGGATGATCTGCAACGCAAAGGGCTCCGGCAGGCGAGAAAGCGCCGAGCCCTTTTCAGGCAGGCGCTGGAACTAGCTCGGGACGGTTGGGTATGGTGAATTATAGCGATCCAGGCTAAGACATTCGACTCGAGAAGACCGAGCCCCGCGTGACCGGACCGAGGACTATGCCGCCCCGCCTGATCCGCCGCTTGGCCGACACGACCTTTCTGTTCGACCCGCCCGAGAAGCCCGCGACGGGCCCGTTGCCGGAGTCGAGCTCGGGCGGCTCGGACTATGTTTACCAACCCGCTCGTGGGCGCCTCGCCGACTGCGTCGAAGGGTTTTGGTACTACGAATCTACGGGCAAATGGCCGGTTCGCGAGCACGTGCTGCCCACGGGGGCGATGGGGCTGTTTTTCGATCTGACCGGCGCTTGCTCGGCCCAGGTCAGCGGAGCGTGCTCGCGGTCCACGGCAGGCCAAACGATTGGGCCCACGGCGCTCGTCGGCGTACGGTTTCGGCCTGGGGGAGCGGCAGCGTTTCTGGGCGTGCCGGCGGGAGAACTGTGCGAGGCCCAGGTCGATCTGGCCGACCTGTGGGGAAAGCAGGCTGCCCGCTTGCAAGACGCCCTGCAGGCCAGCCACTCGACGCCCGCTTGCTTTGCGCTCTTAGAGCAAGCGCTGCTGGCGCGTTGTGATGGGCCGCCGCTACGACCTCGGGCGTTGCGATGCGCGCTCGAGGAGCTCGACTCCCCGATAGGAACGCCG
>JAESFN010001050.1_pt1 | contig 15589 bp, 19 predicted proteins | sample 9269411 | NCBI WGS metagenome assembly JAESFN01 (sample SAMN14505399, study PRJNA617100) | algae metagenome | isolation source: Iphinoe sp. HA4291-MV1 and co-occurring heterotrophs from trail next to... | place: USA: Maunawili Falls, Hawaii | collected 2009-07-25
CCTGACCGGCGGCGCCGGCCTGACGGGCGGCGCCGGCACGACCGGCGGCCCGGGCGGTCAGGCGCCGCCGGGGCCGGGCGCGCCCAGCCAGTCGCCGATCAGGGCGTTCACCCGCTCCGGCTGCTCGAGCTGCAGGAAGTGCCCGGCCCCGGCGACCGGCACGAACTCCACGCCCGGCGACGGGTACCGGGCGCCCAACCCGCTGTGGATGCACCCGTCGCGCTCGCCGTGCAGGTACAGCGCGGGCGCCCCGGGCCGCAGCCCGAACGTCTCGCGTGCCCCACCCCGCAGGCTGTTCCGGTAGTAGCGCAGCGCCGCCCGCCGCCGACCCGGGCCGCCCAGCGCCTCCCGGACCCGGTCCAGGTCGAAACCGGCGTCGTAGCCCGGCGACCAGTCCGCCCACAGCCTCGGGATCACCCGGCCCTGCCCGCGCTCGGACCCGGGGAGCTGGTTGTAGGCCATGTACCAGCTCATCCGCAGCTGCCGCAGACCCAGCGGCACCGTGCGGGGCGAGGTCCACGGCCGCAGCAGGGTGGCCGGTGGGGGCACCGCCATGGTCACGTAGCGGGCGAACCGGGTCGGGGCCGTCGCGGTGACCGCCCAGGTGGCCACCGCGCCCCAGTCGTGCCCGACCAGCACCGCCCGGTCGTCGCCGCCCAGCACGGTGTGCAGGGTGAGCAGGTCGGCGGCCTGGTCGGACACCCGGTAGCGGTCGTCCGGGGCCAGGTCGGTGGGGGCGTAGCCGCGGCTGAACGGGGCGACCACCCGCCACCCGCGATCGGCCAGGTAGGGCCCGAGGTGCCGCCAGGTCCAGGCGGTGTCCGGGTAGCCGTGCGCCAGCAGGGCCAGCGGTGCGTCCTCGTCGCCCCAGGCCAGGGCGCCGAACGCCAGGCCGGGGGTGGGGATCCGGATCTCGGTGGGCGCGCTCACGGGGTCTCCACGATCTCCTTGATCCGTTCCAGGGTGCGCTGCATGTTGCGCCGGTTGGTGCGGCCGCGCAGCCGTCCGAACACCGCCCAGTAGCCCCGGGTGAACCAGTTGTCGACCACCCGGAAGGACTCGGTGACGTCGGTGCCCGCGCCGTTCGGGGTGAACTCGTAGCGCCACCAGTTGCCCGGGCGCCCGGCCAGGACGACCACGAACTCGAACACCCGGCCCGGCTCGCACTCGGTGATCGTGCAGGGCACCCAGTACGCCGGCGGCCGGCCGTTGCGCAGCACGTGGCCGCGGAACCGCACGCCGACGGCCGGCGCCGACGCCCCGTCCAGCCACTCCGCCTCGAACGTCTCCTCGGCGTAGCGCGAGGTGTTGGTGATGTCGCTGACGAACGCCCAGATCCGGTCCGGGGGAGCGGCCATGGTCACGGTCACCGAGTCACGCATGATCGCAGCCTAGAGGCCGTAGGGTGTCCGGCATGGAGTTCACCTGCCCGACCTGCGGCCAGCCGGTGGAGATGCGCTCCCAGGGTCCGGGCATGTACGGCTCGAAGCCGGTCTTCGTGTACGTCGAGCACGATCGGGACGGCGCCGAATGCCCCGCCTCGACGCTGACCGACGCCGAGGCCCGGGAGCTGTAGCTCAGAAGAACGTGGTCACCGCCGACGCCCGGAGCACCGTGGAGTCCAGCACCACCTTGCGCCGGGCGATCCGGAACGTCCCGTCGACCCGGCGCAGCACGTCCTGGCGCTCGCCGTAGAACGGGGCCGCCGCGTCGTCGAACCGGCCGTGGATCATCACGAAGTTGGACCGCGCGGCCAGCTCGTCCGGGCCGACGGCCGAGGCCTCGACGTTGGTGATCAGGTGCCGGCAGCGGGCCGGCGGGTTGTCGCTCCACAGCAGCTTCACCGTGTGCAGCCGGGACACCCGCAACGCCAGCTGGGGGAACCCCTCGTCCAGGATGCTCGGCTGGTGATCGCCGGAGAGTTCCAGGTCCAGGGCCCGGTCGCCCGGTTTCGACGAGGTCATCCGGGTCTTGCGGATCGGCACCCAGTACCGGGTGTCCTCGGTGAACAGCCGCAGCCACTCGTCGAACAGCCGGTTGTCCAGCAGCCGGGCTTCCTCGGTGTAGAACCGGTTGACCTCGAACCAGGTGGCCATGTCCACCAGCGCGGGCGCTTCGACGGAGACGCTCACCGCGAGCCCTCCATCCAGCGCGACCACTCGCGGAAGAAGTTCCGCTGCGCGGCCTCGCTGAGCTTCTCGGTGACGTAGCAGCCCAGCTTCTCGTGCCGGTACTCGTCGTTCGCGCCCATGTCGTAGGTGGAGTACTGCTGGCCGCCCCGGGCGCCGGCCGCCGCGCCGCTGATCGACTTCCAGATGGCGCCGTCGTCCTGCTCGATCAACCCGGCCGGCCCCATGGCGAAGTTGTTGTAGGCCACCAGCTCGGCCTTCACCTCCTCCGGGGCGTCCCGCTCCACGTACAGGTAGGACCAGATCTCCACCTCGTTCGGGCCCTTGGGGTGGCAGAGCCGGAAGTTGTAGGTGATCGGCAGCAGGGACAGGTTGGGGAACACCGTGGCGGCGGACATCTGGCAGCGCAGGTGCGCGGCACTCACCCGCTCCATCGCCTCGGGCAGGCAGCGGGTCACGTAGTCGCGGGTGGCCGGGCTGAACCCCTCCACCGGCATGATCAGCGGCAGGTACGGGTCGGCGGACCCGTCCGGGAACTCGAACATCGCGGAGAACCCGTGCCCGCCGTCGACGTAGCAGTGGTTGACATGCGCCACGAACTCGGCGCCGTCGATGTTGATGGCCTCCATCGACGAGCCGTGGGTGAACGGGATGTGGTACTCGTCGCCGGCGAAGTTGTCCTGGTAGATCTTCCAGTTGGTCGGCGCCCGCCACTTCATCGGTTCGCCGATGATCTCCACCCCGCCGGCGCGGCGGTCGAAGATGGCGTCCAGGAACGGCACCAGGTCGCCCAGGTACTCGCGCAGCGGCACCGCGTCCGGGTCCCAGGTGGCGAAGATCAGCCCGTGCAGGGTGTCCAGCTGGGCCACCGCCGGCAGCCCGTAGCGGGATTTGTCCAGCTTGGGCTCGCCGTAGAGCTGCTTCTCGTAGGCGATGGACACCAGCCGCCCGGTGCCGTCGAAGGTCCACGCGTGGTACGGGCAGGTGAACGTGCGCGCCGTGCCGGAGTCGTCCTGGCAGACCGCCGCGCCCCGGTGGCTGCAGGCGTTCAGGTGCGCGTGGATACGGCCGCCGGTCCGGGTGACCAGCACCGGGTCCGCACCCATGAACGTGGTGAAGTACGCGCCCTCGTCCGGGAGCTGGCTCTCGTGGCCCAGGCACAGCCAGGCCCGGCCGAAGAGGTCCCGCAGCTCGCGGCGGTAGATCTCCTCGCTGGTGAAGATCGACCGGGACACCTTGGTGCCGTCCGGGGAGACGAGCGGGGGATGGCCGGGAACGGTGGTGGTCATTCGGCGGCTCCTCGTTCACTCCTCAACCGACCGTTTGGACGGGGTAGGCCTCAACTCTGACACACGGATGTGCGCCGTGTCACCACTCTTGTCCAGTGAGTGCTTGCTCCGTCAGGCCGTCAGTTCGCGGCCTCGGTCAGTTCGCCGCCTCGCCGACCAGCAGGGTCAGCGCGGGCGCGGGGAGCGGCGGGGTGGCGGGCTCGCCGTCGGCCACGATCACCAGGGAGCCGGCCTGGGCCGAGGCGTGGTAGCGCCCGGTGTAGCGGACGCCGCGGAAGGCGCCCCGCTCCCGGGTCAGCTCGTTGATGTTGCCGGACCCGCCCCGGTCCAGGACCTCCTTGAGCGCCCGGGCGGCGGCCTCGTCGGGCATTCGCACGGTGGACACCGAGATCAGGCCCACCGCCCCGGGACCGTCGCGCACCTCCAAGCCGACCCGGCGCAGCCCGGTGCAGGGGTTCGCCCGCAGGTGGGCCTGCACCTGGCCCCGGGCGGTCTCCGCGCAGGTCGGGGCGTCGGCCGTCGGGTAGGCGGTGATCCGCATGCCGGGCCGGGTGAGCAGGGCCTTGAGCTCGGCCGACGTCCGGCCGCGGCCGTCCCGGCCGGCCGGGCCGAAGGCCGGTACGACCGACGCCGTATTCACTGCGGTCCGGGTCTCGACGACCGGGGTCGGGCCGTCGGTGACCAGCGTGGCCGCCAGCAATCCGGCGCCCAGGATCAGCGCTCCGACCGGGCCACCGCGTCTCGCTGCCACCGCCCGAGTCTGCGGCATCGGGCCCGGATGTCCGGGGAGCAACGCCGGGGGTCAGCCGCTACTCACCCAGCAGGTCCGGGTTCGGGATGTTGGCCAGCCGGACCTCGCCCTTGGCGATCAGCCGCTGCTGGTCGTCGGTGATGAACACCTGCCAGAGCTGCTGGGTGCGGCCGCGCTGCAGCGGGGTGGCCTCCACGGACAGCATCCCGGAGCGGGCGGCGCGGATGAAGTTCGTCGAGTTGGACACCCCGACCACCCCGCCGCGGTCGCCGTACCAGAGCGCGCCGCCCACGCTGGCCACGTGCTCCACCACCGCGCAGTACACGCCGCCGTGCACGATGCCGTAGCCCTGGTAGTGGTCCGGGGAGAGCGCGACCGTGGCCCGGACGGCGTCCCCGGAGACGTCCTGCAGGGTCAGCCCCAGGTACTTGCCGAATCCCTCGGTGGTGCCGTACTCGGTCATCCGAACTCCGTGGTCAGCGCGCTCAATCGATCCACCTCACCCTAACCTCGCCGCCCGCCGAGGCCGGTCGACGCGGACTGTGAACCTGGTCGCCGCCGGCCGCAGGTACACGCGATATACACGTAACGTGTATAGTTGGTGTATGCCCCGGGCGCGCACGAACATCGAGATCGACGACCAGCTGGTGCAGACGATCATGGATCGGTTCGGGGTGCACACCAAGACCGAGGCGGTCGACCTCGCCCTGCGGCATCTGGCCGGTCAGCCGATGTCCCGCGAGGAGGCACTGGCCATGCGCGGGGCGAGGGCCATCGGCGAAGTCGACGAAGACACCACGCCACGTGGTGCGGCGTGATCCTGGCCGACACCTCGGCCTGGGTCGAGTACGACCGGGCCACCGACAGCCCGGTCGACCGCCGGATGACCGAGCTGATCAGTGCCGACGGTCCGCTCGCCTACACCGAGCCGGTGGTGATGGAGGTTCTCGCCGGGTCCCGCACCGATGCGCGGGAACGGGATCTCCGGCGACTGCTGCTGCGGTTCCACCTGCTGCGGTTCGACGCGGCGGTCGACTTCACGGCGGCCGCGCGGGTGTACCGGACGTGTCGTCGCTCCGGCGTCACACCCCGGGGCCTGCTCGACTGCATGATCGCGGCCGTCGCCTGGCGGCACGGCGCGGCGTTGCTGGCCCAGGACGCCGATCTCCGCCGGGTCGCCGAGGTCATGGGCATCGACCTGGACGGTTAGGCCGTGGCGCCGGTCTCGCCCGAGGGGAGGTCGAGGTCGGGGAGGTCGTGGCCCATGCGGTCGCGCTTGGTGCGCAGGTAGTGCAGGTTCTCCCGGGTGGGGCGGACCGGCAGCGGGACGCGGTCGATGATCTCGAGGTCGTAGCCTTCGAGGCCGGCGCGTTTGTGCGGGTTGTTGGTGAGCAGGCGCATGGAGCGGATGCCGAGGTCGGCGAGGATCTGGGCGCCGGTGCCGTAGTCGCGGGCGTCGGCGGGCATGCCGAGCAGCAGGTTGGCGTCCACGGTGTCCACGCCGGATTCCTGCAGCTGGTAGGCGCGCAGCTTGTGCATCAGCCCGATGCCCCGGCCCTCGTGGCCGCGCATGTAGAGGACCACGCCCCGGCCTTCGGCGGCGACGGCGGCCAGGGAGGCGTCGAGCTGGGGGCCGCAGTCGCAGCGCAGGGAGCCGAAGATGTCGCCGGTGAGGCATTCGGAGTGCACCCGGACCAGCACGTCGTGGCCGTCGCCGAGGTCGCCGCAGACCATGGCGATGTGTTCGATGCCGTGTTCGGGGCCGGGCAGGGTGCTGGCGTAGTCGTAGGCGATGAAGGCGCCGTGGCGGGTGGGGATGCGGGCCTCGGCGACCATCTCCACCTGCTTCTCGAAGCGGCGGCGGTAGGCGATCAGCTCGGCGATCGACACGAGGGTGAGGTCGTGGTCGTCGGCGAACACGCGCAGCTCGTCGGCGCGGGCCATGTCGCCTTCGTTCTTCTGCGAGACGATCTCGCAGAGCACTCCGGCGGGGGCCAGGCCGGCCAGGCGGGCGAGGTCGACGGAGGCTTCGGTGTGTCCGGGGCGGCGCAGCACCCCGCCGTCCTTGGCCCGTAGCGGCAGCACGTGGCCGGGTCGGACGAAGTCCTGCGCGTCGGCGCCCGGGTCAGCGAGCAGGCGCAGGGTGTGCGCGCGGTCGGTGGCGGATATGCCCGTCGAGATGCCCTCTCTCGCGTCCACGGTGACGGTGAACGCGGTGCCGAAGGAGTCGGCGTTGGTGTGGTGCATCGGGGGCAGGTCGAGGCGGTCGCAGTCCTCGCCGGTCAACGCGACGCAGATGTAGCCGGAGGTGTAGCGGACCATGAACGACACCAGCTCGGGGGTGGCCATCTGCGCGGCGAAGATGAGGTCGCCCTCGTTCTCCCGGTCCTCGTCGTCCACCACGACGACGGCCTTACCGGCGGCGATGTCCGCCAACGCACGCTCAACGGCCGCGAAGCGGGTATCCATGTGGCATCCCCCCGGTGGGTGGGCACTCTTTCGTTCGGCTCAGCATCTCGCCAAACCGGCTGTCGCGACGTCGGATGTGCTCAACATCGCTCAACCGGGTACGGCGGGAATAATTCCTCCTTCTCGGATTAAACCGAACGCCATATGATTCCGCCTCACGACACGGCGGAGGGATCACCGGTGACCACCGAGCAGCGGGTGCCGTTGGAGGAGCTGTCCCTGGTCATGGCCGACGCCGGGACCGGCCTGCGCTACGACCGGCTGGCCGAGGCCCGCGCCGGCTGCCCGGTGCCCCACTCCGCCGTGCACGACCTGGGCATCGTCACCCGCTACGACGACCTGCGGTTCGTCCTGGAGAACCCGGACATCTTCTCCTCGAAGGATCCGAACATCTTCGGTGAGCTCCCGGTGCGGATCCCGCCGCTGGACTCCGACCCGCCGCTGCAGCAGGAGTTCCGCCGGCTGCTCAACCCGTTCTTCTCCCGGGCCTACTTCGCCCGGTTCGAGCCGGACGCCCGGGCGGTGGCCCGGCGGGCCATCGACGGGTTCCTCGAGCGCGGGAGCTGCGAGTTCGTCTCCGAGTTCGCGGTGCCGTTCAGCGCCGGGGTGCTGGCCGCGCTGGTGTTCGACGAGACCGACGAGGTACGGCTGGCCCGGGCCCTGGAGCACGTCACCGCGGTGGCCGAGGAGCAGACCCACCAGTCGTTCGCCGACCTGGCCGGGCTGTGCGCGGAGTACCTGGCCGAGAAGGCCGGCTCGGATCAGGACTCGCTGCTCGGGGCCATCGCCGGGGGGACCGTCGAGGGTCGCCCGTTGACGATGGAGGAGCAGATCGGTGTGGTCACCGTGCTGTTCCTCGGCGGCCTGGACACCACCCGGGGCGCGATCGGCAACATCGCCGCGCACCTGGCCGCCGACCCCGCCCTGGAGGACCGGCTGCGCGACCCCGGCTGGGCCAAGCACGACCTGGAGGAGTTCATCCGGCTGGAGACGCCGGTGATCACCATGGCCCGGACGGTGACCCGCGAGGTGTCCCTCGGCGGGCGGACGCTGCCGGCCGGGTACCGGCTCGCGCTGCACTTCGGCTCGGCGAACCGGGACGAGACCCGCTACCCGGACGCCGGCGAGCTGCGCTTCGACCGGCCGCGGGCCGGTCACGCCGGGTTCGGGCTGGGCATCCACCGGTGCATCGGCATGCACTTCGCCCGCTTCCAGATCGCCATCGCGTTCGACGAGCTGCTGGCCCGGGTGACCCGGCTGCGGCTCACCGGGGACGTGCCCAAGGCACCGGGCGTGGTCAACGGCCCGCTGCGGCTGGACGTGCGGTTCGACCGGCGCTGAGTTCGCGTCAGCCGGCGGGCTCGACCCCGGCGGGTCGGGCCCCGGCCGGTTGGGCGTCGGCCGGCTCGGGCTCGGTCGGCTCGGGCTCGGCCGGTGCCGGCCCGGTGAGGCGCAGCACGTGGTGCGCCGCGCTGCCCGGGGCGGCGGTCAACCGCAGCTCACGGCCGTCGCCCGCCATCTGCTCGGCCAGCGCGTGCAGGACCTGGACACCGGCGCTGGCCAGCAGGACGACCCCGGTCAGGTCCACCTCCAGCGGCAGCGAGCCACCGCGCCCGGCTTCGCGCAGCCGCCGGCGGAACTCGTCCACCGTGGTGGGGTCCACCGGCCCGCTGACCACCAGCCGCGGCCGTTCGGACTGCTCGATCCGGGTCCCGAACGGCACCTCCCGGCGGCGGGCACCGGAGCTGATCGTCCGGCTCGACCCGACCACCGTGCGCTGCCGCAGCCGCCGGGTCATGGTCAGCGTGGTGCCCGCGCCGGTGCCGTCGATCTCGCAGGAGTCCATGCTCCCCCGGACCATCATCAGGCCCCGGCCGCGGTTGTCCGGCTCGACCGGCGGGGGCCGCCACCGGCCCCGGTCGGACACCGACAGCACCGCCCGGCCGCGCTCGTCCAGGTGCCCCTCGACCAGGTACCGGCCGCTCACACCGTCGGGGTAGGCGTGCTCGACGGCGTTGGTCACCGCCTCGACCACGGCCAGCTGGATGTACTGGACGTCCTCCTCGTCCGCGCCGACCTCCCGCACCCAGGCCGCGAGCCGGGTACGCAGCCCGGGCACGCTGTCGATCCGGGCGGGGGCGTCGATCCGCAGCACGCCGGGCGGCCGGCCGGTCCACTGCGCGGCGATCAGCGACACGTCGTCGTGGTGGCCGTCGCGGGTCATCCGTTCCAGGGCGAAGCGGCACACCCGGTCGACCGCCGGCTCGGCCATCGCCGCCGATGACGCGTGCACCAGGGCGTCGCCGGCGTACACCCGCAGCTGCTCCAGCCCGTCGGCCAGGTTGCGGTCCGCCCGCTCGACCAGACCGTCGGTGTAGAGCAGCAGCAGCTCCCCGGGCGCCAGCCGGGCCCGCTCCTCGGTCACCGGTCCGGCGGTGCCCAGCGGGACGCCCCGGGCGCCGGCCAGGTACCGGCCGCGGCCGTCGGAGCCGAGGACCAGCGGCGGCGGGTGGCCCCGGCAGGCGTAGGTCAGCTCGCCGGTCCCCGGGTCGAGCACGACCAGGCCGACCGTGGTCGCGGCGGCCGACGGCACCCGGGCCACGTAGCCGTCCAGCCGGGCCAGCGCGTCGACCACGCCGCGCCCGTCCAGCAGCAGCATGGTCAGCGCCGCCCGCAGCTGCCCCATCACCGCCGACGCCCGGGCGCCGTGCCCCACCACGTCGCCGACGGTCAGGGCCAGCCGCCCGTCGGGGAGCGGGATCGCGTCGAACCAGTCCCCGCCGGCCGCCTGGTCGTCGGCGGCCACCAGGTAGTGCGCGGCCAGCCGGACCCCGGGCAGCACCGGCAGCAGCTCCGGCAGCAGGCTGCCCTGCAGCGCGGTCACCACGTTCCGGGCGGCCCGGTAGCGCTGCTCGGCGGCGCCGGCGTCGGCCCGCGCGGTGTCCCGGGCCAGCACCTGCGCGGTGACGTCGAAGGCGTTGGACACCACCCCGCACACCGTGCCGTCGGCGTCCCGGATCGGCGAGGCGGTGAAGTTGAGGAAGACCTCCTTCACCCCGCCGTCGGGGTGGTCGAGCAGGATCCGCCATTCGTGCCCGGACACCGGCTCACCGGAGGTGTAAGCCTGGTCGAGGTACTCGGCGATGCGTTGCCCGGCGGAGTCCGGGACGGCCTCGCGATAGGTCCGGCCGATCAGCGGGCGGTCGCCGAACAACCGCCGGCCCGCCTCGTTGATCACGGTGAACACGTGTTCCGGGCCCTGGTACACGATCACCACGGACGCCATCTGCTCGACGGCGGCGCTCACCACCGATGCGGGATCATCGGGGTCGGGGCGCACGGCAGATATGGTGACCGCTGGTTATAGCCAATCACGGAATCTGCCTAATGATTAACACTAATGGGTGAACGCCCGCCGGTCGGTTCGGCGGCCGGCGGGGCGCCTCACCCGTCAGCCGATGTCGCTGAGGATCCGGTTGACCGGCCGGCCGGCGGCCAGCGCCATCAGCGGGCCGAGGGTTCCGCTGTTCTTCCGCCACTCGCCGTAGGCGGCGTGGTCCTCGGCGGAGTCCCAGTGCTCGATCAGGACCAGGGTGTTCGGGTCGGCCGCGTCGCGGTGCACGGTGACGCCCTGGCAGCCCTTGAAGCTCCGGGTGTCCGGGAGGATCTCGTCGAATGCCGAGATCATGTCGTCGGCCTTGCCCGGCTGGACGGGGACTTCCAGGATGACGGTGGTCGCCACGTGCGGCTCCTTGTCGGTATTCAGCGGTGAACGTCCATTAACCTACTGCGCGATCTCCGGCGGGGTCGGCCAGGTGGCCGGGGGCGGGCCGAAGGCGCGCTCGGTGGACCGGATGACCGCCTTGGCCGTGGCGACGTTGCCCGCCGCGCCGATCACCACGCCGATCCCGAGCGGCAGCGCCCGGCCGAACGCCAGCGCGCCCTGGCGCACCGCGTAGCGGCGGATGAACCAGCGGATCAGGGTCTGGTTGACCGGGCCCAGCTTGGGCAGCGGCACCGCGTCGGCCACCTCCGTCGCCCACCGCTGCTGGCCGCCGGTGACCTTGCGCATCAGCTTGTCACCGCCGTCGCCGAGCACGATGCCCAGCACCATCGCCCGGCGCCGCTCCATCTCCTCGGGGGCCAGCCCGTGCACCTCGGCCACGGCCAGCACGTAGAGCACCGAGGCGTCCAGCGCGGCGAGCGCCTCGGCGGTCGCGGTGGCCAGGGACACCACGGTGCCGATGGCCGGGATGAACGCCGCCCCACCGGCCGCCGCCCCGGTGCCGCCGACCGCGTAGGTGTACTGCTTGTTCAGCGTCTCGATCACCTCGGCCGGGGTGGCCGTGGGCTTGTCCCGGCGCACCTTGGCGATGTGCGACTTGACCAGCGGGGCCTGCACCTCCAGGGCCCGCTCCACCCCGCCCTGCAGCACCTTCCCGGTGAGGCCCTTGGGTGCCTCCGGCAGGTGGGCGGCGCCGTTGGTGGCGGCGAGCTGGTTGTCCGGTCCGTCGGTGCGGAAGGGGTTGCGCAGGTTCACGGTGTCCTCGGAGTTGCTCGGCCGACGCGGGTATCCGAACTCTCTCACGAATCCCGGTTCCGCTCCGGTCGTGATCGGGGCGGGCCCGCCGGTGTTACCCGGCCGGGGGTTTTCGCACCTCGTGAGCAGTTGCTCGGTTTGTGACGGTTCGGGCGCGGGTATCAGCTTGCCGACCCGATTGGATCCGCACCCATGACTTCGGCAGTGATCATGACCAGGCGCTCCGCGCTCCACCAGGCCTTCCTCGGTGACGCGAGCACCCCGTCCCTGGTCCGGCACGCGGTGGCCGCCTGGCTCGAGGAGCGCGAGGTCCCCGGTGAGCACCGCGACGACCTGGTCCTCGCGGTCAACGAGGCCGTCACCAACGTGGTCGATCACGCCTACGGCAGCGCCACCGGGTACATCGAGATCGACGTCGAGCTGGACGTGCACCCGAACGGCGAGCGCTGGGTGACCGCCGTGGTCACCGACTACGGGATGTGGCGGCAGGTGCCGGCGCAGAACGGTTACCGCGGCCGGGGCCTGCAGATGATCAGCGCCTGCACCGACTGGCGGACCATCGAGCAGCGCGCCGTCGGCACCCGCGTCACCATGGCCCGCCGGGTGCACTGACGTGCTCGTGAGTGGCAACTCCGCCTATAGGCGGAGTTGCCACTCACAGGCGCGCCAGCGCCTCGGCCGCGCGGGTGCCGAACCGGATCGCGGTGTGCTGGCCGGCCGCCGATAGGTAGTCGCCGGCGAACTGGATGCGGTCGCCCGGGTCGACGGCCGCGTTGAACTCGCCGATCAACCGGTACGCCCCGACCCCGGTCAGCGGTAGCGCCCGCTCCCACCGGGTGACGTGCGAGAACTCGGGCGGGCCGAGGTCGCCGAACACCCGGCGGATCGATTGGTCGGTGTGCGCCACGATGTCGGCGTCGGGGCGGTCGAACCAGGCCCGGGAGGCGTCGGTCTCCCAGCAGGTGCCGATCAGCGCCTTGCCGGCCGGCGCCCGGTCCGGAGCCTTGTTGTGGTCGACGAACATCAGCGCGACGTCCGGGTCCTCGGCGGTGGGCAGCTGCACCAGCATGGCCCGGGTGTCGGGGCGCCGCCCGTACCCGACCGCCACGGTCAGCCCGGTCGTGTAGCCCAGCGCGGCGTTCAGCGGCGTGAGCAACCCCGACCGGTCCGGGCAGATCGCGGCGGCCACTGGCAGCGGCGTGCTGATCACGCAGCCGTCGAACGTCCGGACCGTTCCGTCCACGGTGACCTCGACGTGCGCGCCGCGGTCGGCGACGTGCGTCACCGGCGTGGAGACCCGCACGTCCAGCTTCTCGGCCAGGGTCCGCGGCAGCCGACCCTGACCCCCGGCCAGCGCGTAGATCTGCGCGCTGAAGATGTTGGCGATCCCGGAGAACAGCTCGACCTTGCTGACCTTGGGGGTGTCGGCGATCAGCATGGTGCGCACGATCGGCGAGCACAGGTAGGTGTCGATCTCCTCGTTCAGCGCCCGTAACGCGTAGGCCTGCGCGGTCTCGGTGTCCAGCGGCGCCGACTTGCGCATGTCCAGGTAGTCCAGCTGGCCGGCCCGGACGGCCCGGGCCAGGTCCACCCCGAGCCGCAGCAGCTTCAGCTTCGCGCCGGGGCTCAGGACGCGGGTGGTGAGCCCGGACGTCAGCATCCGGTCCAGCCGCAGCTCGTGGATGCGGCCGTCCCGGTGGATGCCCACGTACGGTGACGCCGGCCTGATCTCCTCGCGGATCCCCAGCTCGGCCGCCAGGTTCAGGTAGGAGGCGTAGCTGGCGCCCAGCGCGGTGGCACCGACGTCGACCAGGTACCCGTCACGCGCCACCGTCCGTACCCGCCCGCCGACCTCCGCCGACGACTCGAACACCTCGACGTCCCAGCCGGCCTGCCGCAACCGGTAGCCGGCGGTCAGCCCGGACAGGCCCGCCCCGACGACCGCCGCCCTGCTCAAAGCCGGCTCACCGGGCGAACGCGGCGAGGATGTTGCGGTAGGCGTCCTCGCTCTCCTCGGCGGTGAACGGCGGCACGTACGGGGTGTGGAAGACCAGGTGGTCGACCACGCCATCCCAGGCAGCGAGCTTGGCCCGCGCCTCGTCCGGGGTGCCGGTGATGGAGAACGTGTGCACGATCGCGTCGGCGGTCTTCTCGAACGCGCCCAACCCCTCGGTGAACAGCGCCATCCGCATGGCGTTGACCTCCTCGGTGAGCCCGGCGTGCGCCACGATCGGATCGCTGGACGGGTGCGCCACGTAGAACCCGACCTGCTTGCGGGCCCGCTGCATGGCCACCTCGGGGTCGTCGTGCACCACGCAGATCAGCTCGTGCATCAGTTCCACGTCGTCGATCGAGCGGCCGGCCGCGGCCGCCCCGGCGGAGATCCCCGGCCGGACCACCTCGCGGATCAGGTCCGGGGTGCCCAGGTAGCCGATCCAGCCGTCCGCCTTGCGGCCCACCAGATCGAGCATGCGAGGGCCGATCGCGCCCAGGTAGATCGGGATGTTGTCGCGCTCCAGGTGCCGCACGCCCCACGGGTTGAACGGCGGCGGGGTCAACGAGTGGAACTCGCCCTCGTAGGAAGGCGCCTCCCCGGAGCGCAGGTACTGCCAGGCCAGGCGTAGCACGTCGATGTACTCCGACACCCGGGTGAGCGGCTTGGTCGGCGGCTTGTCGTGGAACGCCGACGCGAACTCCAGCACCCCCGACCCGATGCCCAGCAGCATCCGCCCGCCGGACAGCTCGTCGATGTCGGCGGCCGCGTTGGCCATCTCGAACGGGCTGCGGCTGGCGGTCACCCCGATCCCGGTGCCCAGCCCGATCCGTTCCGTGGTGCCTGCCGAGAGTGCGAGCATGGTGAACGGGTTGCGGTAGAGCTCCCAGTCCCAGGCCGCGTCCAGGCCGGCCTCCTCGGCCCAGCGGGCGTACTCCGGCACCCGGGCCAGCGGGACGGTCCGGGTCGGCATGGTGATCCCCAGCTTCACAGGAAACTCCTTCACACGGCTCTCAGCTAGCGCGGTTAGATTCGTTTACGTGCAGGAGAACAAAGCCCGACGGGTCGTCGACGCTCTGCGTGACCGGGGCATCGACGCCCACCTGTCCCGGCCTCGTACCGGGGTGTTCGGCGTCGGCGTGATGATCGGGGACGGCCGCGAGGCCATCTGGGACGCCGACGGCACCGCGACGCTGGAGGCGCAGGTCATGCGCAACGGCATGCTGGTCGGGTTCGTCCCGGTGATCCCCGGCTCGGAGCACTTCGACGAGGCCCAGGTGGTCGACGCGATCGCCCGGACCAACTACGACGCCCCGATCGCCACCCTGCGGCGCACCGCCCCGCCGCCGCAGCCCGCGCTGCCGCGCACCGGCGGGGTGTTCCGCCGCTTCCTGGACGGCTTCCGCTACTAGGTTCACGCCGGGTCCTCCCGGCGGACCGCGTTCAGCAGCAGCCACCCGGTGCCGACCATCCAGATGAAGAACGCGACCACCAGCACCCACCAGGCGATGAACCCGTTCCAGGCCAGCGGCCCGGTCTGGAAGAACACCACGCAGGACCCGCCGGACACCCCGAACGCCACGAAGATCTGCAGGTAGGCGCCCCAGCGCGGGAACACCGGTTGGGCCCGGGGGTCGCGCAGGATGGCGATGGCCACGGCCAGCACCTGCACCACGAACGTGGACACGATGCCCAGGAACGGCAGCCAGCCGAGGTCGAACATCAGCTGGACCAGCGCGGGGTCGCGGTCGGCCCGGTAGGCGGCGGCCTGCCAGCAGAACAGCGGGAAGATGAACTCCAGCACCGCGCAGGCCGCGCTGATCGCCTGGGTGGTGGCCAGCGGCGAGCGGGCCCCCTCGATCCGCCGCACCTGGGTGGTCATCACCGCGAAGAACGGCGCCAGCAGCGCGCAGCCCATGCAGGTCACCCACAGGCCCAGCCGGATACCCAGCCGGTTCTCCTCGAACATCGCGGTCAGCTCTTGAGCGCTCGTGGTCGGCGCCGGCGGCGGGATCCACCGGGCCAGTACGCCCAGGCCGAGGAAGAACGCCGGGATCATCATCAGCCCGGCCCACACGCAGATCCGCTGGGTGGACCGGCTCATCCCGGTGCTGTGGATGGTGGGTTGCGGGACGGTCGCGGTCATGGGGTGCCCACTCTGGTTCGGGTCAGCGCGGCGTTCAGGTCGCGGGCGGCGGCCTCCCCGGCGGCGGTGGCGGTGTTGGCGTTCGACGAGGAGTAGAAGTCCCCGGCCAGCTGCACCCGCCGGTCGTGCTCACGGCGCAGCGCCTGGAATCGGCCGACCTCCCGGTAGTAGCCGGGGTAGGTGCGCACGCAGACGAACGTCCACCGGTTGACCAGCACCCACTCGACGTCCGGCAGCTTCCCGACCACACCCTCGGTGTGTTTCAGCACCTC
>JAESFN010001051.1_pt1 | contig 15575 bp, 15 predicted proteins | sample 9269411 | NCBI WGS metagenome assembly JAESFN01 (sample SAMN14505399, study PRJNA617100) | algae metagenome | isolation source: Iphinoe sp. HA4291-MV1 and co-occurring heterotrophs from trail next to... | place: USA: Maunawili Falls, Hawaii | collected 2009-07-25
CAGGCCGCAGCGTCCAGGAAAGTGTCGGGTCACGCGCCGGCTTACCCTGGGGCCACCGTCCTGGGACCGGCCGAACCACCGGTCAAGCTGGGTCAGCGCCCATCAGAGGCCACGACGGAAGCACGGCTCAAAGAAAGCTGCGCGGGGCGGCCCAGGCGCCGCTGAAAAAATAATAGAACGCGGAGCCTCGGCTGCCCCGCTGCCCTGTCATACGGGGCACTTTGCCTTCCCCCTCTCCCCGCGCCGGGTCCCGGGTCGCGGATATGGGCGTGTGGGGTCAGGCCCTCTCGGCCGACCATGGATCGCGCACGCCCACTTGACCTTGCGCGCCAATGCCCCACCCTGCCGGCGTTGGATGCACGCAACGGGAGAACGCACATGGACCTGGGCATCAAAGGCAAGAAGGCGATCGTCTGTGCCGCCTCCAAGGGGCTCGGCAAAGGCTGCGCCATCGCACTGGCGCGCGACGGCGTCGATCTGACCATCTGCGCCCGCGGCGACGAGGCCCTCCAGGCCACCGCCGCCGAAATCCGTAAGGCGACGAACGCCAAGGTCACGGCCATCGCCTGCGACGTGACCACCGAGGCCGGCCGCAAAGCCCTACTCGTCGCCTGCCCCAACCCCGACATTCTGATCAACAACGCCGGCGGTCCGCCGCCCGGCGACTTCAAGAACTTCTCTCTCGAGGATTGGCGCAAGGCCGTGGAGAGCAACATGATCTCGCCGATCGCGCTGATCCACGCCACCGTGTACGGCATGATGGACCGCGGCTTCGGCCGCATCCTCAACATCACCAGCTACTCGGTGAAGGCGCCGATCCCCTCGCTCGAGCTCTCGAACGGCGCCCGCTGCGGCCTGACCGGTGCCGTGGCCGCGCTCGCCCGCCGCACCATCGCGAAGAACGTGACCATCAATGCCCTGCTGCCCGGACCCTTCGACACCGATCGCCTCCGCGGTACCTCGCAGAAGCTGGCCGAGAGCAAGGGCGTCGCCTTCGACACCATTCACAACGAGCGCAAGAAGGAGGTTCCCGCGCAACGCTTCGGCACGGCTGAGGAATTTGGCGCGACCGCGGCGTTCCTATGCTCCGCGCACGCCGGCTATATCACCGGACAGAACATCGTCATCGACGGCGGTTCCTACCCCGGCACAACCTGAGCGCGCAAAAAGTTCCATCCACTAGCGCGACGCATCGCCGCTCTGCCGGCCTTTCTCGGCACGCGCGGCGGCAGCCGGCCACGCGCGCGCCGCGGTTCCCGAATCGCCTGTCGTTGCTGGCCATGCGCGGGATAGGACGACACCGCACCTCGGCCTACGCCCACCTCGCATGACTTGCCGTACTGAACATTGCTCAGTTTCAACGGTTGACGGGCCAAGTCACGGATGGTGTCCTCGCGCCCGTTGGGCCGGGGGGCATTCGCCCCTTTCCTTGAAGCCACGGAATAGGTTCTGACACTCCGCTCAAGCGGAGGATTAATTCTGGGCGTCCCGGGAACCCGACCCGTTCAACAAAGGTTCGGGTCCCACGGGGGATCGTTCAAGCTCCGGCCGGAACGGCCACCTGAAACTGAGAAAATGCGCGCTTCGTGCGAAGCGCGGCAGCTGTGGCTTGCTGCGTGAGGAGGTATTATGAGACAGACGCTCTTGCTTCTCGGGGCACTGGGCCTCGTGGTTTTTGCAGCACCGGCACCCGTGAGCGCCAATACGCTGGGCGATGACATCGGGTTCGGCACCAACGAGACCGCCAAGGACTGGGGCTACTACACCAGCATCCGCGAGCGTGGCAGCCGCGCCGAGCACCGCGTTCAGCGCAGCAGCAGCACCGACCTCGACCTGAGCGAGGACGAGGTGGCAGCGCCGCGCCGGTCGGCCCGCGGGCGGACGGCGGCTCGCTCCGGCCCGCCGTCCCTGACCGGCGGCTCGCACGGCATGGCGTCCTACTATTGGCAGCCCCAGCGCGTCGCATCGGGCGGCTGGTTTAATCCAAGTGCCTTGACGGCCGCTCACAAGACGCTCCCCTTCGGAACGAAAGTCCGCGTGACGCACGCTGCCAGCGGCCGCTCCGTGGTCGTCACCATCAACGATCGCGGACCCTATGTGCGCGGTCGCGTCATCGACTTGTCGTCCGCCGCCGCTGGCGCGATCGGCATGAAGGGCGCCGGTGTCGCCGCGATCCGAATGGAAGTTCTGGGCCGCTGATCGGCCACACCTCGATCTGAAATGACGGCGGCGGGTGTCCCATGGCACCCGCCGCCGCGCTTTTGCCATCCGAAGCAGCGAATCGCGTACCACCGTCGCCACATAAACTGACATTCCCCACCGGAAATCCCGCCGCGTGCCGAACCTGCCGATCGTCACCCCTTTCCTGCTCGCGCTGCTGCTCGCCCTGGCTTTTGGGCAGAGCGCCACGGCGGCGCACGCCGCGGAGGCCGCCGTCGGCATCGGTGGTTGGCGCACCATCGTCACCCCGGCGCCGCGGCCACGCCCCCCCGACGTGTCGGGCGCCATCACCGCGGCGAAACCACCGGTCGACCACGCCCTCGATGGCATCGCCTCGTACTATTGGCAGGGTCAGACAACCGCCTCCGGCGAGACCTTCGATCCGCAGGCGTTGACCGCTGCCCACCGGTCGTTGCCCTTCAACACCAAGGTCCGCGTGATCAACCCCCAAACCGGACGATCCGTGGTGGTCCGGATCAACGATCGCGGCCCCTTCAAGGACGGCCGGGTGATCGACGTCTCCGACGCCGCCGCCGAAGTCCTGGGCATGAAGGCGCGCGGCCTGATCCCGGTCCGCCTCGAGGTTCTGGACTAGCAGCGCTTGGAAATCTGTCCTCGCCGCACGAGCCGGCCCTATGCTCAGACGATCAAACCAGCCGATGGCGCGATTCGGGCGCTATCGGGAAAGACCAGCCCATCGAGTGCCGGCTTCGACAGACCAACGTGATCCTGCAGCACGCCCTTGAGAACGCCGCGCAGGTCCGCGGTCGGCTTGAGATCGCGCCCCTCATGGAGCGCCGCCGCACCGAGACCGGGCCAGTCCGCGATCACGCGGCCGCCTCTAACGGCACCGCCCACCAGCACAGCCACCGTGGCAGTCCCGTGATCGGTCCCATCCGTCCCGTTGATCCGCGCCGTACGGCCGAACTCGGTGACGAGCACCACCACGGTCTCCTTCCATGCCGGCCCCATGCCTTCGGCGAACGCCTTGATCGCCGCGTCGAGACCGGCGAGGCGGTTGGCGAGCTGGCCTTGGATTGCGCCTTCGTTGGCATGCGTGTCCCAGCCGTTGTAGCTGAGCGCCCCGATCCGCGGACCGTCCGGAGCGGACAAGAACTTGGCCGCCGCTTCCGCGGCCTCGATGAGATCCCGGAAGGGACGCTGCGGAGTCTGGCCGTTGCGGGCCGCCTGCGCCGCCGCCTCGGCATCGCCAACGCGGCCGATTTCGAGCCCATCGGCGAATGCCTTGGCAAGCAGGGGATCGGTCTCTCCGTAGAGGTCCGTGAGGCGGGCGACGGTCGAGTCCCTGAGCCGCATGTTGTTGGCTTTGGGTGTCCACGACAACACCGGTGCCGGACCCCGCATGACGAGCGGAACCATTGGTCCCATCGCAAGGCCCCGAGGATTGGCCGCTCCCCCAGTGGCAAGTCCGCCGAGCGCCCGGTTCATCCACCCGTCGTCGACCCGGCCGGTGCCGGCGAGACCGCTTTCGAGAACATCCTGGCCGTCGAAATGCGACCGCCCGCGATAGGGCGTCGCCACCGCGTGGACGAACAGTGCCTCCTTGTTGACGTAGAGCCCGTGCAGAAACGGCATGGCCGCGTTGAGAGCGAAAAAGCTGTCGAGCGCGAGCCGGGCTCCGCTCGACGCTCCCGGGGCCGCCAGCGCCAGCTTGCCCCTCAGCCGCACGTATTCGGGATCGCCGACCGGTGCCACCAGCGCGAGCCCGTCGAGGCCGCCGCGCAGGACAACCGTCAGCAACCGCGCATCCCGCGTTCCCGCAATCGCCGAACGCGGAACCAAACCCCACAGCGCCAGCGAGGCGGCAGCACCTCCGATCAGAAGCTGGCGGCGGCTGATCGCCCGATCGTCCCGACACGTCATGACGTCATCTCCGCTGAAATTCCGGGCTCATGATCAGCAGCTCGAAACCCTGCTCCCGCGTCTCCGCTCTGGCGACCGCCTGGCGGGTCGCATCGCTGAGAGATGGCCCCAGCAGATCCTCAGCGGCAGCCCGCGGATCGAGCGCAGCATCGATCTCGAGGGCCACCTTCTCCGCGATCCGCAGCCGCTCGCGCAGCGCCGCCGGCGCCAGCCAGTCGTTGTCGCCGTCGGGAAAGCCCTTGGGCGAAGGCGGCTGCCACATCGGCTGCCCCAATGCCCGGGCGAGCCCCAGCACCTCACGCGGCTTCGGCGCCAGCTTGAGGCCGCGGATGATCGAAACGGCAAGATCGTACGGCGGCACGACCTTCTTCGGCCGTTCGATCCACGCTGCAGGCGATGCCACGAGCACGCTCGCGACAGCAGATAGATCGCCGTCGGTCTCGATAAATTTGCGCTCGAGACGTTCGAGCAAAGCGGGCGGCGGTGCGTCGGAGACGAAATGACAGGCAAACTTGCGCATCACATGCCGCGCCGTAGCCGGATGGTGGGCGAGATCGCGCAGGACCTTTTCCCCCGACGCCTGCCCCTCGTTCTCGTAACGCTGGGCCAAGACGGACCATCGCCCGGGCTCGTGCCGGTTGGGAGCAAAAACGAATTTGCCCACCTCGACGCGGTCTTGGTTGGGCTGCCCGATGGTCCAGCCGGTCAGGATGCGCGCAAGGTTGGTCACGTCGTCCTGTGTATAGCCACCGTTCACACCCAGCGTATGGAGCTCCAGGATTTCCCGCGCCAAGTTCTCGTTGAGGCCCCGGCCGCGATTGAGGCCCGCCCGGCTGTTGGGGCCGGTGGAGACCTGGTTGTCGAGATAGATCAGCATCGCCGGGTGCTGCTCGACGGCGATGAGAAGATCCGAGAAGCGGCCGAGAACGTGCGGTCGGATCGCCTCCCGCTCATAGCTGCCGGCCAGCGCCACGACTGGGACCTTCTGGGCCGAGACGCAGAAGTGGTTGGACCAGAACTGGACGAGCCGCTCGAGAAAGGGGTGATCTGTCGTAACGGCCCGCTCGAGACGAGCTGTTGCCTCCTGCAGGAAGGCCTCGCGTCGCATTTGGGCCGGCCGCTCGAGCGGCTCGGCCGCCGTGTCTGCGGGACGCTGCGACGGCGTCATCATGGCGTCGGCGCCGGCATCGGCCTTGGGTTGCGCTCTACTGTCGGGCTGGGCGGGTGCGCCCTTTGCCCGCTCGCGGGCAAGCCGCAACGTCTCTTGTGCCGCACGCACCTCGGCAAACCGCTGATGGCTTGGCTGGAGCTGTTGGCTTTCCAGGCGACAGGCCCGCGGCTCCTTGAGCTGGGCCGCAACATAACCCCTGGGATCACTGGCAATACGGCCCGCCTCTCCGGGTCTGGCGCCGAGACCAAACCGGCGCAGCGCGGTGATAGCATCGCTCTCGGCCACGGCAATCGCACCCTTCCGCAGGATCGGCTCCTGGCTCAACGGCCGGCATCGCGCCGATCCGTCGCCGGCTGGCGATCATCGTGTCCGCAAAGCATGTCGATCGGAAGGAAAAAAGCAGTGGACGCCCGCTGGTGGTCTCGGAACCAGCGGACGTCCACGCCTCCGCCACACGGCCCCCGGGGGAAGGAGGAGGATGAGAGAGGGGCCGGGAGGCGAAGAACTCGGTCACCGCCCAGGTCTCATGGGCTTGCGCACACTCCTGCCGCTTGCGGCATTGCGAGGCTCAGGGTGGCCGCTGGTCGGCTTCTATAAAGGTAGGCCAGCGGCCGCAATCATTAGGTGTTGAAACGCTATGTCCACCCCGCTGCTTGGCATTCCTGTCGCCGCCAATCCGCCGGCGACAGGGAGAAGAATGCGCCTGGGCTGCTCGAAACGGCAGGCCATCGCGCGGCAATTCGGCGAAAGTTCCCCGTCCGGCACCTGCGCTCGGTTTCCCGGTTTGCCGAACGGCGGCAAATACCGATAACTTGCGGCAAGTTCCGCACCTGGGGTCCCTGTTCATGCCGTCCAATGAGCCCGCCACGACGCGCGCGACCGCGCTGGCACGCATCAAAACCGCGATGATCGAAAAGAAGCTGACGCAGGCCGAGCTGGCGGATGCCGCCGACTGCCACGAAAAAACCATTCAGAACCTGATGAACGGCCGCTCTGTCCGCGATCAGACCCTGTTTGATACCTGCATGGTGCTGGGCCTCGACTTCGAAGAGGTCAAGGCCGCCTGGCACGGCATCGAGGCCGCCGGGCCCGCCGACCTCAAGGCGAGCGGTGGATCGGTCGCCCCGCTTTACATGGGGGCCTACACCCGGGCCGGGGTCGATCATTACATCGGCAGCTACCTCACCGTGCGGCCATCCTTCACCGCACCGGGCCGCATCATTGCCTACCGCACCGACATCTCCTGGGACCCGGAGTGGCCGAGCCTGCTGTTCCAGGAGCGCGATCGCCCCGATGCGCCCTACTCGCACCGCGGCCGCCTCTACGTTCCGGCCTCCTCGATGCACATTCACCTGGTCTCCCTGACCAAGGGCGCCATGCGTATGATCGTGGTCTCACAGCTCGATCGGGCCGGCACCATGCGCGGGCTGATTACGACGCTCAATAAGCAGGGGGCGATGTTTCTGCCGGTCAGCGCGCCGATCGTCTACGTGAAGCGAGATGACTTCGGTGGCGTCGCCTTCGGCGACTTGGACGGCCACCACCAGGCCCACGCCGCCCTCGCCAAACTGCTGTCCGAGTCGGTCGAGCAGGGCTACGCCCGACTCGTCCCGCCTTGAGGTGTGGGCTACCGTCCGGCGCATCCGGAACGTGTAAGATTAGCAACTCATTAACGTTTTGCCGTTCATAACAAAGTCCGATCAATTCCCGCAAAAATGCCTACTTCGTCCGGCATTCGGGTAGTCACGCTATCTGAACCGTACTGCGTCGACGGGGGTCACCATATGGTTTCGGGTTGTAGGGCAAGCTCCGGCGCGCCCTGGCTCGCAGCTCTTCGAGGGGTTCTTTTTCTCGGCCTGGCCGCGGTTTCCGCGTCGGCCGAAGCCCAGCAAACTGCGGCCCTCGCCAACGGTCAGGCAGAAGCGCGCACGGAGCCCGAGCGTGTCGAAGGTGATGCAAGTCGCACTCGCTTTGTGATCGGGCTGGAGCGCGAAGCCGCGTTCCAGGTGTTCTCGCTCAGCAACCCCAACCGGGTGATCGTCGAGCTGCCCGCTGTGAAGATGCAGCTCCCTGCCCTGCCTGGCGACGAGCCGGTGGGGCTCATCAAGACGTTTCGCGGCGGGCTGTCGGCGCCTGGCAAATCTCGCGTCGTTATCGATGTCGTTGCCCCCGTCATTGTCGAAAAGGCCGAGATCGAGAAGGGCAGGGACAAGACCCAAAGCTTGGTCATCGACATCGTGCCGGCCGCGGCCGGCTCGAGCGACGCGCAAGCTCGTACGGCCGCCAAGGTATCGGCTCCGCCGTCCGGCCTGGGCGCGGCTGGCGTCCAACCGCCTCTGCCTCGCCCCGCGATCCGTCCACAGGAGCGGGCCGCCCGGACCTTCCGGCCGGTCATCGTCATCGACCCGGGCCACGGCGGCAACGACTCGGGCGCGCAGAAGCACGGGCTTGTCGAGAAGGATATCGTGCTTGCGGTCAGCAAGATGCTGCGCGACAAGCTCGCGGCGACCGGCCGTTTCAAAGTCCTGATGACGCGCGAGACCGACGAGTTCGTGCCGCTCGACAGCCGCCGCGAGTTCGCCGAGAAGCACGAGGCCGCCCTGTTCATCGCGGTGCACGTCGACTATGCGGGCTCCCACGCCCGCGGCGCCACGATCTACTCGCTGCGCGAGGCCATGGCGCGCGACCTACGGCGCTCCACGCGCGGGACCATCGGAGCCGATGTTCTCTCCGGCAAGGAGATCGCGTCTGTGAAGCAGTCTGCCGATGCCGGTATTCTGAAAGACATCCTATCGGACCTGGCGCAGCGCGAGGTCGACGTGAACGTGGAGCGGACGAGCGTGTTCGCACGATCCGTCATCGCCAACATGGGCGCCTCCACGTCCTTGCGCGACAATCCCGATCGGGAGGCGAACTACCGCGTCCTCAAGACCGCCAAGGTGCCGTCCGTACTGATCGAGCTCGCGTTCGTGTCGAACGCCGAGGACGCAAAGTTGCTTCGGTCGGAAAGCTGGCGCCGCAGCGTCGCCAATTCGCTCGCCACCTCCGTCGAGAACTACTTCACCAATCAGATCGCGCGCCTCCCCCTCTAAGCCGGCGCGGGTTCGAGCTTGCCGAAAAGCAGCGAGGCCAGCCCTTATGGGGACTGGCCTCGTTCTGCCTTGTGGCCGGCACTAGAAGTCGCACGCTTCCGCCGACATGACCGAATTAGACGGTACTTGGAGGGTGCAGCGGTTTGAGGCGCCAAAGCAGGATCAGGCGCCAGTCGGGTTCGGGGAGATGTTCAGTCGGGGAACTCCAAGCGGAAGGACTGTGCACTGGGACGGACCTTGGATGAAGGCGCTTGCGCATCGGCCACTCCATCGTCGTTGCAATGCCATACCACCGGCCTTGCGGCGTACCGGCATCGACAAGCAACGAAACGGCCCCCCTCCGTCGACACGACGTATCGACGGCCGGTTGTCTCGCCCAGTGATGATGTCGGAGTGGTACAGCGGTCCAGGACAGGATCGCGGAACGTCCGCGAAGCAGAACCGGCTAACGCTCCGTACGGCGGTCCTATCCGGTTCCGCCTCGCGCTGCGCCGGCACCAGGTGCCGCTTGGTCAATAGTACGTTCAGATGCTTCAAGGCCCTAAGCCATCAGCACTGACGCGGACACCTGAACAGCCGAACCCGCTGCAGGCACGGCTGCCGTGAGGCAGTCTATCCTCACGTTTCGTAAACTAAGTGATTCGCAGCGTGAACTGGAAGCCGGTCGTGGAGAGCGGCGCCCATTCGGGGCCGCTCTGCCACCACGTGTCGCAGCGGAGCATCAGTGCCGAGTCGCGGCGTCGCCGCCGTTGGCTGATCCCTTCGCACCGCCGGCCGCCGCCCTTTGGACCGCCTTCTGAACCTTCTCGAAGGCCCTGACTTCGATCTGCCGGATTCGCTCCCGGCTGACGCCGAACTCGGCCGACAGATCCTCCAGCGTCGCCGGATCCTCTGCGAGCCTGCGCGCCTCGAAGATCCGCCGCTCCCGATCGTTGAGCGACGTGAGCGCCGTCGCCAGGAAGGCCTTGCGCTGACCGAACTCCTCGCTTTCGGCCAGGCGCTCTTCCTGATCCGGCGTGTCGTCGACCAGCCAGTCCTGCCATTCGCCCGACTCCGAGTCAGCCCGGACCGGTGCGTTGAGCGAGGTGTCGCCACCCAACCGCCGGTTCATGGAGACGACATCGACCTCCGGCACACCGAGGCGCTTGGCGATCGCTTTGACCTGATCGGGCCTGAGGTCGCCCTCTTCCAACGCCTGCAGCTGTCCCTTGACCCGCCGCAGATTGAAGAAGAGCTTTTTCTGGGCTGCAGTGGTCCCCATTTTGACGAGGCTCCACGAGCGCAGGATGTACTCCTGGATCGAGGCTCGGATCCACCACATGGCGTACGTCGCAAGGCGGAAACCCTTGTCGGGTTCGAAGCGTTTCACCGCTTGCATCAGCCCGACGTTGCCTTCGGAAATGACCTCGCCGATCGGCAGCCCATAGCCGCGATAGCCCATGGCAATGCGCGCCACGAGCCGCAGATGCGACGTGACGAGCTTTTGCGCCGCCTCGGAATCCTGATGCTCCTGCCACCGCTTGGCGAGCATGTACTCCTCATTTGGCTCCAGCATCGGGAAACGCCGGATTTCCTCGAGGTACCGCGTCAGCCCAGCCGAACCACCCGCGACCGTAGGGAGAGCTTTCGAAACCATGACCTGACTTCAGCGCAGACTTGCGATCACCGCAAGAACCGCTGCCCCTGTTGGCAGTTACTTCGCCACCCCGTCGAAGGGCAAAGGTGACGCCGATGCATTACGCCTGCCGGTTGACCAAAAGGCAAAGCACGATAGCGTGGCCCGACTTTCACGCCGCATAACGGCGACGTGAAATGCAGCACCCTCCTTCGGTTACCCGTCACCGTGCAACGGCATAACGGACGGAAGGTTGCAGATCCGTCGCTCGGATCGGTTGAATGCCGGACACCGGAAGGCCCGGGCTGGAATAGCCGCCTACGGCGAACCCCACACGAGGATCATTAATTCTCGCCCAGCGCCTTCAGCAGAGTAGCCATGTCGCTCGGCAGCGGGGACTCAAAACGGAGCCATCTTCCGCTGAGGGGGTGAACAAACCCGAGCACAGCCGCATGCAGGGCCTGGCGGCCGAGCGCCGACAGCGAGTCGCGTGCTTCGGCTGGGAGCCGCTTGGCGCTGGCCGCAAAACCTGCGCCATACGTCGGATCCCCCAGCAGGGGATGCCCGATATGCGCCAAATGCACGCGGATCTGGTGCGTGCGGCCGGTCTCGAGCACCAGATGAACCCGGCTGACGACTGGTCCTCGGCCGCCGCCGAGGCGCTCGAGCACACGGTAGTGTGTGACGGCTCGTCGCCCCACCCGCCCGCGCGACACCGAAATCTTGGTGCGATTGCGCAGGCTGCGACCGAGCGGAGCGTCGATGCTGCCCGCCGGCTTGTCGAACGCGCCCCAAGCTAGCGCGAGGTAGGCGCGCTCCAGCGCGCCATCGCGTCCATGCGCGGCGAATTGAGCTGTCAGCCCCCGGTGGGCGGCGTCGGTCTTCGCGACCACGATGAGCCCGCTCGTATCCTTGTCCAAACGATGCACGACACCGGGGCGCCGCACCCCGCCTATGCCGGACAGGCTATCACCGCAATGCGCGATGAGCGCATTGACGAGCGTACCGGAGGAATGACCCGGCGCCGGGTGAACGACGAGGCCGGCCGGCTTGTCGACGACGACCACATGATCATCCTCGTAGGCGATGGAAAGGTCGCGGGCTTCCGCGGTCGGCTGCACGGGCTCGAGCGGCGGCACAACAACGATGATTTTCTCACCTGATTTGACCCGGTAGCCGGCGTCTTCTATCGTCCCGCGCGAGTTGCGAACGTGGCCGGAGCGAATAAGGCCTTGGACACGCGACCGGCTGAGCGCTTCGAGCCTTGCTGCGAGCAGCCTGTCGACCCGTTCGCCCGCATCATCAGGATCAACGTTGAGAGTGAGTTCCTCATCTCCCATGGTTACCTCGCACCCGACCGGCCCCGCGTGGGCCCGATGCTAGACACGGCAAAAACCGACCATCGCAGCACCGACGGGACACCCGCGGCTCCTCGGTTTGTGGGTGCACTCAAGATTGTCGTGGTGGTCATGGGTCTGCTGATCGTGGCCGGGCTTGCGACAGTCGTCGGACGGGTCATCTACCTTGCTTCTAGCGGCAGTGGTGCGCCGGCCGGCCCTGTGCGCCCGGAGGCCCGGCTGACCCTTCCGTCGGGCGCGATCGTCCGTCAGACCACCTTGTCTGGAGACCGCGTGGCCGTACACTACGACAGCCCGGCCGGCGGCGGGATAGTCATACTCGACCTGACGACGGGCCGCACCCTGAACCGCATCGAGCTGTCACCAGAGGCGCCGCGAAACTAAGCCCGCGGAAACGACGCACGCGGGAACATCTGGTCTTGATTGGCCCGGCTCCCTCACCTATAGCTTGCCGCTCATGGCACGAGGCCCCGTTCGTCTAGCGGTCTAGGACGTCAGCCTCTCACGTTGAAAACAGGGGTTCGATTCCCCTACGGGGCGCCAAACTTCAACAATCTAAGCTATTGATCTTATTAAGGATCGCGCCACGCGATCTTGCCTCAAAATTGCCCTACGGGCAGATTTACTTCAACAATCACTTCAACAATCGCCATCGGGAGCCCCAAAATGGCCCCGCGACGTGAGCTTACCCGTCCGCACAAACGCGATGGCTATTGGTGCCTGGTGCGTCGCGTGCCGCGCGAATTTGCGGCCTACGACGAGCGCAATCCGGTGGTGCTGAGCACCGGCATACGCATCGGCCATGACCCCCGAGCCATCCTCGCCACCGAGGCGGTGCGACGGCTCGATGTCGAGCTCGAGCTGTATTGGTCAGACAAGCGTGCCGGACGCGATCCCGATGCCGAAGCGCGCTACGCGCGTGCACGCGAGACGGCCCAGCGATTGGGTTTTGCCTACGTCCCCGCCTCCGAGGCCGCTTCGCTTCCGATCAGCGACATTCTGCACCGTATCGAGTCGCTCGAGGCCAGGAAGACCATCGAGACAGCGCCCGAGATAACAGCGGTTCTTGGTGGTGAACCTGTGCCGGCGATCATGCTCAGCACACTGGTAGACGAATACGAGAAGATCGTCGTTGCCTCCCTCACGAGGAAATCGGCGCGACAGAGGACCAAGTGGCGCGTGGCCAGAGAGACGGCGCTCTCGCGCTTCATCGACGTGATCGGCGGCGATCGCGCCATTGGTTCGATTACGCGCTCGGATACCCTGGCATTCCGCGCCTACTGGCAGGAGCGGATCGTCACTGGCGAGGTAGTGATCGACACGGCAAATAAGTGCGTTGGACGTGTCAGCTCGATGTTCAAAGCCATCGACGAGAGCAAACAGCTTGGCCTTCCGAAGGTGTTCGACAAGCTCCGCATCGGAGGCGGCAAGGACAATCAGCGTGTGGCTTTTGTTCCTGAGCACGTGCAAACCAAGATCCTGGCTGAGGGAATGTTTGCCGAACTCAATGCGGAAGCGCGACGCGCGATCTATCTGATCGCCGAGACCGGCCTGCGGCTCTCAGAGGCTTGCAATCTCTCCAAAACGACCATCAAACTCGACGCAGCGGTGCCGCACATCCAGGTGCGACCGGCAGGTCGCGAGATCAAGAACCATCAGTCAGAGCGCGACATCCCACTGGTGGGGGTCGCGTCGATGGCAATGCGCGCGCAGCCGGACGGCTTTCCGCGTTACCGCGACAAGGCTGACTCGCTCTCTGCGCTGGTCAACCAGGCGCTGGAGGCAAGAGGGCTGCGACCGGAACCGGGACAGACACTCTATTCCTTGCGCCACACGTTTGAGGACCGCCTCACTGCGGTTGAAGCGCCGGAGAAGGTGGTCGCAGCGCTGATGGGTCACAAGTGGCATCGGCCACGGTACGGGCTCGGTCCCTCGCTGGAGCACAAGCGCAATTGGCTCGAGCGCATCGCCTTCCAGCCGCCCAAGTCTGTGTAGTCTTCGTGGCACGTCGATCTGGAAGGCTCGGGCCAACCCGTGCGCCGATTGGCCTTAGGCGCTTTCTTTTTTGGCTGGCGAACGCAAGAACTCAAGTCGCGTCACGTGGGGGCTTTCTTCAGTGGCGTAGGTTTCAAGGATTCGTTTGGCGCGCTGGGTCGGGTCGTCCTGGCGCGCCGTCTTAAGCTCCCTTTCGAGGCGATCGATGTACGGTGCATAGACCGCGCCATGCCGTATGACAATGTAGGCCACGAGCACGAGAGCCCGTTCGAGCCGCTCGATCATGGACGAAATCCTGAAATCGGCGGCGGCGAGCTGCCGGTTGGCCGGGCGACCCGTGACGCTCGTGCGCGACGAATTCGGGTTGCAAGGGGGTTCGCGATCTTGGCGCGGATGCGCCGTCCCGCGAATCTCGCGCGGCACGCGTGAAACGCCGACACGTTTTGCTTTGCTAGCACTTGGACCCACGGAGCGCCTCGGACGTCGGATGGAGATCCAGCATCCGAATGCGGGGGCGCAAGAACAATTGGGAAAGCAGAGAAAGGCGCGGAATGCGAAGGAAACAGGAGGAAGCTGAAGCATTACGCCGACGAACGTTGCCTCGCTGATCGCAGGTTGCGCGCGGCACGCGTCATTCCCCGTTATCGTTGTATCAGCTGGGGGCAACACCGACGGCAATCAGGACCACTGCGATGGCCATTGCCATCCAACCGAAATGACGGCCGCGTGTCCCCCAAAGGTTTCCGACAGCGCCGCACAGATAAAGGATGCCAACCAACAGGCCAATCGCAAGCTTTGCCTGCTGCTCCAATGCGATCGCGGCGGCGAGCAAGGCGAGCCCGCCGACAAACCAGCTGAAGGTGCCGAAATGAAGGAGCAGGGGCACGAGACGCCTGACCGAAGACGGGACCGTCTTGTCCGCTAGGAAGCCCTGCAACGGTCTGATCATGAGGCGCTGAGTAAGGATGCCGTGAATCACGGCCACGCAGCTGCCGATGATCCCGGCCAACGCCAAAGCGGTGTCCTGCCAGCGCATGCTCACCTCGGATTGCCTGCTGTACGAGATATTGGTCCGATCCAATGCGGTTGCTAATGTTTAAGCTTGCGCCGGTGTGCTTCCACGGCGCCACGATACGCGCCCGCGACAAGGTCATCGACCTGAATGGGCGGCCGCTGGCCCACGGCCACGAACCGACGCGTGGCCGCAAAGGGGATGTCGACGGCGGCGAACATCGTTGCTTGCAGGTTATCGGCGCTGGCCCGACCGAACAGACGGCGCGCAAGGTCACGGAGCACGTCCTTGATCTGGGCTCCCAACCGTTCGGCTTCCTGTTCCAGCTCGGCCGGCCAGTTGCCCGACAGAAAGTCCTCACGGCGATAGAGCAGCATGATGCGCGAGTTCTCGAGATTGTCTCGGGCCAGGTGCAGCATCGAGAGGCCCGCTTGCAATCCGGCCTGAACAGCGTCGGGGTGCTGGGCTTTCTGAGCAAACGCATCTTGAAAGCGTGTAGCGGTGCGTATCCACAACGCGCCGAGCAATTCATCCCGCGTGCGATAGCGATGGTAGATGGAGCCACTGGGCGCGCTCAGCAGATTGCCGATCGCGCCGATCGTGGCGGCATTGGGACCCTGCCGCGCAACAATGCTTTGCGCCGCGTCGAGGATGCGGGCTTCAGTGAATTTTGCCGGTCGGGCCATGCGCGTGCTAACCTTGAGGTTCGCAGATGTCTCGCTATTGCAATACTCTCTCGACGAGCCGTCCAACCAAACGCGTGCCCGCGCCAAGGTAGGGGTGCGCCCACATGGCCAGCGCCCACAGCGTCATCCCTGCCAAGATGCGTTTGCTGCCGATTTCCCCCAGTACAAGGCTTTGGCGGCCGGTGACGATCGCAGCAAAGGGCACGCTCGAGGTGTGTTCGGTGAACTCGCGCCAAGCGGCGCCAAGAGCGATGCGTCGCTTGCGGTCGATGCTCCACGTCCCGCGCAACGCTACAAAGCCGATCGAGCCGAAATACATGAGCGCAGCCAAATTGCGGGAGACTGCGAGGTGAGAGGCCGACCACAGGCCCACACCCCACAGGAATGGATGCCGGGTCACGCGCAACATGCCACGCACAACATCAGGGCGATTGACCGACGCGCCAAGACCGGCTGTCCCCGGATTGACGGTTGAAAGTCCAGCAACGACCAGCATGCAGGCGAGCAACTGAACGCCGGCGACAACGGCGACGAGCCAGGCC
>JAESFN010001052.1_pt1 | contig 15575 bp, 13 predicted proteins | sample 9269411 | NCBI WGS metagenome assembly JAESFN01 (sample SAMN14505399, study PRJNA617100) | algae metagenome | isolation source: Iphinoe sp. HA4291-MV1 and co-occurring heterotrophs from trail next to... | place: USA: Maunawili Falls, Hawaii | collected 2009-07-25
TGTCCAACGTCCTGCTCAAGGGCTCGGGCCAATCCCTCGAGTTCAAGGCGACCGACCTCGAGCGCGAGGTGATCGAGGTGGCCGCCGCCGACATCGCCCAGCCGGGCGCCGTCACGGTGCCGGCCCACCTGCTGCACGACATCGTTCGCAAGCTCCCCGACGGCGCCCAGGTCGAGATCACGCGCGACACCGAGCGCGATCGCCTGAACCTCGCCTCCGGCCAGTCCCGCTTCGCGCTGCAGGCGCTGCCGGCGGAGGACTTTCCCGATCTCGCCGCCGGCGAGATGAGCCACGAGTTCGAGATGCCGGCCGCCGAGCTGAAGCGGCTGATCGACAAGACCCGCTTCGCGATCTCGACCGAGGAGACGCGCTACTACCTGAACGGCATCTACCTCCATACCGCCCAACGCGGCAAGGACGCGACGCTGCGCGCCGTCGCCACCGACGGCCACCGCCTCGCCCAGGTCGAGCTGGTCCGTCCGGCGGGCGCCGAGGGCATGCCGGGCGTCATCGTTCCGCGCAAGACCGTGCACGAGCTCTACCGGCTGCTGGAAGACGCCGACGCCGCCATCAACGTCGGCATCTCGGCCGCCAAGGTCCGCTTCGTGATCGGCACCGTGACGCTGACCTCCAAGCTGATCGACGGCACCTTCCCCGACTACGGCCGCGTCATTCCGCAGAACAACGACAAGGAGCTCAAGGTCTCGAACGCCAAGTTCATGAGCGCCGTCGACCGCGTCTCCACCATCGCCAGCGAGCGCGGCCGCGCGGTCAAGCTCAACCTGGCGGCCGACAAGCTGGTGCTCTCGGTCAACAACCCCGAAGGCGGCAGCGCCACCGAGGAATTGCCGGTGGCCTACAACGCCGCCCCTCTCGAGATCGGGTTCAACGCGCGCTACCTCCTCGACATCGCCGGCCAGCTCGAAAGTGACAACGCCGTGTTCAAGTTGGCCGATCCCGGCTCGCCCACCATGGTCCGTGACGGCGGCGACGAGAGCGCGCTGTACGTCCTGATGCCGATGCGTGTCTGATCTGGGCCTGTCCGACGACGAGACCGCGGGTCGCGCGGGCGAGCAGCCGGCGGGAGCACCCTCCGTGTGGATCGAACGGCTCAGCCTCACCAATTTTCGCAACTACGCGGCAGCGACGGTGCTCACCGGCGCGCGCCCGGTGGTTCTCGTCGGCGCCAACGGCGCCGGCAAGACGAACGTCCTCGAGGCCGTCTCGCTCTTGGCGCCGGGGCAGGGCCTGCGCCGCCAGCCCTACCCTAATCTGGCGCGGCTGGGCGGGGCCGGCGATTGGGCGGTCGCCGCCCGCCTGCACGGACCGCATGGCGCGGTCGATATCGGAACCGGCCTTTCCGCGGGCACTCGCGCCGACGAGGGCGGCGGCCGCATCGTGCGTATCGACGGCGTCCAGCAGTCGGGCTCGGGCGTGCTCGCCGATCATGTCGAGATGGTCTGGCTGACCCCCGCGATGGACGGCTTGTTCACCGGGCCGGCCGGCGACCGTCGCCGCTTTCTCGACCGCCTGATCCTGTGCTTCGATCCGGGCTATCGCCTGCGCGCCGGCCACTACGAGCGCGCCATGCAGCAGCGCAACCGGCTGCTCGATGAGGGCGTGCGCGATCCCGCGCGGCTGGGCGGGCTCGAGCAGGTGATGGCCGAGACCGGCGTGGCGATCGCCGCCGCGCGCGCCGAGGCGGCGTCCGCGCTGGCGGCCACCATCGCGGAGCGCACCGTCCGGGATGGCGCATCCGCGTTCCCCTGGTGCCGCATCGCGCTCGACGGCACGCTCGAGCCGCAGTTGGCCGTGCGGCCGGCCGTCGAGGTCGAGGATCATTTTCTTGCCGCCCTGGCCGCCGGGCGCGAGCGCGACCGTGCCGCCGGCCGCGCGCTCGAGGGTCCGCACCGCTCCGACCTCATCGTGCATCACGGGCCCAAGGACATGCCGGCCAAGCTCTGCTCGACCGGCGAGCAGAAGGCCCTCCTCATCGGTCTCGTGCTGGCGCACGCCGAGCTCGTCGCCCAGCGGCGCGACGGCGTCGCGCCGATCCTGCTGCTGGACGAGATCGCGGCGCATCTCGATACCCTGCGTCGGGCCGCCCTGATGGAGGAGATCGTCCGGCTCGGCACCCAGGCCTGGATGACCGGAACCGACCCGGAGGCCTTCTCCGCACTCGTCGGCCGGGCCTCTTTTTTCGTCATCGAGGACGGCCGTCCGCGGCCGCTTGCGTGACGGCGGCCGGCGCTTCCAATCGACGCAGGCCAGCGTCCGAGTAACAAACTGAAAAAACACGGGAAATCTTCGCTTCGCCACTGTTGGGACACGCGGTTTTCGGCGCTCTCGTGCTATACTGAGCGACTGAGTGGAACACCCCCGGTCGAGGACGTGGATTTCGCCCCATGAGCGCCAAGCCCAAGAAGACGAACGGTGCCGAGAACTACGGCGCGGATGCCATTAAGGTGCTCCGCGGCCTGGACGCGGTGCGCAAGCGGCCGGGCATGTATATCGGCGACACTGACGACGGCTCGGGCCTGCATCACATGGTCTACGAGGTCGTCGACAACGCCATCGACGAGGCGCTCGCCGGCTTTGCCAACGAGGTCAACGTCATCCTCAATCCCGACGGCTCGTGCACCGTGCGCGACAACGGCCGCGGCATCCCCGTCGACATCCATGCCGAGGAGGGCGTCTCCGCGGCCGAGGTCGTGATGACTCAGCTCCACGCCGGCGGCAAGTTCGGCGAAGGCGAGGACGACAATCCCTACAAGGTCTCGGGCGGCCTGCACGGCGTCGGCGTATCGGTCGTCAACGCGCTCTCCTCCTGGCTCGAGCTGACCATCTGGCGCGACGACAAGGAGCACTTCGTCCGCTTCCGCAACGGCGACGCCGAGGCGCCTCTCAAGGTCGTCGGCGACGCCGGCGGCCGGCGCGGCACCCAGGTGACCTTCAGTCCGAGCGCCGACACCTTCCACAACGTCATCGAGTTCAGCTACGAGACGCTCGAGCACCGTTTGCGCGAGCTCGCGTTTCTGAACTCCGGCGTCAAGGTCGTGCTTACCGACGAGCGGCACGCCGACAGGAAGCAGGAAGTGATGCAGTACGAGGGCGGCCTCGGCGCCTTCGTGCGTTATCTCGATCGCTCGCGGCAAGCGCTCGTCGAGGCGCCGGTCATGATCGAGGGGGTGCGCGAGGGCATCAGCATCGAGGTCGCGCTGTGGTGGAACGACAGCTACCACGAGAACGTGCTGTGCTTTACCAACAACATCCCGCAGCGCGACGGCGGCACGCATCTGGCCGGTTTCCGCGGGGCGCTGACCCGCGTCGTCAACAAGTACGCCGAGGAGAGCGGCATCGCCAAGAAGGAGAAGGTCTCGCTGACCGGCGACGACGCCCGCGAGGGGCTGACCTGCGTCCTCTCCGTGAAAGTGCCCGATCCCAAGTTCTCGAGCCAGACCAAGGACAAGCTCGTCTCCTCCGAGGTCAAGCCGGCGGTCGAGACGGTGATCGGCGACCAGCTCTCCGCGTGGTTCGAGGAGCACCCCAAGGAAGCCCGCATCATCGTCACCAAGGTGGCCGAGGCCGCCGCCGCCCGCGAGGCCGCCCGCAAGGCGCGCGAGCTGACGCGCCGCAAGGGCGCGCTCGACATGGCGAACCTGCCGGGCAAGCTCGCCGAATGTCAGGATCGCAATCCCGCCAACACCGAGATGTTCATCGTCGAGGGCGACTCGGCGGGCGGCTCGGCCAAGCAGGGCCGCAACCGCGAGTTCCAGGCGGTGCTGCCGCTACGCGGCAAGATCCTCAACGTCGAGCGGGCGCGCTTCGACAAGATGCTGTCGAGCCAGGAGATCGGCACACTGATCACCGCGCTCGGCACCGGCATCGGCCGCGATGACTTCAACCTCGACAAGCTGCGCTATCACAAGATCATCATCATGACGGACGCCGACGTCGACGGCGCCCACATCCGCACGCTGCTGTTGACGTTCTTCTACCGGCAGATGCCGGAGCTGGTCGAGAAAGGCCACCTCTTCATCGCGCAGCCGCCGCTCTACAAGGTCGCCAAGGGCAAGTCGGAGACCTATCTCAAGGATCATGCCGCGCTCGAAAACTACCTGATCGACCATGGTCTCGGCGAAACCGTGCTCCGGCTCGGCTCCGGCGAGGAGCGCGCCGGTCGCGATCTCAAGGAGATCGTGACGCAGGCCCGCGCCATTCAGAAGGTGATGGACGGCCTGCATTCGCGCTACGCCCGCTTCGTCGTGGAGCAGGCCGCGATCGGCGGCGCGCTGGATGCGCGGCTGCTCTCGGATCGGACCCTGGCGGAAGCCAAGGCGACGGCCGTGGCCGGCCGCCTCGATCGCATCGCCGAGGAGACCGAGCGCGGCTGGACCGGCAAGCTCTCCGACAACGAGGGGCTGGTGTTCGTTCGCGAGGTCCGCGGCGTCAAGGAGGTCCACGTCCTCGACCGCGCCTTCCTGGGCTCGCTCGATGCCCGTCGCCTCAACGATCGCGTCGCCCATCTGCAGGAGGTCTATGACCGCCCCAGTACGTTGAAGCGCAAGGATGCCGAAACGCTGATCAGCGGGCCGGCGAGCCTGCTCAAGGCGGTCTACGATGCCGGTCGCAAGGGCGTGGCCTTGCAGCGCTACAAGGGCCTCGGCGAGATGAATCCGGACCAGCTCTGGGAAACGACCCTCGACAAGGAAAGCCGCACCCTGCTTCAGGTGCGGCTCGGCGATCTCGCGGAAGCCGACGAGATTTTCTCCAAGCTGATGGGCGACGTGGTCGAGCCGCGCCGCGAGTTCATCCAGCAGAATGCCCTGGCCGCCAGCGTCGACGTCTGAGGGCTTGGCGCGGCGCCTTCCGGCGCCGCGCCCGATGTTGAACGGCTCGGCTTACTCGCCGACGGTGCGGCCGAAGGTCCGGCTGATCTCGCGCTCGAGATCGTCGGTCATCTTGCCGCCGCGGCGCTGGATGAACAGCGCAATTTCCCGCTCCGCCGCGCGCTGGCGCGATTCGCGGATGAAGTTCCAAACGCGCGCTAGGAATGACGCCTGATGGCTTTCGCCATAGGTCAAGGATTCGGACGCAAGCGCCCCAGTGTTTCTGCTCATGTGCTCATCTCCGATGCGGAAGCCTGTTGGCGGCTTTCTTCGCACCTGGGAGACTACGATGGTGCGACGCAACACACAAACGAGAAGGTCTAACGCCAGCCATGCAAAAAATTCATGTGTCTGGTGTTTGTGGTGGCGTTTCAATAGTTTGATGGGCCGAGCGCCAGCCGACGCACGGCATACGAGCCTCACTGGCGCCGGGGATCAGCCGCCGATGATGGACGCGGCCGACACCGCAATGAAGGCGACCACGATCACCTGGCTCGCAAGAACAATGGCAAGAATACGCATGGTACGTTCGCCGGATTGGATCGAAAAACCTCAGCCGAGGCGGGCGTAGGGCGCTTTGGCGCTCAGTCGGCGCGCCATCCGCAGCTTGACCCGCCGGGCCGCCATCACGGCCGCCGCCACGCTCGGATCGTGTCGGATGGCCGTCTCGACCAGCGCCGCGTCCTCGGCGTCGAGCCGTTCCGCGACGTAGTCGCTGATAAGATCTGCCCGTAGATGCGAAGGACTGTCGTACATGGGACCCACCCGCTGAACCTTGTGATCAGCAAATGCAAGGGGCCCGGCGAAGGTTCCATCCGCCCGTGGCGTCTACAACTGGCCGGGTTTGGGCACGATTCCACGGGCCGCGATAGCTGCGCTGTTCCCTGCGGAACAATGCGGGCCGCCCTACGCGCGAAAGTTGCGATCTACGATCTTGGCAATCCGCGGGTCGTCGGCCGCCCGCTGCGCCACCGCCCACAGTTTCGGCGTTTGGGCCTCGAACCACGCCGGGCCCGGCCGCCAGTGCACCATCGACGCGACATAGAAGTCGAGGGCGCTGCGTTCGGTGCCCAAGAAGAAAGGCTCCGGCGCGATATGGCTTTCGACATGTCGCCACAGGCTTTGGCGATGCGCATCGGTGCGGCGCTTGAGCTCGGCGGCCGGCTCGCCATCGGTGGTCCACTTCTCCGGCTGGTCGCCGTAGGTGTAGGTCGGATAGAGCGCCGCATTGAGGAAGAAAAGCCAGCCAAGAAACGCCGGCCGCGCCCCGCTGCCGGGGGCCGGTGCGATCCCGGCGCCCGGCGCCACGTCGGCCAGATGCAGCACCATCGCCCCGCTTTCCGTCATCGTCGCACCGTCGGGCAGGATCAGCGTCGGCACCTGTCCGAGCGGGTTGAGTGCCAGCAGGCGCTCGCGCTGCGGCCCCGGCGCGAGGTACGGAATGAGCTCCACATCATAGGGCACCGCCGCGAGCTCGAGTGCCATCTCGACGATGGCCGAGCCGCAGCCCTTCGATGCAATGAGCCTGTACGCCGCCATGGTTGTGCTCCGTCTCACGCACTCCGAACGCCGCTGCGTCCGCCGATCAAGCGTAGTTGAGTTTGAGACCGGGCCGTTCCCAGAGGAACGACACCAGCCGGCCCGCGCCCGACAGTGTGGCGTAGGCGGTCTTGAGGTCCGGCCCCCCGAAACAGATGTTCGTCGTGTAGATGTCGGGCAGCGGGATGTGCCGGATCGAGGCGCCATCCGGGCTCACCACCGTGATGCCGCCGTTGATTAAGGTGGCGATGCAGATGTTGCCGGCGCTGTCGACGGCGAGGCTGTCGAACCGCTGAAAGGCGCCGCCGCACTGGGCGACGAGCCGCGCGCCGTGCGGGGACGGCCACGGCCGCCGCTCGACCTGGCCGGGCGCCACGATGTCCATCGCCCACAGCCGCGCCGACTCGGTCTCGACGAAGTACAAGGTGCGCCCGTCCGGTGACAGCCCGCAGCCGTTGGCGGTGATCGTCGGATAGGCGATCTCTCGGATCAGGCTGCCGTCGGCCTTGGCATAGTAGACCCCGCCCCGGTCGAGCTCGCGCGGCCGCGTCTTGCCGAGATCGGTGAAATAGAAGCCGCCATGCGCATCGAACACGAGGTCGTTGGGGCCCCGGAGCGGGTGCCCGTCGCAGGCGGTGTAGAGCGTTTCGACGCGGCCGGTTTCGGGGTCGACGCGCTCGATGCGGCCGCCCGAGTAGGTGTCGGCCTGGCCGGTCGGGCGCAATCCGAACCTGGGGTCCATCGCCCAGTTGAAGCCGCCGTTGTTGCAGACATAGATGCGCCCGTCGGGGCCGAGTGCGGCGCCGTTGGGCCCGCCATCCATCTGGCTGAGCGTGGTTTTTCGGCCCTTGCCGTCGACCTGCGTCAGCCGCTGCGCTTCGATTTCGACCAGGATCACCGACCCGTCCGGCATCGCGATCGGGCCTTCCGGAAATCGCAGGCCCGTCGTGATCTCGGTGAGAACAGGCGCATTCATGGGTCGGGCTCCCTTGCCGGATGGCACGGCGCGGCACTCTATCCGGACTCGCTCAGCCTTTCACGGCGTTGCATATCGTGCGGCCGAACGGGTACACATTTGTCCGTCGCAGGTGAGTTTGGGGGAACGCGTCGGGCGCTCGATCGGGCAGGTCCGATACGCGAGCCAAGGGGGCTACTATGTTGCGTGTGATCTTCGCCACGTCCAATATTTTTCTCTCGCTGATCCTCGGTGCCCTCGCCCTCGCCTTCGTGGGCATCAACTCGCCCGAGACCTTGTCGATGATGCTCGGCTGGGCGCGCAGCCTCAAAGCCACCATCACCAGCCTCGGCATCAAGCCGCAATACAACGTCTGGATCGAGTTGCTGCTCGAGGAGCGCCAGCTCCTCTTCATGTTCTTCACCATCGCGGCCCGCGTCGTCCTCGCGATCATCACATCGATTTTCACCGGGCTGTTTTTCACCCGCGACTGACGTGAGGCGCCGCGCCGCCGACGGTTAACCGAGCCTTAGCCCTCGTCCCGGTATGATCGTCCCGGATGCGCGCGGTTGCCCGACGCCGCATCCGTTGGCAGGCTCTCGGCGCGGCGGCGGACAGCCATGTGGCTGCATCCCCACGGCGGCGCGCCCCATGGATGGTCCCGCATCCCTGGCTGGCGGCGCTATCATCCGGTCTACGGCCACGTCGCCGACGCGCGCCTGTTGCAGGCCTACGACCGTCGGTATTTCCGCCGGACCAAGCTCGGCCTCCTCGTGCGCGGTGGCTGGCGTCTCGTCCAGCTCTGTGCCGTCGCGGCCGCCGGCATCTTTCTCTACTACTCCGTGACCTACCCCGAGCCGATGGCCGCCGGCCAGAAGGACCGCGCGCCCTTGATCCGCGTGCTGGCGCGCGACGGCGCGGTGTTGGCCGAGCGCGGCACGCCCGCCGAATATCTACCCCTCGCGCTCGTGCCCAAGCATGTCAGCGACGCGGTCGTCGCCACCGAGGACCGCCGCTTCTTTTCCCATTGGGGCATCGATCCCTGGGGGCTCGTGCGGGCAGCACTCGCCAACGTGCGCGCCGGCCGCTACGCGCAAGGCGGCTCGACCATCACCCAGCAACTCGCCAAGAACCTCTTTCTGACCTCGGACCGCACCATCGGCCGCAAGTTCGAGGAGCTTCTTCTCGCGGTGTGGCTCGAGGTACGGCTGACCAAGCCCGAGATCCTCGAACTCTATCTCAACCGGGTGTATTTCGGCAGCGGCGCCTACGGCATCGAGGCCGCTTCGCAGCGCTACTTCGGCAAATCGGTGCGCCGCCTCGATCTCGCCGAGGCGGCCGTGCTCGCCGGCCTGCTCAAGGCGCCCTCGCGCTACGCGCCGACCGCTAGTCCGGGCGCGGCTCGCGCCCGCGCCCGCGCCGTGCTGCAGAAGATGGTGGCGGCCGGGCTCATCACCCCGGCCGAGGGCGAGGCCGCCGAAGGCCAGATCGTGCGCTTCGCCGCAAGCCGCGGCGGGCGCGAGGCGACCGGCCTCGAGTACGCGATCGATTTCGCTCTGGAGCGCCTGCCGGCCGCGGCCGGCTCGGAGCATCGCGAGATCATCGTCGAGACCACCATCGATGCCGCCCTGCAGCGGCGCGCGCAGACCGCCCTTCAGGACATGCTCGCCAAGCAGGGCGCGCAGCACGACGCGACCCAGGGCGCGATCGTGGTGCTCGAGCCCGACGGCGCCATCCGCGCGATGGTGGGCGGCCGCTCCTATGCCGAGAGCCAGTTCAATCGCGCGGCGAAGGCCCGCCGCCAACCGGGCTCGGCCTTCAAGCCGTTCGTCTATCTCGCCGCCCTCGAAAGCGGACGCACCCCGTCGGCCATCGTGCAGGACATGCCGCTGACCGTCGCCGGCTGGTCGCCGCGCAACGAGGGCGGGCACTTTCGCGGTCCGGTGACACTGCGCCAGGGCCTGGCCCTGTCGATCAACACCGTCGCCGCACGCCTGCAGCAAGAGGTGGGCGCCGCTCGCGTCGTCGCGGCCGCGCGGCGCCTCGGCGTCGCGTCCGAGTTGCACGAGGGTCCATCGCTGGCGCTCGGCACGTCCGAAGTGTCGCTGCTCGAGTTGTCCGGCGCCTACGCCGCGTTCGCCAACGGCGGCATCGCCGTCGAGCCGCACGTGATCCGGCGCATGCGCTCGAGCTCGGGCCGCGTGCTGTATGCGGCGCCGGCGGTGGCGTCCAAGCCGGCCATTGTCGGCGCCCACGTCGGCGCGATGAACGACATGCTGACGGCGGTCGTGGCCGAGGGCACCGGCCGCCGCGCCGCCCTGCCGCGCCATCAGGTCGCCGGCAAGACCGGCACCACCCAGGACAATCGCGACGCGTGGTTCATCGGCTACACCGCCCATCTCGTCGCCGGCGTGTGGGTCGGCAACGATGACGGCCGTGCGATGGACAAGGTACAGGGCAGCGGCCTGCCTGCCGCGATCTGGCGCGAGATCATGCTGCCGGCGCACGAGGGAGTTCAGTCCCGCCCGCTGCCGGGCCTCGAGGTTTCACCGGATCGCAGTCCGCCGGAGCGCGAGATCGCAAACCCGCCGCGGGCGAGTCTGACGCCGCCAAAGCCCATCGCGCGTTCCCCCGCCGCTCCGGCCGAGCGAATTGACGAGGCGTTCATCGAGCGCATGCTGGCCGAGCCGGCGCTGGCGCCTGCCGTGCGCGAGGCAAGCGGCCCACCGGCCGCGAGGCTCGACTACGTCCCGACCGGCATGATGTCGCTCGGCGCCAGGCGCTGACAGCGCGCGTCGAGGGCAGGCGCGATCAGGCGCCCGCACCGTAGCGGTGCAGATCCATGCCGTAGCGCTGCAGCCAGCGCTTGGCCTCGTCGATCGCGGGGAAGGTTTTGCGCACGAGCGCCCAATAGCGCGCGCCGTGGTTCATTTCGGCGAGGTGCGCGACCTCGTGCGCCGCCACGTAGTCGAGGATCGCCGGTGGCGCCAAAACCAGTCGCCAGGAGAAGGAGAGCGCGCCGGTCGCCGAGCACGAGCCCCAGCGGCTGACCGGATCACGCAGCGTGATCCGCCGCGGCTTCAGCCCCAAGTTGGTCGCGTGCCAGGCCACTCGCGCGGCGAGGTCGCGACGCGCTTCCTCGACCAGCCAGTCGTGCAACCGGCGCGAGGCGTGGCGAACGCGACCGGTCACCACCAGCCGTGGCTTCGCCGACGTCGCATCCTCGACCGTGACCATCGGGCCGCGCCGGTCGGGCCCGGCGAAAACGATTCTGTGAGGCCGGCCCCGCAACGGGATCGCCTCGCCGTCCTGGAACGGCACCGCCGCCGGCATGCTGCCGAGGCGCTCGCGCACCCAGTCGAGATGTGTCGATACGAACCGGTCGGCCTGGCCGATATCGCACTGGGTCGGCATCGTCACGATCACCGCGCGTCGGGTGCGGCTCACCCGCAGCGTCATGCGTCGGGCGGAAGGATGCCGGCGCACCTCGACCGGCGCACCGATTCCTTCGAACCGGAGTTCCTGCGATGCGCCACGCGCAGCGCGGAGCTGCTTCATAGTCGAACCCCAACTGCAATTGCGACTGCCGTGAGACCCCGGTGGGCTCTCACGTACCCTTCCCGCGAAGACGGATATGATCTGGCCCCGATCGTTGGCCTCTCGCGGAGAGCTTCCGGATCGAACGCGCGCCGACACCCAATGAAAGTACCAAGGCGCGTGCGCACAGCACCATAACGAAATCGACATGGAGGAAGCGAACGGCGAGAGTGTGGCCATCACGCGTCAGCGCAAAGCGCGCACGATGACGCACGGCGTGTCGTCGCTGCGGCGATGATGCGAGGTGTGGTCGCTCAGTGGCGGCCGAGCCGCAGTATGCCGTCGAGGAAGAGGCTGCCCGTCAGTCCGAGCAAGCGCAGCGGCCAGATCGGCGTCGCGCTGGTGCTCGTGTCATCCGTGTCCGCCGACACGCGCCCGATCCCTTGTGCCTTGAGTCGCGCCGCCGCGCGATCGGGCGCGGCGTCGTTGGCCGCCGCGAAGCTGAACGCCGCGGCCGCCAGCTCGTTCATCTGCGCGCTGCGATGCGCGGGCGTGATGGCGGCGTCGAGATCGCGCGCTGCTCCGCTCTCGCGGCGCGGATCGTGCGCGCGCACGAACCGGGCGATGTGCGGCGCGATCTCGGACCGGAAGCGCGAGCCGTTGAAGATGCCATAGTGGCCGACGTCCGGGCACTCGAAATGCACCATGTTGGCGCGCGGAATACCGGGGCACAGCGCATGCGCTGCCTGGCATTGCCCAAGGCCCGTGATGTCGTCCTTCTCGCCCTCGATCGTCATCAGCGCCACCCGCCGGATGGCGCCCGTGTCGATGCGGCGGCCGCGGTGCATGAGCTCGCCCTTTGGGAGCGCATGATGCACGAACACACGATCGATCGTCTGCAGGTAGAATTCCGCCGTGAGATCCATCACCGCAAGATATTCGTCGTAGAACTCGCGGTGCTTCTCGGCGGAGTCGCCGTCGCCGCGCACCAGGTGGAAGAACAGATCCTTGTGCGCCTTGACGTGCCGGTCGAGATTCATGGTCATGAAGCCCGACAGTTGCAGGAAGCCCGGATAGACGTCGCGCCCCGCACTCGGGCTCGGCCACGGCACGTTGGTGATCACGTTGCGACGGAACCACTCGGTGCCCCGCTGCTGGGCCAGCGTGTTGACTACTGTGGGGCTGATACGGGTGTCGATCGGCCCGCCCGCCAGCACCATGCTGAGCGGCACGTTGGGATCGTCGTCCGCCTCCATCAGCGCCACCGCGGCCATCACCGGAACCGATGGCTGGCACACGGCGAACACATGCACGTCGCCGCCGAAGTGCCGGAACAGATCGCCCATGTACACGATGTAGTCGTCGAGATCGAAGGTGCCGGCGGGCAGCGGCACCGCGCGCGCGTCCTGCCAGTCGGTGATGAACACCTCGTGGTTCGGTAGCAGCGTCTCCACCGTTCCGCTGAGCAGCGTTGCGAAATGGCCCGACATCGGCGCCACCAGCAGGATGCGCGGATCCCGGGCCGATCGCTCGGCGGGCACATCGCGCGCGAAGTGGATCAGCTTGCAGAACGGGCGCTGCCAGACCACCTCGGGCCGCACCGCCACGACTTGCCCGTCGACGGTCGTCTGGGCGATGTGGAATTCCGGCTTGTGGTAGCGCCGGGTGGTGCGCTCGAAGACCTCGCAGGCCGCCGCCGCATGCCGGCCGAAGCCGGTGTGGGTCAGCGGATTGAACGGATTGTTGAAAAAGAGCCGTCCGGCGTCTGCCGCGACTCGTGCCGGCGTCACCGCCGCATGGCCCAGCTCGTACCAATGGTAGAGCATGCCCGACACCCCCGTGTCTGCGTCCCGAGCGTTGTCTTGCTTGCCCGCGCCCCGCGTCTTCGGCGTGCTGCGGGATGACTGACACGACTGGATGACGGACCAGTGCCACAAAACTGTGCACTGATTCGCGGGCGGCTCAAAGCGGGAGGGGGATTTACAACACTTGCGCCAGCCGCGCCTTCATCGTCTCGGCCGGCGTCGCGTGGGTGAAGTGCGTGACGAAGGCGCCGTCGGGGCCCATGAGATACACGATAGAAGTGTGGTCCATCGTGTACTCGGCCGACGATTTCTCATCCTTGCTCTTCTTATAGTAGACCCGGTACGCCTTCGCCACGGCGGCAATCTCCTCGGCCGTCCCGGTCAGGCCGACGAGCCGCGGATGAAAGCTCGACAAGTAGGAGGCGAGCTGCTCGGGCGTGTCGCGCTCGGGATCGACGGTGATGAACACCGGGGTGACGCGCTCGGCCTTGGCGCCGAGGCCCTCGAGCGCCGCCGACATCACCTGGAGCGCCGTGGGGCAGATGTCCGGGCAGAACGTGAAGCCGAAGAAGACCAGCATGTACTTGCCGCGGAAATCAGCGTCCGTCACCCGCTTGCCGGTGTGATCGACGAGCTGGAACGGACCGCCGACCTGGGCCACGCCGACCGAGATCGCTCCTGGCCGCGGTAGCAGCCGCTGCAGGCCACCCGGCAGCATGGCCAGGGCAACGATGACGCCGACCGCCAGGCCGGACAGGACGAGCGCAATGATGCGGAGCTTCACGTGCACCTCTTCGTGTTGGCCCGGATCGCGACCCCTTGTCGACCGGATCTCACTCGCCCATCTGGACGAGCGACCCGTTGTTCCGCGCGCTCTCGAGCAACGTCCGGAACAGCGCATAGGCGGCCGCAACGTAGACCACATTGAGCGCGAACGCCCGCAGCATGAGGTCGCTGCGGAAAGTCTGCCCGAGCACCAGCGCGCGCAACCCCTCGAACACGTTGGCCGAAGGCAGGGCCATCGCCACCGGCTGCAGCCACTCGGGCAGCGTGGTGACGGGGTAAAACACGCACGAGATCGGCAGCAGCACGAACACCATCAGCCAGGCGATGCTCTCCGCGCCCATGCCCCACCTCAGCACGGAGCCGGTCGCCGCCAGCGCCAGCGCCCAGCTCATCAGCATGAGGTTGGCGAAGAATGCTGCGAACGCGAACCCCAGGCCCAGCAGGTTGAAGCCGAACAGCACGTAGGCCAGCACCGCGACCGGCACCATCGCCACCGCCAGCTTGATCAGGCTGATCGCCATCAGCGACACCACGAGCTCGCTGGGGCGCAGCGGGCTCATCATCAAGTGCCCAAGGTTGCGCGACCACACCTCTTCGAGAAACGCCACCGAGAACCCGAGATTGCTGCGGACCAGGATGTCCCACAGCAGGATGCCGCCGACCAGCAGGCCGGCTGCCGTCGCCGCCGCGTTGGTGGTCTGCGCCAGATGTGTCTGCAGGAAGCCCCACATCAGCATCGACACCAGCGGCCAGAAGATGAGCTCGGCCGCGCGCGGCGCCGACGCGCTGATCACATACCAGTGGCGCCGCACCATGGCGCCGATCCGGCGCAGCGAGGCACCCGCGCCGGTCTGCTCGTAGAGGATGGGGTTGTGATCGGTCACGGGGTTCCTGCCGTCAGTCCGCGGGGTTGGCAACCAGTTCGGGCGCGCGCCGGCGCGCAATGTCGAGGAAGACCTCTTCGAGCGTGTCGCGCCCGAACCGCTTGATCAGCTCGCCGGGCGTTTCGTCCGCCAGCACCCGGCCCTTCTCCAGCATGATCACGCGCCCTGCCAGGCGCTCGACCTCGCTCATGTTGTGAGACGCGAGAACGATCGTCGCACCGCGCCGCCGGCAATAGGTCTCGATGGTCTCGCGCACCCAGTCGGCGGTATCGGGATCGAGCGATGCCGTCGGCTCGTCGAGCAGCAGCAGCTCCGGCTCGTTGAGCAGGGCCTTGGCGAGGCTGACCCGCGTCTTCTGGCCCGCCGACAGCTTGCCGTAGGGCCGCTGTAGCAGGTCCTCGATCCGCAGCTCCCGCGCGATGTAGCTGATGCGGTCGCGCAGCGCGCGCACGCCGTAGAGCCCGCCGAAGATCTCCAAGTTCTGCCGCACGGTGAGCCGCATCGGGATTTCCACGTACGGGCTTTCGAAGTTCATGCGGTAGAGCGCGCCGTGGCGGTTGCGCGCCATGTCGACGCCGAACACGCGCACCTCGCCGGCGGTCGGAATGACGAGCCCCATCAGCATCGAGATCGTCGTGGTCTTGCCGGCGCCGTTGCCACCGAGCAGCGCGGTCACGGTGCCGCGCTCGAGCTCGAAGCTGACCCCGGCGACGGCGACGACGTCGCCGTAGACCTTGCGCAGATCGCGCACGGCCACCGGCGCTGCGTCCTCCCGCGTGCTTTTCTGGGTGTGAAGCATGAATGAAGGCCGTACGCGCCGCCCCGTTCCCTGGTGTATCCAAGCGCCTATGTGGTCTAACGGGAGCCCGGGCGCAAGCCGTGGTATCAAGTCTCGAGTTTCCTGCGGGTGGTCTAATGGCGCAACGGTCCGAAGATCTCATCGACGGCTTGAGAGGCGCGGAGGTCGACAGCCGGCTGCGGCTGCAGACCATCATCCGCCTGCGCTGGTTCGCCGTCGTCGGCCAGCTCCTGGCGATTGCGATAATCTATGTCGGCTTCGGCTTCGATCTGCCGATCGGGTATTGCCTGATGGCGATCGCTATTTCGGCCTGGCTCAACGTCTTCCTCAGCATTCGCTATCCGGCGCGCCATCGCCTCGGCCCGACGTATGCCACCGTGC
>JAESFN010001054.1_pt1 | contig 15561 bp, 10 predicted proteins | sample 9269411 | NCBI WGS metagenome assembly JAESFN01 (sample SAMN14505399, study PRJNA617100) | algae metagenome | isolation source: Iphinoe sp. HA4291-MV1 and co-occurring heterotrophs from trail next to... | place: USA: Maunawili Falls, Hawaii | collected 2009-07-25
GCGGCATCGGTTTGCAGGATGTTGTCCATCAGGCGACCCGAGCGTGATCGCAACGAGCGCCCCAGCGCGCTGACGACGCCGGCGGTGACCGTGGTTTGAAAGCCGAGTGGATTGCCGATGGCGATCGCCACCTGCCCCACGCGCACGGCTCGCGATTCGCCCAACTCGACGGTCGGCAAATCGCGCGTGTGCAGCCGAATTACCGCTAGGTCGCTGTCGGGGTCATCCCCCACCAGGTCGGCCGTGGTTTGATGGCCGTCGTTGAGCGTGACCTTGAGCGTCTCGGCGCCGTGAACCACGTGGCTGTTCGTGAGCGCAAAGCCGTCGGGCGTAATCACGAAGCCTGATCCGCTGCCACCTCGGCGTGCGCGCGGATCGCCTTCGGCCGTCGGGAGGCGAACCTCGATATTCACCACGGCCGGGCTGACGAGCTCCGCCGCGCGAATCACGGCCGAAGAGTAGGCGTCGAGCAGCGGTCCGTCATCCGCCAGGGGAACCGGTCCCGCGCCGCCGTGCTGAGACGAAGCCGAGAAATCGTGAAGGAATAAGGAGGAAGCCATCTGCACACCGTCGCTTTCGATAAACAAGAGCCTGTTATCGAATCGTATGCAGCAGCCCCCGCAGCGGACAGCGCCACCAGGCCCGCCGGGCCAACGTAGGTTATGCTTCAGCATAACTAGCCCCGCGCGCCACGCCGGCCTTCAATTTCGCCGCCCAACGTCCTCGAAAATCAGAAGCGGCTCGGCAAACGCCTCGACCATGGGCTGAAAGCAGGCGGCAATAGCTTCGTTGACTAGCCCGGTCGTTATGCTGAAGCATAACCTACCACGAGGCCTAATCTTCGTCGGTGTCTTCCCAGGCTTCGAGTTGGGCGACGATCTGCTCCCAGGTCAGCGATGCGCGCGGGCCGCGCGGGAATTCCTCGCTCCACGTGACCGCAGGCACGTGCGCCGTCGCGCGTTCCGCCACTTCGTCGAGCAGCGCCGTGATCCAGGCCGGCGCTTCGACCCCGCTCCCGGCGGGCGCCTCGAGCAGTTCGTCGATTTCTTCCTTGAGCGTGGTCAACGCCGGCCCTTGCTTGCCTGAGTGGGCTTCGGCCATCGCCGGCACGATCAGCGACTTGAGACGGTCGATGGCCAGCGAGCGCACGAAGCGTTCGCTCAGACGCTCGAAGACGCTTGGCAACCGAAACCCATACTCGCGCACGAGCTCGGTGTACCGCTTGAGATGCGTATCGGCGGCTTCCGCCGTACGTTCGGTGAGCGACTGCCGCCAGAGCGTGGCCGCCTCGCCGTCGCCGTCGTCGAGCAGCACCTCGTGCGCGGCCACGAGCGGCCGCATGTTCCAGCAGATGCGGTCGTAGCTGGCCACGAGCCGCAAAAAGTCGAGCAGCATGTACAGGTTGTCGCCGCGGTCCGATTGCGTGGTCGTGCCGTTGTATTCGCGGTAATAGCCGTAGTACTCAGAGATCGACTCGACCACGACGCCCAGCACTTCCACGGCCTGCTTGCGCGGCGTTCCCCGATCGAGATCCGCCAGCAGCGGAAAGTCTTCGTCGGCGTCGGGCGTCTCGGCCATCTGCTCGAGCCAACGGTCGACGCCCAGGTGCCGAATGGAGCGCAGATGCCCGTAGTTGAAGAAGGACTGCGCGAAGAGCGCGAGTCCATGCCGTCGCACGAAGGTCACCAGTTCCTGCCAGCGCGCCGGCGCCGCCACTCGTTCGAGCGACGACAGCCGCACGAGCCGGCTGTGCGTGAGCCAGCGATTGAGCAGGGCGTGGTTCCAACGCTGGACGAGCTCGACCAGGTCGCGCGCCGACCGTGACTTGCGCTTCGCACGAGCTTCGGCCGGCGTTTGCAGCAGCGTTTGTAGCAGCGCGCGATAGATCGCCTCGAAGAAGCGGTCAAACTCGCTGACGGCGCCCGCGCCCGGCGCGCCGCCGCGTTCGCGCTCGAGCACGGCGTCGAGCAGTTGGCAGGCTTCGACGAGCATGCCCGCCCGCGGCAAGCGATCGGCGATCGCTCCGAGCACCGCCAACGCCTGGCGCGAGGCCAGCGCCCGCTGCGGATCGCCCCCTTTGCCGACCGGCACGTAGAGCAAGGGGCGCTTGGCGAGCGACTCGAGAAACGGTCCCCAACTTGCCCGCACCGCGGCCAGATCGCCCTCGGTGAGCCCTCGCAGTACGGCCAGATCGTGAGGCTCGCTGGCCGTTGCGGCGTTCGCTCTCGGTTCCGCGATCGTGAGCGACATCCGCGCGAGCGACACTTCCCAGACAGCGCGCTGCACACGATCGACGAGCGTGTCGCGCACGCCGCGCTGGCGGTCGTGCTCGACCATCGCTTCGCGCGTCGGCAACGGTGTACCGAGCGGATGCCGTTGCACGTCACCGAGCAGTTCGAGCAAGTCGCGCTCGAGCGCTTCCGCGTGCATTCGCCAGCCGGAGAGCCGTTCGCGAATTGCTGCGCTGGACGGATCGCTTGCACTTCCGAGCGCGGCCACGGCGCGGCGCCACAGCCGCGCCAGGCAAACGAGGAAGCTCAAATGCGGGTTGAGCCGCTGCAGTTCGAAGTCGAGTTCGCCTTCCGTGCTCGCGGCGCCTGAGCCCCCCTCGAGCATGTCGCCTTCAACGCCGTCGCGCGTGCTGTCGCGATACGACACGTTCTCATAGGCGGCGCTGAACAGATCGTCCTCGTCGCCCTCTTCCTCGTCATCGTGAAGTTCAGGCGACTCCTTGAACTCGAGTGAGTCGGCCAGTCGCTTCGACTGCAGTTGCGGAGCGTTCCAATACTCCTCTGCGTTGGCTTCGAGAAAGTCGAAGAACTTGGCGGCCAGATTCCAGTTTTCGGGCGTTGCGGTCGTGGCCGGCTCGCGTGGCGCGAGCGTGTCGACCAGCCAGCGCGTCGCCCAGCGCTCGAACGAGGCCTCTCCTTGCTCGAGCGGCGCATCCTCGCGATGCAGCAGCCAGAGCACGAGCAACCCCATCGCGGCGTTCAGTTGCCCCTGGGCTACGAGCGCCGAGAGCGCGAGCGAGTACGTCGCGGGTCCATCGAAATCGGCAACTCGTGCGCGCCAGAAGGCCGACTCACGGCCAGTCGTTTCCGCTTCGGCGGCCGCGACCAGGGCGTTGCTCACCTCATCCGCCGACGAAGCCATGTCGGCGGCCACGAATCCGTTGACGCCGCTGACGTCGGCCGTGGCAAACTCATCCCACCAACTTGCCAGCGAATGCACCCAAGCCCCGGCTGCCGCAGCGCCGCCGGCATCGCCCGCCGCCGCCGCGCCAGTCCACGCGTCGACGCCCAGCGACATGAGCCCCTGCACCAGTCGGCAGAGCTGATCAACCCGCGGATCGCGAACGCTGTTCTCGACCGCCGGAAACAAGCTGAAGTGCCCCTGAAAGCCAAGAATGCTCCAGGGATCCGCAAAGGCGCCGCAATGGATGCCGCGCTTGAGCAGCGCCTCGGCGTCGGCCAGCGCTGGTAGGGCTTCGGCAGGGCGCCGCGCCGACAAGGCTTGTCGCGCGGCCGTGAGTTGGCACTCGATCTGAGCCTGCAATCGCGCTGCCGGCGTCGGGACCGTGGCCACATAGGCCTCGGCGCTCGCGCGGTCTCCTAACTGGGCAAACAACAGCGCCACGTGAACCCGCGCGAGCTGCTCGGCCCGCTCGCGGGCAAGCTCGGCGTTGAGAAACCCGCGCACGGCGCCGAACGGCTGGCGAAGTTCGGCGGCCTCGGCCTTCAGGCGGTTGGCGCGCGGGCCGGTCGCACTAGCCAGCAGGCGCGCGTAAAACGCATCGCGGTAAGCGGCGATCCGGCCAACGAGCTTCGCTAGCGAGGCCGTGGAATCGTGCGCTTCGGGGCCCCAGCCGCTCGTGCCGCTGGCCATGAGAATGGTCCCCGCGGTCACGGCCGAAGCGTCGAACAAGCGTTCGTCGCGATCCGCCGACGGCGCCGCTTCGACCCAGCGCGCCAGCGACGCCAACAGCGGTTCCCGCAGCACGAAGCGGCGATAGTAGCCCCGCCCGTCAACCGAGTGCGGGTCCCACTCGCCGAACTGGTGATTCGGCCGCTTGTTCACCGGATGTTCGAAGTCGTAAGCCCGCGGATCAAGGGCCAGTTCGTCGAGCCGTTCGAGGTCGAAGCTCGCCTCGTGCAGCAGTTCCGGGGGCGTGGTGCGGAGGACATCGAGCGCTCCGCGCACGATGGCCTCGTAAGCGCCATGAGCCACCCCCGCACCGCGCACGAAGAGCGGCAGCGGCGCCACCCACTCGCGCGGATAGGGCTCGATCTTCTGCGGCGTCCTCAGCACTGCGACCGGTCGATACCCGAGAAAGTCGTTCAGGTCGTCGAGTGCTCCGGCGACGATGCGTTCGCGTTCGTCCCACGGCCCCCCCTGCGCCAACACCGCCTCGAACATCCGGCCGACGAAGAGCGGAGTGAGCAGAGCGGAATCGACCTGATGAGCCAGCAGATCGGGGTGACCGCTGCGATACGCCGGCCAGAGCACGTCGAATACCAGCGGTACCACGGCGCGGGCTTGATCGACCTGAGTGAACGCCGACGAACTGCCGGTCAGGGTTTCGATCCGTTCGCGGAGCAGGGCCGCAAGCTGCGACCAGCCGGGCTGGGCCGACTCCTCGGCGGCCAGGCGGGCCAGAGAATCGAGCCGCTCCAAAAACGCGGGATCGCGCCGCCCGGACGACAGATTGACGTACCCCAACACATCCCGCAGCAATCCGTCCAGGCGTTCGTCGGACCCAAGGGGCATGATGGCGGGAATTCCTGAGATCAGGGGAGCGGCCCGGAGGGCAGATCGGCTCGGCTCTCGGGGCGATTCGCGCCGAGCAGGGTCCCATCGTACGCTTCCGCCGCGCAAGTGGTCTAGGCGAATGGAGTTGGCCCCCCACGGGCCCGGAAAACCGGATTCCCGCCCACAACCGTCAGATTTCGACTATCATGGAATTCCGGTTGGACTGCCTGCGCTGATTCTCCCGTCTCCTCTGGCGCTCTTCGTTAACCATGATTCGCGTGCTTTGCTTTGCCGCTGTCTTGAGCCTGGCCAGTTGGGCTCCCGCTCAAATGTTGCCCGGCGGCCTGATCGATCCGGTGGCCATTCGCCGCTTTGGCCTCGAGCGTCAGTGGACCTCGCAGGTGCAGGTCAGCCCCCTGGGCGATCGGGTGACCCACCTCGAGCTGTTCGACGGCGTGCTTTACGTGCAGACGAGCGCGGCGCTCATCCAAGCTCTCGACGCCGAGTCCGGCAAAACGCTGTGGACGGTTCATTGGGGACTGCCCAATCACCCCAGCACGGCGGCCGCGTTTAGCAAAGACCGTGTGGCCGTGGTCAACGGCTCCAAAGTGTTCGTCGGCGCTCGGTCCGACGGCACGCTCGAGTTCGATCGCAGCCTCGCGGCGGCCGCCGCCGACGGGATTTCGGTCGGTGAAAAGCGCGTCTTCGTGCCGACGTACAAGGGCCGCATCGAGTCGATCGAGATCAAGGATCCGAAAAAGACTCCCACGCATTTGCGTATCAGTGGTCGTCCCGGCCGCCCGCTGCTGACGTCGAAGCGGCTCTGCCTGGCGACCACTGACAACAAGCTTTACTTGCTCGACCCCAAGGACCCCACCGAGGGCGCGCGGCTCGACACGTCGGGCGTAATCGAAGCGCCGCTCGCTTATCGCGCGCCGCACGTGTTCGCGGCCGCAAACGACGGCTTCGTCTACGCGGTCGATGAGAGCACGGGCGACCTGCACTGGCGGGCCTCCGCGGCGGCTCCGATTCGCAAGGCGCCGGTGATCGGCCAGCAGGACGTGTTCGTCGTCACGGATCTTGGTGACCTGCTGAGCCTGAGCCTGGCAGATGGCCAAGAGCAGTGGACGAGCCCGAACATCAAGAACGTGGTCGCCAGCACTGCGAAGCGTGTGTACGCACAAGATCGCTTCGGTCGGCTGGTGATTCTCGACGCCGACAGTGGCCGTCGCTTGGGCGGGTTTATGGCTCAAGATATTGAGACGGTCCTGCCCAATAGCCAGAACGACCGGCTCTATCTCGTAACGGCTGGTGGCTTGGTGCAGTGCCTGCGGGAATCGGACCTGCCGCAGCCGCTGGTGTTCGCTCCGCCGGTGGCGGAAGAGCCCGCAGCGGAAGAAGAAACGGATGCGGCCGCCGCCAAGGCAGCGCCTGCCGTGCCGGCCGCCAAGCCGGTGGCGCCCCCACGCCGCACCGCGCCGGCGGCGGCGCGGCCCAAGCCGCAGCGTGAGGAACGTTTGGACGCGGGGGATCGAGCGTCCCGAAACCGCCGCGCTCGCAATCGCGGCGATGCCCCGGCCGACGGCCTCCCAGCGGCCATCGAAGCTGGCGACGATCAACCGGCCGGTCGTCGCGGGCGGGCCAATCGTCGCAATCGCGGCGCGGCTGACGACGCAGCGGCCGAGGAAGCGCCGCTTGATCCGGCCGCTGGCGACGCCGAGATGGAAGCTCCCGCCGATCCCGAGTAGTTTTGCCGACCGCGGCAAGCGGGCAGTCGCAGGACTTCGGGGCACGGCGAGCATTGGGCCGTTGACCGTTGCGGCTGAATCGGTACAACGATTGGCCTTTGCCGCGTGTCCCCCGCAGGAGATCGAGCCTTGGCCCTCTCGCCCCGCATTCAGCGAGCCCTGATCAGCGTCAGCGACAAAGCGGGGCTCACCGAGTTCGCCCGCGCACTGGTCGGACATGGCGTCGAGCTCTTTGCCAGCGGCGGCACCTACCGGCATTTGCAGGCGGCCGGGCTGGCGGTGCAAGAAATCGGCCAGTACACCGCCTTTCCGGAGATGCTGGACGGCCGCGTGAAGACGCTGCACCCCAAAGTGCATGGCGGCATCTTGGCCCGCCACGACCGGTCCGACGATCTGGAAGCCTTGGCCGCGCACGGCATCGTCACGTTCGAACTTGTGGTGGTGAATCTCTATCCGTTCGAGCAAACGGTTGCCCGGCCCGGCGTCTCTTGGGACGAGGCGGTCGAGCAGATCGATATCGGCGGGCCGAGCCTGGTCCGTGGGGCCGCGAAGAACCATGCCTTCGTCACCGTTTGCACCGACGCCGCGCAGTATGCCCCGGTGCTCGAGCAAATCGCCGCCGGCGGCTCGACATCGCTCGAGTTCCGCAAGCAGCTTGCCGGCGCGGCCTACGCCCGCACCGCCGAATACGACCGCGCGATCAGCGGCTACTTCGCTCAGCAGCTTGGCGGCGATGGATCGGCTGAGTGGCCGCAGCGGATCACGCTTAGCCTCGAGCGGCAGCAAGTCCTCCGCTACGGCGAGAATCCCCACCAAGCGGCGGCGCTCTATCGCGTTCCGCAGGCGCATCCCGGCTCGCTTGTGCAGGCGGAGCAACTGCACGGCAAGGAGCTTTCGTACAACAATCTGCTGGACCTCGACTCGGCCCTGAACGTGGTCAAGTCACTCGAGCAGCCGGCCGTGGCCGTCATCAAGCACAACAACCCATGCGGCGCTGCCTGGGCGGGCCAGATCTCGCAGGCGCTCGCCAAGGCCTGGGACGGCGATCCCTTGAGCGCGTTTGGCTCGGTGCTTGCGTTCAACCGGCCGGTCGACGCTGCCAGTGCCGATTATCTGGCCGAGCCGGGGCGATTCGTGGAAGCGATCATCGCTCCCGATTTCGAGCCTGCCGCCGTGGAAATCCTGACCACGCGGCCGAAATGGAAGGAAAACGTGCGGCTGCTGCGCCTGGGAAATCTCACGGCCGCTGGCATGGCTCGCGGATTTCGGCAAATCGACGGCGGTTTCCTGGCCCAAACGCCTGACGACGCGTCCGATCCGGAGTCGGAGTGGAAGGTCGTGACCACGACTCAGCCCACCGAAGCGCAACTCGCCGACCTGCGGCTCGCTTGGAGCGTGGTGCGGCATGTGAAATCGAACGCGATCGTGCTGGCGAAGGACGGCGCGGTGTGTGGTGTCGGCGCGGGGCAGATGAGCCGCGTGGACTCGGTGGAGATCGCTTTGCGCAAGGCCGGCGAGCGGGCTCGTGGGGCGGCGCTCGCTTCGGACGCGTTCTTCCCCTTCCCCGACTCGGTTGAAGCGGCAGCCGCGGCCGGCGTGGGGGCGTTCATCCAACCCGGCGGCTCCCGCCGCGACGAAGACGCCATCGCCGCCTGCAACAACAGCAGCCTCCCGATGCTCTTCACCACCCGCCGACATTTCAAACACTAGGTTTTGAACCACGGAGACACGGAGACACGGAGAGGACCTAGAGCCTTTGAACCACGAAGACACTGCGACACAAAGCAGCATTGGGGCGGCAACAATTGCTGCGTCTTCTTCGAGTCTTTGTGCCTTTGTGGTTCGTTGCCTTCCTCTCCGTTCCTCCGTGTCTCCGTGGTGAAGAATGACATTCAAGTGCCTACGATTCTTGATCAGATTGTCGCCACCAAGCGTTCCGAGATCGCCGCTGCGCAGGCGGCCGTGCCGGCTGCTGAGTTGCGTGCGCGGCTGAAAGACGCCCCGCCGGTGCGCGATTTTTTTGCCGCGCTTGCTGCGCCCGGCCCCATCAAGCTGATCGCCGAGGTGAAGAAGGCCAGCCCGTCGAAGGGAGTGATCCGCGCCGACTTCGACCCCGTGGCCATCGCTCGCACCTACGAGGCCCACGGCGCGACCTGCCTGAGCGTGCTCACGGATGAGCAGTACTTTCAGGGGCATCTCGACTACCTACGGGCAGTGCGGGCGGCGGTGCAGCTCCCGGTGCTCCGCAAGGACTTCATTCTCGATCCGTATCAACTGCTCGAGGCCCGCGCTGCGGGGGCCGACGCCGCGCTGCTGATCGCCGAGTGCTTGGACGATTGCAGCCTGCGGAGCCTGCACAACGAAGCCCTCGAGCTGGGGCTGACGCCGCTCGTGGAGCTTTACGATCCCGAGAACCTGCCGCGGGTGCTCGAGGCCGGGGCGACGCTCGTCGGCATCAATAACCGCGACCTGCGATCGTTCCACACCGATCTCGACCACACGCTCCGCCTGCGGCCGCAGATCCCAGAGAATTGCCTGGTGGTTGGCGAGTCTGGCATCCGCACGCGGGCCGATGTCGAATGCCTCGCCGCCGGCGGAGTCGACGCCATCCTCGTCGGCGAAACGCTCATGCTACGGCCCGACATTGGCGCCGCGGTGGATGAGTTGCTCGGCCGAACGAAGTAGCGCTTTTCAGTAGCCTGCTCTCTCCGAGAGCAGAGTGCTGAACCACGGCAGATCCCTCGACTGCCGGCCTGGTTCGCTAAAAGCCGCGGCCAAAAGCGCCGCTCGATCGCATCATGAGCATCGCCGCCACGATCGCCGTTCTGCTCCTCTCGATCGTCGCCTTGCTCGCTCTGGGCGCGTTCGTGGCGTGGTCGACGATCTATTTGTGCGACAAATGCGGGCTGAGCCCGTATCGAGAGCTGGTCCTCGAACTCATCATGGCCGTTGGCCTGGGGTTGTTGCTGATCGAACAAACGGGCCGTCTCCCGGCTTGGGCGGTGCCGGTCGCCGGAGTGCTGCTTTCTCCACTTGGCGCCCTGATTCTGGTGGCTGTGTTCTGGCTACCTGTCCGAGCGATTTGGTTGATCTTGGCGTGGCTCGGGCTATTTCGGCGCGAAACGCAGACGGCCTCGAAGTAGCCTGTTCTCTCCGAGAGCAGAATGCTCAACTTCGGCAGGTTGGCTAGTCAGCCGCATTTGCCCAGGAATGCCCGACCTATCATCGAAATCGGTGGTCGGGGTGTTCCTGGTACCGTGTTCAACGTAGCGCCCAGAAACGGATTGCCAGCCGCCAGCGGGCTGCGATAGAATGCGAGTTTGCCGATTTCCGGCCAGGGCCCCCGTTGCGCTCCGGCTGTGGCCTGTAGATTGACGTAACTCGCTTCGCAGACCGATGTTCGATTCGCTGCAAGACAACCTCTCGAATGCCTTCAAGACGCTTCGCGGCAAAGCGAAGCTGAGCGAAGGCAACATGCGCGAGGGGTTGGGGGCCGTCGAACAGGCGCTGCTCGAGGCCGATGTCAGCTATCAGGTCGTCAAAGACTTCATGGCCCGCGTCACCGAGCAGGCGGTTGGCGAGCGGGTGCTCAAGAGCCTGAATCCCACGCAGCAGGTGGTCGGCATCGTCCATCAGGAGCTGATCGGCCTGATGGGGCCGGTCGACCACTCGCTCCACCTGCGGGGCGACCTACCGGTCATCATGCTCTGCGGCCTGCAAGGCTCAGGCAAGACGACTAGCACCGGCAAATTGGCCAAATTGCTGACCCAGCGGGGCAAAAAGCCGCTCTTGGTCGCGGCCGACTTGCAGCGCCCGGCGGCTATCCGCCAGTTGCACGTGCTCGGCGAGCAGATTGGCGTGCCGGTCTACTCTGAAGAAGGCGCGGCCGACGCGGTCAAGGTTTGCCAAAACGGCGTCCAGCAGGCCAGAAAGCTCGGCGCCGACGTCGTGATTCTCGACACGGCTGGCCGGCTCCACGTCGACCAGGAGCTGATGGACGAGCTCACTCGTGTCGACCGCCGCATCCAGCCGACCCAGGTTTACCTGGTGGTCGATGCGATGACGGGGCAAGACGCGGTGAACAGCGCGAAGGCCTTTAACGAGGCGCTCGAGCTCGACGGCGTGATCATGACCAAGCTCGACGGCGACGCCCGCGGCGGCGCTGCCTTGAGCGTGAAGCAAATCACCGGGGTGCCGATCAAGTTCATCGGCACCGGCGAACACCTCGACGCGCTCGAGGAGTTCCATCCCGAGCGGTTGGCCGGCCGCATCCTGGGCATGGGCGACGTGCTGTCGCTCGTGGAGCAGGCCCAGCAGAAGCTCGACCAGGACGAAATGGCCAAGGCCGAAGCTCGGCTGAAGCAGGGCCAGTTCACCCTGGACGACTTCCGCAGCCAAATGAAGCAAATTCGGCGGATGGGACCGCTGACCAAGCTGATGGGGCTGATCCCCGGCATGGGCGGCATGACCCAGGCGCTCAACGGGATGGACCCGGAAAAGGACTTCTCGCGGCTCGGCGGCATCATCGACGCCATGACCCCCGACGAGCGCCGCAACCCCAAGCTCATCGACCAAAGCCGCCGCCGCCGCATTGCCGCGGGCGCGGGAGTGCAGCCGAACGAGGTGAACGACCTCGTCAAGCAGTTCGATGGCATGGCCGCTCTGATGAAGGGCATCGCCGGCATGGGCATGCGGGAGCGGATGCAAACGGTCTCGCAGATCAGCCAGCCGCTTTCGCAAGGGGCGATGCTCGGCCGGCCCAAGCAGGGGACCGGCAAGCGGCTCACTTCGGCCGAGAAGGCCAAGCAGCGCAAAGACCGCGAAAAAGAACTTCGCCGCCGCAAACGCGACGATCGAAATAACCCCCGCAGCTAACGCCGCGGACAACCGAAACATACTTACAACACCAACTTCCGCCCGTCCGAGGAGAACTTTGTGTCCGTCCGCATCCGCATGAAAAAGCTGGGCCGCAAGCATCGGCCGTTCTTCCGCATCTGCGCCGTCGACCAGCGGACCGCCCGCGATGGCCGTGTGCTCGAAGAACTCGGCACCTACGATCCGCTTGTGCCGGATACCGATGCGCGGGCCCTGTTCCACCTCGACCGCGTGACCTATTGGCTCGGCGTGGGGGCTCAGCCCTCGGACAAGGTGAAGATTCTGATCAAGAAATACGGCCCGAACGGCACGCACTTGGAAAAGCAGCGCGACGCTCGCGAGCGTTTGGCGATGCCGAAGATCGTGCCCGCCGCCCCCAAGCCGACCTACGTGGCCAAGCCGGAGCCCGAGGCCGTGGCTGCGGCCAGCGAGAGCTCGACCGAAAGTACGGAAACCGCGGCCGAGTAAGCGACGTACCCTTTCCGACCGACCTGACGCCGTTTTGAGCGACATGCGCAAATCCGGTCGCCCCCTGGCATGCGATTCGACGTTCTCACCCTCTTTCCCGAAATGTTCCCCAGCTATTTGGGGCAAAGCCTGCTGAACCGGGCGGTTCAGCGTGGGCTGATCGATGTGCGCTTGCACAACATTCGGGAGTGGGCACGCGATAAGCATCAGAAGGTCGACGATCGCCCTTTCGGTGGCGGCCCCGGCATGGTGCTCATGGTCGAGCCGGTGGTCGAGTGCGTAGAAGCCGTGCAGGCCCAGGCTGAGCCGGCCGGGCGCGTGGTGATGTTCACGCCCCAGGGACGCAAGCTCACGCAGCAGATCGTCGAGGAACTGGCGGCCCAGCCGCGGCTGCTGCTCCTCTGCGGCCGCTACGAAGGTTTCGACCAGCGGGTGTCCGACCTGCTCGAGCCCGACGAAATCTCGATCGGAGACTATGTGCTTGGCGGCGGGGAGCTGCCGGCCATGGTGATGATCGACGCTGTCGCTCGACTGATCCCCGGGGTGTTGGGGGATGAAGAGAGCAACCGCAGCGACTCGTTCTCTGGTGAAAACCGACTGCTCGAAGGCTCGCAGTACACGCGCCCCCGCGAGTTCCGCGGCCTCGGCGTGCCTGAGATTCTGCTCGGCGGAGACCACCAGCGAATCGCCGCGTGGCGTGCCGAGGCCAGCCAAGAGCGCACGCGGGAGCGGCGTGCCGACCTGCTTGCCGAACGTCGGCAGCCGCAAACCAACGAAACAACAACCTAAACCCCGAGCGAACCCTCGTTCGCCTCTCGGGATTTCGATCACGAAAGGATCTTAGTCATGAGTCAGCAACTGATCGCCCTGGTGCAAAAGAGCAGTCTCAAGCCCTCAGTTGAGCACTTCGAGATTGGCGATACCGTGGATGTGCATACCCGCATCCTCGAAGGCGACAAGGAGCGGATTCAGATCTTCAACGGTGTGGTCATCGCCCGTGCTGGCGCCGGCACCTCGGAAACGTTCACCGTTCGCCGCCTGGTGCAGGGCGAAGGCGTCGAGCGTAAGTTCCCGATTCACTCACCAAAGATCGCCAAGATCGACGTCAAGCGCAAGGGCGTGGTCCGCCGGGCGAAGCTCTATTACCTCCGCGACCGCGTGGGCAAGGCGGTGAAGCTCGTCGAGCGCCGCACCGACAACAAGAAGGGCGACGCCAAGCCGGCCAAGAAGAAGTCCTAGGTCTTCCTGGCGAGCGGGGGACGAAAGTCCCCCGAGTAACTGGACTTCAACTCGGGGGATTTTCGTCCCCCGCTCGCCCATTGGATGCGATGTGGAAGTCTCTCCAACGCTGGTGGCGCGGGCCCGTGGGCCCCGCCGCGCCCCTGGGCGCGCAGGGGGAGGCGCTGGCCGCCAAGTACCTCGTGGAAAAGGGCCTGCGGATCGTCGCCCGCGGCTCGCGTGATCGGCTGGGCGAGATTGATCTGGTGGCCCTCGACGGCAAGACCGTCGTCTTCGTCGAAGTGAAGACGCGCCGCAGCGGCGATGCGGGGCATCCGGCCGACGCCGTCGATGCCCGCAAGCAGCGTAAGCTCACCACGCTGGCGGTGAGCTATCTCAAGCGGCAGGGGCTGCTGGGCTCAGCCGCCCGCTTCGACGTGGTGGCGATAACCTGGGGCGGCGGAGAGCAGTTGCCCCAGATTGACCACCTCCCCGGGGCCTTCTCTGCAAGTGGTCGCGACTCTTTCTTTTCCTAGCACTCGCCCTTCCTGCTAGCTGTTCGGCCACCTCGGCCCGCAATATTTTGCAGGCGAATTGGCGGCAAATGGTCTCGGTTCGTCTTGACGCTTGCGCCAGGTGTCAATAATCTCCCCGCCCGATTGTTTCTTTTTGCAGGTGACCGGGATCGCGCAGGACGCTGCCGAGCGCAGTGCCGCAAGGATGCGGTGGCGACGCTCTCAGCGTAAGTGGTCCTCAGGGAGTGCGGATGGCATGAAGCCCGAGCAGTCTGCCCGAACGCCGTGGCGTCGTTGGCCCTGGGCCCTGGGATTCGCTGGTTTGGCGATGATCGTGGCCGGCTGCACTAGCGCCGTGGTTCGTCCGCAGAGCCCAGAAGAGCCCGAGGCGCGCAACTCGGGCGCCAAGCTCGTGGGCGATGTCGCGGTGCCCTTCGGCACGCACTATGTGAAGGTCGAGTCGGTGGCGCTCGTTACGGGCCTCAAGGGCACCGGCAGCGATCCCCCGCCGTCGCCCAACCGCGGCAAGCTGATGACCGAAATGCAGCGGATGGGCGTTCGAAATCCAAACTCCATTCTGGCCTCGCCGAGCACCTCGCTCGTCATGGTGGCCGGTCTATTGCCTCCGGGCATTCAAAAAGGCGACCCCTTCGACCTGATGGTGCAGGTGCCGTCGCAGAGCGAAACGACCAGCCTGCGCGGCGGCTTCCTCATGGAAACGCGGCTCAAGGAGCTAGCGGTTCTGGGAGACGGCGCCATCCACGAAGGACGCGAGTGGGCGCTGGGCAAGGGCCCGCTCATGGTCGATCCAGAATCGACCAAGGACAACAAGCCTGCGGAGCTCAAGCGGGGCAAGGTGCTCGGCGGCGGTATTTCGAACATCTCGCGCCCCCTGCAGTTGGCCGTCCACACGGACGCCAGCGTGATGCAGAGCCAGCAGATTGGCGACGCCATCAATCGCCGCTTCAGCATCTCGCCCGGCGGCGTGAAGAAGGGCGTGGCCACGCCGCGGACCGACGAACGCATCGATCTCGTGCTGCACCCACGGTACTTCAAGAACTGGGAGCGCTACGTACAAGTCGTGCGCTCGATCGCGATTCGCGAGAGCACGGGCGACCGCGCCAATCGCATCACATCGCTCGAGCGGCAACTGCTCGACCCGGTCACTTCGGCCTCGGCCGCGCTCAAGCTCGAAGCCATTGGCAAGGACTCGGTGCCTATCTTGAAGAAGGGCATTGTGGCCAAGGACCCCGAGGTGCGGTTCTACGCGGCGGAGGCGCTGGCCTATCTCGACGAGACGGCGGCCGTGGAGCCGCTCGCCGAGTCGATCCGCAGCGAGCCGGCCTTCCGGGCGTTCGCCTTGGCCGCGCTCAGCGCGATGGACGACATGGCGGCCTACGACGCCTTGGCACAACTGCTCGACGCCTCGAGCGCCGAGACGCGCTACGGCGCTTTCCGCGCGCTCTCGGCGATGAATTCGCACGACCAACTCGTTCGCGGCGAAATGATGGGAGATCAGTTCTCCTATCACGTGATCGAGAGTAAGGGCCCGCCGATGATCCACTGCACGCGCAGTTGGCGCCCCGAACTGGTGCTGTTTGGCAAGCAACAGGCCTTCCGGCCGCCGCTGCTGGCCGAGGCCGGCAACCAGATCATGGTCCGCGATACGGCGGATGGGCAGATCGCGATCAGCCGCTTCGACTCCGACAAGCCGGATCAGCGTCGCGTTGTGCCGCCGCAGGTCGACGCCGTGGTGCGAGCCGTCGTAGAGCTGGGCGGAACCTATCCAGACGTGGTGCAACTCTTGCAGGAAGCCCGCCAGGTCGGCGCCCTGCCGAGTCGCTTGGCGATGGACGCGCTGCCGGAGAGCGGCCGCACCTACCAGCGTCCTCAAGACGATGCGCCGGCGGTCGCGACCGACGAAAAGGATCACGACGCGCCGCCGCAGCCCAGTTTCCGCGTGGCCAGCCCCATGCCGAGCCTCTTCG
>JAESFN010001055.1_pt1 | contig 15549 bp, 16 predicted proteins | sample 9269411 | NCBI WGS metagenome assembly JAESFN01 (sample SAMN14505399, study PRJNA617100) | algae metagenome | isolation source: Iphinoe sp. HA4291-MV1 and co-occurring heterotrophs from trail next to... | place: USA: Maunawili Falls, Hawaii | collected 2009-07-25
TGGTTCGAGATTATGAATTACTACCTGAAACATCGGAGACTTTTATTTATATTGCCATGATCCGTATCATGGTGAGGCGTTTAGCATAATTTTTGACCTCTAAAAACTTTTCAAACAACCTCTTAGGAGCAGGCGCACTCTTAGGCGCGCCTGCTCCTAAGAAAAAGTACGAAACTCTTGATTAATGTTAGAAATATAGGACTAGTATTTGATTTTTGAAAAACCAAATGAGCTAAGGGCTTACCGTACAAAGGTTTAGTTCTCAATATACGTAGTAAGAATCAAGTATGATTCCTGTATGACTAATAAGTACCAGTGGTGGAAACAACTACTGTTAGATATCGGAGCATCTGTTATGTTCTATACTAGTATTCCTTTACCGTATGTAAACGGGTTAGATTTCAAGAGGGTATCGCGGCTCGCTCCACAAGTCGGGTTAATTATTGGGGGTATTCTAGTGCTCTTTGATGTTGCCATGCTTTCTTTGCGTGTGCCAGTACTGACTCGTAGCGCTTTGGTGGTGTGTCTTTGGATTGCGATTACTGGTGGACTGCACTTAGATGGAGCAATGGATACTGCGGATGGCTTAGCAGTAGTTGACCCAAAACGGCGACTAGAGGTGATGGCAGATAGTGCTACAGGTGCGTTTGGAGCAATGGCAGCAATTATATTAGTATTAATTAAAACAGTTACGTTAACGAATTTAAGTGAAAACCGTTGGTTTGCTTTGATAATTGCTTGTGGGTGGGGACGCTGGGGTCAACAACTGGCAATTTTCCGATATCCTTACTTAAAACCAACTGGCAAAGGTGTATTTCACAAACAAGTCATTTGTTCCTATAAAGATTTGTTACCGGGACTGTTATTGATGATAGGTTTAAGTAGTTTACAAATAATCTTGGATAAAGAGCGTTTATTTTTCGCTTTAGGAATGACACTTGCCGGGAGTGCGATCGCTACAATAACTGGTGCTTGGTTTAACCATAAATTAGGTGGACATACAGGAGATACTTACGGTGCAGTTGTTGAGTGGACTGAAGCTTTATTTCTCTGTGTGCTAACCGCTTTGGAAAAGCATGAATTGTAAATCATCAAAAAGTTTTGTAATTTATAATTTACAATTTATAACTTCATTTAGCAGGCTGTAGCCGTGTCACCTTAAGTTTAAAAGCTCCAATTCCAGTTTCTCCAAAAGACCGGACGCGAATAACGTAGTTACCTGTTTCTGCGATGCGGGTAAAAAGTAGGGAATTGCTGCTACCATCGGGACCATCATCATTTTCTGCCACTGTTGTTCCATTGGGTGCCACCAGTGTGATGATACAGTCAAAACTGTCAGACACTAGATCAATCGCCAGATTATCGCCCTTATTCAACTTCACCATGTAATCACGTGCGAATCCACCCTGACCTGTGGGAATATCTTTGTCAGAAAGTGTATCGGTAACTTCATTACCGAGAGGTATAGGAATTGGATTATAAAATTTATTAGCTTGAGCAAAAGCTGCTGTTGTACTGATCGCAATTGCTAGTAATGTGGTAGGAATGATTATAACTCGTTTCAATCCCATAGTAAAACCTCTATTTCTCATGCCAAAGATCATTTTCATAAGATACAATGTAGTCTGGTTAATTATAGTTTTCTCAAGCAAAATTTTCCTATTTAGTAACAGGGTGCAGGGTAATAATTCAAAATGGAAAATTAAAAATTAAAAAAAATTAATCTCTACACATACCTCCTCGTACGAGTGCATGGCTTGGCGACGCTACCCCTTCAAAGTAACAGCAGTTGCTGCTAACCCCACAACTTTTATGCCAGCTTGATTGAGTGTTTGCATAGCAGACATAGCAGTAGCACCCGTCGTGTAAATATCATCCATCAAAAGCACTGGAACTTCTGGGCGACGACGAAAATCTTTCCCTATTTCAAAAGCTTCAGCTAAATTTTTTGCTCGTTCAGAGGCTGATAAAGAATATTGCGCTTCAGTCGATCGCACCCTTGCCAAACCATTCTGTTTCAATTTTAATCCAGTTATTTCACAGAAACTTTGTGCTATCAATGCAGCTTGATTATATCCCCGGTCTTTTTGTCTATTGGCGTGGAGTGGGATAGGAACAACCACAAGGCGATTCTCGTTCCGAGAGGCTTCTCCTATCCCAGAGGCTGCGCGTTCGCCAACGTACATGGGCGAATGTAATAGCCATGCTTCTCCTAAGCATCGACCCAAAGAACGGGCAATTTGAGGTTGATTTGCATATTTCATTGCAGCGATCGCCCGTTTGAGGATACCGCCATACGCTCCCCAAGCAAACACTGGTAAGGGGTCTTTCCACAGATATTTGGGGTCTTTTAAGTGACATTTTTGCAACTGTCTATTACAGTTAGGACACAAGTCCTGGGAGGTGGAACGCTGGCAAAGGGGGCAGTTGGATTGTAGAAAAAGGTTGAGTAAGCCTTTGAAATTTTGAGTCCAGTTTTTCATCTAGGGTTAATGGCTACCTTCTACTCTGACTCATACTTTAACTCAAAATGCATAAGTGTAAAGATTTGTAATAAATAATTTATACCTTGCGTAAAATCGCTGTTTGAACCTGAGAAATAATTAGAGCCATATCTTATTTCATATGGCTTCAATTAAAAGCAGCACATATTGTTGCAACAGACCCTAGCATAAATTGACTCAAATTTTGGCAAAAAACCAGAAAAACAGAAAAACAAATGAGCAATGCTAGAAACAGTAGCCATAGCGTCTTGCCTGAGTTAGAGGAGTCGAAAGACACCCAAAAGGCAAGTAGGAGAAGGGAAAGTCGTTCTGCTTTCCCCTTTATCCATCTGCTATTAAGGCTTTTACAAAGAATACAAATTATTGCCATCTGGGCAGCAGGCATGCTAAGTAAACTCACCCACCTAGCATCCAAATGGTTTAGGAGCATGAAAAGAGGCGCGGCGATCGCCGCGCTCTTGACGGCTGCAATTATCGCCGGACATAGTGTATCGGCACAAGTGACTGCGCCGCCGCCTCCGCTAAGTCAGGTAAAGGTTCCGCAACCAGATAATCTTGGGGATTTCATCAAGGACAAGGTAAGCGCGATCGCCCTAGGAAAGTCTCTTTTCTGGGATATGCAGCTTGGCAACGATGGTATCCAGTCCTGCGCCAGTTGTCACTTTCATGCTGGAGCAGACAACAGATCCAAAAACCAGATCAGCCCAGGCATTGATAAGACTTTCACTCCAGGAAAAGGTCCGAACTACCAGCTAACAGCAGCAGATTACCCATTCCATAAGCTGGCAGATCCGAATAACAGATCATCGAGCGTTCTGTCCGACAGTAATGACGTCACTGGCTCGCAGGGGGTCTTCAGAGCAAAATTCGTTGACGTCGTTTCTGGTAGTGACAAGGACAAGGTAACGCCTTTGAAGGATGAAGTCTTCAATGTCAATGGCACGAACGTACGTCAGGTGACGCCCCGCCATTCACCGACGGTGATCAACACAGTGTTCAACTTTCGTAACTTCTGGGACGGACGTGCTCAGAACACCTTCAACGGAGTGGATTCTTTGGGGTTGAGAAACCCCAATGCTTTTGTTTTGAAAGCAACCAGCCCGAGGCGGTTGGAAGATGTGCCAGTCAGTCTCAAGAATTCGTCTCTGGCTTCACAGGCGGTGGAACCGCCGCTCAGTGCCTTAGAGACGGCGTCTGAAGACCTTCCGATCGCACCGTTGCGGGTTGAGGAGTCCGAAACAAACAACACAGTTACGGTGATTGATGCACAAGGTCGGGCTGTTGACAATAACCCTGATTCGCAGGCGTCCCAAAACAGCGAAAGCACTACCGACAGCGCTGACTCCTCACAATCTTCGGCATCAAGTCCTACGCCTTTGAGAAGGATCGGCAGGAAGCTTGGTAAGAAGCTACTTGCCCTACAGCCCCTTGCCAAGCAGATTGTCGCTTATGATGACAGCGTTTTAGGTTCTTTAAGTAACTCATCGCGTAATTCGCCCAAACAAGGTCTGAAAAGGTCCTACGAGGCATTGATCCGGGACGCCTTCAAACCGGAGTGGTGGCAATCAAATATAATCACTCGAGTTGATCCAAAAACCGGCGAGCGAACCTTCCTGCGCAAGCCGAAGCGTCGCTTGAGCACTATCGAATACACGCAGATGGAGTATAACTTCTCGCTGTTCTTTGGGTTGGCAGTTCAGGCGTACGAATCAACTTTGGTTTCTGCTGATACACCATTTGACCAGTTCTTAGGCGGTAACACTAGCGCCCTAAATGCCCAGCAGCAGCAGGGGTGGAACGTTTTCCAGAACAAGGGTCTGTGCATTGGCTGTCACGCAGGATCGGAATTGACCGCCGCTTCAGTGACTACCGTCGTCCAAAGAGGACGAATCGCACGTGCGCCGATACCTGGGAACCCTCCTGAAGACACTGGTTTCTTTGGCATTGGTGTCAGACCTTCCAACGAAGACCTCGGTTTGGGTGGTAATGACGCCTTAAATCCGCTGTCAGAGGTACGGCTGGCGCAGCAGGGGAAATTTCAGCAGCTCCTCGGCGAAGCTCCTCCAACCCTCGATCCACCGCTTAGTCCTAGTGAAACCGTTCTGGCAGACGGAGCTTTCAAAGCACCCGCACTCCGGAATGTGGAACTCACTGCTCCTTACTTCCACAATGGCGGTCAGGCGACGCTGGAGCAAGTGGTTGATTTTTACAATCGGGGCGGGGACTTTGGTGGACTTCCGGTGCTAAACCTGACACCAGAGGAAAAACAGGCACTGGTTGCTTTTTTGAAAGGGCTGACTGATGAGCGAGTCCGCTATCAAAGAGCGCCCTTCGACCACCCGCAGCTGTTTGTCCCTAACGGACATCCAGGAAACCAAAACTCCGTCACCATTGACCCCAACGTCAAAACCAATGACGGTACCACGCAAGCTACGGATTCTCTGTTGGAAATCCCAGCTGTTGGTCAAAACGGCGGCAATCCTCTGCCGAACTTCTTAGCAACCTCTTGAGAAACTTACGTAGTTCCTAACTTCTCAAAAGCCTGGTTTTCCAGGCTTTTTTAAAAAATTCCGCGAAATTCCCCACCCTCCGCAAAGCAGGGTGGGCGAGGTTGCCGTCAATTTTTCCGGAATTGTACTGGTATGTAAAGCCTAAAACTTCTTTGTAAAACTGGAAAGATTCTTCCAGATTTTTGACAGATAGATTAATGTGATTGATACCAGTAATCATCAAATTGTCTCTCTCCTGATACTCCTAGCTGTGGATGCGAGGTTCTGGGTGCAGATTTGTGAGCAATTCACTTTCGACAACCGCTAACTCATCTAGTCGTTGTCTAACAATTTCACGGTCAAAGTAAGTATCAGCAAGAACCCAGTAGATACCATAGTGTCGCGCTTCTGATGCCATTAAGCTGTGATAAAACTTCGCTAATTCTGCCTCAGGACAATGAGCCGCCAATAACCCTAGACGTTCGTGACTACGAGCTTCAATTAAACCACTAACTAGCAGAGAATCCAAAAACCGTTCAAGTTCCTTAGGGCGAATTTGCGCTTTTAAACCAGCAGCGTATGGAGGTGGCTGTAAGGGACGCAGGGGAATATTTCGGCGTTCCAGCCATTGATTGACTAATTCAAAATGTTCCAGTTCTTCACGGGCAATTTTGGTTAGCTCCCGCACCATTTTGGCATTGGACGGGTAGCGAAATATCATGTTCAAGGCGACTCCTGCGGCTTTACGTTCGCACTGCGAGTGGTCGAGGAGAATTGTGTCTAGGTTAGATATTGCTTGTTTCACCCAAGCCAAACTCGTGGGTGTTTTGAGGACGTTGATAGTTGATAACTCAGATGAAAGCACGGCTAGAAGGTACAAAATACTCTACATCTTCAATATTAAGAAGTATCAGATAATATAGCAGTCCTATTTCATTTGTAAAAATCGCGCATCCCAAGAAGCCTGGTTTCGTAGGAGTTACCGGGCTTGGTAATTTCTCACTTCAATGGGGAGGATGAGAGAACGGTTAGTTGGTATTATTTTGCCTAAGATTGAATGCGCGTTGCTAAAACTTCCGGTAAACCCGTAAGATTTGGTTCCCACCTCGTTGAAATTCATAGGATACCTGCTTCAACTCTACTTGATATCCTTGAACTGACAATTGGTTCATAACTGGTTGGAGATGTGGAGAAATTTCACCTGTGTAGTAAGCTACTAACGGAAATACCCTTACCTCTTTTGCTACTCGGCACATTTCTAGTATTGAGGATAGGTGAAAATCGAAAGAAAGCTGAGCTGAATAGGTAAATAACAGATGAGAGCACAAGGATAAGTCAAACTGGTCTGAATTGAAGGAAAGATTTGGCAACTCTTCTACTACATAACGTCCTTCTGTGACTCCCAGTGGAAAGTCTTCGAGAAATTTGTGCATAGCTGCTAACCTGATGATTCCGAGTTTCTTTGGAGACTCAATTTCTTTCCAAATAAACCTCTCTTTATTATCTTTAGTAGCCTCCATAACGATTGGATAACTTTCTTGAATGCGTTGTTCAATATCGCTGGCTGAAAGCTGATAGATAGGGTCACACGAGACGACTTTGTACTTTTGACAATTCATTTCAGCGTTGAAACTTGAAGGTCCACCACCACAGTCAAGAATTTTCAACTTGAGGTCGTCAGTTGTCAGGTCAAACATTTTTATGTATTCCTGTAGAGAACGCCCCCAAGGCACAATATTTTGCAGCTTTATGCTCATTGTGATTCCAAATGTTTCCACTTATTGAGGGAAATCTGAAATAAAACAGAGGAATAAGACAGAATTGTATATATATAATGCAATAACGCACTTTAAGACTTCATCTTTGCCATGACAACGACCCGAGTGTCTACATTTAGCACTTGTACTCCTTTGGGCATAGTTGTCATTGGCACTCTCCAGTGTGAATGACCACAGATAACTAACAAATTACTCCCTGTTGTTAGTTCGGTGCGAATTGACTCATTGCCCATCAATTTGGCTTCCGCATCGTTGGGACCTTCATGCAGAATTAAAATATCTGGTGACTCGTTGAGCAGTTCCTGTATAAGTTCTCTAAAATCTTCTTCAGGACGACGGAAAGGCTTAGTTTTCTTACCAATAATTCCTGAAATTCCAGCTATGCGAATCCCATCTAGACAAGTCAGGTCGCCATCTAAATAATGTATACCTTGCTCATTTTGAAATGCTTGGATTTCCTGTGCTGTTTTGCCAATATTGTCGTGGTTTCCTCCTACCCCAGCAACCCACCGAAAACGGCGACTAAAAGCTTGCCAAACTTCACGAACATCTCCCACTCCACCACGCTTATCTATCTTTGCGTAAAGGTCTCCTGCTAAAATGACACCCGTTGTTTGTGGCGATGGAATTTTTCCTAATTTTGCTAAGTTTTCTAGTTCTTCACAAACAAGATGACCAAGAAGACGGTGATTTGCCGCGTCAACTCCTTGTAGATCGCTAGTAGCTATAATAGCTTCCAACCCTGGTGGTAATGAGTCAACTTTTGCTAACAAAACAGGTAGAACTCTGTTAACTACACCAATACCATTAGGTGAACGAGTAATGAATGGTATTTGATGAATGGGTCGGTCATAAATAGAGGTTATAGCAGTTCTCGTTCGAATATGGTACAAAGATTCATGGGACATGGTATGATTTACATAATGTCTATCCAGATTTAACTGAATCGGGTAAAAGGATCATTATATCTCTATTAAGAATCGAAATAGAAATAGTGTATCCAAAAAGTTACAATTAGAACATTGCAAGCACAGAAATCTAGTCATTCGCCTAAAAGACTCAGAATTTGTTCAATGGTTTACTATCTGAATATTACCTGTAAACTATTACTTGTAAACATCTTCTATGTTTGCTAAGAACAGGAGATTATTGTTCTATGGAAGCAGGTAAGGCAATTCTGCTATTTCAGATAGTACCGATAAGTTACTACCTACCAGTCTACCTCTTGCCTCTCCCAGTGCGATCGCCTATGAGTGGAACTTGGCTATTACTTAGATTTGGCACAGTTGTTTTATAGTATAAAGAATAAATATTATAACAAAATTTATTGGAAACAGCGTTCCTGGTAAAGCTGGTAACAGAACGATGAAATCTAGAGAAAACGCTGACATACAGAACTCAAAAATTTCCCACTGGACTGATGCAATTAACAATTGATATGTTTGCGTTTAAAATTTTTCTGAACCAACGTGCCTATGTATGCCAAAAATTGCCTCACATACTGAGATTAAGGCAAGATTTGTGCAGATTCAGCAATGTGTGGAACGTGGTAACATAAACTTCTCCCCCTCCGGAGCAAATTCACCCTGCCCTGTGGGGCATGAGCTCCTGCAATCGTCATCAACATTTCTAAATTCAAAAATCTTGTAGATTGATACTTTGTGCTAAACTAGAAATATTGAGGTAAATATCTCTAGTGGTAAATCCAAAGGACAACTTATCTTCATTACTTTAGTGACGATGTCTCAAAAGGATAACGAATCACTCCAAATTCAGCAGATAAATAACCTCAAACCAGTACATTTTGCCGACTTAATCAGAGCCGCACAGTTGATTTCCGACCCAGCTAAGGGCATTTCTGGGACATACAGAGAAATTGACTGGAAAGATTTCGGCATTCCTGATAATGTGGTCCAAAATCTGAAAGCGCTTGGTCAAGAGTATCGGTATTCATCTCCCCACGTACCCATTGATGAAGTTTGGAGTAAATTAACTCTACAAACCCGTATTTGGTTCATTGAAAATAAAGATGAATTGTGGCGGTTTGAGGAAGCTTTCCCAGCTCTTGACGAAGATTAAAAATCTGGGGAGTAAAAATCGACAAACTTTGTTAGACCAGTTTTGATGTCCTCGGCTTGGTTGAAACTTAGTTTGTCAACCCACCCAGACAATTTCCCACTTGTTTTGCTTACGTCAATTCAACATATAGGTTTTAGTTACGCCAATATCGAACCTTGCATACCAAAAAGATTTCCAAAGGGGTCCCACATCTGACAAATAGCTTGGTTCTCCTCAATTGTCAATGGACCTCGATAAAGTTTAGCTCCGTGCTTTTGAGCATAATCTACTGCTTGATAAAAGTTATCTACACGCCAGTATGCTACTTGTCCCGCGTTTCCAGGACGCATCTTTTCATCTGCAACATGAAAAAACATATCTATGCTACCAACTTCAATGAGCGCTCCCCGTATTTCACCCTCAGTGTGAAAATACTTAACTGGTGCATTTAGGAGTTCACTATACCAACTGGCTGCTGCTACAACGTCATCTACAAAAAAGAAGATGGCTTGAATGCCCTTAAACATTAATAGACTCCAATGCCGTCAGTCAAAATTAAGCCAAAATAATAGTATGCAGCAATGAGAGGCGCTACCATGTTTCGCTTAACACAAATTATTCGGAATCTTTTTCTTCGACTTGAAGGTTTTTTCTCTGTTATTTTCCGAAGTCTCTTTAATTTCCTCGGAAGTTTCTTTAGTTTCTTCGGTAAGCTTTTTGGATTTTCTAATTCTTCTGGATATTTTCTAGAATCTAATCAAACGCAGAGTACAAAACAACAGACAACACAACAGACAACACAACAGTCGATTGAAACTGAGCCTTCAAGAGCTAGTGAAACCTCTACTGCTTATCGTCGTCCTAATCCTGAAATGGACTACTACCGGAAAATGGCTCAGGAGGTGAAAAAGAGGTAGGGTAAAGTTGTTAACTAGATTTAAATAAAATTGTGGAGGCGATTGCTTATCGCCTCCCTGTTAGTTTTTATAGTTTTCATCGCAGTGAAATTCCTTGATTCTTAATCCTCTGAATAAGCATCTGCTGCTTGCAAAGACTTTTCAAACGTCATCAGTTGTTCGGCATTACGCAGGAAGTAACCATTCATCATAGCAGTGACTAATAGGTTTCCAAGATTCTCACGGTTGGTGGTAATCAACACGTTAAAATTTTCTGATGGTAAATTTCCCAACATAGTGACAAGAGTGTGTTCCATGACTTGAAGTACGTCAAAAGAAGACGGCTGGGAAAGTTGGGCAACTGTCTCAGGATTCATAGATTGAACGTACTGCCACAGCAAGTTGTTTCCCGAAGTCTCACCAAAAGATTCTGAGTTTAGATTTGACAGATTATTCACGGTAAAAAGCTGTAATTTGCATTCTCTGTATTTCTAGAAACTAATTTAGCAAGCTTGTTGTTATTTCTTAGTGAGCTTAACCGAACTAGAGAATGGCGGTTTCTACACTAATAGGGAACTCTTAACAGGAAATAAGGGAATAGGGAACAGGGAAAGGAAATAAGGGAGGTAGAGGTGTACGGACTTTTTTCAAAAATCAAAAAATCAAATATGAGTCCTATATAATACTAAGAAAATGTAAATAATTAAATAAATGAGAGAAGCCATAGTTTATTTTCTATAGCTACTCCAAACTTTTCGACATATTCTCAATTAGTAGAATTAGAGGCAGATAATTCCGAAGTATGTACGCACTTGCAACAACGATGAAAACACCTAATGCTAGAAGCTGTACAAAAAATTGTTAATTAGTTCTTGTTTGCTTTCATACTGCTTAGAGCTAGATTTCGTAACTCGTAATTCAATCCATCATTACGAATTACGAATAAGTTGTTAATATTTCTTAAACGGTTCTGCGAGCAAACGAATACCAAATGAAGATAGCAATCAGTGCACCAACAACGGCTAAAGCCAAACCATAGAGGCTAAAACCAGAAGCCGCTAACGCTAATTTTCCAGTCTGTAAGAAAACTCCTAAAGTTCCACCGATAAAAGCACCTACGATTCCCAACAAGATAGTAGCAAGAATTCCACCACCTTGATAACCAGGATAGATAGCTTTAGCAATTGCACCAGCTAAAAGACCTAAAACTACCCATGCAATGATGTCCATTTCTTAAATTCCTTCCATTCTTGTTGCCTATATATTAAGTCTAGCATTGCTAAACTTTTAGTCATCTTTCACAAGAAAGACTTTTAAAATTACGTTGTAAAACTCATTCGGAATATTTATAAGTAGGGATTGTGAACTACTGCTATGTGCTGAGAAAATGAAAGCCAGAAAATTGCAGGACTGACCAAAGGAACAGGGAATGCAAACAGCTTGCGTTCGCGTTCGCGTAGCGTGTCCGTTGGCTCACCTGTTCCGATAGGAGAAGGACAAGGACTCAGCGGGCGCAGAGCGCGATCGCTCTTCGATAAGCCCAAAGCATATGGGTTTAGTCTTTAGTATTGCAGTGCTATCTAAATGCAAGTCGGTGCATTGTCATTCGTGACAGGTTAAGGTTATGGTGCATTTGTCAATATGTAATAGGACTGAAAAATATCCAGAAAACTGTGGTCGAAAACATGATTTTTGGGTTAGCGATCGCGATCGCTAAATTATACTCATCTTCTGCTACTCGTACCCCTAGATATAAAACATCACTCTTGATAGTATGTTGAAAGCCAAATTTTAGACGAGTTAATGTCTCTGTTTGCCTGGGGAACTCTGCTGAATGGAAATGAAAACATGCAGGAAGATTGGTATACCAAAAGAAATCTACCCCGGCGAATGTCGGGTGTCAGCAACACCAGATACAGCCAAGCTGCTACAGAAGCTTGGCTTTGAAGTTCTGATTGAGTCTGGAGCAGGCGAAGCCGCCAACTTTCCAGACGATGCTTATAGGCAAGTCAACTGCCAAATCGTCTCAGACGCTCCGACTCTCTGGAAGTCGGCAGATATCGTGCTTAAGGTCCGTCCACCTGAGATACACGACGAAGTTGAGTTGCTCCCAGAAGGTAGTACCCTAATTAGCTTCATTTGGCCAGCCCAAAACCCGGATCTGCTTGACAAACTGGCAGCACGCAAAGCCACAGTGTTGGCGATGGATGCAGTACCGCGCATCACTCGAGCACAAAAGATGGATGCCCTCAGTTCAATGGCGAATCTCGCTGGGTACCGCGCTGTGATTGAGGCTGCCAACCACTTTGGACGCTTTTTTACGGGGCAAATTACAGCAGCAGGAAAAGTGCCACCCGCGAAGGTGTTGGTAATTGGTGCTGGTGTCGCTGGACTAGCAGCGATCGGTACTGCAAGGGGGCTGGGTGCAATTGTCCGTGCTTTTGATACGCGCCTCGTCGTTAAGGAACAGATAGAAAGCTTGGGCGCAGAGTTTCTGGAACTTAATTTCGCAGAAGACGGTACAGGTGAGGGCGGCTACGCCAAGGTGATGAGTGACGAATTTATCAAAGCTGAGATGGAGTTATTCGCCATCCAAGCTAAAGAAGTTGACATCATCATCACGACAGCGTTGATCCCAGGTAAAACAGCACCTGTGCTGATCACGCAGGAAATGGTTGAGAGCATGAAGGAGGGATCAGTCATCGTCGATATGGCTGCAGAGCAGGGCGGCAATTGTGCCTGTACTCACCCAGGTGAAGTCTACCGTTACAAAGGGGTGACGATTGTCGGTCTAACTGACTTGCCCAGCCGCATGGCTCAACAAGCAAGCCAGCTCTATGGCACCAATCTTTACCATCTCCTCAACGATATGGGTGGAGCACATGACTACAAAGTCGATCTCGAAGATGAAGTTGTTCGGGGTGCCCTGGTACTCCACGCCGGGGGGATAACCTGGCCACCTCCTAAGTTTGAGAAGAAAGCAGGGGGAGAAACCAATTCAAAATCGCGTAGCGTTGCAAGCGCTGCGACGCAATCTCAAAATTCAAAATTAGGAGTCTCTCCCTCATCCCCCCCTGCTTCCCCTGCTTCCCCTGCTCCCCCTGCTGTTAGCTCCTCGAAAAGTAAGACAGACTTGCTATGGGTGCTGCTGGCTGGTTTAGCTCTCGTTGGTATCGGGATCGGTGCGCCTTCTTCGTTTTTGTCTCACTTGACTGTGTTTGTCCTAGCCTGTTTCGTTGGCTGGCAAGTGATTTGGAACGTGAAGCCTGCTTTGCACACACCGCTGATGAGTGTCACCAATGCAATTAGCGGTATCATCATTATTGGTGGTATGCTGCAAATCTCCGGGGGAGTGAGTTCACCCACCACCATCCTTGGCGCGATCGCTATTTTGGTCGGGATGATCAACATTTCCGGTGGCTTTCTTGTCACCCAACGCATGCTCAAGATGTTTCAAAAGTAATGCAGACTATGTCGAATAACCTACTGACAGTCGCCTATATTGTGGCTAGTGCCTTATTCATTCTCAGCCTGGGAGGTTTATCTGACCAGGAAACAGCTCGCAAAGGTAACGTTTATGGCATCATTGGTATGGTCATTGCCTTCGTTGCCACCGCATTGAGTTCAGGCGTGACGGAATACGGCACACTCGGAGCAGTCGTCCTGCCAGGAGCTGTTATCGGTGCGATCGTCGCTTCGCGTGTGGCGATGACCTCAATGCCAGAACTGGTAGCTATTCTACATAGCTTTGTTGGTGCAGCAGCAGTTCTGGTGGGGATCGCCAATTACCTACAGCCAGAGCAATCACTGACACCAGTTGAGGTGACAATCCACCAGATTGAAATCTTTGTGGGTGTGTTCATTGGTATTGTGACCTTCGCGGGTTCAGTGATTGCCTTTGGGAAACTGCGGGGCATTATCAGCAGCAAACCTGTCCTTTTGCCAGCCCGTCACTTGCTGAATCTAGCTATGATTGGGGCTTGTGTATGGCTTGGTGCTCAGTTTCTGGCAGCTTCGGCTCCCAGCGGATTGCAACCATTGTTGATTATGACTGCGATCGCTTCAATTTTGGGTGTTCATCTGGTGATGGCGATCGGTGGTGCTGATATGCCGGTTGTGATCTCAATGCTCAACAGCTACTCTGGATGGGCAGCCGCCGCCGCTGGTTTTATGCTATCGAATGATTTGCTCATCATTACAGGTGCGCTGGTAGGCAGTAGTGGTGCAATCCTCAGCTACATTATGTGCAAGGCAATGAACCGCTCATTCATCAGCGTGATTCTCGGTGGCTTTGGCGCAGAGACGGGCGCAGCAGTCGCAAAAAGCGGGGATCAGCCGGCGGGTGAAGTCACCTCGACAACGATTGAGGGAACCGTCGAACTTTTGCGCGGTGCCAAGAGCGTTATCATCGTCCCTGGTTATGGTATGGCAGTCGCCCAAGCTCAGCATACCGTGTCGGAGATTACCAAACTTCTGCGCACTCGCGGCGTACAAGTTCGCTTTGGCATCCATCCAGTAGCAGGTCGAATGCCTGGACACATGAACGTCCTCCTCGCTGAAGCCAAAGTGCCATACGACATCGTTCTGGAAATGGATGAGATTAACGAGGACTTCGCCAAAACTGATGTGGTGCTTGTCATTGGTGCTAACGACACAGTCAACCCCAGCGCCTTGGAAGATCCAAATAGCCCAATTGCAGGTATGCCTGTCATGGAAGTTTGGAATTCTCACGCCGTTGTGGTGATGAAGCGGAGTATGGCGAGTGGTTACGCTGGAGTTGAGAATCCTTTGTTCTACAAGGACAACACCCGAATGCTATTCGGCGATGCCAAGAAAAACGTTGACGCGATCGTTGGAAAACTTACACAGCAAAGTGAGGAAAGTGTAGAGTTGCGCCAACCAAAAGAAGTGGCGTTGTCAACTTAAGTCAGCGTTGTTTGCAACAGAGTCACACCATTTGTAGGGGCACAGCATGCTGTGCCCCTACAAATGAGACGGTAGCAGATAGCAGAGCAAGCTGATGCATTAACAATGCAGGTCCGATGCAATACTGCTCGGATAAGCAAAAATTAGAAACCCGGTTTCTTGGTACGTTCACCTCTTGCCCATTGGTGTCAACTTAAGCTGAAACTCTTGCCATTACGTCATATTATGCCTTATTCCTACTCGCCCACAATTGTCGCTTCACCTCACCCCGGTTTTGTCTTGCGCCAAAACCGCCCCTCTCCTTAGTAAGGAGAGGGGACGTGAAGCGTAGCTTTACGGTGAATCCAGCGCTGCAGGAGGGTTTCCCTCTCCTAAGGGAGACGCACTCGCGAACCGTAGGCGACTGGTGAACCCGAAGGGGGGTGAGGTCAAATCAACGTGGAGTCAAGGCTTGAACGTGAAGTTGACACGTATGGGCAAGAAGTGCCCCTACAAATAACCTGTGTCTCACCTAATTGAGAACTGCTATAATAGCCAAGCATTTTCCACGCCAGCGTATTAAGCTCTAAGTATAGCCTCTATGCTGCAAGCAGCGAACAATGCAATACTGGCAACCTAACCAAATTATAAAAGACGGTAGATTCACCATTCAAAAAATTCTCGGTGGTGGTGGCTATGGTGTCACCTATAGCGCGATAGATAATAACACAAATAAAATCATCGCTATCAAAACCCTTAACCCCATGCAGCAAAGTCAGCCTGACTTTGAGGAAGAACAAGAAAAATTTGTCAATGAAGCTTTGCGGTTACGAGGGTGTACTCATCCCCACATTGTCCAAGTTTACGAAATGATACGAGAAGCTGGACTGTGGGGGATGGTGATGGAATATGTTGAAGG
>JAESFN010001056.1_pt1 | contig 15485 bp, 19 predicted proteins | sample 9269411 | NCBI WGS metagenome assembly JAESFN01 (sample SAMN14505399, study PRJNA617100) | algae metagenome | isolation source: Iphinoe sp. HA4291-MV1 and co-occurring heterotrophs from trail next to... | place: USA: Maunawili Falls, Hawaii | collected 2009-07-25
TCGGATGGCCCTCTGCAAGCTGAGAGGACGGAGCACTGGGTCCCGGCATTCGCCGGGATGACCGCCGGTGGGGGAGTGATTGGGTGGATTAGCTGAGAGATCAGCGGCTGGCGAAGTGCGATGACCGGGGGCCCTGCTTACTCGCGTGGAGCGTAGGTCGCGAGCAGCCAGGCGACCAGGTCAGCGCGATCGGTCGGGGTGGCCGGCAGTTCGGCGGTGTTTGGATCGAAGCCGTGCCGGCGCAGGGCGGCCGCCAGCGCCACGGCGCGGTTGGCGGGGTTGATCACTTCGAGGGTGCGGCTGGCAATCTCGGCGGCCAGTGTCTTCGACAGGCGCTTCGTCACGCCACTGCCTCGGAGACGCCGGCAATGAAGGCGGCGATGTGCTGCTGGATCTCGGCCGGCGGGTTGGCATAGCGGGCCTGGGCGTCGGGCAGCCCGAGATTGCCGCTGATGACGAAGGCGCGGAGGCCGGCTTTGGCGAGGGCGATGGCCTGCTCGAGATAGAGACCGCCCACCACCTGCACCGAAGCAATGGCGCCGACCTTATCGTGCACGGCGGCGACGGTGTCGGCGAGATAGCTCGAATGGAACAGGCTGGGGTCGGCGCGGCGGGCATCAAGCTGCAGGTGGGCGCCGATGCCGTCGACACCGGCGTCGAGCATGCGTTGGGCGACCTCGACGGCGATGTTGGCGGGGCCCTGATGCGGCAACAGGATATCGGCGAACACCAGGCGCGGCAGGTCGGGGTTGGCGCGGCGGTATTCGTCGCGGACAGCGCAGATGTTACGGGCACTGGCCTCGCCGGCAATGGCGAGGAAATCGATGATGTTGCCGCCACCCTCGAACACCGAGCGGGCTTCGAAGCCGCCACCATCCATGGTCTTCATATCGGCGAGCAACAAGGCATCGGGGAAGCGGGCGCGGAACGCCGGGACGACGTGCTTGACGCCTTCGCACTTCAGCAGCGGGGTGCCCATTTCGACGAGGTCAACACCGGCAGCGAGGGCCGCTTCGGCGACCGTCAGTCCCAGTGGCAGGCTGTCGGTATCGACCGAGATCTGGAAGCTCAGGTTGGTCTTCAGGCGGTCGATGACCTGGGAAGAGGTAGACATGACGCTGGCGGTTCCTCTTGGAATGACGGCCGGCTACTGGGCCGGCGCGGGTTCGGGTTCGCCCTCGCTCGGGCGGGCATAGACGGCGGAAAGCTGGCGGTAATATTTCGAACGGAAGGCGATGATGGTGATCACCACGCCGACGACGCCGGCAAGAGTGAACACCAGGGCGATGCCGCGGGCCGGGCCGGTGCCGAACCAGCTGCCGATCAACTCGGCGCCAAGCCCGACGGTCATGAATGGAATGAAGACGAACTCGGCGAGCGGGCCGATGAGGAAGGCGGTGAGCGGCGAGGCGGACTGCTCTACCGACTGGGCAAAGCCGAAGACGCGGCCCTGCCGCTCCGGTGGCACCACCTTCTGCAGTGTGGTGTGCTCGGCCGCTTCGGCATAGGGGCCGAGCAGCATCCAGACGAACATGCCGGCGCCCAGGAGCCAGATCGAGGACTGGAGGGTGAACACGCAGCACACCGCCCAGCTGATCAGGTTGACCAGCAGCAGGGTGCGGAGCGGTTTCTTGCCCAGCCCGGTCTTGGCGATGATCAGCCCGGAAATGATGAAGGCGGTGGAGAGCACGCCGAACAACAGGCCCCAGATTTCGACCGAGACCAGCGACAGACCATAGGCATCGAGCAGCGCCATGAAGATGCCGCCGAGGAAGTTGTTGAAGGTAGCGAACAGGATCAACGCGAACAGGCCGGGAACGCCGGCGATGACCTTGATAGTGCCCTTGAGGTCGACGCGCTGCGGCTCGGCGGGCGCTTCCGGATCAGGCACGGCACGGCCCTCGTCGATCTGCACCAGGCTCAGGTGGGCGAAGGCGAGGGCGGTGAAGACCAGCGCCAGCACCATCACGGCGAGCATGCCGCCGAAGGCGACGAGAAAGCCTGAGATCACCGAGGTGGTGAGAAAGCCGATGCCGCCGACCATGCCGACGAGGCCATTGGCCTTGTCACGGCGATCCTCGGGGATCAGTACGGTGACGAGGGTGGGGAGCGCGATGGAGCGGATATTGCCGGCGATGACGCCGAGCATGACGAGGAAGACGAAGATCCAGAGGAAGGCATTGTAGGGATTGGTGAAACTCTCGGCCGGAGCCAGCAGCAACACGGCCAGCGCCAGCACATAGAAAATGGCCGAGACGACGCTCGAGCCCAGCATCGCCAGTTTCTTCGAGTTGTGATCGACAATCGAGCCGAACCAGATGCCGAACGCAGCGGTGAACACCAGATAGACGCCGGCGATCATGCCGGTGGCGAACACCGAATGGGTCTCGAGATAGACCCAGAAGGTCAGCGCGAACCACACAGTGAAGTTGGTGACGTTGGCAACGAGGTTGTTGCCGAGGATCTGGTGGAAGGGACTCATGAGGGAATCCGAGGTTGGGGGTGAATGCGTAACGCATATCGGCGCCAAACGGAAACCGCCGCCCGATGCAGGTGGTTGCTTGGACGGGCGGGCGCAAGTTTGCTAGCAGAGGGTCGGCAACGATGAGGGCGGGCGGCAGGTGGAGATCGTAACCGACGCAGCGTTTGGCCTGCTTTTCGTGATCTGCACGGTCACCCTGTCGCTGGGCAGCTACACGCTGGCGCGCTGGTTCGCCGGGCGCGGCCCGTATGAGCGGCACAAGGAGATGGCGGGGGCAATGGTTACCCGCATCGCCGCGCTGCATGGGCTGATTATCGCGCTGGTGTTCGCCCAGGAGATGACCTCGTACCAGCGGCTCGAGACCGGAAGCCAGCGCCATCGCCGACGTGTTCAACGATGCGGGGCGCTATGACGCGGCGCTGCTGCAGCAGGTGCAGCAGGACATGCGCCAGTATCTGCGCGTGGTGATTGACACCGAATGGCAGCAACTGGGCGCCGGGCACGGCCTGAGCGACGCGGCCTGGGCGGCCTGGGCCACAGCATATGACCGGGTGCTCGACCTCGTGCCGCAGACGCCGCGGCAGGTCAGCCTGCGCGACCACATGCTGGCGAGCCTGCATGCCATCTCCGCCTCGCGCGACATGCGGCAGAACGAGGCGATCACCTCGGTGGCGCATTTCTTCTGGATCGCGGCGCTGTCGGGTGTCGTGCTGATCGCCTTCGGGCACTACATCTACACCCCGGAGCGGCACAACCTGGTGCTGCTGGGATTGTTCAGCGCCTATACCGGCGCCATCCTGTTCCTGATCTTCGGCTTCTCCAATCCCTATGCGCCGCCGGCGGCGCTGAGCCCGGCGCCGCTGCAGGCGCTGGCGGCGAAGCTGCTGGCGGGGAGCTAGAACGCTTCAGTGGCGGTCCAGCCCGCGGCGGCCTCGCGCAGCAGCTCGATGGCCAGCGAGACGCGCGGGTGGCGGCTCGCCTTGCCGGTGGCGAGCCAGACCGTGTTGGTGACCGGGATGGCGGGACGCCAGAGTTCGACGAGTTCTCCTGCGGCGATGGTGGGTTCGCACAGATAGTCGGGCAGCACGCTGATGCCGGCGCCAGCGGCGACCATGGCGCGGACGGCGCGCAGGTCCGGCGCGGTGGAGATTTGCGTCGGTGTGAGGTCGCGCTCGAGCCCGGTGCGGAAGAAACGGCGGATCATCGGCAGATCGGTGGCATAGGCCACCCACGGGGCCGATTGCAGTTCTGCCGCGATGGTCTCGACGGAGGCGGACGCGGAGATCAGCTCGCAGAACGCGGGTACTCCGACCAACAGGAAGCGCTCGGTGAACAGCTGCTGGTAGGCGATGGCTGGCCGGGGGATGCGTTGCGCCGCTGCCACCAGTTCGAGATCGCCGCGCTCGAGCTGGCTGATGAGATCGCGGGCGAGCCCGAAGCTGGTGTGGACGGCGATGCGGCGGGCAACGAGAGGCGCGAGGGCGGCGAGGCCGCGCTCGGTCAGAAACTCGGCCGGGCCGCCGATGGTCAGGGTGCCGGCGAGTTCGCTGCCGCGGCTCGCCACGCCGTCGAGCACGGTTTCCAGCGCATCGATGTGATTGCCGATGCGGGCAGCCAGAGCGTCGGCGGTGGCCGTCGCCACGATGCCGCGACCGGCCCGCTCGAACAGCGGCCGCCCGAGCCGGGCCTCGAGCGCCTTGAGATGACCGGTGACCGCCGGCTGAGTGAGGCCGAGGCTGCGGGCGGCCGCGGTGACCGAGGCCAGGCGATGGACGGCGACGAAGCTGCGCAGATGATCGAGATAACTCATAAGGAATTTTATCACTCAGACAAAAATATGCAATTTCCCAATAATAGTTCAGCGCGCCAGATAGCTGGCAGTTGAAGCAGCGGAGGCTCCAGATGCCCAATCGTTCCATCCTGATCGTCACCACCTCGCATGACCGTATCGGCAGCACCGGCAAGCCGACCGGCGTGTGGCTCGAAGAACTGGCGACGCCCTACTATGCCTTCCGCGATGCGGGCGCCGAGGTGACCATCGCCTCGATCAAGGGCGGCCAGGTGCCGGTCGATCCGTCGAGCACCGCCGGCGAGTTGCCGGAAAGTGTCGGGCGCTTCCTCGCCGACCCCGAGGCGCAGCGCGCCGTGGCAACAACGCCGGCAATCGATGCAGTGGATGTGGCGCGCTATGATGCAGTGTTCTTGCCGGGCGGGCATGGCACGGTGTGGGATCTGCCTCAGAGCGTGGCGCTGGCCGAGGGGCTGAGCGCCGCCTATGCGGCGGGCAAGGTGGTGTCGGCAGTGTGCCACGGACCGGCCGGGCTGGTGGCGGTGACCGATTCCGCCGGCGCACCGCTGGTCAGGGGCAAGCGGGTGGCTGGGTTCACCGACAGCGAGGAAGTCGCAGCCGGGCTCGACCAGACGGTGCCGTTCCTGCTCGAAAGCCGGTTGCGCGAGCTTGGCGGGCGCTACGAGAAGGGCGCCGACTTTCAACCCTTCGCGGTGGCCGACGGACGGCTGGTGACCGGGCAGAACCCGGCCTCGTCGGGGCTGGTGGCGAAGCTGGTGCTGGAGGCGCTGGGCTGACCACAAAGTGCAGTTGACTCGGCCCCTGGGACCGCCCCGATAGAGGGGCGGTCAAGCAATGACGGGGTGATTCATGACGTCCTCGACTGAGTTTCTGAACGCTTCCGAGGCCGCGAGCCGGCTCGGAGTTTCCGCCAAGGCGCTGCGGCTCTATGAGCAGCGCGGGTTGATCGTACCGGTGCGCACGGCGGCGGGGTGGCGCACCTACGGGCCTGAGCAGATGGCGCGGGCCGGCGAGATCGTGGCGATGCGGGCGCTGGGGCTGAGCCTTGCAGAGGCAAAGCGCGTGCTGGGAGGCGATCCGCGCGGGCTCGATGCGGCTCTGGCGTCGCATCAGGGGGTGCTGGAGGGCAGGATGCTGCAGCTCTCTGGCATGATGGAACGGCTGCGGCTGCTGCGCGACAGGCTGCGCCGGGGCGAGGCGCCGGCGAACGGCGAACTGGCGAGTCTTCTGGCGCCGCCGCTGACAGCGGGCGTCGCGTTCGAGTTGCCGTGGCCGTGGGGGGGCGAGCGATTCGAGCTCAGCCGCATCCAGCCGCTGACCCACATCATCGGTCCCCTGGGTAGTGGCAAGACCAAGCTGGCGATGCGGCTCGCCGAGGTGTTGCCCGGAGCGCTGTTCCTCGGGCTGGACCGGCTGGTCGATGGGGTGGCAGCGCCCGTGCGGATGGCCGCCGATGCGGCGCTACGAGAACGGGTCGAGCGGACGCTGGGCTGGCTGCTCGAAGACGGTGCGGTGGCCTCAGATGCGCTCACCGGGCTGGTCGCCGGGCTCGAAACCGATTGGCCCAAGGCGGTGGTGATCGACATGATCGAGCAGGGGCTCGACCCCGGCTCACAGGAGGCAGTGATCGCTTATCTGCGGCGGCGCGGACCGGGGGCGCGGCCGGTCTTCGCCATGACGCGGTCCAACGCCATCCTCGATCTTGCCGCGGTGGGACCCGAGGAGGCCATCCTCTACTGCCCCGCCAATCACAGCCCGCCGATGCTGGTGGCGCCCTATCCGGGAGCGGCCGGCTACGAGGCCGTGGCAACCTGCCTCGCTTCGCCCGAGGTGCGGGCCCGGACCGAAGGGGTGATCGCCTGGCGACCGCAAGTGGCGTGAGGCAATAGCGGGGTGAGCAATCACCCCGCTATTGGGTTCAGCGGGCCGGGTCGAAGACCTGCGCCGTCGCCACATGCAGGCGGTTCCACAGGTTGACGAGGCCGAGCGACAGCACCATCGCGGCGAGCACCGGCTCGTCGTAGTGGCGGCGGGCCTCGTTCCAGATCTCGTCGGGCACCGGGTCGGCGCGATCGTCGAGGCGGGTAACGGCTTCAGTCAGTGCCAGCGCGGCCCGCTCGGGCTCCGTGAACCACGGGGTATTGCGCCACGAGGCGACCGAGATGATGCGATCCTCAGAGGTTTCGCCGGCGGCGCGAGCCAGGCGCGGGTGGAGGTTGACGTTGTTGCCGTCGCCATTGATCTGGCTGGCGCGCAGATGCATCAGCTCGAGCAGGGCAAGCGGCAGCCCCGGCACGGCTTTGCTGGCCTTGCTGAGAGCGACGAGGCTGTCCATGGCGCCGGGGACGGCGAAGGCGGGATGGGCAATGCGGGGCATTTCTGGGGTTCCTTTGGGTTGAAGCGGAGAGTCTGGCCGCCCCCTCCACCACGCTTTGCGTGGTCCCCCAACGGTGAGCGCCATTGGCGCTCATCCGCGACCCCGTCACGCGGCGGAGGATGAGGCGGCATCGCGGTCAGGCGGCGGCTTTCCAGGCGCCGGCGATCTGGCGGGTGGCGGCGTTGAGGCGGTTCCAGATGTTGATCATGCCGATCGAGAGGACCAGCGAAGCGAGGGCCGGCTCGTCGAAATGCGCGCGGGCTTCGTCCCAGATGGCGTCAGGCACCGGGTCGGCGCGGTCGCTGAGCCGGGTGACGGCTTCGGTCAGCGCCAGCGCGGCGCGTTCGGGAGCGGTGAACCACGAGGTCTCGCGCCAGGCGGCGACGGCGATGATGCGGCGGTCGGTGTCGCCGAGCTTCTTCAGGTCGGCGGCGTGCATGTCGACGCAGACGCTGCAGCCATTGATCTGGCTGGCGCGCAGGTGCACCAGGGCGTGCAACTGGTGCGAGACGCCGGGGTTGGCCTGGGCGGCCTGGCTGATGGCCTGCAAGGCCGACATGGCGCCGGGGACGGCGAAGGCGGGATTGGTCATACGCGATTGCATCTCTGTGCTCCGGTTTTCATGGTGGCAGAGCGAGATCAGGAAAAGTTGCGGGCTTTCCGGTTCGATCTCGCGACAAAGCAAGGATTTTCCGGCTGGGGCTGTCACAGCGGGCCGTCGTCGTTCGTCACTGCTATGACGGAGCGCGAGCAGGGAATGTGACGATGGACGACGAGAAAATTCTGGCCAGCCGGTTCGAGGCAGATCGCGGACACCTGAAGCGAGTGGCATATCGGATGCTCGGCTCAGTGGGCGAAGCCGAGGATGCGGTGCAGGAAGCCTGGCTGCGGCTCAGCCGGTCGGATGCCGCCGCGGTCGGCAATCTCTCGGGCTGGCTCACCACGGTGGTGGCGCGGGTGTGCCTCGATATGCTGCGCTCGCGCAGGGCGCGGCGCGAGGAGACGCTGGATCAGCCGGCCGCCGAGGTGCTGGCCGATGCGAACGATCCGGAGCGGGAGCTTGATATGGCCGACTCGCTCGGCGTGGCGCTGCTGGTGGTGCTGGAGACGCTGCCGCCGCCCGAGCGGGTGGCATTCGTGCTGCACGATATGTTCGACCTGCCGTTCGAGGAGATTGCGCCGATCGTCGGCCGCTCGACCGATGCGGCACGACAGCTGGCGAGCCGGGCGCGGCGGCGGGTGAAGGGCGGCAGCGATAATGTCGAGCCGAGCCGCGAGCGGCATCGCGCAGTGGTGGAGGCCTATCTGAGGGCGTCGCGCAGCGGCGACCTTGCGGCGCTTCTGGCGGTGCTCGACCCGCAAGTGGTGCTGCGGGCCGATGCATCGGCGGTGCCGGTGGGCGTGGCGCTGGTGGCGCAAGGCGCCGACGTCGTGGCGCGCCGGGCGCTGGCTGGGTTCATGGCGGAGGCGCAACTGGCGCTGGTCGATGGCGAGGCGGCGATCGTCGTGCTGCGCGACGGCGCACCGTTCCGCGTGCTGCGCTTCACCGTGGCGGGTGAGCGGGTCACCGACATCGAAGTGCTGGCCGATGCCGACCGGTTGGTGGGCCTCGAGGTGTCCGCCCCGAGCTAGGCGGCGCTCGCCATCCAGCCGTCGCAGCCCCAGCGGAGCAAGCAGAGGGCCTCGGGCGCTACTTGATGACAGTGAAGCCGAGCCTGAGCTTGTCGTTCATCTCGAGGGTGATCGGGGCCGTCTGGTCACTAGCGGTCGAGACCCACAGCCTCGCCACCGGCAACGGGTAGCCCATATGGCCGATGAACCACGCGACGGTGCCGTTGGCGTGATGATCCTCGACCACCCAATCGGCGATCTGCTTATAGGCGCTGTGTACCGTCAGGCGGGCGTCGGCGGTGAGATAGCGCTCCGCGCCGGCGAGGAAGATGATGGCGCAGACCGAACGGCATTCCTCGGTGACCATGGTGTCGAACTGGTTCTCGTACACATGCCGGGCGATAGCGAGGCCATCGTCGAGGGAGCCGCCGTCGGAGCGCAGCAGCACGCCCGTGGTCTCGGGGTTCTGCTTGAGCAGTTTGACGAACCGCCACCAGTCGCCCACCTCGATGTTGCCTTCAAGCTCGAGGTAGGACTGCCGGCCCTCCGGACTGTCGAGGTTGATGATCGAGAGTTGGGCGGGAGACGCCGCTCCCGTGAGGATCGACAGCGCCGTGAGACAGGAGAGAGCGAGGGCCGGCAGGGGTTGCATGGTTCGTCGCGCCCGAATGGACGGTGACATAACAGCAAATCCGGCTGACAGCCCGCATGACACAGATGCGCTAAGGTTGTCTGATTGTAGCGCTTCCGAACCAGAAAGGCCCGAAGCCGTGCCTGGCTCGTGTCTCAGTTGTGCGGGTGCAGGCTCACTACCAGCGCGACGAGTGCCGATTGCCGCTGCACGCCGGCCTTCTCCAGCACGCTGCGCATCTGGTTGCGGACGGTGTGGAAGCTGACGCCGCGGCGTTCGGAGAAGCTCCGTACCGAGCCGCCATCCAGCAGATGCCCGCAAAGCGCCGCTTCGGTAGGCGACCAGCCATAGCGCTCGGTTGCCATGGCCAGCGCATTTCGCAGCGGTGAGACGGCCCGTCGCAGCATCAGGATGGCGGTGGGCAGACCATCGAGCAGCAGCAACAGGGGTGGTTTGATCGGCGCCTCATCGGCGACGAACGGAAAGAGTTCCGCCACGAGCGGCGTGGCGCTGGTCTGGACGGCGATCGGGGCAGCGGGCCTGGATGAGCCCTGTGCGATCGCCGCGAGCGCGGCATCGATGGCCAGCTGGGCGGAGTGGTCGGCCAAGGCAAGGCGGCGGTCGGCCCCGACGGCGACGCTCCGGCTGCCCTGCAGCAGCCGCTCCGTTGCCGCATTGATGAAGGTGACGCGGCCGCAGTGATCGAGCAGCAGGATCGCTTCGGGCACCAGCTGCAGCGCATCCTGATAGTGCTGGCCGACGCGGGCGCCGGCGAGGCGGCGCGACAGCTGAAAGGAGGCCTGCATATGCGGGCCAATGGCTTCGAGCAGGCCGAGCAACCGGGCCTCGATGCTCTCGAGATCGCGGAAGCGGATATTGCAGGAGAGGCGCAGGAAGCGCTGGCGATCGCGGAACAGCGTGATCCCGGCCCCGGTGCCGATGTCTTCCTGCGGCCGGATCCAGTCATTGTAGAACTCGGTCCGCTTCAGCACGTCCGGCTCCAGCAGGACTTGCGAGTGGATCACTGCGCCAACCGGAATGCGTGCCGCCCGGGCGTTCCAGGGGTTGCGACCGGCAAAGTGCTGCAAATAGGACGAGTGGTGGTCGGGGCTGTAATTGTGCGTCAGGAAGCCGAGGTTGACGTTGCGCGCCATGTCGTGGCCATGCAACGCCAGCCATGACCTGCCGATCAGGTCGGAGAAATCGGCAAGGAACTCCGACCATTTCGCGCGATCGAGACCGGCGGAATAGACACGGCGAACCAGCGCGCCATAGCTGTCTTCGGCAATATCGAGCAACGGAGCGTCCTGTCCGTCCGGTTGACTGTCATCGCGGACAATCGTTCATTTGACTTGCCGGTCAAGCTCAGTATTCAGATCGGATTGCTGTAGATAGACAGTTTTTTCGGAGTTGATGCATGAATGTTGCAGGGGTGAAAACACGTGCCGGCGTCGTGGAGACTGTCGATGCGGGTTCAGGTGAGATCGCCGTGCTGCTGCTGCATGGCAATTCAGGACACAAGGCGGTTTTCGCCCGCCAGATCGAGGCGCTGTCGCCGCGCTATCGCGTGGTGGCGCCAGACCTGATGGGGCACGGCAGATCGGAAGACGCTCGCGACCCCGCCCGCGACTACACGCTGGCCGGCCATGCCGCCTATCTCGCCGAGCTGGTTTCAGTGCTTCAACTGGGTCCGGTGGTGTTGGTCGGCACGTCGCTGGGCGGTCACATCGCGTTGGAGCTGGCGGCACAGTTGCCCGAGGCGCGCGGCCTGATGCTGGTGGGGGCGCCGCCTTTCGCCAAGAGTGCCGACAGCATGGGTGGGGCATGGTTGCCCGGCCCGGCGATACAACTCTCGGGCAAGGCGCAGTTCAGCGACGCCGATGTCGAAACCTTCGTTGCCGCACATTCCATCAGCGAACCGAAGCTGCTGGCTGAGTTGCGTGGGGCGGTGCGGCGGGCCGACGGGCGCAGCCGGGAGACGGTGGTCGGGGCGCTGCTGGCTGAAGATGCGGCCGATCAGCGGGCGCTGGTTGCAGGGCTCGACCTGCCGGTCGCGGTGGTCAATGGCGAGGCCGACGAAGCCGTAAACCTGGGATTCATCGAGGCAGCGCCCTACCGTAGGCTGTGGCGCGGACAGCCGTTCCGGATCGCCGGGGCCGGCCATATGCCGCAGCTCAGCCACCCGGACGCCTTCAATGCGCTGCTCGCGGCATTCGTCGCCGATTGCGGTGCTTCGGCCGCCGCGGAGTAGGGCGGAAGTTCTGCTTTCTCCGCGATGACGGAGCCGCTACAGAGGCTCCGCCATTCATTTGAGGAACATTCGATGAGCATCACCCGTCACCAACCCGGCAAGCGCATGAGCATGTCCGTGGTCCACGGCAACACCGTCTATCTCGCTGGGCAGGTCGCAACCGACTACAACGGCACGATCGAAAAGCAGACCGGCGAAGTGCTGGATGCGATCGACAAGCTCCTGGCCGAGGCGGGCAGCAACAAGTCCAAGGTGCTGTTCTGTCAGGTGGTCCTCAACAACATCGCCGATTTCGCCGCGATGAACACCGTCTATGACGCCTGGATCGATCCGGCCAATCCGCCGGCCCGTGCCTGCATCGAGGCGCGCCTGGCGCACCCGTCGCTGAAGGTCGAAATCATCGCCATCGCGGCGAAGGACTGATTGCTGCACCTCCCTCCTCCATTGTGGGGAGGGAGGTCGCCAATCGGGACGACGGGCCGGTGCGGGAAACAGACCCCCCGCCCCTCACCGAGCCATCCGTAAGCAATATGCAGTTCCCGCTTTCGCGGGAATGACCCGACGTGTGGAAGGCTACTTGGCCTTCTTTGCCGTTACCGCTGCGGCCCTTGGTTTGGTGGCGGCTTTCTTGGCCGGCTTGGCTTCCGCCTTGGCCTTGAGCGGCTTTGCGTCCTTGGGTGGTTTCGATTTCACCGCGGCGGGTATGGCGCCGGGGCTTTTGCCCTTGCCGGCTTTGGCGACGCCGTTGGCGGTGGCTTCGGCATAGGCCTGGGTGGCCTCCTGATGGGCGCGCGACCAGTAGTGGTCGTGCTGACCGTCGGGGCGGCCGTCGGCCTCCCAGAGGTAATAGGCGCGCTGTCTGATGGCGTCTTCGTTGACCATCGCAGCGGTGTCGGCTGGTTTCGATTTGGCGGGCATTGTCATTCCCCGAGCCGTGGGGCGCGACCGGGATGGCGCGCCAACCCTATTGCAGACCAGGTGAGCCTAGCAGCGCGCGGGCCCGAGGCGAAGGCCCGTTGGCGCAAGCGAGCCATGAACCAAGCTCGCGGCAGCGCAGTTCCCGAATGGCGGGCGGACGGCTAAGGTCCTGCGCCCTGTTGCGGAGTTTCAGCCATGAGCCGATCGTTCGACGCCATCGTCATTGGGGGTGGGCAGGCAGGGCCGTTTCTCGCGGCGCGGCTGGCGGGGGCCGGCCAGCAGGTGGCGCTGATCGAGCGCCGGCACATGGGCGGCACCTGCGTCAATGACGGGTGCCAGCCGACCAAGACGCTGGTGGCGAGCGCCCGGGTGGCCTGGCTGGCGCGGCGGGCCAAGGATTTCGGGGTGGTGACCGGGCCGGTGAGCGTCGACATGGCGGCGGTGAAGGTGCGGAAGGAGCAGGTGGTGCTCGCCTCGCGCCAGGGGCTCGACGACTGGATGGGTTCGACACCCAACCTGACGGTGTTGCGTGGCTCGGCGGCGTTCGTCTCGAGCAATGCGGTCGAGGTGAATGGCGAGGTGCTGGAGGGCAAGCAGTTCTTCCTCAATACCGGAGCCCGGCCGGTCGTGCCGGACTGGGCGGCCGGGGTGCCGTACCTCACCAGCACATCGATCCTCGAACTGGACACGCTGCCCAGGCACCTGCTGATTGCCGGCGGCTCCTATATCGCGCTGGAGTTCGCCCAGATGTACCGCCGGTTCGGGGCCGAAGTGACGGTGCTGGCGCGCAGTCCGCGGCTTACGGCGAAGGAGGACGAGGACGTCTCGGCGACGATCCGCGACATACTCGAAGGCGAGGGCATCCGGGTAATCACCGGCGCGAGCTGCATGGCGGCGGAGCGGCGCGGTGACGGCGTGGCGGTCAGCTATGGCGGCGCGGCCGAACCGGTGGTGGGCAGCCACCTGCTGCTGGCGCTGGGGCGGGTGCCGAATGTCGAGGACCTGCAACTGGCGAAGGCGGGCGTGGCGCTGGATGATGATGGCTATATCAGGGTCGACGACGAGCTGCGGACCAACCAGCCGCATATCTACGCGCTGGGGGACGTGAACGGACGCGGCGCCTTCACCCACACCTCGTACAACGACTTCGAGATCGTGTCGCAGAACCTGCTCGATGGCGCCGACCGCAAGGTCAGCGAGCGCGTGCCGGCCTACGCGCTCTATATCGATCCACCGCTGGGACGGGCCGGAATGAGCGAAGCCGAGGTGCGGGCCTCGGGCCGGAAGGCGCTGGTGGCAGTGCGGCCGATGACCCGGGTGAGCCGAGCCAACGAACGGGCGGAGAACCTTGGGTTCATGAAGGTGTTCGCCGATGCCGAGACGCGGCAGATTCTGGGGGTGGCGCTGCTCGGGATCGAGGGCGACGAGGTGATGCAGTCACTGCTCGAGGCAATGGCGGCGGGGGTCGATGTCGACACCATCATCCGCACCATGCACGTGCACCCGACGGTGAGCGAACTGGTACCGACACTGCTGGGCGATCTCAAGCCGCTGATTTAGGTCGATCTGGAGCTGCGCCGCCATCTGGCGATCAAAATCGGCGCGCCAAATTGACTCCTCGACGACCCGAATCAATGGTGGGGGCATGGGAGAGGCAGCACTCAGCGATACGGTGATCTCGTTCCGCCTGAAGCGGGCGGAGGAGTTCGCGCGGCAGTGGAAGATCAACGCCAGGCGGCTGCAAAGCCTCGCCAACAATCCACAGACGCCCGACTCGGTGCGCGCCGACGCGCTGGGTGAAGCGCGGACGGCGGCGGGGATCGTCGGGCAACGGGCGACGGACCTGACCGAACTCGCCAGGCAGCGCGGGTTTTCGGCTTGGGAGTCGGATCCCAAGGTGGCGCCGCTGGTGGTGGAAATCCGGGCCGTCGAGCATGCGCTGAGCTATGCGGCGGATGCGCTGAGCAAGTAGGCCACGCCCCGCCCGCAACTCCGGATCGCTTGTGCCCAACTGATAGAGACGGCCCCCTCCCGGCCTCCCCCATGAAGGGGGAGGTGAAGAGTCGAGGCTCTGTCTTCTATCGTGCCACGCAAACCGGCGGGGCACCTCCCCCTTCATGGGGGAGGGGCCGTCTGCCGGCAGTGAATCGTTTCTTGCCACACGGTTGCGCGAGCAGTCTCATTGCCCCATCTGGATGACGGCGGCCTTGTCGGGGAGGTCGACGGGGGGCATCTCGGAGAAGCTGAGAGCGCCGGGGTCACCGATCTTGTCGGCGCCTTCACCGCCGCCGCTGGCATCGAGGTTGGCCTTGCCGTCGGTATTGATAGCGCCCTTGCCCTTTTGCTGGGCGGTCTGGGCGGCGTCGGCCTGGGTGTCGCCGGTGGCGGCGAACTGGCCGAGGACCTTGCCGCCGCCTTCGATCTGCTGCTGGGCGGTGGCGACTTCGGTGGCAATCTCGACCTTGTAAGGCACCTCAAAGGCGCGGGGTGGGCCGATGACGATCTGGCGGTCGTCGACCTCTTCGATCCACAGGTAGATGGCACCGGGCAGATTGCTCAGCTTGTCCGGCTCGACGATGCGGGTGGCGATGAGGCCGAAGCGCTTCGGCATCTGGCCGGGACTGGCCCAGCCGACGAGGCCGGTCATGGTGAAGTAGAGCACGACCACCGCGCCGAGCGTCACGACGATGGCGGCAGCCTTGATCCACCACTTCCACAGCGAGGTGAGGTTGAGGCTGAGCAGCAGCAGCGCAAGGACCAGGAACAGCGCGACCGCACCAACAATAACCAGCGGGCTCATTTGCGGACCGCCTGAATCAGCGAGACCGGTACGGTGTTGATGCCGCTGACGGTGCCGTCCTTGTCGAGGCTGAAGCGCACTACGGTCTTCTCGTCGCCTTTGTGATCGAGCACCAGGGTGTCGTAGTAGACCACCGACAGCTTGGGATTGATCTTTTCGACCTTCACCGTCACCGGCACCGCGCCGGCGCTGGGGTTGGTGTAGTGGTAGACGTTGATGGCGTAGTCGCCCGGCAGGATGCCGCGAATGGTCACCGTCTCCTGGTTCAGCGCGATGTGGTGGGTGACGCCGTTGACCGTGACCTCGTCGAGATAATTGCCGCGGTCGTCGCGATCGAGCGTGACGAAGCCCTTCTGCATCGAATGGTACCAGACGACGTTGCCGGTCGGATCCTGCACGTAGGTGTCGATGTCGTCGTCATTATCATCGGGCCAGGTGGTGGTGATGATGAACTCGGCATTGGTGTCGATGATGCCGGATTTGGCGTCCGGCCGGATCAGCGCGAAGGCGACGAACACCATCATGGTGAAGCCGAGCAGCACGTTGAACAGGATGTCGGTGAACGGAACGAACGTGCCGTCGTCGCTCTCGGCGCCGGTGAAAAG
>JAESFN010001057.1_pt1 | contig 15467 bp, 12 predicted proteins | sample 9269411 | NCBI WGS metagenome assembly JAESFN01 (sample SAMN14505399, study PRJNA617100) | algae metagenome | isolation source: Iphinoe sp. HA4291-MV1 and co-occurring heterotrophs from trail next to... | place: USA: Maunawili Falls, Hawaii | collected 2009-07-25
GCCGATGCGGGTGCACCTGCGCGAGCCCAGCTTCATCAACCTGCAGACCATGCCGGCGATGTCCGAGGGCGGCATGATCGCCGACGTCATCGCGGCCGTCGCGTCCATCGACCCGGTGATGGGGGGTTGTGACCGATGAGTGACTTCGTCTTCGACGAGCTGACGCACACCCGGGCCAAGGAGATCGTCGCCCGGTACCCGCAGTCCCGCTCGGCGCTGCTGCCGATGCTGCACCTGGTCCAGGGGGTGCAGGGCTACGTCAGCCAGGACGGCATCAAGTTCTGCGCCGAGCAGCTCGAGCTGGCCACCGCCGAGGTCTCCGCGGTGGCCACCTTCTACACCATGTACAAGCGCAAGCCCGGCGGTGAGCACCTGGTCAGCGTGTGCACCAACACGCTGTGCGCGGCCCTGGGCGGCGACGACATCTACAAGTCGCTGTGCAGCAAGCTCGGGAACGGTTCTCCGCTCAAGCACGAGCAGACGGCCGGCGAGCCGGGCAGCCCGGGCTCGATCACCCTGGAGCACGCCGAGTGCCTGGCCGCCTGCGACCTGGCCCCGGTGCTGCAGGTCAACTACGAGTACTACGACAAGCAGACGGTGCAGTCCGCCGAGGAGCTGGTGGACGCGCTGCGCGCCGGCGAGAAGCCGCACCCGACCCGGGGCGCCCCGCTGACCGACTGGCGCACCGTGGAGCTGGAGATCGCCGGGTTCCACGCCGACCTGGCCGCCTCGGTGCGCGGCAGCTCGGCGGCGGAGGAGACCTTCGCCGGGGCCCGGCTGGCCGAGAACAACGGTTGGACCGCGCCGGCCAAGCCCGAGCGCCCCGCGATGCCCGACGTCCCGGAGAAGAAGTGACATGGCAGACGCTCTGACCCCGGTCCTCACCGCCCGCTGGACGGCGCCGCAGTCGTGGTCCCGGGAGGCCTACGAGCAGGCCGACGGCTACACCGCGCTGCGCACCGCCCTGGGCTCGCACCCCGACCAGCTGATCCAGCTGTGCAAGGACTCCGGGCTGCGCGGCCGGGGCGGCGCCGGGTTCCCGACCGGCCTGAAGTGGTCGTTCATCCCGCAGGGCACGACCGGGCCGGCGGCCAAGCCGCACTACCTGGTGATCAACGCCGACGAGGGCGAGCCCGGGACCTGCAAGGACATCCCGCTGATGATGGCCGACCCGCACTCGCTGGTCGAGGGCTGCATCATCACCAGCTACGCGATCCGGGCGAACTTCTGCGCGATCTACATCCGCGGCGAGGCGCTGCACTGCATCCGCCGGGTGCAGCACGCGGTGAACGAGGCCTACGCCGCCGGCTATCTGGGCAAGGACATCCTCGGCTCCGGCTTCGACCTGGACATCGTGGTGCACGCCGGCGCCGGCGCGTACATCTGCGGCGAGGAGACGGCGCTCCTCGACTCCCTGGAGGGCCGGCGTGGCCAGCCCCGGTTGAAGCCTCCCTTCCCCGCCACCTCCGGTCTCTACGCCGCCCCCACTGTGGTGAACAACGTCGAGACCATCGCCACGGTTCCCGACATCGTCCGCGGCGGCAGCGACTGGTTCCGGGACATGGGCACCGAGAAGAGCCCCGGCCCGAAGATCTACTCGTTGTCCGGGCACGTGGAGCGCCCCGGGCAGTACGAGGCCCCGCTGGGGGTGACGCTGCGCCAGCTGCTGGAGCTGGCCGGCGGCATGAAGGACGGCATCCCGCTGAAGTTCTGGACCCCCGGCGGGTCGTCCACCCCGATGCTGACCGCCGAGCACCTGGACGTCCCGCTGGACTTCGAGGGAGCGGCGGGCGCGGGCTCGATGCTGGGCACCACGGCGGTGATGATCTTCAACGAGACGGTCAGCGTGCCGTGGGCCGTGATGAAGTGGACCGAGTTCTACAAGCACGAGTCCTGCGGCAAGTGCACGCCGTGCCGGGAGGGCTGCTACTGGCTGCTGCAGATCCTGCAGCGGATGGTGGCCGGTGAGGGCACCGAGGCCGACATCGAGACCATGCTCGACGTCTGCGACAACATCCTCGGGCGGTCGTTCTGCGCCCTCGGGGACGGCGCCACCAGCCCGATCACCAGCGGCATCAAGTACTTCCGCCAGGAGTTCCTGGACCTGTGCGCGGCCCAACCGGCCGCCAAGCGTGACGACCTCGTGGGAGCCCAGGCATGACGCTCACCGCTGGAAGCACCGGCACAGCCAGCACCGGGACCAAGCCGGTGCCGGAGGGGCACGTCCGGCTGACCATCGACGGCATCGAGGTGGACGCGCCCAAGGGCGAGATCCTGATCCGCACCTGTGAGCGGCTCGGGATCATCGTGCCCCGGTTCTGCGACCACCCGCTGCTGGACCCGGCCGGGGCCTGCCGGCAGTGCCTGGTCGAGGTGGAGATGGGCGGCCGGCCGATGCCGAAGCCGCAGGCCAGCTGCACCATGACGGTGGCCGACGGGATGGTGGTCAAGACCCAGCACACCAGCGGGGTGGCCGACAAGGCCCAGCAGGGCGTGATGGAGCTGCTGCTGATCAACCACCCGCTGGACTGCCCGATCTGCGACAAGGGCGGCGAGTGCCCGCTGCAGAACCAGGCTATGACCGGCGGCCGGGAGGACTCCCGGTTCGTCGACCGCAAGCGGACCTTCCCGAAGCCGCTGCCGATCTCCACCCAGGTGCTGCTGGACCGGGAGCGCTGCGTGCTCTGCCAGCGCTGCACCCGGTTCTCCGAGCAGATCGCCGGCGACCCGTTCATCGAGCTGCTCGAGCGCGGCGCCAACCAGCAGATCGGCGTGGCGCAGGACAAGCCGTTCCAGTCCTACTTCTCCGGCAACACCATCCAGATCTGCCCGGTGGGCGCGCTGACCAGCGCCGCGTACCGGTTCCGCTCGCGGCCGTTCGACCTGGTGTCCACGCCCGGGGTGAGCGAGCACGACGCCAGCGGCGCGGCGATCCGCACCGACACCCGCCGGGGCGCGGTGCAGCGGCGGCTGGCCGGCAACGACCCGGACGTCAACGAGGAGTGGATCGACGACGAGACCCGCTTCGCGTTCCGCTACCTCACCTCGGCCGGGCGGATCACCACCCCGCTGGTCCGCGGCGAAGACGGTGAGCTGGCCCCGGCGTCCTGGACGGACGCGCTGCGGGTGGCCGCCGAGGGTCTGCTGGCCGCCCGGGAGGGGATCACCGAGACCGACCCGGACGGGGAGGAGAGCACCCGGCGCGGCATCGGGGTGCTCGCCGGTGGCCGGCTGACCTACGAGGACGCCTACGCCTACGCCAAGTTCGCCCGGCTGGCCGCGCACACCAACGACGTCGACTTCCGGGCCCGCCCGACCGGTGGTCCCGAGGAGACCGACTTCCTGGCCGCGCACGTGGTCGGCCGGACCCCGGAGAACGGTGGCGTGACCTTCGCCCGGCTGGAGGCGGCCGGCACCGTGCTGACCGTCGGCCTGGACCCGGAGGAGGAGGCCGCCCCGGTCTTCCTGCGGCTGCGCAAGGGGGTCTGGTCGGGTAGCGGGCAGCGGGTGCTGCACGTCGGCCAGTGGACCAGCCCGTCGGTGGCCAAGACCGGCGCCCGGTTGCTGGCCGCCGTCCCGGGTGCGGAGCCCGAGGTGCTCGCCGGCCTCACCGCCGAGGACCTGGGCGAGAACGCGGTGATCCTGGTCGGGGAGCGGGCCGCCGAGGTCCCGGGCCTGTACGCGGCGGTGTCCGCGCTGGCCGCCCGGGTCGGGGCCGACGTGGCCTGGGTGCCGCGCCGGGCCGGTGACCGGGGCGCGGTCGACGCCGGGGCGCTGCCCACCCTGCTGCCCGGCGGCCGCCCGGTCGCCGACGACTCCGCCCGCGCCGAGCTGGCGTCGAGCTGGGGGGTCGCCGACCTGCCCGCCGAGCCCGGCCGGGACACCGAGGCCATCCTGGCCGCCGCGGCCGCCGGTGAGCTGGCCGCGCTGGTGGTCGGCGGGGTAGACCCGTACGACCTGGCCGATCCCGAGTCCGCGCTGGTCGCGCTGCGCGCGGTCGGCTTCCTCGTGAGCCTGGAGCTGCACACCTCGGCGGTCACCGAGCTGGCCGACGTGGTGCTGCCGGTGTCACCGGACGTCAACCGGGACGGCAGCTACCTCAACTGGGAGGGCCGCCGCCGCGAGTTCGGCGTCACGCTGCAGGTGCCGGGGGCGCTGCCCGACTGCCGGGTGCTGGACACCCTGGCCGTGGAGATGGACGTCGACCTGTTCACCCAGACCCCGGCCGCCGCGCACGCGCAGCTGGCCTCGCTGGGGCTCGGCCCCGTGAGTGAAAATGCACGCTATAGCGGTACTTCTCACTCACGGGTCCCGAGCGCCAGCGAGGGGCAGTGTGTACTGGCCAGCTGGCGGCGGCTGATCGACGAGTCGAGCCTGGCCGTCGACGAGCCGCACCTGGCCGGCACCGCCCGCGAGGCCCGGCTGCTGGTCAACGCCGCGACGGCCGGGAAGCACGGGCTCACCGAGGGCGAGCCGGGCACCGTGGCCACCGACCGCGGCGCCATCACCCTGCCGGTCGCGTTCGCCGACCTGCCCGACGGCGTGGTCTGGCTCCCGGGGCGTTCGCCCGGGTCCCGGGTGCGCGCCACCCTCGGCGCCGGCCACGGCGCCCTGGTCACCGTCACCCCCGGAGGCGCGCAATGACGCCGGTGCTCACGGTCACCTCGGAGCGGGCCCAGGAGCTGCTCGCCGACGACCCGATCTGGCTGATCCTGCTGAAGGTCGTCGTCCTGTTCGTCTTCGCGCTGCTGATGCCGATGTTCCTGGTCGCCTGGGAGCGCAAGGTGATCGGCTTCATGCAGCAGCGGCCCGGGCCCAACCGGTGCGGGCCGAACGGCTGGCTGCAGGCCCTGGCCGATGCGCTGAAGATGGCCTGGAAGGAAGACATCACGCCGGCCAAGGCCGACAAGGTGATCTACTTCCTGGCCCCGGTGATCGCGGCGGTGCCGGCGTTCCTGGCGCTGACCGTGCTGCCCTTCGGTGGCGAGGTCTCCATCTTCGGCGAGCGCACCGTGCTGCAGCTGGTGGACCTGCCGGTCGGGGTCCTGGTCGTCCTCGCGGCCTCCTCCATCGGGGTCTACGGGATCGTGCTCTCCGGCTGGTCCTCCGGGTCGCCGTACCCGCTGCTCGGCGCCCTGCGCTCGGCCGCCCAGGTGATCTCCTACGAGATCGCGATGGGCCTGTCGATCGTCGCGGTGATCCTCTACTCGCGGACCATGTCCACCGCCGGGATCGTCGACGCGCAGCAGAGCGGCTGGTACGTCTGGCTGCTGCTGCCCAGCTTCGTGATCTTCTGCATCTCCATGGTGGGGGAGACCAACCGGGCCCCGTTCGACCTGGCCGAGGCCGAGTCCGAGCTGGTCGGCGGGTTCCACACCGAGTACGCGTCCTCGCTGAAGTGGGCCATGTTCTACCTGGCCGAGTACGTGAACATGGTGACCGTCTCGGCCATGGCCACCGCGATGTTCATGGGCGGCGGGCACATGATCTGGCCGATCACCGCGATCTGGCCGGGCGCCAACGAGGGCTGGTGGCCGGCCCTGTGGTTCATGGGCAAGGTCTTCACCTTCCTGTTCGTGTTCATCTGGCTGCGCGCCACGCTGCCCCGGCTGCGCTACGACCAGTTCATGCGCCTCGGATGGAAGCTGCTGGTCCCGGCCAGCCTGCTGTGGATCCTGATGATCTTCGCCATCCGTACCTGGCGGCAGTCCGGCGGTTCGAACGGGGCGATCACCGCGGTGGCCCTGGGCATCATCGTGGTCGCCGCGCTGACCTTCGCCTTCCTGGTGCCCGACCAGCGGGCCAAGGAGGCACCGGAGATCGAACCGGCGAGCGACTTCCCGATACCGCCGCTGGACCTCACGGTTCCGGCCCAACCCCGACACCGGTTGCGGGCCGCTCCGGCCCGGGAGACCGGCGAGCTGGCTCCGGCCGCTGCCGGCTCAGATGCAGGGAGCAGCGACGATGCTTGACGGCTTCAAGGGCTTCGGCGTCACCTTCAGCACGATGTTCAAGAAGAAGGTGACCGAGGAGTACCCCGAGGACTTCCGACCCACCGCGCCGCGCTACCACGGCCGCCACCAGCTCAACCGGCACCCGGACGGGCTGGAGAAGTGCGTGGGCTGCGAGCTGTGCGCCTGGGCCTGCCCGGCCGACGCGATCTACGTCGAGGGCGGGGACAACACCGAGGAGGCCCGGTACTCCCCGGGTGAGCGGTACGGCGCGATCTACCAGATCAACTACCTGCGCTGCATCGGCTGCGGGCTGTGCGTCGAGGCCTGCCCGACCCGCTCCCTGACAATGATCAACTTCTACGAGCTGGCGGACGACAACCGCCAGGATCTGATCTACACCAAGGAGCAGCTGATGGCTCCGCTGCTGCCCGGCATGGAGCAGCCGCCGCACCCGATGACCCTGGGCGACGACGAGCAGGACTACTACGTGCACACGCCCGAGCCCCGGGACTTCGACGCCGACAAGAAGGCCAACGAGGAGGCCGCCGCCACCGTCGCGGGCCAGGTCCACCACGCCGGTCGGGGGCAGTCGTGAGCACCCTGGCCGCCCTGCACGACGTGCTGGCCGCCCCGCCGGCCCCGGGTGCGGTCGACAACGGCGGCCCGGTCGGCACCGGCGAGGCGATCGCGTTCTGGATCCTCGGCCCGATCGCGCTGGCCGGGGCGATGATGATGGTCTTCGCCAAGAACGCGGTGCACTCGGCGCTCTGGCTGGTGCTGACCATGCTCAGCCTGGGGGCGCTGTACATGGCGCAGCAGGCGCCGTTCCTGGGCTTCGTGCAGATCATCGTCTACACCGGCGCGGTGATGATGCTGTTCCTGTTCGTGCTGATGCTGGTCGGCCGGGACAGCTCCGACTCGGTGGTCGAGGTGCTGCGCGGGCAGCGGCTGGCCGCCGCCGTGTTCGGGGTCGGGTTCGCCGGGTTGCTGGTCGGGGCGCTGTTCGGCTCGCTGACCGCGATCGAGCCGGTCGGCCTGGGCGAGGCCAACGGGGTGACCGGCGGGAACGTCGCCGGTCTGGGCCGGTTGATCTTCGCCGACTACCTCTTCCCGTTCGAGCTGACCTCGGCGCTGCTGATCACCGCGGCGCTCGGCGCGATGGTGCTGGCCTTCTCCGAGTCCCGCAACAAGGCGAAGAAGAACCAGCGGGAGACGGTGGAGGCCCGGCTGCGCGGCGAGCACGCGCGGATCTCCCCGCTGCCCGGCCCCGGGGTGTTCGCCACCGCCAACTCGGTGGCCACCCCCGCGCTGCTGCCGGACGGGTCGGTCGCGCCCGAGTCGATGTCCGAGCTGCTGGAGACCACACCGGCCGCGCCGCCCGCCCCGCTGGCCCCGCTGGACGCGCACGCGCTCACCGCGAGAAGCCAAGATCCGGCCGGCCAGGACACCGACGAGGAGTCGGCGAAATGACACCCAGCTACTACCTCATGCTGTCGGCGCTGCTGTTCTCCATCGGCGCGGTCGGCGTGCTGGTGCGCCGCAACGCGATCGTCGTGTTCATGTGCATCGAGCTCATGCTGAACGCGGTCAACCTCACCCTGGTCACGTTCGCCCGGATCAACGGCGGGCTGGACGGCCAGGTGATGGCGTTCTTCGTGATGGTGGTGGCCGCCGCCGAGGTCGTGGTCGGGCTGGCGATCATCATGTCCATCTTCCGCACCCGGCGTTCGTCCTCGGTCGACGACGCGAACCTGCTCAAGTACTAGAGGAGCTCCCCGTGCGCACCCCACCACAACCTCGACTTGTCGCGGGAATCGCCCGCGACAAGAGCCTCTTGTCGCGTGAAGATTCCGCGACAAGTCGGACGGAAGGCCGGGCGTGAGCGGGCTGCTCGCCGAGGCACCGGCGACGTTTCCGGCCGCCTCCGGGGTCGGCACCCTGGCCTGGCTGCTGTTCGCCCTGCCCGCGCTCGGCGCGGCTGTGCTGTTCCTGGCCGGCAAGCGGGCCGACAAATGGGGCCACTTCCTGGGCTGCGCCACCGTGCTCGGCTCGTTCGGTATCGGGGTGGCGCTGTTCCTGCAGGCCCTGGGGGCCGGGGACAGCGTCGGCACCGAGCTGAAGCTGTTCTCCTGGATCCCGGCCGGCGCGCTCAGCGTCGACTTCGGGCTGCGGCTGGACCCGCTGTCGCTGACCTTCGTGCTGCTGATCACCGGGGTCGGCTCGCTGATCCACATCTACTCGATCGGCTACATGAGCCACGACCCGGGCCGGCGGCGGTTCTTCGCGCAGCTGAACCTGTTCGTCACCGCGATGCTGCTGCTGGTCCTGGGCAACAACTTCGTGATGCTCTACCTGGGCTGGGAGGGCGTCGGTCTGGCCTCCTACCTGCTGATCGGCTTCTACCAGAACCGGCCCTCGGCGGCGACGGCGGCGAAGAAGGCCTTCCTGATGAACCGGGTCGGCGACGTCGGCCTGGCCCTGGCCATCTTCATCCTGTGGACCAACCTCGGCACCGTGCAGTACAGCGAGGTGTTCGCCCGGGTCGGCCAGCTGAGCTCCGGCGAGGTGCTCGCGGTCTGCGTGCTGCTGCTGCTCGGCGCGTGCGGCAAGTCCGGCCAGTTCCCGCTGCAGGCCTGGTTGCCGGACGCCATGGAGGGCCCGACCCCGGTCTCCGCGCTGATCCACGCCGCGACCATGGTCACCGCCGGGGTGTACCTGGTCGCCCGGTGCAACCCGATCTACGACGTGAGCGCCGACGGGCGGCTGATCGTCACCCTGGTCGGCGTGGTCACCCTGCTCATCGGGGCGATCATCGGCTGCGCCTACGACGACATCAAGAAGGTGCTGGCGTACTCCACGGTCAGCCAGATCGGCTACATGATGCTCGGCGTCGGGCTCGGCCCGGCCGGGTACGCGCTGGGCCTGATGCACCTGCTCACCCACGGTTTCTTCAAGGCCGGGCTGTTCCTCGGGGCCGGCTCGGTGATGCACGGCATGAACGACAACGTCGACATGCGGCACTACGGCGGCCTGGCCAAGCACATGCCGGTCACCTTCGTGACCTTCCTGCTCGGCTACCTGGCGCTGATCGGCTTCCCGTTCCTGTCCGGCTACTACTCCAAGGACGCGATCATCGAGGCAGCGGCCGCCCAGCCGGGCTGGCGCGGGCTGGTGATGGGCGGCGCGGCGATGTTCGCGGCCGGGCTGACCGCGTTCTACATGACCCGCCTGGTGCTGATGACCTTCTTCGGCGAGAAGCGCTGGAAGAACCTGAGGTCGCCGGACGGGCAGGAGTACCACCCGCACGAGTCGCCGTGGGTGATGACCGTGCCGATGATCGTGCTGGCCTTCGGCTCGGTCGGCGCCGGGTTCTTCTTCCAGGGCAACGAGCGGCTGGCGCACTGGCTCAGCCCGAGCATCGGTGAGCTGCGGGAGAGCACCGAGCACGCGGTCATCTCGCACTCGGCCGCCGCCACCGGCACCCTGGTGCTCTCCGCGCTGGGTGTGGTGCTGGCCTACCTGATCGTCGGCCGGCGGCCCACCCCGGTGACCCGGCCGGAGCCGGTGTCGCTGCCGGTGCGGGCGGCCCGCAAGGATCTGTACGCGAACTCGATCAACGAGACGCTGATCGCCCGGCCGGGTACCTGGCTGGCCCGGGCGCTGGTCTACGTGGACAACAAGGGCGTCGACGGTCTGGTGAACGGCACGGCCGCGCTGCTCGGCGGCAGCTCCGGGCGATTGCGCCGGGTGCAGACCGGATTCGTCCGCTCCTACGCCGCGAGCATGCTCGGCGGCACGGTGCTGCTGGTCGCGGCCCTGCTGGCCGTCCGGTTCGGAACCCAGTGAGGGTGAAGTGAAAGAGCCACAGAACTTCCTGCTCCTGGCGCTGCTGCTGCTGCCGCTGGTCGGCGCCGGCGCGGTCGCCCCGCTGAAGGGCAACGACCGGCTGGCCAAGCTCACCGCGCTGGGGTTCGCCCTGGCCGAGCTGGTCCTGACCGCCGTGACCTGGTTCTCCTACTCGGTCACCCGGGCGGTGACCGGGCCGCGGTTCCAGCTGGTCTTCGACATGCCGTGGATCCCGTCCTTCGGCACCCGGATCACCCTCGGGGTGGACGGCATCGCGCTGGTGATGATCGCGCTGACCGCCGTCCTGGTGCCGATCGTGATGGCCTCCTCGTGGGCCGACCGGCTGCCCGAGGGGCGCACCGCCGCCGGGTTCTACGCCCTGCTGCTGGCCACCCAGGCCACCCTGGTCGGGGTGTTCGCCGCCACCGACGTGTTCCTGTTCTACGTGTTCTTCGAGGCCATGCTGATCCCGATGTACTTCCTGGTCGGGCGGTTCGGCGGCCCGAAGCGGCAGTACGCGGCGGTCAAGTTCTTCCTGTACTCGCTGCTCGGCGGCCTGATCATGCTCGGTTCGGTGATCGGGCTGTACGTGGTCAGCGCCGACCGGCTGCCCACCGGCGGCACGTTCGACTGGGCGACGCTGCAGAAGCTGGCCGCGTCGGTGCCCGAGTCGGTGCAGATCTGGCTGTTCCTCGGTTTCTTCGTGGCCTTCGCGATCAAGGCGCCACTGGTGCCGCTGCACACCTGGCTGCCCGACGCCGGTGCCGAGGCCCCGATCGCCGCCGGCGTGCTGCTGGTCGGCGTGCTGGACAAGGTGGCCACGTTCGGCTTCCTGCGCTACTGCCTGCCGCTGTTCCCCGAGGCGTCCAAGACGCTGGCGCCGCTGGTGCTGGTGCTCTCGGTGGTCGGGATCATCTACGCGGCGCTGCTGGCGGTCGGCCAGGACGACATGAAGCGGTTCGTGTCCTACACCTCGGTGGCCCACTTCGGGTTCATCGCGCTGGGCATCTTCGCCTTCTCCACCCAGGCCATGGCCGGGTCGGTGCTCTACATGGTCAACCACGGCATCACCACCGGCATGCTGTTCATCGTGGTCGGCATGGTGATCGCCCGGGGCGGGTCGCGGCTGATCTCCGACTACGGCGGCCTGTCCGCGCTCACCCCGAAGCTGGGCGGGGCGTTCCTGATCGCCGGTCTGGCCTCGCTGGCCCTGCCCGGCACCAACTCGTTCGTCAGCGAGTTCCTGGTGCTGATCGGCTCCTACCCGCGCGAGCCGGTCTACACGATCATCGCCACGGTCGGCATCATCTTCGCCGCCCTGTACGTCCTCTGGGTCTACCAGCGGGTGTTCCAGGGCCCGCTGCGCGGCAACGCGGTGATGGCCTCGATGACCGGGCCCGGGGCGGTGGCCGCGCCTACCGCTGACGCGCCGTCGTCGAAGAGCACGATCACCGACCTGGACACGCGTGAGGTCGTCGTGCTGGCCCCGCTGGTGGTGCTGGTACTGCTGCTCGGATTCTTCCCCGGTCCGGTGCTCGACGTGATCAACCCGTCGGTCGCCGCGACCCTCCAGGAGGTCGGCCTCACCGACCCGGTCCAAGGAGTCAACCGATGAGTCCGGTGAGCCCGGTGCTGGCCCAGGCGATCGAGCCGATCGTCACCCCGTCGGTGGCCTACTTCTCGATCTCCCCGCTGCTGGTCGTGCTCGGCGCGGCCTGCGTCGGCGTGCTGGTCGAGGCGTTCGTCCCCCGCCACCAGCGCTGGGCCGCGCAGGTGGCGCTCACCCTGGTGGCCCTGGTGGCGGCGGGGGTGCTGCTGGCCCTCTACGCCCGCAGCGGGGCCGCCGCGGCCACCACGCTGTCCGGCGCGCTGTCGGTGGACAAGCCGACGCTGTTCCTGTGGGGCACGCTGCTGGCCCTGGGCGTCGGTGGGGTCCTGCTCATCGCCGACCGTTCGGTGGAGCCGGGCGGCGCGTTCGTCGTCGACGCCGCCGCCCCGGGCGGTGGGGCGGTGCCGGCGGCCGGCGTCGCGGTGGACCGGATCACCGCCGGCCGGGTCGGCATGCAGACCGAAGTGATGCCGCTGACCCTGTTCGCGCTCGGCGGGATGATGGCCTTCTGCGCGGCGAACGACCTGCTGACCATGTTCGTCGCGCTCGAGGTGCTGAGCCTGCCGCTGTACCTGATGTGCGGGCTGGCCCGGCGGCGCCGGCTGCTGTCCCAGGAGGCGGCGGTCAAGTACTTCCTGCTCGGGGCGTTCGCCTCGGCGTTCTTCCTCTACGGGGTGGCGCTGCTCTACGGCTACGCCGGCTCGGTGAAGCTGGCCGACATCGCGGCGGCCTCGTCCGCCACCCAGCGGTCGGACACCCTGCTGTTCGGCGGGCTGGCGCTGCTGGTGGTGGGGCTGCTGTTCAAGGCCTCGGTCGGGCCCTTCCACACCTGGACCCCGGACGTCTACCAGGGCGCCCCCACCCCGGTGACCGCGTTCATGTCGGCGGCCACCAAGGTCGCCGCGTTCGGCGCCATCCTGCGGGTGCTCACCGTCGCCTTCGGCGCCACCCGGTGGGAGTGGCGGGGCGTGCTGTGGGCGGTGGCCATCCTGTCCATGGTGATCGGCGCGGTGATCGGTCTCACCCAGACCGACATCAAGCGGATGGTCGCCTACTCGTCCATCGCGCACGCCGGGTTCATCCTGGTCGGCGCGATCGCGATCACCGACAAGGGCCTGTCCGGCACGTTGTTCTACCTGCTCAGCTACGGCTTCACCTCGCTGGCGGTGTTCGGGGTGATCAGCCTGGTCCGGGACTCCGGCGGCGAGGCCACCCACCTGTCCCAGTGGGCCGGGCTGGCCAAGCGGTCGCCGCTGGTCGCCGGGGTGATGACGTTCCTGCTGCTCGCGCTGGCCGGCATCCCGCTGACCAGTGGCTTCACCGGCAAGTTCGCGGTGTTCTCGGCCGCGCTGGCCGACGGCATGGCGCCGCTCGTGGTGGTCGCGCTGATCGCCAGCGCGGTGGCCGCGTTCTTCTACCTGCGGGTGATCGTGCTGATGTACTTCAGCGAGCCCGCCGAGGACGGCCCCACGGTGACCGTGCCCGGGGCCTTCACCACAGCGGCGATCACCCTGGGGGTGCTGGTGACCCTGTTGCTCGGGATCGCGCCGACCCTGGCCTTGTCGTGGGCCGGTGGCGGACCCTTCGTAAGCTGACGGGGTGGGCATCTATCAGATTGCCGGGGTCCAGCTCGTCGACGAGGGCTTGGCGAGCACCATCGACGACGGTCTGTCCCAGGTGGAGGACCTCTTACACCGCGAGGTGCAGGGCGACTACGAGTTCGTCACCGAGACGTCGCTGCACCTGATCGACGCCGGGGGCAAGCGGTTCCGGCCGCTGTTCACCCTGGTGGCGGGGCAGATCGGGCCGAGGGCGGGCTCGTACGACGTGGTGAAGGCGGCCGCCGTGGTCGAGCTGATCCACCTGGCCACGCTCTACCACGACGACGTGATGGACTCCGCGACCATGCGGCGCGGCGCCAAGAGCGCCAACGCCCGCTGGGACAACTCGGTGGCCATCCTGACCGGCGACTACCTGTTCGCGCACGCGTCGCGGCTGGTGGCCGATCTCGGCCCGGACGCCGTGCGGATCATCGCCGACACCTTCGCCGCGCTAGTCACCGGTCAGATGCGGGAGACCCGGGGCCCGAAGCCCGGGGACGACCCGGTGGAGCACTACCTGGCCGTGGTCGCGGAGAAGACCGGGTCGCTGATCGCCACCGCCGGCCGCTACGGCGGCATGTTCGCCGGCTGCCCGGACGAGCAGGTCAACGCCCTGTGGCGGTTCGGGGAGATCATCGGCGCGGCGTTCCAGGTGTCCGACGACGTGATCGACATCGCCTCGGAGACGGAGAGCTCGGGCAAGACCCCGGGCACCGACCTGCGCGAGGGCGTGCCCACCCTGCCGATGCTCTACGCGATGCAGGGGACCGATGCGCGGGCGGCGCGGCTGCGTGAGCTGCTGGCCGCGCCGATCGTGGACGACGACCTGGTGGATGAGGCGCTGCGGCTGCTCCGGGCCGGTGACGGCATCGCCCGGGCCCGGCTCACCCTGGAGGAGCAGGCTCGGGACGCCCGCGCCGAGCTGGCCGTGCTGCCCGCCTGCCCGGCCCGGGACGCCCTGGCCTCGCTGACCGATTTCGTGGTGAAACGCACCGGCTGAGCCCGGCGGAGGATGCGGGAGGCGAACCGGACTTCGCCAGCCTTCCTGGCCTCGCACCTCGACTGTCGGGACAATGGACGCTCCGCCGCGTCGGAGGTCGTCATGGTTGAGGTGGTTGCGGTCCCGGCCGCGGATCCTGGCGCGTCTCGCCGTCGTCGCTGGTGGCGCCGGGTGTTGCGACCCGGCCGAGGTCCGGAGGCGATGGTGGCCGTCGCCGAGGGCCGGCGGATCGCCTCGGCGATCCGCTCCGGTCCGGACGGTCCGGAGGCGATCACCGCGGCCCGACGGCTCCGGCGGCTGCTCGGAGCGGATGCCGTCGGGCTGTGTGGGCTGCTCGGTGATCCGGTGTGGTCGGGTCGACCCGCCGACCCGACGGCGGTGACCGAGCTCGTGGAGCAGGTCCTGCGAAACGACACCCGGGCGACCCGGGACGGTCTGGCCGTGCTGCCGCTGCACACCCGCGATGAGCTGGTCGGGGCACTCCTGGTCGAGGGTGACGTCACGGCGGCCGCCTCGCGCGAGGCCGCCTCGCTGCTGGGCGACGCGCTCGTCCGGGCGCGGCTGGAGGCCTCGGCGGAGGTCGCCGAGCAGGCCGAGATGCGGGCGATGCGGGCCGAGATCTCGCCGCACTTCGTGTACAACAGCCTCACCGCGATCGCCTCGTTCGTGGAATCCGACGCCGAGCGGGCCCGGACGCTCATTCTCGACTTCGCCGACTACACCCGGCACAGCCTCGCCCGGCACGGTGACTACACCGCCGTGGCCGGCGAGTTCGTGGCGATTGAGGCCTACCTCGCGCTGGCCCGTGCGGTACTCGGCGACCGGCTGCGGGTACAGGTCCGGATCGCCCCGGAGATCCTTCCGGTCGCGCTGCCGTACCTGACGCTCCAGCCCGTGGTGGAGAACGCCGTGCAGCACGGCGTCGAGGCGACCGGCTCGTCCGGCCTGGTCCAGGTCAGTGGGCAGGCCGAGGGGAACGACTGCGTGATCACCGTGGAGGACGACGGGCCCGGTATGGACCCGGCCGACGCCGCGGCCGTACTGGCCGGCCGGGGCAGCCCGGGCAGTCTCGGGTTGATGAACGTCGACCGCAGGCTGCGTACCGTCTTCGGTCCGGGTTACGGGCTGGTGATCGAGACGGCGGTCGGTGCGGGCACGAAGGTCACGGTTCGGGTACCCCGGTTCCAACCCGGAGTGGTCGCCCAGTGACCGGCCGGGGGACCGACGGTCTGCGGGTGCTCGCCGTCGATGATGTGGCGCCGGCGCTCGACGAGCTGCACCGGCTGCTGTCGGAGTCGCCGGAGGTCGCGGAGGTCGCCACCGCGGGCGATGCGATCACCGCGCTGCGACTGATCCAGGCCAGGTCGTTCGATGTGGTGTTCCTCGACATCTCGATGCCGGAGATGGACGGGATGGAGCTGGCGTCGCTGCTGACCAGGATGGCCGAGCCGCCCAGC
>JAESFN010001058.1_pt1 | contig 15426 bp, 13 predicted proteins | sample 9269411 | NCBI WGS metagenome assembly JAESFN01 (sample SAMN14505399, study PRJNA617100) | algae metagenome | isolation source: Iphinoe sp. HA4291-MV1 and co-occurring heterotrophs from trail next to... | place: USA: Maunawili Falls, Hawaii | collected 2009-07-25
TGCGCCGATTGCCGTCTTTGCCATCACGGTCATTCGAAGCGCCCCTGGCCAGGCAAGTTCCGAGCCAAAGGCACAAACGGAACAACCTGAGCTGCCGCACATATCGCTCTTCCAACCAGACGCGCCGATCAATGAGTTGCTCGAAGCGACAGAGGCGGTTGCGAGATCGGGGTGGGAGCAAGCGGCAATCAAGCGCATGTACCGATAGACGGATAAACAAAACCCGCGTGAGGAACTCCTCACGCGGGTTTTGTTTATTTCGGAATTACGCTGGCTGGCTGGCGAGTGGTGCGCCCAGCATCATCGCTTCGACCTGCTCGCCCGCTTCACGCGGAGTGTTATCAGCGGGGATGATCAGGAACGCGTTGATGCCGCCGGCGAAGGAGGCGAGGCGCGAGGATATCTGGCGGCCATTCGGTTTGCCGTAGAGACGGCCGTCCTCACCAACGAACACAAATCCGCGCACAAATTCGATGCGATCGCTTGGTCCGGTCGGCGCCGCGAGCGTCACCGGCACGCGCGGGCGCGGGCTGGGACCGCGCCCGGCGAGGACGCTCAGAGCGGGGCGCAGAAAGACCTCGAAGGTTGCGAGGGTCGATACCGGATTGCCGGGAAGTCCGAAGATCAGGGTGTCACCGGCAGTGGCGAAGTTGAGCGGTTTGCCCGGTTTCATCTTCACGCGCTGAAAATGAACCGTTGTCATCTCCCCGAGCAGCGCTTTGACGAGGTCGAGATCGCCCATCGAGACACCGCCGCTCGTGATGAGCACATCGCTTTCGGCGATGCGCTGTCGCATCAGGGCGGCGAGTGGCTCGCGCTCGTCCGGCGCTTTGCCGCTCCAAACCACCTCGGCCCCCTCTGCCTCCAGGGCGGCGATCAGCGAGAAGCGATTGGAGTCGCGGATTTGTCCCGGTCCCAACGGCTGCCCCGGTTCTACCAGTTCATCACCGGTGGTGAGCACGCTGACGCGCGGTTTGCGATAGACCGGCAGATCAGCGTGCCCCATGCCGGCGGCGAGACCGATCTCGGCCGGACCGAGACGGCTGCCAGCGCGTACGAGGAGATCGCCGATCGCGATATCGCTGCCGAGCGGGCGGATGTTTTCGCCCGGAGTGACGTGCTCCTGCAGGATTACCACGTGATCGTCCGCGACTTCGGTGTTCTCCACGGGAACCACGGCGTTGGCGCCTGGCGGTAGCGGTGCGCCGGTCATGATCTTTACGGCGTAGCCATCGGTTACTTCAACCGGAAGCACATCTCCCGCTTTTTGGACCCCGATCACCTCGCGCCAGGGCGAGCTGTCCTCGGCGGCCACCGCGTAACCATCCATCGTGGAGGCGGGGAAGGGTGGGTGATTCTCGGCGGCGCTCAGGTCCTCGGCGAGTACGCGCCACGCGGCGTTGGCCAGCGCTACCTGCTCGATCGCGCCCGGTTTGGCGAATTGCAGAATCGTCGCCAGCGCTTCGTCTGGATGAAGCAAGCGATTGAGATCGGTTTGAGCGGTCATGAACATCACCTGAGCGAGCGGGTAGTCAACGGTTGACGAACGTCAACGTAGGCTACCACGCAGCCCAGAAACTCCGTTCGGATGGCCCGAGACGGCTGGCGCGAGTGAGGCGAAACGCACAAACGTCCGTTGCAATCCGGGTATTTCGGGGGTAAGATTCCGAGATTAACACGGGTCCAACCTCAGCGCCGATACCAGATTTCAACGGACGTTCTGACAGGACACCGGAAACCACGTTTCTGGAGGTTTCGGCGACGATGAATCACCCGGTTGCTTCGATGTTGTTGACTGATGTTGAGCAACGGCAGATTCTTCAAGAGGACGGATCATTCGAGGGAGTTTCGGACATGACCGGGGAAACACAAACCACCCCAAATACAGCAGCTCATCCTGCGGTCATCGACGCGCTCGCTCGCCTTCACGCATCGATCGCTGCCGCTTCCGCAATCGATGCCGATCTCGTGCAGCGAGCGGCCGATTTCGCCGTTGAAGCCCATGATGGCCAGGCCCGCCGATCGGGCGAGCCCTACGTCGTCCATCCGATCGAAGTGGCAATCATTTTGGTCGGCATGCAACTCGATTCCGAAACGATCGCCGCCTCTTTGCTCCACGATGTGGTTGAGGATGCCGGGGTCGAGCTGGAAGAGCTAGAAACCATCTTTACCCCGCGCGTGGCGCGCCTCGTTGATGGCGTAACCAAGCTCGGCCGTCTTCCCTGGAACGGGATTGAGGCCGAGGGTGAAACCAAAGAGACGAGAGAGAAACGCGCGCAGGCCGAGAGCCTGCGCAAAATGTTTCTGGCGATGATCGACGATATCGGCGTGGTGCTGATTAAGATCGCCGATCGCCTCCACAACATGCGCACGCTCGATGCCATGCCGCGGGAGAAGCAAATTCGCATCGCGACGCAGACGATGGAGATTTACGCGCCGCTGGCGAACCGCCTGGGTATCTGGCAATTCAAGAGCGAACTCGAAGATCTCGCCTTCCGCTATCTCCAGCCGCAGGATTTCGCGAAGATCCAGGCCGAGCTCGATAAGCGCGGTCCGAATCAGGATGCGTTTGTCGAACGGGCCAAGGACGCGTTGCGCCTCGTGCTCGAAAATAACGGCGTACACGGCGAGGTGAGCGGGCGGCGGAAGCACATCTATTCCATTCACCGCAAGATGCGGCGGAAGAACCGCGCCTTCGACGAGATTTACGATGTCGTCGGCCTGCGCGTGATCGTCGAAGAAAAGAAGGATTGCTACGCCGCGCTCGGCGTTCTGCACACCGAATGGCGGCCGGTGCCGAGCGAATTCGACGATTACATCGCCAATCCCAAGGAAAGCAGCTACCAGAGTCTGCACACCGCGCTGATCGGACCGGAAGGGCATTACATCGAGGTGCAAATTCGCACCTGGGAAATGCACCGGATCGCTGAATACGGCGTGGCCGCGCACTGGCGGTACAAAGAAGGCACCAAGGGCAACACCGCGCTCGAAGCGAAGATCGCCTGGTTGCGCCGCCTAATGGATTGGCGCGACGAGGTTGCCGATGCCGAGGAATTCGTCGAATCGCTGAAGTCGGACGTGTTCAAAGACATGATCTATGTCTTTACCCCGGCCGGTGATATTCACGAGCTTCCCGCGGGTGCGACCCCGGTCGATTTCGCCTACCGCATTCACACCGACCTCGGGCATCGCTGCGTTGGCGCGATGGTCAACGACGTGCACGTAGGGCTGAACTACAAACTGCTCAACGGGCAGGTGGTGAAGATCATCACCAGCTCGTCGCGGCTTGGCCCGAGCCGGGATTGGTTGCTGCCGGACAACGATTTCGTTACCACCGCCAATGCGCGCGAGAAGATTCGCCAGTGGTTCCGCCGTCGCGATCGCGACGAGAACGTGAAGGAAGGCCGGGCAATTCTCGATCGCGAGTTGAAGCGGCTCGGGGTCGAACCGGCGCTGGAAGAGATCGCCAGGCACTTCAACGGCTACAACAAGGTCGACGATTTCCTGGCCGCGATCGGCTATGGCGCGATTTCGCCGCAATCGATCGCGCAGAAGCTGAACGAAACCAGTGTGCGCGACACTATCGCCACGCAGGACGGGCTACGCTCCCCCGCGGTGCCGCTGCGCCGCAAGGTGCAGGGTGTCGGCGATCTGCTCACCAATCTGGCGCAGTGCTGCAATCCTGTGTTCGGCGACGAGATTATCGGGTTCGTCACCCGCGGGCGCGGTATTACGGTGCATCGTCTGAGTTGCCCGAATATCGCGAATGTTTCCGAGCCAGAGCGATTGATCCCGATCGCCTGGAGCTCGTCACAGGAAGAAACCTTCGTCACCCCGATCCGCATTCAGGCGTTCGATCGGGTTGGTTTGCTCAAGGACGTTACAACGCTCTTCGCCGACGAGGACATCAACATCCTGGCGGTGCAGACGCTGACCCACGACGATCGCTCGGTGGACCTCCTGATCACGATGGAGGTGAAGGATGTCGGTCAGCTCAGCCATATCCTTCGCCGGTTGGAAGGGGTGGCGGATGTCTACTCCGCGCGCCGCGACACCAGCGGTGTGAACAGCGGCTACGGCGCCGAGCAAGCGCGGATCAACGTGCAGTGACGCAATCGGTGCTTGCCCTCGGCGAGATCCTGATCGATCTCATCGCCGAGGGCGCGACATCTCTCGAAAACGCAACCTCATTCACCCCGCGTGCCGGTGGCGCTCCCGCGAATGTGGCGGTGGCATTGGCGCGGCAGGGGGTTCCCGCCGCGTTTTGCGGTGTTTGCGGTGCGGATCTATTCGGGCGGAAACTGCGCGCGGTGCTGCGGGAAAATGCGGTCGATGATTCCGCGTTGCGTGCCGATTCCGCGGAGAAAACAACGCTCGCGTTCGCCTGGAAGGACGAACGCGGCGATGGGCATTTCCAGCTCCTGCGTCTCGCCGATCGACAACTAAGTGTTGCCGATGTGGAAGCGGCAGGGATCGCCGATCGTTCCGCCATCGTGATCGGTAGTGTGGCGCTTTCGGAGGAGCCATCGCGGCAGGCAATCCACCACGCCGCCACTCTGGCGGCAGATGCTGGTGTGCCGGTCTGCTTCGATCTCAACATCCGGCCGTCGCTCTGGTCGTCGACCGCCGAGTTGCGAGCGGCGATCGAGCCGCTCTGGGGGAAAACGACCCTGCTCAAACTGAGCTTGGACGATGCCAGAGTGCTGCTTGGGGCAGAAACGACGAGCGACGAGGTGCTGGCGTGGTTGCGCGAGCTCGCGATCGAGCACGTCGTGCTTACCGATGGAGCTCGCGGTAGCTGGTATCTCGCCGATCACGCGATCTTCGAATTTGTTCCCGCCTTCGCTATCGAAGCGGTGGAACCGACTGGAGCCGGTGATGCCTTCACCGCCGGGATCATCGGTGGGTTGATCGAGAACGGCTGGCGGGGAACTACGCGCGAGATCGCGTTGTTCGCCTCCGCCGCTGGCGCAATCACTGCCATGCGCACCGGGGCGATTGAGTCGTTGCCGACCCAGGCGGAAATCACCGCGTTTCTCGCTGCTCACTAACCAGCGCATTCCATGATGCGAGGAATTGTTGCCTAAGATCGGTTCCCATGACTTCTCGTTTGAAAATTTGGTATACCATATTGGCAACGATGGACGGGTCCACTACGCATCACCAACACGGGCAGTCGGAGGATTTGAACATGGGCGAATTGATGGGTGGAAGTCTGAATCGTCGTAGCGCGCTGCTGGCCGCTGCCGCCGGGGTGGCCGCAACGGGCTTGATCGGGTCCGCCGCGAATGCGCAGACGCCGGCAGCGAGCGGCGGCGGATTGACGGACGACGCGATCCTGGCGGGTTTGCAGGCTGCGGCCGCGAAGGCCAATGAGCTGGGCATTCCGATGGTCATCGTGATCACCGATCGCGCCGGAAACATGCGCGGACACCTCCGGCAGGATGGTGCGCGCGATCTGAGCGCGACGCTGGTTCCGCAGAAGGCGTGGACGGCCGCGATGTTCGGCGCCTCCACCTTCGAGCTGGCCGATCGCTTCGGTAGCAACCCGGTGTCGCTGGCCTCGTTCATGAAGGTCGAGAACGTCACCCTGCTTGGCGGCGGTCTCCCGATCGTGGCTGACGGTGCGCCGATCGGCGGCATCGGCGCCGGTGGTGGTACACCGGAGCAGGATGAAGAAGTTTCCGCCGCCGGATTGGCCGCGATGGGATTCGCGTAGACCTTCACTCTCTCGCACACTCGAAAGCCCCCGCATCCCTTCAAGGATGCGGGGGCTTTTGCAATCGTCGAGGATTTTCCTTCGAAGCGGATCGTTCGTAATCGTCAGGTTGACGCGCTTTTTGACACGTCGACCGGGTGTAGCCCAGGCGCCGGAGCCTAGGCGAAACAGGCTATTTCTCTCCATTAATTCATCTGCCAGAGTGATTGTACGTATCCGAAAAGAAATGATTTCGAATGGAGGGACCCATGTCAGAGCACAGCATCAATCGTCGCCAGGCACTGCTCGGTACGGCTGCCGGGCTGGCGGTCGCCGGAGCGTTGGGCGGACTCGGGGCAGCGAATGCCCAGACTCCGCAGGCCGCGGTGAGCGGGCTGAGCGAAGAGGCGATCATGAACGGGCTCCACGCGGCGCTCTCCAAAGCGCGGGAGATCAGCGTGCCCTCGGTGATCGCGATTACCGATGCTCACGGTACGCTTCTCGCGTATTTCCGCCAGGAAAGCGCGTTCCAGCTCAGCACGACCTTCGCCCAGCAGAAGGCGTATACCGCCGCTATCTTCGGCGCTCCGACCGCCGATCTTGGCAAGAACATCGGCGCCAATCCGGTGGTGCTCGCCGCGATGATGAAACTCGATAACGTGACGCTGCTGGGTGGCGGGTTGCCGATCATCGCCGGTGGCGTGCCGATCGGCGGTATCGCCTCCAGCGGTGGTTCCGAGGAGCAGGACGCGGAGGTTGCCGCAGCCGGTCTCGCGGCGATGGGGCTTTCGTAACCGGGACGCGTTATCCGTCGCCCGTCATCCGTTTTCCGCAACTACGGACGACGGATAACGGACGACGGACAACGCGAGAAAGCGGCACTATCCCCGTTTCGGCACACCGCACCCTGAACTCTGCACCTCGTTCCCGTACCATTGCGCGAGTGTGATGTGACCCTCCGCGCCGGGAGCAGTGGTGCCGACTCTTCACGATCCAATCGCGTTTTCGATCGCCGGGCTTTCGATTCGCTGGTACGCGATATTTATCCTGACCGGGATCATGCTCAGTTTGCTGGTGATGCGTTGGATCGCCGACAGACTGGGGATGGATCCCGATTTTCCGCTCGATGCCGCACCGATCGTGATCGTGGCCGCGATCGTGGGTGCGCGCTTTTATTACATCCTGCTCCGCTTCAACGATTACTGGGAAGATCCCGGCAGCGCCATCAATGTCCGTCTCGGCGGATTGACGATTCACGGCGCGCTGGTCGCCGGCGCGCTCACCTTCTGGTGGTACTGCCGAAGGCACGGAGAGCGCTTTTTCGCCTGGGTCGATATCGTGATCGCGGTGGTGCCGATCGGGCAGGCGATCGGGCGGTGGGGCAACTGGGCGAATCAGGAGGCGTTCGGCACTCCGACCGACCGTCCGTGGGCGGTGACGATCGATCCCCAGAATCGCCCGCCCGGCTACGAGCAATACTCCACCTTCCATCCCACGTTTCTTTACGAAAGCCTGCTCAATGTAGTGATTGCGGCGATTCTCATCCCGCTGGTGCTGCGGAGACGGCAGCTCACCTGGATGCGCGAAGGGGATGTGCTCTGGATCTATCTGATCCTCTATGGAGCCGCGCGCTTCGTGATCGAGCGGGTGCGCACCGACAGCCTGATGATCGGCCCCTGGCCCGCCGCCTATTGGTTTTCGATCGGATTCATTCTGCTGGGAGCGATGATGTTGCTCGTCCGGCGCACGATCTGGCCCGGCAAATTGACAACTGAGATTGATGAGGAGAGCTATGCCAACGCCGCCTGATGAACTGCGCGCCATCTTCTGGCGGGCGCTGGCCGACGCCGCCGCCGCGCACGCGACGATGTTGCGCGACGCCTCGATCGTCGATGACGATGCCCTCGATGCATTGCTCTCGGCGATTGATAACGCGCGCGGTGGCACCCCGCCGGTGCTTTCGCTCGTGCTGCTCGCTGGCAAACTCGACGATCGCATCGACGCCGGTACTCCGGCTGGAGCGACCGGTGCGGCGCAACTCGGGCGGGGGCAGATGGATCTCACGCTTACCGCGATGCGTTTGGTGGCGCGAGCAAAGCTGCGAGAGAGCCTGCGGTTGCTCAATACGCTCAGTATCGAGGTGGAAGGGTTCGCGGGAATGCACGCGGTAACCCTGATGCCGTTGTACGCGAATGGCGTCGCAATTCAGGCCTCGACCCTCGGCCACATGGCTTCGGCGTTTGTCGGTGCGCTTGAACGGGGTAGGGAAGGGTTGATCACCGCCTACCGGCGGATCAATCGCTCACCCCTCGGTGCCGCCGCGCTGACCGGCACCGGGTTGCCGATCGAACGCGAGCGCATCGCCAATTTGCTTGGATTTAGCGGGGTGATCGAGCAATCGTTCGACGCGGTTGCCGGAAATGACGATCTGATCGCCAGCGGGCACGCGATCGAAACCATTGCCGGTGCGATTGTGCGCTGGCTGGAGGAATTGCTCGCCATTGCCCGGACCGATCCGTCTGCCATCGCCCTCGATCAATCGTGGCAGCTCACCGATTGGGCCGCGCCGCAGTGGGACGCGGCGGCTGGTATCTCGGCGTTGGCGATTCACGGTCGTCGCGTAGTTGCGGGTGCGCGCATGCTGTCGTCGCTCGCCGGTGACGTTCCCTGGGGATCGATTGCTGCGGAAACCGGCACCCTCCTCGGGACGGTCGATGACGCCACTACCGGGCTCGATGTTTTGCTGGAGCGCACGACAGCGCTGATGCGCGATGTGCTGGTGATCAACCGAGCGGCGCTGGCGAATCGCGCCGGTCGCGCGTTCGTCACCGCTGCCGATCTCAGCGATTTCCTGATCATCGAGGAATCGATCGAACCGGCGCCAGCGCGAGCTATCGCCGGGATCGTGCTGAATCGCGCGCGCGATGCTGGGCTGGAGATCAGCGGCATCACCCCCGAGATGATCGACACCGCCGCGTTGATGATCATCGGGCGGGAGATCAAGGTCGAGTTCGAGGCGATTTCGCGCTATCTCGCACCGCGCCGCTTCATCGAGCGGCGCAATTTCACCGGCGGCCCGGCTCCATCGGCGGTGCGTTCCTGGCTGGCTGCCGCGGAAGCGCGGCGGGTTGCCGAAATGGCTGAGTTTGAGACCGCGTTACCGGCAGCGACGAGTTAGTCCTCGAAGAGATCGAAGAGACCTTCGCGCTTCTTCTTTTTCCGCCCGTCGTAGGAGCGGTCGTCATCATCGTCGCGGTAGCGGCGGCGATCGTCGTCATCTCGGTCACGATACTCGCGGCGATCGTCGCCATCGCGGCGGTCGCGCATTTCGTAGCGCCGGTCGTCATCGCGGTACCGGCGGTCGTCCTCCGAGCGGTCTCGCGTTTCGTAGCGTCGATCGTCGTCGCGATACCGGCGATCTTCTTCACGGAGGTCGCGGGATTCATGGCGGCGCTCGCCGTCACGGGAATCGCGCGATTCATAGCGTCGGTCATCGTCGCGGTAGCGGCGCTCCTCGTAGCGACGATCGTCATCGCCGCCGAGGCGGCTGAGCAATCCCCGCAACCCTTTCGGCTTGGCGCCGGGTTGCTTTTTGCGGTCGCGTTCGAAAACTTCGAACAATTCATCGAGCATGGATTTCTCCTCAATCGGCGGCCGGGTTTCACTGGAAACAACACAACCCTGGCCGCATCCATCAATCGGACGTGCCAGGGTCTTACCGCGCGAGGATCGTCTCGCGTCCGGCGCCGGCGATTCGCTTGGGGCGAATTGCGTCTTGACGGCGACCGGGCCATGCCGGCGGGGAGCCGGCAATGGGGTTACTCCCCCTGTTGTTGCAATGGTAACGGGTTTCGGCATAGTATCAGTCGCTCGCACGACCGAAAACGTGAATTAGGTCTCGTTGCGGTGCGTGCAAACCAGTTTTTCGGAGGACCACGGTGGTGCTGATTTACGACGATTTCCCACGGTACGGTAGCATGAGATTAACCACGAGCCGACGGCCGGCCCGAGAAGGAGATTCCCATACCTCGCGAACTTTTATCCACTGAACAACCTACCGAGCACGCCCTCCTCATTGGAGTTGAGCGGCGTGGTGACGATTGGCGCATCCAGGATGCGCTCGAAGAGCTAGCGCGCCTCGCCGAAACGGTCGATGTCGCGGTAGCCGGAGCGGTTTCCCAGAAGCTCGATCACCCTGTGGCCAGTACCTACCTCGGCAAAGGGAAGATCGAAGAGATCAAAGCGCTTCGGGAAACGCTAGAGTACGATCTCGTCATCGCCAACGACGAGCTCACCCCCTCGCAGCAGCGCAATCTCGAAAAACTGCTTGACGTGAAGGTGCTCGATCGCACCGCGCTGATTCTCGATGTCTTCGCGCGTCGCGCCCGTACCCATGAGGGTCGTTTGCAGGTCGAGCTGGCACAGCTCGAATACCGCCTGCCGCGCCTAACCCGGATGTGGACGCACCTTTCTCGTCAGAGTGTTGGTGGCGTTGGTCTGCGTGGACCGGGTGAGACACAGCTCGAATCGGACCGCCGCGAGATCGGCAAGCGCATCGCCTTCATCAAAAATCAGTTGAAGGAAGTGCATACCCATCGCCAGCTCTACCGCGATCGCCGTAAAGAGCAGCGCGCACCGATTGTGGCGCTGGTCGGCTACACCAACGCCGGGAAGAGCACCCTGCTCAACACCGTGACGGGAGCCGAGGTGCTCGCTGAGGATCAGCTCTTCGCCACCCTCGACCCGACCACGCGACGCATCGAGTTGGCGAGTGGCCGGGAAGCGCTGCTGACCGATACGGTGGGATTCATCAACAACCTGCCGACGATGGTGATCGCCGCCTTCCGGGCCACGCTCGAAGAGATCAATGAAGCGACCGTGTTGATCCACGTGCTCGATATCACGCACCCGAATGCGTTCGAGCAGGCGAAAACCGTTACCAGCGTGCTGGAAGAAATCGGTGCTGACGACAAGCCGGTCGTGCTGGCGCTGAACAAGATCGATCAGATCGTGCCGGAGATTCACGGGTCGCTGGAGGATCTGCAAGCCGGTCTGGAACTGCCCGATCGCGTCGTGCCGATTTCCGGCGCCAGTGGCTACGGTCTACCGGAGCTCTTTGCCGCGGTGCAGGAGTTGCTGGAGGAGCAGGATCGCTTCGTCGACGTGACCGCGGTGATTCCGTACAACGAATCGGTGCTGGTCGATCGCTTCCACCGGGTTGGCCGGGTTGAGTCGGTTGATTACGGCGAGCGAGGGACGATTATTCGCGGTTCGCTGCCGGAAATCGAGCTCGGCGCGTTCGGCGCGCGGGTCACGATCGAGGGCGGTGCGACCGCTGCGCCCGCCACCGCCGTGGCCACGCCGCACACCGCGGCGTAACTGTTGCTGCTGACATGACGCCGGTAGGCGTGGGAGACTCGGGGCTACCCCCCCCCGAGTCTCCCAGGCACAAAGGAGGAATTCATGGCAGCCACAACGACCGTTTACCGCGACCAGCTTTCCGCTGCGATCGACGATGAAATGCGGCAATGGGACGATCTCGTTGCCGAAGTTGGGCTTTCCAGTCTGAATCTGCCGGGCTTTATGGGCGAATGGACGTTTCTCGACGTTGCGTCGCACCTCACTGCCTGGCGTCGTCGCACGATCAGCCGTCTCGATGCCGCCGCGCATGGGTTGCCTGAGCCAGAGCACGCGTTGAAGGACAACACCGAGGCGGAAGCCGATGCGTCCAACCAGCGCATCTACGAGCAGGAGCACGGCCGGGCGGCGGTGGACATTCTCCACGAAGCCCACGATTCCTACGAACAACTGAAGCGGGTTGTCGATGGCGTCCCGATCGACGAAATCGCCGATCCGAATCGCTTTTCTTGGCTTGAGGGGCGATCGCTGAATGATGTGATTCTGGATCGCTCGCTCTTCGAGCATTTTCACGTCGATCACGAGGCCGATATCCGCAAGCGTTTGGCCGAACTGCAGTAACCAATCCGCCTTTTGGCAAACAACGCGATTTCCGGGGACAATTCGCGAGAGGTATCGTGTTGCGCCAAAACGGGGAGTGGAATGCAGATCGTGCGTGAAGAACGGAAACCGGTAACGTATCGCGATGCCGGGGTTGATATCGACACCGCTACCGGCGCGCTTGCCGCGATCTCCCGTCACGCGCAATCGACGTTTGGCGCCACCGGCGCTTCCCCGATCGGGCACTTTGGTGGGATGTATCGCCTGCCGTCCGGCCCCGACCAAATTCTTGTCGCCAGCGCGGACGGTATCGGCACCAAGTTGAAGCTTGCCTTCATTGTCGGGGGCGAAGCGCACTTCCGCGTCGGCGCCGATCTCGTCAATCACTGCGCTAACGACATTCTCGCCTGTGGCGCGCGCGGGCTCTTTTTCCTCGACTACGTTTCGATGGGTAAGCTCGACCCGGTAGCGCTGGAGCGGTTGGTTGCGGGGATGGCTGATGCCTGCCGCGAAAACGGGCTGGCGCTGATCGGCGGCGAAACCGCCGAAATGCCGGGGATGTACACCGACGGCGAATACGACGCCGCTGGATTCATTGTCGGCACTGTCTCGCCCGATCGCGTGATCGATGGCGCGTCGATTGCGATTGGCGATGCGCTGATCGGGTTGCCCTCGGTGGGGCTGCACACGAATGGCTACAGCCTGGCGCGGCGGATTGTCGGGCTGACTGACGATCGCGCCACCGATACGGCGCTGCTGGCGCAAGCCTTGCCTGGAGATACCGTGCCGGTTGGCAGTGCGCTGTTGCGCGAGCACCCGACCTACGTACCGGCGGTGATGCCCCTGGTCGAGGCCGGATTGATTCGCGGTATCGCACACATTACCGGCGGTGGGCTGACCGATAACGTGCCGCGCATGCTCCCCGATGGGGTGGCGGCTCGCTTCGATCCATCGACCTGGACCGCGCCTCCGATTTTTGCCTATCTCGTCGAGCAGGGGCGGGTGCCGATCGAGGATCAGTACCGCGCGCTCAATATGGGCATCGGTATGGTGCTCGCGGTCGCGCCTGGGGATGCCGAGCGCGTGACGAGCGCGATTGCCGGCGCCCGGATCATCGGTGAAATTGTGGCGCGCGAGGGGGATGGCCCAGCGGTGCTTGGACTCGATACGACTCCGGCCACCGCGCCGGTCGGTGCTTGAAAGGCTACGCGACGTTATGGCGGTGATCGTTGTTTCCGAGCGTGAGCTTCATGCCAAGATCGTTTATTACGGACCGGGGTTGAGCGGCAAAACCACCAACCTGGCCTGGATTTACGATCACCTACCGATGGCCGATCGCAGCGATCTCGTTTCGATCGATACCGAGCACGAGCGCACGCTCTTTTTCGACTTTCTTCCGATCGATATCAATAAGGTTGGTGACTACGAGCTGCGCCTGCACCTCTACACCGTGCCGGGACAGGAGCGGTTTGCCGCGACGCGCAGCGCGATTCTGCGCGGCGTGGACGGCATCGTCTTCGTTGCCGATGCGCAACGCGATCGCACGAGTGAGAACCAGAAGAGTTTCGAGGAACTCCAGGCGCACCTGGCCAAGCACGGCCGTACCGTGAACGATGTGCCGATCGTTTACCAGTACAACAAAGCCGATCTCACCACTGCACTCACCAAACCCCAGCTCGACGCCTATCACAACCCGAACGGTGTCCCCTCGTTGATGGCGTCCGCAGTCAACGGTCAGGGGGTGGTCGAAACCCTCAGCGATATCGTGCGCGACGTCGTGCGGAAGTTCTGAGCCGAGCAATCAAACACCCGCTCCCGTTGCAATGGGAGCGGGTGTTTTTTGACGAGCCACCCTCACCCGCCTGCTGCGCAGTCACCCTCTCCCGCTGCGGCAGGAGAGGGCACGAGCGTTTTCCGTTCCCTGTGCTCCGCGAAACCAAACCCACCATCACGCGTTAGAGATTCCGAACGCGCGGCAATGACGCCGCGCGAGGGGGCGCGAAGCGAGAACCGCGCCCCTGCCCGATGGGAAGGGGAGGAAGGGTTTGGTCCGCCGTAATGGGGAATTGCGGCGGATCGAAGCGAAACCAATGTGCATAAACAAGCGTTATCAGTGAATGAAGGGTAGCAACGAAGCTACGGGCGATGAGCAGGGCGCTCATCGCGCACAACGAAGAGAGAGGGCAGTACACATGTTGCGAACAGCGGTGCGGTTGGTCGCGGGATCATTCCTAACTCTGGGTCTAGCGCTTGGCATTGCGCAGGGAGCCGGTGCGCAGGATACCGGCACATCGCTGACTGTCCACCAGCGCCTCTGCGGCGACAACTATCAGGGTGGCGATCCCTTCACGGAATGCCACGATGTGGTTGTCGGTCAATCCTTTGATTTCACGATTGATGGCCCGGTGACGCAGACCAAAGCGACCGACGCCGCCAGCGGCAATGTTGAATTCGCCAGCATCCCGGCCGGCACCTACAACCTGTACGGCGGTATCCCGGGCGAATTTTCCACCAAGAATTTCTACTGCAGCGATTCGGTCACCGGTAACGCGGTGAATGTGACCCCGAACAGCATGGGCGCGGATGTTGAGGTGCCGGATGGCGTCGCGGTGGTCTGCGATGTCTACGAGTTCCCTGAGGATCTCAGCGGCAACACCCCAACCCCGGCTCCGTCGGCAACCGCCACGGTGACGTCGACCCCGACTCCGAAGGCGACCGGCACGGTGACCACCCTGCCGAGCACCGGTACCGGTGCCAATGGTTCCGGTAGCGATGAGGCGATGTGGCTGGTGATCCCGGGCGCGTTGGCCCTCGGTGGTCTCGCCTACGGTCTCCGCCGTCGCTCGCTCAACAGCTAATCTGTTCTGAGCTAACTGAATAAACGAAAAACCTCCCTGGTGCTCTTCGCGCCGGGGAGGTTTTTTGTGCGGTGTGACACCGGGCCTGAGGGCTAGTGCTCAGGCAAGAATGACCCCGCCGGGGTCAACGAACGGGTGATGTGGGGAGCGCGCGGCTGCCGTTGAGACAGTAGGGCGCGACCTACCGTTACAGGTGCAGGATGGCGGTGACGCGAATATGGGCGTCATCACGAACGATGTAGGGGCTGGGCTTGCCCTGCCCCCCCCAACCGCGTGATTTGCTGGCCGATGTAGGGGTGGTTTTTGAGCTGCCTTGCTGGCTGCGGGAATGTCTCTGAGTGCCAAGGCAGATCGAGATTCCCCTACAAAATGGCGAAAACGAGAGCACCCCGGGAGATGTCTCCCGGGGTGCTCTCTCTGCTGCAGATCGAGGAGCGGAATTACGCCGAAGGAGTCGCGCTAGCCGGGGCAGCCGCCGGCGGCGCGATCGGCGTGGCGCCGAGCTTGTAGGCCACGAGCACGCTCTCGGTGGCGGCATCCGGCACCGGGGTGTCGGACGACGGAACGAAGAAGGCAGCGGCCGGTACGAGGAGGATGTCACCCTCGGCGGCGAACGTGCCGTTGATACCGTTCGGCGCCTGGAAGGAGAACGCCAGGGTGCCATCGGCAACGTTGTAGGCGCGAACCACGGCGTCGAGACCCGAGGTCCAGACGAGGTCGTTGGTCACGGTCGCACCGGCGTAGATCGGAGCCGGGATGTCAGCCACCCAGAGCTGATCGCCGGTCGCCACATCGAGCGCCACGAGCTGGCCGGTGCCACCGGTGAAATCAACGTTCACCAGCGCGGTGGACGAGTAGGTGGTCGGCAGGTTCAGCGCCGGGAAGAAGGCGCGGCCATCGGCCACGGCGAAC
>JAESFN010001060.1_pt1 | contig 15350 bp, 15 predicted proteins | sample 9269411 | NCBI WGS metagenome assembly JAESFN01 (sample SAMN14505399, study PRJNA617100) | algae metagenome | isolation source: Iphinoe sp. HA4291-MV1 and co-occurring heterotrophs from trail next to... | place: USA: Maunawili Falls, Hawaii | collected 2009-07-25
GAACATCTCACTGGCCTGGGGCCCATCATGCGCCCTACGACTTTGTCTCGGGTTACCTGTTCAGCGCCGACATCGCTGGCCTGTATAGATTGCTGACATTGCCCGTGCTCCTCGTGCATGGCACGCGCGGTGACTTCACCGACTACAGCCATAAGAACGACGTGATGGAAAAGGCAAACTGGAGAAGCGTCGTTTTGAAGTCCGGAGCTTTGCCCCATTTTGAGCGACCTCGAGAATTTTTCGACGCCTGTGATATGTTCCTCGACGAGCTCGGCTCGGCACGTGCGGGGCCCACGGTCACGACCGATGGAGCGGCTTCGCGCGCCACGACGCGCCCCAGTCATTGATCGTTGCCGTTCTGATCGAAGCGCTCGACGCGAGCTCAGCGGTAGCATAGATGGTACGCGGACAAGCCGTCCACGATCACACAAAGTGCCTGCAAGTGCCGGCGACGCACGCTCCCTTGAGAGGAAGAGATCGCGCGAAGTGTCAATCGTAATTTACACATACTCTGTCATCGGCATATGATGTCTCGCCCCTGCGAACGGGAAGCGCGCAGTGGGGGATTTACTTGCGGAGCGTCGATGACCTTCCGATGCGAAACTAACAAGAAGCTGCGGGCGCATTTTTCCGCCGCACCCTCAACATTTCCCGCGCCGACTCTGATTTGGAGCGCGCGGCGCTGCGGGATGCTCTCTAAGCGTTCGTTGCGCGCGATCTGTCGGCACCGCGCGAAAGCGCGCACGTGCGTCCACCGCCGGATCTGCTCTCTCGACCCACGTCGATTGTCTGGCTCACGAGACACGGATCTCGCCAGACCGCTCACCAGCTCACCAACCATCTGGCGTTTGATAGTTCGTCGCAACACGGCGATGGAGCTGTGAATGGAGCCTCGCGCGCCGGCTTCTGAGCGAGCGGCCGCCGGTGCTCCTTGTGCGGTCGTAGAGACGTTCAACTGGGAGCGAGACGGGTTGGACTGGCCCAATCGCGACAGCAGCGTTTTTGCGCGCGCGTCAGGCATATCTTGGCACGTTCAGCGCATGGGACGCGGGCCGGTCGTGCTGCTGCTGCACGGCACTGGAGCATCGACGCATTCCTGGCGCCGGCTGATGCCCCTGCTGGCTCGACGGTTTACAGTTGTTGCCCCGGATCTACCTGGGCACGCGTTCACTGAGACGCCGGCCGCGGAGCGGCTCTCACTGCCGGAAATGGGTGAGGCCGTTGCCGATTTACTTGGCGCGTTGGGCTTGGCGCCCGATTGCGCGGTGGGTCACTCGGCCGGCGCCGCCATTCTTGCCCGCATGAGCCTTTCGAACGGTCTCGGCGCTCGCGTCCTTGTCAGTCTCAATGGTGCCCTGCTGCCGCCGCCCGGAATTGCGGGCTACGTTTTCTCGCCGATGGCCAAGCTGCTGTCGATGGCATCGATCGTGCCTTTCCTGTTTGCCCGGCGAGCGCAGGATCGCCTGGTGGTCGAGCGGCTGCTCGCGAGCACCGGGTCCGTGATCGATCAAGCCGGTATTGATCAGTACGCGCGGGTGATGAGCAACCCGACGCATGTTGCTGCAGCCTTAGGCATGATGGCCAACTGGAACCTGCGGGAATTGGCGCGCGATCTTCCTGCGCTCTCCGCGAGGTTGGTCTTGGTCGCCGGCAGCAGCGATCTGACCATTCCCGCAGAAAGCGCGTTTCATGTTCGCGATCTGGTGCCCTCTGCTTCGGTGGAAATCTTGCGTGGACTGGGACATCTCGCACACGAGGAGAATCCGGAGCTGATCGCACGGATCATCGAGCGCGAAGCACAGTTGGGCGTGGGAGACGGTGCCTAATGGCCGATGTCCACCATCTACCGCGAGCGCTTCAATGGGTTGGTGCGGCCCCGCGAGCGGGTTCGTCACTCTACAAGCGCACACCGCACGCCATCGTCATTGGCAGCGGTTTCGGGGGGCTGGCCGCCGCAGTACGGCTCGGCGCGCGGGGGTACCGCGTGACAGTTCTGGAAAAGCTCAATGCTCCAGGTGGCCGGGCCTACGTTTATCGGCAAGATGGCTTCACATTCGACGCCGGACCAACCATCATTACCGCCCCATTCCTGTTCGAGGAGCTCTGGCGTCTGTGCGGGCGCGACCTTTTGGACGATGTCGATCTGCGACCTATATCGCCGTTTTACCGCATCAGATTTCACGACGGCGAATGCTTCGACTACAGCGGCGATGCGGCGGCGATGCGGAGCGAGGTGGCCCGCCTGTCGAGCACCGATGTCGAAGGGTATGAGCGCTTCTTGCTTTTCAGCGAAGCGGCCTGCAAATCGGGCTTTGAGCGCCACGGCAGCGTCCCCTTCGGTTCGATATGGGACATGCTGCGTGCTGCGCCTGACCTGATCCGTCTGCAAAGCCACCGCTCGGTCTATAGTTTGGTGTCGCGCTATGTCAAAGATCCCCGCCTGCGGACTGTGCTGAGCTTTCATCCGCTGCTGATCGGCGGAAATCCCTTGTCGGCAACCTCGCTCTATTGCCTCATTGGCCATCTCGAGCGGCGCTGGGGCGTGCACTATTGCATGGGCGGCACCGGCCAGCTCGTCAAAGGATTGGTTAGGCTGGCCCACAACCTCGGTGGAAGCGTTGAGTGCGGGGAGGAAGTATCCGCCATCACAGTTCGCCATCGTTCAGCCACCGGTGTTCGACTTTCCTCCGGACGAGAGTTGCGCGCCGATATCGTTGTTTCGAATGCGGACTCGGCCTGGACTTATCGCCACCTTCTCCCGGCCGCCGTGCGCACACGTTGGACCAATCGGCGTTTGGATAACGCGCGGTACTCCATGAGCCTGTTCGTGTGGTATTTCGGGAGCAAGTGCCGCTATCCGGGCGTCGCTCACCACACGATCCTGCTCGGGCCGCGCTATCGCGAGCTGTTGGGTGACATCTTCGAGCGCAAGATTCTCGCCAGGGATTTCAGCCTCTATTTGCATCGCCCGACGGCGATCGACCCCTCGCTTGCACCGCCTGGTTGCGATGCCTTTTATGTGCTTTCTCCTGTGCCGAACTTGGAGAGCGGCATCGACTGGCGAGAAAAGGCTGAGCCCTACCGCCGAGCAATTGCGACCACCTTGTCCGCGTCACTGCTTCCTTGTTTGGAGGAGAATGTGATCACATCGCGGCTGCTGACGCCGCAGGACTTTCAAGATCGGCTCTTCAGCTTCAAGGGCGCGGCGTTCGGACTTGAACCCGTATTGTCGCAAAGCGCCTGGTTCCGACCGCACAACAAGAGTGAGGACGTCGAGAACCTTTTCTTTGTGGGTGCTGGCACCCACCCCGGCGCAGGCTTGCCCGGCGTTCTCTCATCCGCTCGCATTCTCGATAGGGTTGTACCTGATGCACGCGCATTCATTTGAACACGCGAGGTTGGCGAGGTCTGACGCGGGCACGTGCCGCGCGCTGCTGCGCGACGGCTCGCACAGTTTCTTTGCCGCTTCGTTGATACTTCCCAAGGGTGCGCGCGAACCGGCATCGGCGCTCTACGCGTTCTGTCGACTGGCCGACGATGCCGTTGATCGCAATGGCGGCCAAGACGCGTTGGCGGCGCTGCGTGAAAGGCTTCAGGCCGCTTACAGGGGGCGCCCTTGGCCGTCGCCTGTGGATCGCGCGTTCGCTCACACGGTGGCCCGCTTCGCCATACCGAGCGCATTACCCGAGGCGCTGCTCGAAGGGTTAGAATGGGACGTTTGCGGCAGGCGCTATCGGACGCTAGCGGACTTGGAGGCCTACGCGGCACGCGTTGCGGGCAGCGTGGGCGCCATGCTGGCTGTCGTCATGCGGCAGGGCGATCCAGACGTTCTGGCTCGCGCGTGCGATCTGGGCGTGGCCATGCAGTTGACCAACATTGCCCGCGATGTCGGCGAGGATGCGCGCACCGGGCGGCTCTATCTGCCGCTCGACTGGCTACACGACGCCGGCATAGACCCCGATAATTGGATGGCACGCCCGAAATTCGACGGCGCGCTGTCTGAGGTCATCGCGCGCGTGCTGGAGGCAGCCGACCGCCTCTATGCGCGAGCCGATGGTGGCATTGACCGCCTTCCCCTGTTGTGCCGCCCAGGCATTCGCGCGGCGCGATTGATTTACGCCGAGATCGGTCAGGCTGTGGCACGCAACAACTATGACTCGGTGGCCTATCGCGCAGTTGTTCCAACGCGCAGAAAGATCGCTATCGTAGGGCGCGCATTCGCGGCTTCCTATTTCCGGCAAATTTGCGAGACGGCGCCCGCAATGGAGGCCACACGCTTTCTGGTGACGGCTGCCACTCGGGCGAGCCAACCTGTGGCACACAATGGTTCTGGCAGCGCAGAATCGCGCATCTCGCAAAAATTGATATGGGTCATCGAGCTGTTCGACAGGCTCGAGCGGCGAAGGACGGCATGACCGCAGACGCCAATCATGGATACGAGCTATCTCGCGTTCATGGAGTTTATCGTTGTCACCGTTGCCATGATTGGCTGGGGTGCCCTCGAGCTGGTGTCGCTGCGGCGCGACAAGCACCGCCGAGAGGCCAAGGAGCACGCCGGTCGGCAGCGCGCTTTGGATGATGGAACCGCTGGGCAATAGACCACGGGATGACCGTGAGCGCCGAGCTCCACGAGGCGACGGTCCGCACTGTGACGGGTTGTCTTCAGCAACAACGCCTGGGCATGCGAAAGGGCAGCATCAATTGCACGGGCAGCGTGGAGAAGCGGTCGAGGGACAGGCTTTCGTGCATGGCGATGCCGGCTTCCCCACGCCAATGCATCGCCAGGCTGGTGCGAGCGTAAAAGGGCGTATCTTCGAGCGTGCGAATGACGCGTGGCCGCAGGTCTCCCGGTGCGTCCATGCGGCTGACGCGGTCAAGCCGCCACATGGTGGTGGGCAGGCGCGCCTCGAGCGGTGGCGGCGCAACTTCGGTCAAGGTGCCCGCTGCACTCTCGAACGCCAGCCCATGGCGCGTGCCTATTCGTTCAACGGTGTCGTACACGATGGCTGTGCGATCGCGAAGCGCAGCCCGCGACCATGTCCAGCGCGTGAACGCGGTCTCGAGCGGCTCGCTACCCCAGTTGCAGTCGAGATATCCAAGGCCCTTCCACCTGAGGGCTGGCTCGCTCAGCGCAACCTCCACGCGCGCGCGCGGTGCGATCGGCGACCAGTAGTGTTGTTTGTTGGTGCTCAGCGCCACGGGGTGTTCGAATGCGACCGAAGGTCGTATCCGAACCGTCCCCCGCACCGGTCGCGGAGCGGGAACGGCAATCTCATCGATTTGAACCGTCAAGCCCGCGCCGTCCCACGACAGCGTACTCGAACCAATGGAAAGCGCATCATCGCTGCGCCGTACCTGACCGCGACCGCGCTCGGTCATGGCCCAGCGTTTGGCGCCCGGTACATACACCGCTACGTTCAGGGCGCAATAGTCCTCGGGATCGGCGGGACCGCGCCGACGTGCACGGGCATAGTAGGGGGAAAACACCGAGCCGATGAAGGCAATAAGAACCAGGCCAGTGCGCCCGTCGTCGCTCAGCGCGTCCACATACCACCAGGCGTAGCCGTTCAGCGGTACGGCCCGCGCGAAGCAAGGTCCAAGACGAGACTGTCTGCCGCCATCATGCCCGATAGAGCTGCCATCGGCACCCCCGGACCTGGATGGGTACTGCCCCCCGCCAGGTAGAGACCAGCAATCCGCGTTCGGCGTCCCGGCCGCTCGAATGAGGCGCGCCAGCCGTGCGAAGCCTGGCCGTAAAGTGCACCACCCGTTGCCGGGAACATGCGATGAAAATCGTTGGGCGTCGTGACCTTCATTGGCACGCTCGCCATCTGCAGATCGAGGCCGCACCGCTCCAGTTGACGCCATGTCGCTTCCTGACATGTGGCAATCTCCTCGGTCTTGATCGAACGCGTATCGGCAACAGCGGGTGCGTTGATGAGGCACAGCAGCCGTTCAGCGCCGCCGTCATCCCCTGTAATGCCGGGACGATCTTGCGCACAGAGATAGACCGTGGGTTCGGGCGGCGGCGTTCGCTGTGTCAGCAGGGCGGCGAACTCGGCGGCATAGTCACGTGAGAAGAAGACGTTATGGTGCGACAGCGCAAAGCCGTGTGCCCGCGCCAGAAACGCCCAAGTGATTGCGGACAGCGAGCGTGACGCGGGAGCGATCCTCGGCAATGCCGCTCTGGCAGCCTCGCCCAACAACCCGCCGGCCAAGGCGCTCGCGTCCACGTTGGCAATGACAGCCCGGGCGGCAAGCTGCTCGCCATCTGCCAGTCGTACACCATGCACGCGACCGCCTGCGACGACAATCTCGGCGACGCGAGCCTCATGCCGGATCTGTACGCCCTGCTCACGCGCAAGCGCGCCAAGCGCGGCGGCGGTCGCGAACATGCCACCAGCAACCCGCCAAACGCCCGCCTGCTCCACATGGGCGATGAGCATCAGTGTGGCTGGGGCCAGGAACGGCGACGATCCGCAATAGGTTGCATAGCGGCCGAACAACTGCAGCAACCGCTGATCCCGAAAATATTCACCGAGCGCATGCCACATGGTCGTGAACGGGGCGAGATCCCGCCATCCCCCGAAGCGCAGAGCAGTCGCCAACGTCACCTTGCCCATCCGCGGTTCAGGTTGGCGGATGAAGGGATGCTCGAGCAGCTCGTAAATTCGACGGGCGCGAGCGCAAAAACTTCGGTAGCCGCGGGCTTCGGCTGGGCCGGCGAACGCGCCGATTGCATCGGCGGAACGCTCGATATCGGCAAACAAGTCGAGCCGTTCGTGGGCGCTCCAGGCGTGGCGGGCGAGCACTTCAAGGGGCGCGAGCGAGACCCGGTCGGAAAAAGAGGCTCCGGCACGGGCAAAGATCTCCTCAAAGACCCAGCGCATCGTGAATACCGTCGGCCCGGCATCGATCCAAGCGCCGCCAACTGCAACCTGGCGCATCTTGCCGCCGATGGCGTTGGTCGCCTCGCAGACGATCACCTCGATGCCACGGCTGGCGAGCACACAGGCCGCGGCCAAGCCGCCGACGCCGGCACCCACAATGATGACTCGGTCACGCATAACTCCAAAGCTTGTTGACAGGCATGCCGTTCAATGTCCACTCTTGTTTACACTATGATTTGACCATTCTAATTGACATGGCCGGAGGCTGTTACCGATGAACCTCCAATCTCGCATCGAGAGCGGACTGACGCTCGCCATCTCTTCGATCGATGGGCCTGACGCGCCAGCGCAATTGGTCGCGGCGGTGCGGCATGCCACTTTTCCCGGAGGCGCCCGTGTCCGGCCACGCCTTTGTCTGGCGGTGGCCGCGGCCTGCGGCGACCAATTCCCGGGGCTCGCCAACGCAGCAGCAACCGCTATTGAGCTTCTGCATTGCGCCTCCCTTGTGCATGACGACTTGCCCTGCTTCGACGACGCAGCCACTCGCCGCGGCAAGCCTTCAGTGCATTGCGCCTTTGGGGTGCCCCTCGCCGTGCTCGCTGGCGACGCCATGATCGTGCTGGCGTTCGAAACGCTGGCGCGCGGCGCCTTACACCATCCGGAGCGCGTTGCAGGCTTGATCGGCATTGTTGGCCGCGCCGCCGGCATGCCTCATGGGATCGTCGCAGGTCAAGGCTGGGAGAGCGAGCATACGGCAAACCTCACGGCCTATCATAAGGCCAAGACCGCATCGCTGTTTGCGGCGGCAACTCTCGCCGGGGCCTATGCGGCAGGCGCTGCGCACGCGCCATGGCACAGGCTCGGCGAGGTGCTGGGCGAGGCCTATCAGGTTGCCGATGACCTGCGCGATGTGCTCGCCAACTCGCAAGAACTCGGCAAACCTGTGGGCCAGGATGCAGCCCTGCAGCGGCCGAGCGCAGCGCGCGAGCTCGGCATTGCCGGCGCGACCGAGCGCCTCAAGAACCTCGTCAGCGAGGCGATGGCGTCGATCCCGGAGGCTCCTGGGTCTGCCGTGCTGCGGTCGATGATCCGAACAGAGGCAGAGCGCTTTGCGCCGAGGGAGCTTTTGCGCGCGGCTTAGCCAGTTGCTGAAGCGACGCCGCACCAGGATCGAAAGCCGCCAACATGCCGTGGCTCGAGCCTCTGAGGGCGCTCCGCGATCGCTTGATAACCAATCCGCGTTTTCGCCGGCGCATCGCAGCATACGCTCTGACCCGCCCGGTGGCGAGGCATCGCGCACGCGCGCTGTTCGATCTCATCGCCGGATTCGTCTATTCGCAAGCGCTGTTGGCATGCATTCGGCTACGGTTGTTCGACTACCTTCGCGCGGGCCCTACGACGGCAACCGACATTGCACAGCAGATCAACCTTCCGCTCGACGCCACCCAGCGCCTACTGCGGGCGGCCAGCGCGCTTCACCTTTGCGAAGAGCGCGGCAGCGGGCGCTACGGACTGGGTCCACTGGGAGCAGTCCTTGTCGACGATCCGGGCTTAACGGCCCTCATCGAGCATCACGCCTCGTTCTACGCGGACCTGAGTGATCCCGTGGCGCTGTTACGCGGCAAATGCGGCCAGACGCTGCTGGCTCACTATTGGCCCTATGCAAACGCCGACAACAAACAAGCCATTTCCCCCGAGGCAACGCAGGCCTACACGGCGCTCATGTCGGCCTCTCAAGGGATGGTCGCAGCAGAAATCCTCGACGTCTATCCGCTACGAGGACACCGCTGCCTTCTCGATATGGGTGGTGGCGATGGTAGCTTCATTATTGCCGCTGCCGCCCGCACACCCGGGCTTCGCTTCATCCTGAACGACCTGCCATCGGTCATAGAGACCGCTCGCGGGCGTTTGTCTGCCTCGGGTCTGGCTGGCCGGACCGCAATAGTCGGGGGCGATTTTTTGAGGGACCCGCTACCGGACGGCGCCGACATCATCTCATTGGTGCGTGTGCTGCATGACCACGGGGATGAAGCTGCCCTGCGCATCCTGCGCGCCGCGCGCGCCGCGCTGCCACCCGACGGAACGGTGTTGATAGCCGAGCCGATGTTGCTCGAGCGCTCGGGCGATCGCGTCGGCAATGTCTATTTTGCGTTCTATTTCCACGCCATGGGCCAGGGCCGTTTGCGGACGAGGGCGGAAGTCCGCCGGCTGCTCAACACGGCAGGTTTCGCGAACATGCGCGTCCTGCGGTCACGCCTGCCAATGATCACGTCTGTTGTGACCGCACGCGCGCAGCATGTTAATATTAGTTGACAGTCATAGATGTCACGATAATCTGACACTTCGTATCGACCGCTGTTAGGCCTTGGCAGCCTCGGGGGCGTGCAATGCAAGCGACAGCCGTCGTGCTGCGGGAGCCACGGAATCTCGGGCTGGCGAACGTGGTACTGACGCCACCCGACGACGACGATCTCGTGGTCGACGTGGAGTGGAGCGGCATCAGCACCGGAACGGAGCGGCTCTTGTGGTCCGGAGACATGCCGCCTTTCCCAGGCATGGGCTATCCATTGATCCCCGGCTATGAGTCTGTCGGTCGCGTTGTCGGCGGCGGCGCCAACTGCCGCAGCAGCATCGGCGAGCGGGTGTTCGTTCCCGGCGCGCGGTGCTTCGAGGGCGTTCGAAGCCTGTTTGGCGCGACCGCTGAACGCGTGGTGGTGCCGGCCCGGCGGGTCGTGAGTATTGATGAGCAGCTTGGCAGCCAGGGCACGCTGCTGGCACTTGCAGCCACCGCCTATCATGCGGTGTGCGGAGCAGGTGCGGCCAAGCCGGATCGGATTGTCGGGCATGGTGTGCTCGGGCGGCTAATAGCCCGCGTCACCATTGCGACGGGTGGCGCTCCCCCGGTTGTCTGGGAGCGCGATCAACGCAGGATGGGTGGCGGCCTGGGGTACGAAGTTGCCGATCCGGCCGAGGGAGCAGACAAGTCCTTTCGCGTCATTTGTGATGCCAGCGGCGATGCATCACTGCTCGATGCACTGATTGCGCGTCTCGCCCCCGCCGGCGAGATCGTGCTCGCAGGTTTCTATCGCCAACCTCTCACCTTTGCGTTCCCCATGGCCTTCATGCGCGAGGCCCGCATTCGCGTCGCCGCCGAGTGGCAGCCGGCAGACCTATTGGCAGCGTCCGCGCTAGTGGAGGCGGGCACCCTGTCGCTCGATGGACTGATCACACATGTCGAGCCTGTTCGGCGAGCTCCCTCGGCGTACGCGGCGGCATTTTCCGATCCTCGGTGCCTCAAGATGGTCCTCGACTGGAGCGGTCATTCATGAATGCCGATCGCAATCTCGCGAGCCACCAGGCTCATCTGCGGGCGGAAGCCGCGATCGAGCCTGAACCGGTTGCGACCGGACGACCCACCAAGGAAACCCAAATCATCGCCATTTACGGCAAGGGCGGTATCGGCAAGAGCTTCACGCTCGCCAATCTGTCCTACATGATGGCGCAGCAGGGAAAGCGCGTCCTACTGATTGGCTGCGATCCCAAGAGTGACACGACCTCGCTTTTGTTCGGCGGTCGTGCGTGCCCGACCATCATCGAGACGTCGGCAAAAAGAAAGCTGGCCGGAGACGAAGTCAGAATTGGCGACGTCTGCTTCAAGCGTGATGGCGTCTTTGCCATGGAGCTCGGAGGACCGGAGGTCGGCCGAGGTTGCGGTGGCCGCGGTATCATTCACGGCTTTGAGTTGCTCGAGAAGCTCGGCTTCCACGATTGGGGCTTTGACTTTGTTCTCCTCGACTTTCTTGGCGACGTCGTATGCGGCGGTTTCGGGCTGCCGATCGCGCGTGACATGTGCCAAAAGGTCATAGTCGTCGGCTCGAACGACCTACAGTCGCTGTACGTCGCCAACAACGTCTGCTCGGCAGTCGAGTACTTTCGCAAGCTCGGCGGCAACGTCGGGATTGCAGGCATGGTCGTCAACAAGGACGACGGCACCGGCGAGGCCGTGGCCTTCGCGGCCGCGGTCGGCATCCCCGTTCTTGGCAGCATTCCGGCCGACGACGACATCCGGCGCAAGAGCGCCAACTACCAGATCATTGGCACGCCGGGCGACCGGTGGGGGCCGTTGTTTGAGGAGCTGGCTCTCAACGTCGGGGCGGCACCCCCTGTGCATCCCCGGCCGCTCCAGCAAGATGGACTGCTGAGCCTCTTCAAGAGCGCGGACGTGGGCCGTGGGGTCAATCTGGTATCCGCGACCATCGAGGATATGTGCGGCGGCACAGTTGTGAAAAAGCCGTCGCTGGAAGTCATCTACGAGGCGGTGTGAGGCCGAGGACGAACAGTAATGGTCGACGGGCCAACACAAGCGGACGCGAAATCGCAGGACGGCGCGTCGGCGACTGCACCCGCAAGGCCGTCACCGCGGGCCGGCGCCGTTGGCTGCCACGCGGGCGCAGAGATGATGCGGGACGCGGCAGCAAAGGCCGGGAAGAGTGAGGTTCTGGCGCGCTACTCGCAGGACTATCCCGCGGGGCCGCACGATCAGCCGCAGAGCATGTGCCCCGCTTTCGGCTCACTGCGGGTTGGCTTGCGCATGCGGCGAACCGCAACGCTGCTTTGTGGCTCGGCCTGCTGCGTCTACGGCTTGACCTTCACCTCGCATTTCTACGGCGCACGCCGAACAGTGGGGTACGTACCTTTCAACTCCGAGACCCTGGTCACAGGCAAGCTCTTCGAGGACATCCGCGAGGCAGTGATCAAGGTGGCGGATCCCAGTCGATATGACGCTATCGTGGTCACCAACCTCTGTGTTCCGACCGCATCCGGTGTTCCGCTTCAGTTGCTTCCCAAGGAAATCAACGGCGTGCGCATTATCGGCATCGATGTGCCGGGTTTTGGTGTCCCAACGCACGCCGAGGCCAAGGACGTTTTGGCCGGCGCCATGCTCAAGTACGCGCGCGCTGAAGCAACCCAGGGGCCAGTCCAGCCACCCCGTGGCCGGCGCAACGACCGGCCAACCGTCACTTTGATCGGAGAAATGTTCCCTGCTGATCCGATCGGGATCGGCACGTTGCTGGAGGCGCTCGGACTGGCAGCCGGTCCAGTCGTGCCAACGCGCGAATGGCGTGAGCTCTATGGCGCATTGGATTGTCTCGCAGTCGCCGCGATCCATCCCTTCTACACGGCGTCGCTGCGGGAGTTCGAGGCGGCAGGTCGCCCGATCGTGGGCTCTGCGCCAGTCGGACATGACGGCACGGCAGCATGGCTCGACGCTATCGGCGCGTGTTGCGGCGTTCCGGAGAAGCAAGTGGACGCTGCAAAGGCACGTTTGTTGCCGGACATTCGCGCCGCCATCGGCTCCATGCCGATCAAGGCGCGCATCACGCTTTCCGGCTATGAGGGTTCCGAGCTCCTGGTCGCACGCCTGCTGGTCGAGAGCGGCGCCGATATCCGCTACGTGGGGACAGCATGTGCGCGCACGCCGTGGTCCGATCCGGACCGCGCTTGGCTTGAGACCAAGGGCGTTCGCGTCAGCTACCGCGCCTCTCTCGAGAATGATATGGCGGCCATGCGCGAGTTTAGGCCGGATCTCGTTATTGGCACGACGCCGGTTGTGCAAGAGGCCAAGCAGAAGGCAATACCCGCTCTTTATTTCACAAACTTGATCTCGGCGCGCCCGCTGATGGGACGTGCCGGCGCCGGCTCCCTGGCGCAGGTGATCAACGCGGCGCTCGACGGCAAGGCTCGCTTCGAGCAGATGACCGCATTCTTCTCCGGCGTCGGTGAGAAGCACGCCGCCGGCATTTGGGAGAACGTGCCGCGGGACCGGCCGGAGTTCCGGGAGACCTATCGGCGCCAGCTTCTCAAGCAGACGATGAACGGCAAGCCCGAGGGGATGATCTGATGCTCATCCTCGACCACGATCGCGCGGGCGGCTACTGGGGTTCAGTTTACGTTTTCACGGCCATCAAGGGCCTGCAGGTGATCATCGACGGCCCGGTCGGATGCGAAAATCTGCCGGTCACGTCCGTGCTGCACTACAGCGACGCACTTCCACCCCATGAGTTGCCGATCGTGGTCACCGGCTTGGCTGAGGAGCATCTCGGCCAGACCGGCACCGAGCAGGCGATGCGCCGCGCGCACAGCTCGCTCGACCCCACACTGCCCGCGGTGGTCGTCACCGGGTCCATTGCCGAGATGATTGGCGGAGGCGTCACACCGGAGGGCACCAACATCCAACGGTTTCTGCCGCGCACCATCGACGAGGACCAGTGGCAGAGCGCGAACCGGGCGATCTACTGGTTGTGGACGCAGTACGGCGCCAAGAAGATCTCCGCTCCGAAACCCCGCAAGCCTGGCGAAAAACCAAGGGTCAACATTATCGGTCCAATCTACGGCACCTTCAACATGCCGTCTGACCTCGCCGAGATTCGCCGTCTTGTCGAGGGCATTGGCGCCGAGGTGAACATGGTGTTTCCGCTCGGCAGCCATTTGGCGGACGTGCCCAAGCTGGGCAACGCCGACGTCAACATCTGCATGTACCGGGAATTCGGGCGCTTACTCTGCGAAGCCCTCGATCGCCCCTACCTGCAGGCGCCGATTGGTTTGCATTCGACCAGCAAATTCCTGAATAGGCTGGGCGAGTTGCTGGGCCTCGATCCGCAGCCGTTCATTCAGCGCGAGAAGCACACCACGATCAAACCGATTTGGGACCTTTGGCGATCCGTCACCCAGGATTTCTTTGGTACTGCCAGCTTTGCCATTGTCGCCAACGAGACCTACAGCCGCGGCGTTCGCAATTTCCTCGAAGTCGAGCTGGGATTGCCGTGCACGTTCGCCTTTGCCCGTAGTGCGGGCGCCAAACCAGACAACGAAGCGGTGCGCGCCGCGATCCGCTCGAAGACCCCTCTTGTGCTGTTTGGAAGCTACAACGAGCGCATGTACCTGAGCGAGATCGGAGCAAGTGCCGTCTACATCCCGGCCTCGTTTCCGGGCGCGCTCGTTCGCCGCCACACGGGCACGCCTTTCATGGGCTTTGCCGGCGCGTGTTACCTGGTTCAAGAGGTCTGCAACGCGCTGTTTGACGCATTGTTTCGCATTCTCCCGCTCGGCACCGAGATGGACAACGTCGAGACGACGCCGGCGCGGCTGCATCAGCATTTGCCGTGGGACAACGAGGCAAGGATTGCACTCGACAGGATCGTCGAAGCGCAGCCGGTACTGGTGCGCATCTCGGCGGCCAAGCGGCTGGCCGATGCGGCAGAGCGCGAGGCCAGACAGGCTGGGGAGCGACACGTCAGCACTGCAAGTTTGGCCAGGATCAATGTTAGCGCGGCTTTGGGGCGAGCGGCATAACGCGCGACGAGTTCTTGTGGGCGCGATGAGATCGCGCGCAGCACGTTGCAAGGGAGGTAAGATCGATGAACATCGCGACGTGGCAAACCGGCCCGACAAGCGCTCGGCAAAATCGAGATTATCGCTTCATCTTCTTGGCAAGCTACCCGCTCATCCTCGTGGGTGAGCTGGTCGTTCGGCTCGCCAAGATCGGGGTGCGCGCCTCGGATGATCGCAAATCGTTGTTGGTTGCGGCTAGGGAAGGAGCTCATCGCGCTGCCACCTACGCCTTCCTGGGTTAGCGACGCGCGGTAGAGCAGTCCGGTTTTCCCCACTGCGCGGGATTTTGCGCAGCAGCTGCCGAAAGGCTTACGACGAGGAGAACAGAAGGATGGTGAACAATAACGACGAGAGGAAACCCTCTCTCTCAGGCCTGAATGAAAATGAAGCCAAGGAGTTTCACGGCATCTTCATGGTGAGCTTCATCGTGTTTGTCGTGATCGCCCTGATTGCCCACTTCCTGGCTTGGCAATGGCGGCCATGGCTGCCCGGCGTCAAGGGCTATGCCTCGTTCGTCGATGGCGCCGTCGGCTCACTCGCCTTGTTCACGTAGGAGAACCAACAATGTGGAGAATGTGGCTCCTTTTCGACCCGCGCAGGACGTTGGTCGCGCTGTTCACTTTCCTGTTCACGTTGGCACTGCTCATTCACTTCATTCTTCTGAGCACAGACCGCTTCAATTGGCTGGAAGGACCGCGTGCTGCGCGGACGGCAGCGCCGCAGATGGCGCCGCTGCCGCCGGCACAGAAGTAGCAAAGGTCGCTTTGCGGCGGACGGGCAGATTGGAAATGCCGACCCGTCCGCTGCGGGCTGCCGTCGGGCACCCGTTGACTGGCCGAGGACGCCGGAGACACAAGCATGGCGATGCTCAGCTTTGAAAGAAAGTACCGCGTCCGAGGGGGCACCCTGATCGGCGGCGATTTGTTCGACTTTTGGGTAGGCCCGTTCTTCGTCGGGTTCTTTGGAGTCACGACGATTTTCTTCGCAACGCTCGGCACTGCTTTGATCGTTTGGGGCGCCGCAATCGGACCAACTTGGAACATTTGGCAAATCAGCATCGCGCCGCCA
>JAESFN010001061.1_pt1 | contig 15343 bp, 9 predicted proteins | sample 9269411 | NCBI WGS metagenome assembly JAESFN01 (sample SAMN14505399, study PRJNA617100) | algae metagenome | isolation source: Iphinoe sp. HA4291-MV1 and co-occurring heterotrophs from trail next to... | place: USA: Maunawili Falls, Hawaii | collected 2009-07-25
GACGGATCCGGAAGAGGAAGTGGGCATTTCAATCTGCGCCATGTTCGACACCTGTCGGGGGGACGGTACGGGCGGGACCGTGTTCCGGTCTGGCGAACGGCAATGCTACGCGAAATCCCAAGACAGGAAGACGTGCATTGGTTCCCATCGGCAAACCGAGGCCCGCGATAGTCTACAAACTCACCGGATTCGTCAAACTCCGACCGAAAAATCGGTCAATTCCGTTTTCGTAGCCGGGGGATCGAAAACCCTAGCACACGAACCTTTGCGAGTTTCGGCGCGAACCCCCTTTTTTCAAGGTCCGTTCACGAATCGACCACTCGCCAGCGGCGACTATGGACTGCAGTGCGTCGCCGCCCGGTGTGGGAGCACGGTGATGAGGGGAGCGCCAACCCGCGCGTGGGACGCGGATCGCACTGCTGGCGACCGGCTGCGCGGATTGGGACAAGCGCCGCCGGCCTCGCCTCCTCCAACAAGAAAAGTCCCGCCGGAGAGGGGCGATTTGCGGCATTGTAGACGGGTAGGTAGTCTGAGGGCAACCACCGGCCCGCGAGCCTTCCTTCTTCCCAGCCGATTACTTTGTCGCCGATGCAGCCCGTAGAAACTCCCGATGCCGCGGCGCTCGATGAGCTTTGTGCCTGGCTGTCCGAACGGGCCGCCGGGCTCGATGCCTCGGGGCACTGGCCGGCCGAGCAACTGGCCGCCTGCGGACGGGCGGGCGTGTTTCGCTGGTTTCTCGATGGCCAGCACGGCGGCTACGACTGGAGCGACGCCGATGTGGTGCGCGGCTACCTAAAGCTCAGCGCCGCCTGCCTCACGACCACGTTCATCATTACGCAGCGCTCGGGCGCCTGCGAGCGCATCGCCGGCGGAAACTCGCAAACGGCCAAGGATCGGCTGTTGCCTGACCTGGCCAGTGGGGACTCGTTCGCCACGGTAGGTATCTCGCATCTGACCACGAGCCGCAGACACTTGGGCCAGCCGGCGCTGCGGGCCAAGGAAACGCGCCGGGGGTTTGTGCTCGATGGCTACAGCGCCTGGGTCACCGGCGCGATGCACGCGCAGTCGGTCGTCGTCGGCGCAACGCTCGAGGATGGGCGCCAAATCTTGCTTGCATCGCCAACGGACTTGGCCGGGGTCGCGGCGCCTCCGCCGCCGCGATTGGTCGCTCTGTCGTCGAGCCACACGGGGCCGCTCGAATTCACGGCGGTCGAGGTCGACCGCGAATGGCTGCTGGCTGGCCCCGATGAGAACGTGATGTCGACGGCGCGCAGCCGTGGCACCGGTGGACTGCAGACTTCGACGCTGGCGATCGGCCTGGCCGGCGCGGCGCTACAGTGGCTGGAAGGACAAGCGGCGATTCGCCCCGATCTGGCCAGCGCGGCTGCCCAGTTCCGCGTGGAGCACGATCAGATCACGGCCGACCTGTTGGCGCTCGCTGCCGGACAGGCGGCTTGCAGCACAGAGAGTCTTCGAGCGCGGGCCAACAGTCTCGTGTTGCGCAGCACGCAGGCGGCCCTGATGGCGGCCAAAGGCGCCGGCTTCGTCGAAGGGCACCCCACGGGGCGCTGGGTGCGCGAGGCGCTGTTCTTCCTGGTGTGGAGTTGCCCCCAGCCGGTCGCCACCGCCAATCTGTGCGAGTTGGCCGGCCTGCACGACTGAGTTGCGCCACGCTGCTAGACCGACACGATCTCAAGCAGTTCGATCGCCGGCTCGCCATCGAGATCGATCATGGCGGTGCGGCCGTAGATCGTCTGCGCGTCCTCGCCAAAGACTTCGCGCAACCGCGGACCGAGCTGCACTTCCCAGAGCCGCCGCAGATGGACTTCGCGGAGCACGCCGTGGCTGATGAGCACGTGCCCCAGCGGCGTCCCCTCGGCCGCGATTTGCTCCCACACCTCGGGCGACACGGCCGCGCGGCGAATTCGCATGATCCCGTACTGCACGACCCGGCCATCGCCACGCCGCACCAACAGGATCTCACGGGCGTAGTGCGTGGACGTCGTCTGGCGCTCGAGCACCTGCACGTCGACGACATCGCGATGGAACGCCTCGACCGTAACAGTCATATGGTGCTCGTGTGCGAGCAACCGGTCGTACGGCTCTGGCAATTTCTCTGGCGGGACTTCCCGAAACTTTCCCAGCGGCTCCGACGAGGGGAAGAACAGAGCGATCAGCGTGTCCAGCTTGGGCTGCTCGGCGCAGGTCGACACAGGCGGGGCCTCCAGGGGGAGAGCGCGATTGTTCCGTGAGGTGGGAAGCGAGAGCGCGGGACCCTGCGAGCCTGCGACTCCTGCCGGGTCTATTTTCGACACCGGCGGGGGAAAGTCCAGCGGCGAAGAACCCGCCGCACGCGCCAAGCCTTTGATTGACCCGCACGAAAAGTCCGTGCTATAACGCGAGGGACGGTGCCCCCGGCGCTGGCCCGATAGCGGAAGGCTCACTCGAGTCCGGCCGACCAGATTTCGCCCGTTTGGCGACTCTGGACGATCGCCCCCTGTTCCGCTTTGGCCATCGCCCCACTCCTTCCTGCCCACGGCGTAAAGGCGGACGATTCATGGGCCGACGGCTCTCCTGGTCGCTGCTGCTCAGCGGTTCCCGCGCTTTTGGGCGGGGTTTCGCGGCCTTGCTGTATGCGGCGGCCGCGCTCGTCTTCTCTTCGCCGGCTCAGGCCGACGAGTCGCTGCAGGCCTATCGCGAGCAAATCGCGCCGCTGCTGCAGAACTATTGCTACGACTGCCACTCTGGCGGAGAAAAGAACGGCAGCGTCGCTTTCGACAGTTTTGCTTCCGAAGCCGAGTTGCTGGCCGACACCCAGCTTTGGGACCGAGCGTTGCGGCAGATCCGCGCCGGGCTGATGCCCCCCTCTGAAGGGATGCCTCTGCCGGAAGCCGAACAGCAGCGACTTGCGACCTGGATCAAGGGCTCGGTCTTCCATATCGATCCCGCGCAGCTTGATCCGGGGCGTGTCACCGTGCGGCGGCTCAACCGCACCGAATATCGCAACACCGTGCGCGATCTGTTGGGCGTGGAATACGACACGCAGGGAGAGTTCCCGCCAGACGACACCGGACACGGCTTCGACAACTTGGGCGAAGCGCTGAACATTTCGCCGCTGCTGCTCGAGAAGTATCTCGAGGCCGCCCGCACGATCGTCGGGCAAGCCGTGCCGACTGCTGCCCGCGTCATGCAGGAGCGCGAAATCGAAGGCCGCGACTTTCGACTTGCCGGCGCCGAGTCAGCCGAAACCAAGACCGACTATCTGCCGCTTTCCTACTACACGCCCGCGAGCGCCGTGGCTAAGGTGTCGCTCGAAGACGCCGGCGACTATGAGTTGCATCTGCGGCTGACCGCCAACGATAAGTTCGTGGACGGTGAGTCGGACATGAACAAGTGCCGCTTCACGTTCAAGGCCGATGGCGAAACGCTGCTCGAGCGCGACTTCATCTGGCACGGCGGCCGCGAGTTCAAGTTTCAGTACCCGCGTGCCTTCACCGCGGGCGACCACGACCTCACCGTCGAAGTGACGCCGCTCACGCAAGAGAAGCAGGTCCGCTCGCTCGAGCTGCGAGTACAAGAAGTCACGCTCCGCGGCCCCACGGCCGAAGAGCATTGGGACCGGCCGCCGCGCTATGAGCGGTTCTTTGAGCACGAGCCACCTGTGGACCACGCCGAGCGGCGCGCGCATGCTACGCACTTACTGCGCAAATTCGCCACGCAGGCTTTTCGGCGGCCTGTCGACGACGCCACGGTCGAGCGGCTCACCGACCTCGCCGAGCGGATGTACGACCAGCCGGGTCAAAGCTTCGAGTGGGGCGTAGCACAAGCGATGACGGCCGTGCTTGCCTCGCCGCGGTTCCTGTTCCGCGAGGAAGAAGTTGAGCCGGCGAAGGGGGGCGAGCACCCGCTAGTGGACGAGTACGCGCTGGCTTCGCGGTTGTCGTACTTCCTCTGGTCAACGATGCCCGACGAAGAGCTGTTTCGCCTGGCAGGCGAGCGCCAACTTCGCGCGCAGCTTCCGCAGCAGATCGAGCGGATGCTGGCCGATTCGCGAGCGCAGCAATTCGTGAACAACTTTGTCGGTCAGTGGCTGCAAGCCCGCGACATCGACGCGATCAACATCAACGCGGCGGCCGTGGTGTCGCGGGATTTGCCGCCCGATCCCGAGGCCGACCGGCGGCGCGAGCGGTTCCGGGAGCTTCGTCGGAAATCGACGGAAGAGCTGACCGCCGAGGAAAAGGCCGAGATCGAAGAACTGCGCAAGCGGGTTTTCGGTGGCTTTGGCCGGTTCCGCCAATACGAACTCAACTTCGAACTGCGCCGCGCCATGCGACGTGAAACGGAGCTCGCCTTCAACCATGTGCTGCGTGAGAACCGCAGCGTATTGGAATTAGTAGACGCCGACTACACATTCCTCAACGAGCGGCTGGCGAAACACTACGGCATCGACGGGGTTGAAGGAAGCGAGCACCGGCGGGTCGACCTGCCGGCAGGCAGCGTTCGCGGCGGCATTCTCACGCAGGGCACGATGCTGGCGATCACCTCGAATCCCGATCGCACCTCGCCGGTGAAGCGCGGGTTATTCATTCTGGATAACCTTTTAGGCACCCCTCCCGATCCTCCACCGCCCGACATTCCCTCGCTCGAAGAGGCCGGCCGGGCGATTACCGATCATACGCCGACTTTGCGGGAAACCCTGGCGCGGCACCGCGAGGACGCGCTCTGCAGTTCCTGCCACAATCGCATGGACCCGCTGGGCCTGGCTTTGGAAAACTTTAACGCGCTCGGCATGCACCGCGACCATGATCGCGGCCAGCCGATCGACTCGACCGGCGAGTTGATTACCGGCGAGTCGTTCAGCAACGTGCGCGAACTCAAGCGGCTGTTGGCCAGCGAGCGGCGGCAAGATTTTTATCGCTGCTTGACGGAGAAGCTGTTAACTTACGCCCTAGGTCGCGGCCTCGAGCACTACGATGTCGGCACGGTCGACAGCTTGGTGGAGCAGGCCAACCAAAACGAGGGGCGGCTCAAGGATTTGGTGACTGCAGTGATCGAGTCGGCGCCGTTTCAGCGCCGCCGCGCTACGGAGCCTCAACTGTCGGCCGCGAACTAACACGGAGCAAGCGATGAACCAACGGACGAATGCGCAGACGCCCGGATTTAGCCGCCGCCGCTTTCTTCGCGGAGTGGGCGCGGCGATCGCGCTGCCGGCCTTCGAGTCGTTCCTGCCGAGCGGCCGCGTGCTGGCTGCCGCCGCCGATGCTGGGGCGCTCGCGACGACGGCGTCTGGCATGCCGCTGCGGGCGGCGTTCGTGGCGTTTCCTAATGGCGCGATCCCGTCGGCCTGGTGGCCCACGGGAGGTGAGGCTGACTTTCAACTCAGCCGTACGCTGCAGCCGCTCGAATCGATCCGCGGCCACGTGCAGGTGCTCCGCGGTCTCGACCATGAAACGGCCGAGCCAGGCCCCGATGGCGCGGGCGATCATGCCCGCGGCGGCGGCACGCTGCTCACCGGCGTGCGGCTCAAGAAGAGCGCCACCGACGTGCGGGCAGGCGTTTCCATCGACCAAGCGATCGCCGAACGCATCGGCCACCTGACGCGTTTCCCTTCGCTCGAACTCACCTGCGACTCGATCCGCAAGTCAGGCTCGTGCGACTCCGGCTACGCTTGCGCCTACCAGTACAACATCTCGTGGAGTTCCCCCACGACGCCCATGACGCCGGAGCCGAATCCTCGGCTGGCGTTCGAGCGGCTCTTTGGCGCTGGCGCGCCGGGCGAGCGCAAAGCGAATCTCGAGCGGCGGCAGCAAGAGCAGCGCTCGCTCCTCGACTTCGTGCTCGAAGATGCCCGGGCGATGCGCAGCCGCGTGGCGGCCAAGGACGCGCAGAAGCTCGATCAGTATCTCACGGGCGTTCGCGAGCTCGAGCAGCGAATTGAAAAGGCCGAACGTTTCAAGGACGTGAAGGACCCCGGCGTGGCGACGCCGCTTGGCGTGCCCAGCGACTTCGGCGAGCACGTGCAGCTCATGTACGACATGCTGCTCTTGGCGTTTCAAACTGACTCGACTCGCGTGGCGACGCTCCTCCTGGCTCACGACGGCAGCAATCGCCCGTTCGAGGACATCGGCGTCGTCGAAGGGCACCACGACCTGACGCATCATCAGAACCGCGCCGACTGGATTCAGAAGGTCACCGAAATCGACCTTTGGTACGCGCGACAGTTTGCCAAGTTCCTCGAGAAGCTGCACTCCACGAAGGAAGCCGACGGCAGTTCGCTGCTCGACAACTCAATGATCGTATTCGCCTCGGGCAACGCCGACGCCAACCGCCACACGCACGCGAACCTGCCATTCCTGCTGGCCGGCAAGGGAGGCGGCACGCTCAACTCGGGCCGCTTCATCGACTACGGCGCACAGCCGGCCTGCAACCTGTTCCTCTCGATGGCCGACCGCATGGGCTTGAGCGATCTAGACCGCTTCGGCGACTCGAGCGGGCGGCTGGGGCGGCTGTAATCGCCGGCACCTCCGGTGCGGAATGCTGGAGCGGCGAAACCGCTGCTTGGCGATTGGCCGTGCTATCAGGATTTCAGGTTTCTCCGCTCCAGCATTCTGCTCTCGGAGAGAGCAGGCTACGACGAGCCGCGCGGCACTCCCCTCCGCGCCTCGCGCGCGATACCATGGTCGACTTGGCGAAACGTCGGTTTCGCCCCGCTTCGCCCTGGGTTTCGTCGCCCTCATGCTTCATCTGGCTTCGCAGATTTCGGCCGCGGTCGACCGCATACGGCAAACCTGGCCGGGCAAACCCCATGCTGGCATCATCTTAGGCACCGGGCTGGGCGGGCTGGCCGCCGAGATCGAGGCCGAGGCCACCTTCGGCTATCGGGATCTGCCCCACTTTCCGCACAGCACCTCGGTAGGGCATACCGGGCAGCTTGTGTGCGGGCGGCTGAATGGGCTGCCGGTCGTTGCCATGGAAGGCCGCATGCACGTGTACGAAGGCTACACCTACGAGCAGGTGACCTTCCCCGTTCGCGTGATGAAGGCCCTGGGCGCCGAGTTGCTCGTCGTCTCGAACGCCGCCGGCGGCATGAACCCGCACTACGGCCTGGGCGACCTGGTGGTCATCGACGACCACATCAACTTGATGGGGGGCAACCCGCTGTTCGGCGTCAACGACGACGCCCTCGGCCCTCGCTTCCCCGACATGTGCCGGCCCTACGATCCGGCCCTCATCGACCGGGCCCTGGCCGTTGCCCGCCGCGAGGACATTGCGGCCCACCGGGGGGTGTATGTGGCGGTCACGGGACCGAACCTCGAGACCCGCGCCGAGTATCGTTTCTTGAGGACGATCGGGGCCGATGTCGTCGGCATGTCGACCGTGCCGGAAGTGATCGTGGCCGTCCACTCCGGGCTGCGGGTGCTCGGCCTGTCGATCGTCACCGACCTATGCTTTCCTGATGCCCTGGAGCCGGTGGACATCAAAAAGATTTTGGCCACGGCGGCCGACGCCGAACCACGGATGCGTAAACTCGTCCGCGGCGTCCTGGCGGAAGAGACCCCCTCGAAGTAAACGAATCGATTCACCGCAGAGGACGCGGAGGACGCAGAGAAACGATTTTGAACCACGAAGGCACGAAGGACACGAAGACGATCATTTCTCGCCAAGTCGCAGCGATCGCAAAGGGTGGCGTGGCCCTGCAAACGTCTTCTCAACGCACATTGTTCTGTGGCGAGACCGAATTGAATTCTTAGTGTCTTCATGCCTTCGTGGTTCAATTTTTGCCTCCTCTCTGCGACCTCCGCGTCCTCTGCGGTAAAAAAATCCCCGACCAACTCGTCGGGCAGTGATAGCTCGGAAGATTCATGACATTCCAACCCGTTCCCAGCAACGTTCGCTTTCCCGAGCTCGAGGCCCAAGTTGGGCAGTTCTGGCGCGAACAGGGCATTTACGAGAAGTCGCTCGAGCAGCGTGCCGAGGGGGACCGCTTCGTCTTCTACGAAGGTCCGCCGACGGCCAACGGTCTGCCGCATCCTGGGCACTGCCTGACGCGCGCGATCAAGGATCTGTTTCCGCGCTATCGCACCATGCGCGGCTATCTGTGCGAGCGGAAGGCCGGCTGGGACACGCACGGCTTACCGGTCGAGGTCGAGGTTTGCAAGGAACTCGGCATCCATTCGAAGGAAGAGATCGAAGCCTTCGGCGTCGAGCCGTTCATCCATCGCTGCCTGGAGAGCGTGTTCCGCTATACGCAGCAGTGGGAGAAGCTCACCGAGCGGCTGGGCTTTTGGATTCGCCTCGACGAGGCCTACGTCACCTACCACCAGAGCTTCATCGAAAGCGTGTGGTGGGCGCTCAAGAACCTGTTCGACCGCGGGCTGCTCTACCAAGGGCACAAGATCGTTTGGTGGTGGGCCCAAGGGGGCACCGCGCTCAGCTCGGGCGAAGTGGGCCAAGGTTACCGTGAAGTCGCCGATCCCAGCGTTTACGTTCGCTTTCCGCTGCTTGATGACGCCGGCAAGAAGAGCGACACGAGCCTGCTCGTGTGGACGACCACTCCTTGGACGCTGCCGAGCAACCAGTTTGCCGCGGTCCATCCGAGCCTGGAGTACGCGGTGGTCCGCGATCCCGAGTCGGCCGACAAGCTGGTGATCGCCGCGGCGCTCGTTGAAACGATCGCGGCGAAGGTGGGTCGGAAGCTCGAGGTCGAGCGGCTGCTGCCTGGCAAGGAACTGGTTGGGCAACGCTATCAGCCTCCCTTCGACTACTACTACGCAAAGCAAGGCAACCAGCAAGGCAAGCTCGCCGCCGGCGGGCAAGAGCACACGGCCTGGCGCGTCGTATCGGCCGAGTTCGTCACCATCGACAGCGGCTCCGGCGTGGTGCATCAAGCTCCCGCGTTTGGCGAAGTCGACTTCGACGTGCTCAAGGCAGAGCAAGCCCGCTTCGAGCCCGGGCAAGGGCCCGAGCTGATCTGCGCGGTCGCCCCCGACGGCAAGTTCACCGCCGAAGCGCCTGACTATGTCGGCCGCTGGGTGAAGGACTGCGACAAGGAGATCAGCCGCCGCCTGAAGCACGAAGGGGTGCTCTACCACCAAGAACAGTATCTGCACGACTACCCGTTCTGCTGGCGGGCAGACGAAGATCCGCTCATCCAGTACCCGCGCAAGAGTTGGTTCGTCCGCACGTCGCAGTTCAAGCAGGCGATGCTGGCCAACAATGCCCAGATCAACTGGCAGCCGGAGCACATCAAGGAAGGCCGCTTCGGCAACTTCCTCGAGTCGAACGTCGACTGGGCCCTCTCGCGCGAGCGCTATTGGGGCACGCCGCTGCCGATCTGGGTTTGCGAGGAAACCGGCCACACCGAGGCCATTTCTAGCTACGACGAACTGCTCAATAAGCCGGGCGTGAGCGGGACGGAAGTTTGGGCCTCGGCCAAGCGGGCCAACCCCGAGCTTTCCGACCACCTCATGGTTCACAAGCCGTACATCGACGCGGTGACCTACGACTCGCCGCAAGCGCCCGGCGCGCGCATGCGCCGCGTGCCCGAGGTCATCGACTGCTGGTTCGACTCGGGCGCCATGCCGTTTGCCCAGTGGGGCTTTCCACACAAGGGGCAGCAACAGTTCCGCGAGCAGTTCCCCGCCGACTTCATCAGCGAGGCGATCGATCAAACGCGCGGTTGGTTCTATAGCCAGCTCGCAATCAGCACACTCTTGTTCTCCGATCCCACGGCCAGCGGCCTCGACAATCCGCCGTCGCCCCAGTATCCGCACCCGTTCAAGAACTGCATCGTGCTCGGCCTGATGCTGGGCGAAGATGGGCAGAAGATGTCGAAGAGCAAGCGGAACTACCGCGAGCCCAACGAGATCTTCGACCGCTACGGGGCCGACGCCCTGCGCTGGTACTTTTTCGCCAATCAGCCGCCTTGGACCGCCATCCGCTACAACGAGCGGGCAATCAAGGAGAGCGTGCCTGAGTTCCTGCTGCGGCTGTGGAACGTCTACAGCTTCTTTGTGATCTACGCCAACATCGATGGCTTCGCTCCCGGCGCGGCGCTCTCGGGCAAGGTCGGCCAACTCGACGCCCGTACGCTGGCGAAGGCCAAGGGCTACCGGCCGCTGGCCGAGCGCTCGGAACTCGACCGCTGGATCGCCAGCGAGTTGAACCGCACGTGCGCGGCGGTCGTCGAGCGGATGGACGCCTACGACAGCTACGCTGCCTGCGCGCGGATCACGGAGTTTGTCGACGCGCTCAGCAACTGGTATGTCCGCCGCAGCCGCGACCGCTTCTGGTCCGGCGAGCAGAATGCCGACAAGCAAGACGCCTATTGGACCCTCTACGAATGCCTGCTGACGACGGCGCGGCTGATCGCGCCGTTTACGCCGTTCGTGGCCGAGGCGCTCTGGCAGAATCTGGCCCGCGCGGAGTTCAACGACCGGGCAACCGAGAGCGTGCATCTGACTGACTTCCCCGGCGGCGACGCGGCGGCCGTCGACGAGGCGCTCTCCGCGCGGATGAGTCTGGCACGCGAGATCGTGTCGCTCGGCCGCGCGGCGCGGATGAGCGCCAAGCTCAAGGTCCGCCAGCCGCTGGCCAAGGTCGAGGTCGTGCTGGCCGACGCCACGCATCGCCCCTGGCTCGAAGCCCATGCTGGCCTCGTGGCTGAAGAGCTGAACGTCAAGCAGGTCGAGTTCCCGGCGACCGCCGACCAGTACATCACCTACACCGTGCTGCCGGATCTCAAGCGGCTCGGCCCACGCCTGGGCAAGCAGCTTCCGGCCCTCAAGAAGGCCCTGGCCGAGGCCGATGCGGCCGCGCTGATGGACGAGATGCGCCGCACGCAACGGGCGACGATCGTACTTCCCGACGGCGCGGTCGAGTTCGACTCCGACGACCTGCAGGTACGACTGGCCGCCAAGGAAGGCTGGACCGCTTCGCAGGGGCATGGCTGCGTGGTGGTGCTGTCCACCGAAATCACGCCGGAGCTAGCGGCCGAGGGGCTCGCCCGCGAACTCGTTCACGCGATCCAGAGTGCCCGCAAGGACACGGAGTGCCAGTACACCGACCGCATCGAGATCGGCCTCGTCACTGCGTCGGCCGAACTGCGTACGGCGGCGGAGAGCTTCGTCGACTACATCTCCGGCGAAACGCTGGCCAAGCGGCTGGGCCTCGAGCCGATCGCCGGCGTCACGCCGATCGAGGCCGATCTGGGCGGCCACAAGGCGACGATCTTTGTGAAGAACGTCGGCAAGTGAAATGCTCGGCCCCGGCAAGGGGCCGGTGCTAGCCGACTCACCACGGCACTGTGCTCGGCGGCGATCTAGTCGCGCGCCAAATTCTTATCGAACAGCCGCTCTTGCCATTTACTTTGCGGTGCAGAGCCTGTAGCTTTGTGATGCAAAGTAACTTCGGCGTTCACGGAGCTTCGGCATGCGATCCTACCTTCCTCGCGCCATGCGCGTCGCCCCCGCGCTCGATCATGCCTTTTGGCCGCGGCAGGTTCGCCGGCGATTCGCGCTGCTGGTGAATCCGTTCTATCCCAAGGACCCGCATGCGAGCTTCGGCAAGCACGTACTCACGCCGAGCCTGGCGCTCACGAGCATTGCCGGCAATACGCCGCCTGAGTGGGAGGTGTCCTACTGGGACGAGAATCTGCTGCAGGGAGGGCCGCCGAGCGAGCCGTTTCCCGAAGTGGTGGGCATCACCGTGCATCTCACCTTTGCTCGGCGAGCGTATGAGCTAGCCCGCTGGTTCCGTGCGCGCGGGGCCAAGGTGGTGCTCGGGGGGCTGCACGTGCTCTCGTGTCCCGACGAGGCCGCCCCGCATGCAGACGCCTTGGCCGTGGGCGAGGGAGTGCAGCTTTGGCCGCAAATCCTTCGCGATGTCGAGGCCGGGCGCTTGCAGGCGCGCTATGAAGGAAGCTATCGCACGCCCTATCGCAATGATCCGCCGCCGCGGCGCGAGCTACTGCCGCGCCGCGGGTTTCTCACCACGACCAGCCTCATCGCGACGCGTGGCTGCCACAACCGCTGCGGCTTCTGTTACCTGGCCACGGAGGGGCTGCACATGCCGTATCTGACGCGCGATGTCGAGCAGATCGCCGCCGAGTTCCGCGCCGACGGCCAGCCCTACGGCGTGTTCGTCGACAACAACCTCGGCTCTCGCCCGGAGTATTTACGCAAGCTTTGCCTGGCGCTGCGGCCGCTGGAAAAGATCTGGAGTGCGGCGGTCAGCATCGACGTGACCGACGACGAATCGCTCGTGCGCGAGATGGCGCTGGCCGGCTGCACCGGCGTGTTCGTCGGCTTCGAGTCGCTCGCGAACGAGAACATCGCCGCCGCCGGCAAGAAGAGCCCTAAGACCGAAGATTATGCCCGCCGCGTGGAGCTGCTCCACCGGCACGGCATTCAGGTGAACGGCAGCTTCGTGCTCGGCTTCGACCACGATGGGCCCGATGTGTTCGCCCGGACCGTCGAATGGATCGAAGCCGCTCGGCTCGAGTGCGCCACCTTTCACATCCTCACGCCGTATCCCGGCACGCCCCTCTTCACCGAAATGGAATCGGCCGGCCGGCTGTTGCACAAGGACTGGCGCTACTACGACACCGCGAACGTAGTCTTTCGTCCTGCTCGCATGACGGCCGAGGAACTCGCCGACGGCTATTCCTGGTGCTACCGCCGGCTGTTTTCGCTCCGTTCGATCTGGCGCCGACGACCGGCCGACCCGTGGGCAGTGCCGGCCTACCTGGCGATGTCATACTTGTACAAGCGGTCGAACCGACTCTGGAAGTTCCTCATTCAGCAGCGGCTGACCGCCTGGGCCTGGCGCCCGCTGGTGGAACTCACACGGCGACGTCACCTGGCGTTTCGCAAGCGCCTGGCGACCGAGGGCGACACAACGACCAAGCGCGCAGCGACCGTGATCAGCGCCGGCGTTTGAAGCCCTCCTGACGGGACACCAGCAAGATATCCACGCTGCTTCTGCCACCGAATTGCGGGAACAAAGCGAAGCAGAAGTGCATCGAGAGTGCCGGCTACGGAGAGCGCCGCAGCTTCGCAAGCTTCTCGATCAGCCGTCCCAGATGCTCGTCACTGTGCCCAGAGCAAAGGCTGATTCGCAACCGCGAGGTATCCGCCGGCACCGAGGGCGGACGGATTGCTGGCACAAAGAGCCCCTGCTGTCTTAGCTCGGCCGCGAGCGCCAGCGCTCGCTCTGGAGGGCCAACGATGATAGGCACGATCTGGCTGGTCGAGTGACCTACGTTCCAGCCTTGGTCGGAAAGCGTTGTGCGCAGTTTAACCGCGCGGTCAAGCAGAGTGCGCCGCCGCTGCGGTTCGTGGTCGACGATTGCGAGCGCCGCACAGGCCGCCGCCGCTACCGCCGGCGGATGGGCCGTCGAGAAGACATACGGGCGGGCACGATTGAGCAGCCAGTCGATGAGTTGCCGGCTGCCGGCTACGAATCCGCCCGCCGCGCCGAGCGCTTTGCTGAGCGTGCCGACGCGGATGTGCGTGCGGCGTTCGAGGCCGAGTTCTTCAACCAAGCCAGCGCCGCGAGGTCCAAAGACGCCGGTCGCGTGGGCTTCGTCCACGAGCAGCATCGCCTGATGTTGTTCGGCCAACTCGGCCAATTCGGCCAGCGGGGCCACGTCTCCATCCATGCTGAACAGCGAGTCGCAGACGATCAGCCGACGGCGCGCGGTTCGAGCCTCGACAAGCTGCCCGGCTAGGGTTGCCAGATCGTCGTGTGGGAAGATGTAGGTTTCTGCCCGCGAGAGCCGGCAGCCGTCGATCAGGCTGGCGTGGTTAGCCGCGGCCGAAAACACGGCGTCTCCACGCCCCACGAACGCTGCGATCGTGCCGACGTTGGCCGCGAATCCGGACGAGAACACGAGCGCCGCTTCGCAGCCCGTGAACTCCGCGAGCCGCTCTTCGAGTTTGGCATGCCAACCGCTATGCCCGCAGACGAGCGGGCTAGCGCCAGCGCCGAAACCTTCGTCGTCGAGGGCGGCGCGAGCAGCCGCAGCCAGACGCGGGTCGGCGGCCAGGCTCAGATAGTCGTTCGAGCCAAAGTTGACGAGTTGCTCGCGGCCGGCGGCCGTTTCGAACGGACTCTCGGGGCCTTGATGTCCAGCGCGCGTGATCAAGCGTCGGCGAAGCTGTTGCCGATCGAGATTCGCCAACTCCTCGTCAAGCCAATGCAGCGGATCGTGGCCTGCGGCCATTTACTTCTTCTTCCGCGGCGCGCTGCTGGCTGATTTGGCGCGCTTTGAACTCGCCACCTTCGCGGCCTTTGGCTTGGCTTTCTTCACCGCAGGCGCCTTGGTCGCCTTCTTCTTGGCAGCCACGCTGCTCTTCTTGGGCGAGGCGAGCTTGCCTGCCGAGCGGGCAGGCACTTTCTTGGCCACCCCTCGAGCGACCGCTTTCTTGGGAGCGACTTTAGCCGCAGGCTTCTTCCCGCTCGCGATCGCCGGCCGCGGCAGCTCCCCATGCGCGAGCGCCAGCACGATGCGAAACTCCTCGGCCGACACCGGCTGCACCGAGAGCCGCGAGCCTTTCCGCAGCAGCTCCATCTTCTCGAGCCCGGCGACGTTCCGCAGCAGGTCGAGCGACAGCGGCTCGGCAAACGCCTCGACGAAACGCACGTCGATCATCTGCCAGACCGGGTTCTCACGCGTTGAGGCCGGATCGTAGTGATGGTTCGTCGGGTCCCAAGCCGTGTGGTCGGGATAGGCTTCGCTCGCGACTTCGGCCACGCCCACCACCGCCGGCGGCTCGGCGTTCGAGTGGTAGAACAGCACGCGGTCGCCGACCTGCATCTGGTCGCGCATGAAGTTGCGGGCCTGATAGTTCCGCACGCCGTCCCAAAACGTCGTTTGCTTGGGGCTCTCGGCCAGGTCGGTGATCGAGAACGACTCAGGCTCGGTCTTGAGCAGCCAGTGGCGGGCAGACATGAACCAACAACTCCGGCGGGCAACAGAATAGAAGGGGCTGGATACGAGTCTAGGCTGTGGCCTAGGCGGTTGCTAGCGTGCCTCGTTCTCGGCCGGCGAGCGGCCGTTAAGTGCTGGCTTCTCAGCGGTTTGTGCCGGGGCACGGCCGTTGTGAGCAGTAGCGGACCGCAACCATCAATCATTGGCCGCCGTATGACTCCCGAGAACTCGGAAAAATTTGCCGCAAGACACGGCCGGCGGCGGCAACCTTTCTTGCACGCATGAGCTTTGATCCCCACCAGGCTGTGGTCCGACCCGCCGAGTCGCTCGCCATCGATTGGCAGGCGGCCCTGGCCGAGCATGGCCGCTGGCTCCGGCTGGTGATCTTGGCTCGACTCGGCGAGCGCGAGG
>JAESFN010001062.1_pt1 | contig 15330 bp, 20 predicted proteins | sample 9269411 | NCBI WGS metagenome assembly JAESFN01 (sample SAMN14505399, study PRJNA617100) | algae metagenome | isolation source: Iphinoe sp. HA4291-MV1 and co-occurring heterotrophs from trail next to... | place: USA: Maunawili Falls, Hawaii | collected 2009-07-25
ACCACCATTGCCACACATGCCAAAACAGGGGTGACCGCATGGCCGGCCATTCACACGCCAAGAACATCATGCACCGCAAGGGCAAGTCCGATGCGGCTCGCTCGAAGGTGTTTTCGAAACTCGCCCGCGAAATCACCGTCGCCGCCAAGCTCGGCATGCCCGACCCGGCGTTCAACGCGCGCCTGCGCCTCGCAGTGCAGAACGCCCGTGCCCAGTCGATGCCGCGCGACAATATCGAGCGCGCCATCAAGAAGGCGGCCGGCAATGACGGCGAGAACTACGAAGAGATCCGCTACGAGGGTTATGGCCCGGGCGGCGTCGCGGTCATCGTCGAGGCGCTGACCGACAACCGTAACCGCACCGCGTCCAACGTACGTTCGACCTTCTCCAAGAATGGCGGCGCACTGGGTGAAACCAATTCGGTCGGCTTCATGTTCGATCGGGTCGGCGAGATCTTCTATCCGGCTGCCGCCGGTTCGGAAGACAAGGTGATGGAAGCGGCGATCGAGGCCGGCGCCGACGATGTCGAGAGTGATGAGGACGGCCACTGGATCTACACCTCGTTCGAACAGCTGAACGAAGTGGCCGCAGCACTCGAGAAGGTGCTGGGCGAGGCTGAATCGGCCAAGTTCATCTTCAAGCCGCAGAACGAAGTGCCGGTCGATGCGGAAAAGGGTGCGACGCTGCTCAAGCTGATCGGCATCCTCGAAGAGGACGACGACGTGCAGAACGTCTACGCCAACTTCGACATTTCCGACGAAGACATGAGCAAGATCGAAGCCGCCTAAGCGGCTTCGACTTGGAGATCGAAGCCGCCTAAGAAGCGCCTTCGACTTGGAGATCGACGCGTGCGCGTTTGACAAATCCGGGCCCGGGCAATAGTCCGGGCTCGTTACGCCGAAAAAACGTAGGCCGGTTAAGGTGAGTCCGGCCCTCCCTGGATGAGGGAGATTGTCCCGCCTCTGGAGCTCGGCTCCAGCAGGCGAAGGACCCACGGCAAGCCGACGAGCGTCCGATCCCCGGGCGCCCGCTGCTTGTTGGGTTATGGGTCGATGGATATTGCCGCCAGCTACATGCCCTCATGCCGCGTGCGTCACCGAGACGGTCGCTCGACCGTTTTCACCACCCGCATCAGGATATCACCGTGCAGTTCAATCACGCCAACTTCGCCGTCGCCGATGTGCGCGCCGCCGCGGCGTTCTTTGCCGGACACTTCGATTTTGCCGTCGTCGGCGACGCGCACGACAACTTCGTCGTCATGGAGGGGGAGGGCGGCTTCGTCCTCAACTTCATGGCCGCCGGCAAGACGGAGGCCGTCTATCACAAGAACTTCCATGTCGGCTGCTTCGTCGGCAGCGTCGCCGAAGTTCGCCTGAAGCACGCCGAACTCGTCGCCGCCGGCTACACCCCCAGCGCCGTACAGCAGTTCAGCCGCGGCGGTAGCCGGACCACGACGTTCTATTGCGAGGCGCCGGGCGGTTTCCTCGTCGAGGTCGCCACCACCGCCGCGGATCAGGCCGCCGCAGCCGGTAGCGTTTCGTAGTGCGAGATGGACGCGACTGCGACGCAGTTGCGTCCATTCTGTTTGGCGGCATAGAGCTGCTGGTCGGCGAGCCGGAACAGTTCGGCAAACGGCAGATAGCGATCGTACACGGCGCCGCCGACACTCACCGTCAACTGGTGTTGCTTGCCCTCAGGAGCGAATTCGGCCGCATGCACCGCCTGGCGCAGGCGTTCGGCCACCGCCTCGCCGATCAACAGGGTGGTGCCGGGCAGGTAGACGGCAAACTCCTCGCCGCCGATCCGTCCGATAAGGTCGGCGGAACGCAGCACGGCGCGGATCGAGCTGGCGATCAGGCGCAGCGCGGCGTCACCCTGCTCATGACCATAGGTGTCGTTGATCACCTTGAAGTTGTCGGCGTCGACCACCAGCAGGGTGCCGCGCATGCCGTCCTCGGCGAAGCGTGCATCGGCCAGCGCCTCTTCGACCTCGCGGGTGAAGGCGCCGCGGTTCAGCAGGTCGGTGAGTGTGTCGGTCGCCGCGTGGCGGCGCAGAAGTTCGTGGGCGATCGCCAGTTCGCGCAATTTGCTCAAGAGGAAGAACAGGATCGGGCCGGCGAGACCGAGCGGCACCAGCACGTCGAGCATGATCGACCAGCGCAGGTCATCGGGGGCCAGGTTGTGGAAGTTGAACGAATCCACGAACAGCGCGACGGCGACGCAACCGAGCGCGCCAAGCGCGGTCCAGAGGAAAACGCGACCCCAGCCGGTGGGTGAAAAATCCAATCTTCGCGTCCCTTCAGCACTTCTGCGCAGAGGGTCGGAACGGTAGGCAAAGCGAGTTGAAATCGCCTCAAGTCGCCGGATTGGATTTTATCTATCGGGGTTCAGCCGATTGCGGCGGTCATCGCGGCCAGGTCGGACTCGCCGGATTCGCGACCCAGTTCGACGCGATTTCGCCCGGCGTGCTTGGCCTCGTAGAGGCGACGATCGGCAACCTGAAACAGTTCGGAAAAACCGGAGTCGCCCACGCAGACCGCGCCGCCGATGCTGACCGAAAGCCGCTGCGCCATGCCCTCCGAGGTGACGAACAGGGCGTTCACCGCGGCACGGATGCGCTCGGCGGCGGTGTTGGCGATGTCATGTCCGGCATCCTTCAGAAACACGCCGAACTCCTCGCCACCGATCCGGCCCACCAGGTCGCCGTCCCGTACGCTGTCGCGGATGGCGGCGGCGATCAGCTGCAGCACCTCGTCCCCACGCTCGTGCCCGAAGCGGTCGTTGACCATCTTGAAGTGATCGGCGTCGACCACGAGCAGTGTGCCGTAGCCATCGGCCTGGCCGAGGCTCGAGCTGACGCGCGAGGTGAAGGCACGGCGGTTGAGGCAGTCGGTCAGCCAGTCGGTGGAGGCGAGCAACTCCAGCCTGCGGTTGGCGTCGCGCAGCTGTGCGGAGCGCACCTGGAGAAATAGCAGGATCGGGCCGCCCAATGCGGTGGGCATGCCGAGGGCCAGCACGGTCCCTACGGTGTTCATCCCCTCGTTGAGGGACATCATGACGAGGTTGGACAACACCCAGGAACCGACAGTGGACGCGGCGAGGATCAGAAGCGTGCGCCGCCAGGCGATGCGCCACTCGGAAGCTGGCAGGGCAGGCTTGTTCATTTCCGCGTCCCTCGGAGTGAATGCGTCCGGCTTACGCGACGAATGCTTGAATGCTGATTAATTCACGGCCACGGATCGCAGCTAATTCGGTGTAGCGTTTCTGTTTCGTTCACAAAGCGCTTGGTAGGCTCAGGGACCTGACCTAATGCTTCAGAATGGCTGAAACAGTGCGAATCATCGGGATCGATCCAGGGCTGCGGCGCTGCGGTTGGGGCATTATCGAGAGCAATGGCAACCGGCTGAGTTTTGTCGCCTGCGGCACCATCACACCGCCGGTAGAGGGGGCGCTGGCCGACCGGCTGGTGGCGCTGCACCACGGCATCGTAGAGGTGCTCGACGCGCACGCTCCCGAGGAAGCCGCCGTCGAGGAGACCTTCGTTTCCGCCGGCGCCCGTTCGGCGCTGCAACTGGGCCAGGCGCGTGGCGTGGTCCTGATGACGCCCGCCCTCCGCGGCCTGCCGGTGGGCGAGTACGCCGCCAACCTGATCAAGAAATCGGTGGTCGGTACCGGCCACGCCGAAAAGGCGCAAATCCAGATGATGATCAAGATCCTGCTGCCGACGGCCACATTCAAAGGCGCCGACGCGGCCGATGCGCTGGCCATCGCGGTCTGCCACGCCCACCATCGCGCCATCCGCAAGCTGAGCGTTCCGGCATGATCGGCAAACTCAAGGGAATGGTCGACGGCTTCGGCGACGACTACGCGCATCTCGACGTCAATGGCGTCGTCTACGAGGTGTTCTGCTCGGCCAAGACTTTGGCGGCGTTGCCGCAGGTCGGCCACGCCGCGGTGGTCCACACCGAAATGATCGTTCGCGAGGATATGATCCGGCTCTATGGTTTCTTCACTGACGCCGAGAAAGCCTGGTTCACCACGCTGATGACGGTGCAGGGGGTGGGCAGCCGGGTGGCGCTCGCCATTCTTTCCGTCCTCACCCCGTCCGAACTCGCCAGCGCCATCGCGCTGCAGGACAAGGCGATGGTCGGCCGCGCCAATGGCGTCGGCCCCAAGCTGGCGGTGCGCATCGTCACCGAGCTCAAAGGCAAGGCTCCAGCCGGAGCGATCGATGCGGGTGTGCTCGGCCTGCAGGCGGCGCTCGGCGAAGGCGTCGCCGCCGGCAACGTCGCCGACGCCGTCTCGGCGCTCACCAATCTCGGCTACTCCAGCGCCCAGGCCTCCGCGGCTGTGGCGCGAGTGGTCGGCCGCGAGGGCGACAAGGTGCCGACCGACAAGCTGATCCGGCTCGGGCTCAGGGAATTGAGCAGCTAGCCTTGCCTCTTGTCGCATTCCTTACTAGCTTTAGTAGGTAAGGAGAGTGATGAATGGCTGGGAAGTCGGCGTCCGCAAAGACAAGGTACACTGGTAAGGTGACGAGCAAGGGGCAAACCACCGTCCCGAAGGAAGTGCGGGACTTTCTTGGCCTCGAAGAGGGAACGCAGATGGAGTGGATTCTGGACGAAGGCAAAGTCATTGTGAAGCCGCGGAAGCTGCGGGCAATCGACCTAGCCGGTATTCTCGGGCCGCCCCCCAGTGGCGTGAAGAACACTACCGTCGAGGAAATGAACGAGGCGATCGGTGACGCGATTGTCGAACGCTACGAGCGCTCGCTGAAGCAATGATCGGCGTCGATACCAATGTTCTCGTCCGCCTGCTGGTACCGGGGGAGCCGCAGCGGGAAAAAGCAGAGACGTTCTTCCTGCAACGTTCCGCCGCAGATCCGGCCTTCGTTTCTCTCGTTGTCCTTGTTGAGTTGATCTGGGTCCTCAACCGCCACTATGGGTATGGATTTGAACAGCTCCAAAAGGCAGCCCAGTGGCTGCTCGACTCGGACGACTTCGTGGTCGAGCACCGTGATCGGGTCGAGTGGGCGCTCGCGAACTACACGCGCCCAAAGATCGACTTTGCTGACCTGTTGATCGCACGTGCCGGCGAAGAGGCAGGTGCACCGCGCACCATTACCTTCGACATCAACGCCGCCAAACTTGTCCCCGGCATGGAACCCTTGAAGTGACCGACCTGACCTCCGCCCATGCCGGTCGTGATGACCCGCTCGACGTTTCGCTCCGTCCCTCCGGCTTTTCCGAGTTCATCGGGCAGGCCGAGGCGCGGGCCAATCTCGAAGTGTTCATCAAAGCGGCAAAGCAGCGCGGTGCGGCGCTCGACCACGTGCTGTTCGTCGGCCCACCAGGGCTGGGCAAGACCACGCTAGCGCAGATCGTGGCGCGCGAACTCGGCGTCGGTTTTCGCGCCACTTCCGGTCCGGTGATTGCCAAGGCCGGCGATCTCGCGGCGCTGCTGACCAATCTCGAAGAACGCGACGTGCTGTTCATTGACGAGATCCACCGGCTCAACCCGGCGATCGAGGAAGTGCTCTATCCGGCGATGGAGGATTATCAGCTCGACCTGATCATCGGCGAGGGACCGGCAGCGCGTTCGGTGCGCATCGATCTCGCAAAGTTCACCCTGGTCGGCGCCACCACCCGCGCCGGGCTGCTGACGACGCCGCTGCGCGACCGCTTCGGCATCCCGATCCGGCTCAACTTCTACACTCCCGAAGAGCTGGTGAAGATCGTCGAGCGCGGCGCGCGTCTCCTCGGTATCGGCATGGCGCCGGATGGGGCGATGGAAGTGGCGCGCCGGTCACGCGGCACGCCGCGCATTGCCGGTCGGCTGCTGCGCCGGGTCACCGATTTTGCGCTGGTCGATGGCGCCAAGGAGATCACCCGGGCTATTGCCGACAAGGCGCTGCTGCGGCTCGACGTCGATGCGCGCGGTCTCGACCAGCTGGATCGGCGGTACCTCAGGGTGATCGCCGATTTCTACGGCGGTGGCCCGGTGGGCATCGAGACCATCGCGGCGGCGCTGTCGGAACCGCGCGACGCGCTCGAGGAAATCGTCGAGCCCTACCTGATCCAGCAGGGCTTCATTCAGCGCACGCCGCGCGGCCGCATGCTGACGGCTTTAGCGTTCCAGCATCTCGGGCTCGCTACCCCGCAGGGCTTCATTGGTATGCAGGGCAGCCTGTTCGAAGAGCCGGGCGAGGAATGAGTGAACCCGCGTTCCGGCCCCGGGTCCACATCATCCTGCTCGGGGTCGAGGATGTCGCGCGCTCGGCGGCATTCTACGAGGCTTTGGGCTGGAGGCGGGCGCCGACCAGCCATGCCGGCTTCGTCAAGTTCGACCTGGGCGGTATGGCGCTGGCTCTGATCCCCAAAGCGGATCTCGCCAGCGATGCGCTGGGCCAGCCCAGCGAAGCCGCGGCCTCGTCGGGGCTGGCGCTGATCTACTGCGCCGAGCATCCTGATGACGTCGCCCGGCTGCTGGCGCTGGCAGAGCGTGCGGGCGGCAGCATCGTCAAGCCGGCGACGAAGACGCAATGGAGAACCGCCGGCTATTTCCGCGACCCCGACGGGCACCTGTTCGAGATCGACCACGAGGAGGTCTGGGCGTTCGATGAGGAGCATCACCTTGTGGTTTGAGCAGGCGCTGCGGTTAGGGGGCACGTTCCATGGTTGAACGCCGCGCGGTGCTCCGGCACGACCGGATGATCTGCTTCGATGATGGGGTTGACCGCTTTCACCTGCGTGCCGCGGCGATTGCACTCCGCCACGGCCGGGTGCTGATCCAGAACATCAAGGACGGCTACGGCACCTTTCTGCCGGGCGGGCGGGTCGAGCAGGGCGAGGCGAGTCCCGAGACGCTGGCGCGCGAGATCGAGGAAGAGTTCGGGCGGACTGTCACGGTCGGCGCGCTCGCCTTCGTCATCGAGTCCTTCTACGCCGAAAAGAACCAAGAATATCATGAGGTTGGGCTATACTACGGCACCGAGGTGGGGGAGGGCTTCCCCTATCACGAGACCGACATCTGCCACCGCTGCTATGAGGGGGATGTCGAGATGGAGTACCGATGGGTCGAAGCGACGCCCGAGGTGCTGACGGCGCACACGTTCTACCCCGAGCTGCTGCGCGACCGCCTTGCGGCACTGCCGCTGACCACCGTGCACCTGCTCGATCGCGAGGTGGTATGACCACCAGCCATTTCACCGCCAGGGTCTACTACGAAGACACCGACTTTTCCGGCAATGTCTACCACGCGGCGTACCTGCATTTCTTCGAGCGGGCGCGGACCGAGTTCCTGAGAGAGCGTGGGGTGCATCACTCGGAGCTGGTAAAGGACGGGATCGCTTTTGCGGTGCGCACCATGAGTATCGACTTCAAGGCGGCGGCGCATATTGACGATCTGCTGGAGGTGACCACCGTGGTCGCCTCGCTCACCGCGGCGCGGCTCAACCTGGTGCAGTCGATCGCCCGCGACGGCGTCGAGATCACCCGGGCGGAGGTGCAGGTGGTCGCTATCAAGACCAGTGGCGGGGTGGCGCGAATGCCCCGCGAACTGCTGGAAATGCTCAAGGCGTAACCACTGGGGCCGCCCGCATCGGCGGCCCCAAGCTTTTGCCGGTAGTCGGCGTCTTACATCGCAGCAGCCACTACCTGGCCGCGGATCTCGCCGTCGGGGAACTTCGCCGTATGCAGATTGAAGTACCACTGGCCGCCCTGCAACTGGGTGATCTGATCGTCGGTCAGCGTGGCGTTGCCGTTGATCGGGCTGGCCAGCGGATCGGCCAGCGGCACCACCGGATCGGCGTTGGCGCCTTCAGCGGCAGGGCCGTGGAAATGCGCGCCGGTGGCATCGCCGCTCAAGCCTTCATAGGTGATGGTCCAGGTGAAGACCTTGCTGTCGGTGTCGAGCGTCGCCTCGACCTTGCCAGTACCGGCCGAGTCGGTGGGCGGCACCTCGGAGGCGCCTTTCAGGTCGGCGCTGAACTTCAGCATTTCGGCGTATGCCGGCATGGCCGAGAAGGCCAGAACCGCGGCGGTGGCGAGCAAAGTCCGTGTGAGGTTGAGATGCATCGGGAAATCTCCCTTTCTCTTGGTGAACCCCCGCACCCGACTCCCGTCGGGCGGGGCTGGCAGACAAACGCCGATCAGGGGAGGGGGTTGCGCTGCGCCGATCTGACGCGATCACACAAACGCGAGGAATCGCTTTGTTAACACTTGCTTGACCATAAGTAAGGCAGTGCACGAGTAGCGCTGCCAAAGGTCCGGAAAACCGGGCTTTTCTCTTAAATTTGACAAATTTGAACCGCATCGACCCGACGATCAGGTTTCGGTCGTCGGGGCCGGACTGAGAAGGACCCTCACATGGAAGCCATGGATGCCGTTGGCACCGCCGCTGCGCATGCCGACCTGTCGATCTGGGCGCTGTTCTGGCAGGCCGACCTCGTCGTCAAGACGGTGATGATCGGGCTGCTTGCCGCCTCGGTCTGGTGCTGGGCGATCATCGTCGACAAATCCATGCTGTATGCGCGTGCCAAGAGCGAGATGAACCGCTTCGAGCGGGTGTTCTGGTCGGGGCAGTCGCTGGAGGAGCTCTATCAGCAGATGAGCGAGAAACCCTCGATGGGGCTGGGCGCCATCTTCGTCGCCGCGATGAAAGAGTGGAAGCGCAGCCACGAGCAGAACGCTTCGTCGTTCGTCGGTGTGCAGGGGCGTCTCGACAAGGTGCTGGACGTGGCGATCAGCCGCGAGAGCGAAAACCTCGAGAAGCGCCTCGGCTTCCTCGCTACCGTCGGCTCCGCCTCGCCCTTCATTGGCCTCTTTGGTACGGTATGGGGCATCATGAACGCCTTCACGGCCATTTCGGCCGCATCGAGCACCAATCTCAGCGTCGTGGCCGGACCGATCGCCGAAGCGCTGTTCGCCACGGCGCTCGGCCTGCTCGCCGCTATTCCGGCCGTTATTGCCTACAACAAGCTTTCGGGTGATGCGAACAAGCTGATCGGCCGGCTCGAAGGCTTCGCCGACGAGTTCTCCACCATCCTCAGCCGGCAGCTCGAAGCGCGGGGTGCCCGCTGATGGCAATGGCAGTATCCAGCGGCGGGGGCGGCGGACGCCGTCGTGGCCGGCGGCGGGGCGGTGGCTCCAAGCCGATGAGCGAAATCAACGTCACGCCGATGGTCGACGTGATGCTGGTGCTGTTGATCATCTTCATGGTGGCGGCGCCGCTGATGACGGTCGGTGTGCCGATCGAGTTGCCGCAGACCCAGGCCAAGCAGCTCAACACCGAGCAGAAGCCGATCACCATCTCGGTCACCAACGAGGGCGCCATCTTTCTCGGCGACAATCCGGTGACGCTTGAGGATCTGACCACGCAGGTTGCCGCGGTTGCCGTCAACGGCACCGAGGACCGCATCTATGTGCGCGGCGATCTTGCCGCGAACTACGGCTCGGTGATGCAGGTGATGGGTGCGCTGTCGGGCGCCGGCTACGCCAAGATCGGCCTCATCACGGAACAGGCCGCGCAGCAACAGGACCAGTGAGCTGATGCGCACCGGGTTCACGGTTTCCACCATCGGGCATGTCGGACTGATCGTTCTCGCGGTCGTCGGCATCGGCATGGGGCGACCAATGGATCCGACGCCGGTGGATTCGATTGCCGTCGATCTGATCTCGGTCACCGATTTCGCCAATATCCGCATGGGTACGCTCGACAGCACCGTGGTCGAGACCGAGGCGCCGTCGATCGTCGAGGCCGAGAAGCCGGCCGAACTGGCGCAACCGACAGGTAACACCGAGGAAGACCAGCCGACCCCGATGGACAACCCGGACCCGACCCCGGCGCCGACCGAGCAGACCGCTCCGGCACCTGAGGCGGCGGCCGAGCCGGTGGTCGACCCCGAACCGGAAGTCGCGCCGACGCCGGCGCCGCGTCCGGTGGTGGAGCCGCAGCCCGAGCCGGTTGCCGAGCCCGTCGAAGAGCCGGTACCGGCCGAGCCAACGCCGGTGGCAACGCCCGAAGCGCCCAATCCAGCCGACAGCGCGCCCAAGCCGAGGACCCACACCGCTTCGCTCGAGCAGAAACGCGCCGAGTTCAAGAAGCAGCAGCAGGCCGAAAAGCAGCAGCAGGCCGATGAGAAGGCCAAGGCCGAAGCCGACAAGAAGAAGGCCGAGGAAGAAAAGAAGCGCAAGGCCGCCGAGGAAAAGAAGCGGACCGAGCAGGCCAAGGCCGATCAGGCCACCAAGCTCGCCGACGAAGTCGCCAACCTCATCAACAACGAGGACTCGCGCGGCGGCACCACCGGGACGGGCGGCCAGCCGACGCTTGGTCGCGAGGATGGCCGCTCGGCGACCCTCAGCCAGTCCGAGATCGGCGCCCTGGTGGCACAGATCCGCTCCTGCATCACCCTGCCGGCCGGCGCCGAAGATGCCGATGCGCGCGCCGAGTTCACATTCTCGATCGGCGCCGACGGTATGGTCAGTGGTCGACCACAGATGATGAGCTCACCGGCCAACCCGATCGAAGATGCCTATGCCCGAGCGGTGTCGCGTGCGCTGCAGCGTTGCGGCCCGTTCACCGTGGCCGCCGGGCAGGATGTCCGAGCCCAGTTTGCAGCGCGGGAGTTCTGAGTGACCCCGACGCCCGAGAAAGATGGAGACGTAAGATGACCCTGATCACCCGGCGCAACGCGCTGAAACTCGGCCTTGCGGGCGGTGCGCTGGCGCTCGCCACCCCGTCGCAGGCGCTGGTCGAGATCGTCGTCACCGGCGGCAATTTCACGCCGCTGCCGATCGCCATTCCGGATTTCGCTTCGTCCGATCCGGCGTTCGGTGCCGAGATCGCGCAGATCGTGCGTGATAACCTGAAGCGCTCGGGACTGTTTGTCCCGCTGGATCCGGCCTCGCTGCCGATCCGCGTCGGCGATGTCACCAATGAGCCGGATTTCGCCGCCTGGCGCGCCGCGACGGTCGACGCCCTGGTGATGGGCTCGGTGGAGCGGGGCGCCGAGGTCTCGTCGCAGGTGCGTGTCTGGGATACGCAGGCGGCGGCGCAGGTGGTCGGCAAGTCGTACAAGACCGACGCGCAGAACTACCGCCGCATCGCGCACATCGTGTCGGATGCGATCTATGCCTCGCTGTCGGGCGGTACGGGCTATTTCGATACCCGCATCCTCTACGTGGCCGAAAGCGGCCCCAAGGCCAATCGCGTCAAGCGCCTCGCCATCATGGACCAGGACGGCTTCAACGTGCAGTACCTGAGCTCTGGCAAGGCGTTGACGCTGTCGCCGCGGCTGTCGCCGGATGGCGGCTCGGTGACCTTCACCTCGTATGAGGATGGCAATCCGCAGGTCTACATCGCCGGCCTCGGCGGCGCGTCCAAGAAGCTGATCAACGGCGCGCCGATGTCGTTTGCGCCGCGCTTCTCGCCGGATGGCGGCACCGTGGTGTTCTCGGTGTCGAATGGCGGCACCACCAATATCTACGCGTCCGGCGTTGGTGGCGGTAACCCGACGCAACTGACCAGCGGTGCGGCAATCGACACCTCGCCCTGCTATTCCCCGGATGGCTCGCGCATCGTATTCGAGAGCGATCGTGGCGGCAGCCCGCAGCTCTACATCATGGGCGCGGGCGGCGGTGGCGCGCAGCGCATCTCATATGGCGAGGGCAGCTATTCCACCCCGGTCTGGTCGCCGGCGGGCGATCTCATTGCCTATACCCGCCAGTCCGGCGGCCAGTTCCACATCGGCATCATGAAGCCGGATGGTTCGGGCGAGCGGATCCTGTCGTCCTCCGGCCAGGTGCAGGAAGGCCCGACCTGGGCGCCGAACAGCCGCGTCATCGGCTTCTTCCGCGATCCGGGCGGCGATGCCGGCCCGAGCCTCCACTCGATCGACATCTGGGGCCGGAACGAACTCAACCTGAAGACCGAGAGCTTTGCCTCCGATCCGGCCTGGTCGCCGTTGAGGGGCTGAGCGATCCGGCATAGCCGGTGGCTGTGGACCCCCACCCCTGTCCCCTCCCCCTAAGAATGGGGAGGGAGACGATAGCCTCGATATCAGTGTCAGGGTCTCCCTCCCCTTCCCTAGGGGGAGGGGACAGGGGTGGGGGGCAGCCCGCACCCGTGCATCGATCCGATGCCGTTCCGTGGCTTCCCCGCAACATCACGGAAAAGCCCGGATTCCGGCCACATTCGCGCCAGAATGACCAACAATTAACCAAGCGCGACAACCCCGCCTTAAGATTACCAACGGTAAAAAAGGCGTCTCAAATCCTTCCGATTAGGAGTCAACCCGGATGCGTTCAGTAACGCCCCTTCTCGCCGTGCTGCGTGCTGCCGCGCTGGTGGTTCTCGTGGTCGCCGTGGCGGCCTGTTCGCGCAATGGCGCCGGTGGCACCGGCGTCGGCAATCTCGGGCCCGGCGGCGGCGCCCCCGGCAGCCAGCAGGAATTCCTGGTGAGCGTCGGCGATCGTGTGTTCTTCGAGACCGACTCCTCGAGCCTGACCCCGACCGCCATGGCGACGCTCGACAAGCAGGCTGCCTGGCTCAACCAGTACCGCAACTACCGCATCCTGATCGAAGGCCATGCCGACGAACGCGGCACCCGCGAGTACAACATCGCGCTCGGCGCGCGTCGCGGCTCGATCGTGGTGAACTACCTGGTGTCGAAGGGCGTCGACCAGCGTCGCATCACCACCAAGTCGTTCGGCAAGGAGCGTCCTGTGGCCATCTGCAACGATATTTCGTGCTGGTCACAAAACCGCCGTGCTGTGACGGTGGTACAGTAAGCGTTGAGCGAGCTTCGGGGCGGAGGTCGCGGCCACGCGATGTCTCACGCGTAATCCCCGAAGCTTTATCGACTGGAGGCATAAGCGCCGGGCGCCGCGTAATTGGGCCCGGCGCTTTCTTTTTGTCGAAATCCTGCGCTAATCCAATGGCGTGCGGTCGATGACCGCGCATGATCCCACTGGACCCCTCCCGGACCCGACGGAGCTTTGATGGTGAAACTGCCCCCAATTCGTGGATCGGCCCGCCGACCCGCGATCTATGCCGCCCTCGTCACTGCGGTGCTGGCCGCGCCGGCGCTTGCCGCCACCGGTTCGCTGCCGGCCGACGTGCTCATGCCGCCCAAGCCGATCGCCGAGACGCGCATCCAGGTGGCGCAGAACCAGCAGTCGAGTGCGCAGCTGCTGGTGCGCATCCAGGAACTCGAGGACCTGATCCGTACATTGACCGGTCGGGTCGAAGGGCTGGAGTTCCAGCTCACGCAGATGCAGACACAGCTCGCAAAGCAGGCCGAGGACAACGAGTTCCGCTTCCAGCAGCTGGAAGGCGGTGCTGGGGGAAAACCCCAGGCGGCAGCGCCAACTGACGGCGTGACGCCGTCCGATACGCTGCCGCAGACCCCGGCCCAGAATGCACCGGCAACCGCCGACGCGGCGCCGCAGCCCGAACAGCCGGCGCCCCCGGCTGACGGCGGCGCCGACGTGCCCATGGACAGCCTTGACGAGGGCGCCCCGATGGACGCCCTCGGCGACTCCGCCGATCCGCTGCTGAAGGGCGGCATCGACCAGCTCGGCACGATGACCGAGGGCGATCCACTGGGCAGCCGGCCGCTCGATCTCAGCCTCAGCAATGGCGGGGAAATTTCGAGCGGCGACGCCAAGGCGCAGTACGATGCCGGCTATGACGCGATGACGCGCGGCGACTATGCCTTCGCGTCGGACCAGTTCCAGCAGTTCGTGGCGCTCTATCCCGACGATCCGCAGGTACCCGACGCCATCAACTGGCTCGGCGAAGCGCTGATCCAGCAGGGCGAGTTCACCGATGCGGCGCAGGTGCTGGCCGACGGTTACACCAAGCACAAGGACAGCAAACGCGCGCCCGACATGATGCTGAAGCTCGGCGTGGCGCTGGTGGGCGCCGACCAGGTGGATGTGGGGTGCCGCACCTTCTACACGCTGAAGCAGCGCTACCCCCAGCTCAGCGCGGCCTTCACGCAGCGCCTCGACGAGGAAGCGCAGAAGGCGAAATGCCCGGTGAGCTGATCGACAGCGAGGCCATCTTCGCCCCACTCGCCCAATTCCGGCGAGTGGGGCTTGCTGTTTCCGGCGGACCGGACAGCCTGGCGCTGCTGCTGCTGGCGGCCGAGTATGCCCGGCGGCACCGGGCGCACGAGCGTTTCGTGGTCTATTCCGTCGATCACGGCCTGAGGCCCGAGGCGGCAGCGGAGGTGGCCTATGTCACCGATGCCGCACGCCAACTGGGTTTGGCGGCAAGGGCGCTCCGCTGGGACGGAGTGAAGCCTACGAGCGGCGTGCAGCAGGCGGCCCGCGCGGCGCGCTACGGCCTGATCGCCGAAGCGATGGCGGCGGACGGGGCGGAAATTCTGGTGACCGCGCACCACCTGGCAGACCAGGCCGAAACGGTGCTGATGCGGCTGGCGCATGGCAGCGGCGTCGAGGGGCTGCGCGGCATGGATTACCTGGCCGAGATCGGCGGGCTGATTGTCGTGCGGCCGCTGCTGGCGGTCGATCCGGCAGACCTCGCGCAGCTGGTCGCCGCGTCTGATCTGGTGCCGGCCCACGATCCCAGCAATCTCGACACCGACTATGAGCGGGTCCGCTGGCGCCAGATGCTGCCGCAGCTGGCGGCGCTGGGGCTCGATGCGCGCCGGCTGTTGCGGTTTGCCGACCGGATGCGCGATGCCGACCAGGCGCTTGCCGCGATGGCGGCGCAGGTGGCGATGGAGGTCGACCCGGTGACCGGGGCTGGCCGCATGGCGCGCGCCAACCTGGTCAAATTGCCGCGAGCCGTAGCGATCCGGGTGGTTGCGGGGCTGCTGGACCAGGTGGGAGGCGGGCAGAAGCCGCACGATCTCGCGCCGGTCGAGGTGCTGACCGATCGGTTACGCCTGGAACCGGCCCTGAAGCGGACAAGTTTGCATGGTTGTCTCGTCAGCTGTGATGGCGCGACGATCGTCGTGGCGCGGGAGGCCGGCCGGCAGGCGGCGCGTCAATCCCGTGTGCGGTCCGATCCACCCGTGACGCGGAATTAACCGGAAAAGCGCAAGCTCTCTCGACTTTCCGGCCAAACCGCCGCACCAGTTTCGGCCCGCCGATACCTTGTAAGGCCCAGGAGCGAGGCCTACATTCGCCCCAACTCTCCGGCCTCTCCCGTGCCGGACTTCAGGACAGGATTGATGAACGTCAATTTCCGGAATTTCGCCATCTGGCTGGTGATTCTGTTCATGCTGATGGGCCTGTTTCAGGTCTTTCAGTCGTCGACCAAGTCGATTTCGACGACGGACAAGAGCTATAGCCAGTTCGT
>JAESFN010001063.1_pt1 | contig 15301 bp, 9 predicted proteins | sample 9269411 | NCBI WGS metagenome assembly JAESFN01 (sample SAMN14505399, study PRJNA617100) | algae metagenome | isolation source: Iphinoe sp. HA4291-MV1 and co-occurring heterotrophs from trail next to... | place: USA: Maunawili Falls, Hawaii | collected 2009-07-25
TGGGGGCCCACGCCGCCGGCGAACTGGCCAGCCGCATGGCCGCCGAAACCGTGGCCCACGCCTACTACAAGATTCCCGACCTCGATCCGCCCGACGCCCTGCGCCAGGCCCTACTCGAGGCGAACAACCATATCCACAGCCGCGGCCAGGCCAGCCCCGACTTTCATGGCATGGGCACCACGGCCAGCACCCTGGCGCTCGCTGGCGGCGCGGCCTGGGTAGGACACGTAGGCGACAGCCGGGTCTATCGGCTACGGGGCGGACAGTACGACCAGCTCACGTTCGACCACAGTCTGGTCTGGGAGATGACGGCCGCCGGGCAGCTCTCCAAAGACTCGGTGAGCAACTTCATTCCGCGCAACATCATCACTCGCTCGCTGGGTCCCAATGCCCAGGTGCAGGTCGATGTCGAAGGACCGGTGCCGCTCGAGATCGGCGACACGTTCCTGCTCTGCAGCGATGGACTCTCGGGGCAGGTCAGCGATCGCGAGATGGGCGCGATCCTGATGACGATGAACCCGCAGGAAGCGGTGCGGACGCTCGTGGACCTGGCCAACCTGCGGGGCGGGCCCGACAACGTGACGGTGATTGTGGTCCGCGTGGTGGGGCACGGCAGCCAAGTCACTGCGTCGGCACGGCCGACGCTGCCTCGGGCGATCAACCCTTGGCCGTGGGTCGTGTGCGGCGTCTCGGCACTGTTGGCGGCGGTGTTGCTCATGACCGGGCAGTTTCTGCTCGGCGGGGCCTTTGCCATCTTGGCCGGCGGCGCCGTGACCTGGGCGCTGACCCAAGGAAGCTCGAAGGACGAGCCGACAGCAAATGAACCGTCGGCCAGCCCCGCGCCGCGCGGCCGCGCTCCTTATGTGAGCGTCGACTGTCGGCCGAGCGCATCGCTGGTGGCCGAGTTCGCTCGCCTCACCGGCCAGCTTCGCGAAGCGGCTTCGGAAGAGAAATGGCGCATCGACTGGCCGCGCTTCGAGGCGATGCAACACTCGGCCATGGCCGCCAGCGAACAGCAACGCCTGGGCGACGCCCTGCACGAATACTCGCGGGCCATCAGCTTCATGATGAGCGAGCTGAGGAAGCAGACGGCGGGCTAGCAGGTCAACGCCCCTTGCCGGCGTTTCGCGCCGTGGCGAGCAGCAACGTCTTTACGACCCCGCGAGCTAGGGAGGTAAAGTCCGCTTTGGCTCGCAGGAAAGTGCCGTCGAGCCAGGAACGGGGACCACCAACTCGCGCCAATTCCTGGCTGGTGCTGCGGACCAATGTTCGGGGGTTGGACCGAACTCTGAGCGATGACGAAGCACTAACTAGGGCTTCCGCCCCCGGCAGACCTCAGGCCGACGCCTCTTTGTCGGTCAGCGGCCTGCGGTATTCTTGAAGTTGCTCGAGCAGCGTCGCGAGCTGCGCTCGCAATTCGCCTAACGCTGAAGCGCTATTCTCGAGCGCGGCGCGTTTCCCCAGTTCTTCGAGCCGCGCCGCTGCCTTGACCACGAAGTCGGCGCCAAAGTTGGCCGCGAGGCCTTTGACGCTGTGGGCGGCCCGCTCGACCTGCTCTGCATCGCCCCGCTCAAGGGCCGTTTGAATGCGATCAACGAGCGGTGGAGCGTCGAGAAAGAAGTACTCGGCCAAGCCGCGGAACAGGTCGTGGTCGCCGCCCATGCGCTTCAGCGACCCGTCGAGATCAAGAACCTTCACGTGGGCGCTCCTCAACGCAAGAAAGGATCGGCAGGCTGCAGGCACCTGGCCAGCGGACGGCCTTTTAGGAGTTGCGGCAACCAGGCCGATGTGTCGACGCTGCGAGCGGAATGCCATAACTGCTTGAAATGGCTGAGATTGCCAATATTTCTTCGCCAGTCTGAAGCAATTGGAACGGCGGTTGCATTAGCCCTCTCTCGGAAAGTGTATGCAGCAGCTTGGGGATTCTCAAACGTCGGCCAGTTCGGCGTTGCCTCGGGATTGCAAAACCATAAAGTCTGGGAGAGTGGATCATGTTGGGTTGGGCTCTGACGTTTCTCGTCATCGCGTTGATTGCAGCGGTTCTGGGTTTTGGTGGTGTCGCCGGCACGGCCGTCGGTATCGCAAAGATCTTGTTCTTCGTGTTCATCGTGCTGTTCCTGCTGAGCCTGGTGTTCGGCATGCGTCGGCCGGTGGTCTAACGACCCTGTAGTGCGAACGCCCCATCCGGTGAGTTCGGATGGGGCTTGGCGGCCAGAATTGTCGCCACCAAGGCCTCTTAGCTGGCGGATCGTTCGCTTGTGAAGCGAACGATCGACTAGCGCGAGGCCTTTTTTCGTAGCCGCGTCGCAGGCTGTAGCGTCGCTAAGAACACCTCGTATACTTCCAAGAACCCCTCTGCCGATCGCGCTAAACGCGTGTGAAGCGACCCTGTCTGGAGATCGTCGATGGAGATTTGGCCTGGTCAGTCGTATCCACTGGGCGCTACGTGGGATGGAGAAGGCGTTAACTTCGCCGTCTTCTCTGAACACGCTTCGAGCATGGAGTTGTGCCTTTTCGACCATGGCAACTTTTCTGGTGAAGCGGCGCGCGTGCGCATGAAGGAGCGGACCGACCAGGTCTTCCACTGCTACCTACCCGGCGTGCAGCCTGGGCAACTCTATGGGTTTCGTGCGTACGGCCCGTATGCGCCCGCCTCGGGGCATCGCTTCAATCCCACGAAGGTCTTGCTCGATCCCTATGCCCGCGCCATTCACGGCGCGTTTGAGTGGGATCATTCCATGTTCGGCTACAAGGTGGGGCACGGCGACGGCGATCTATCGCAGGACGATCGCGACAGCGCCGAGTTCATGCCGAAATCCGTGGTGGTCGACAATCGCTTCGACTGGGGCGACGACCGCTCGCCCAATATTCCGTGGCATCGCACGCTGATCTACGAAATGCACGTGAAGGGCTTCACGGCGCTGCATCCCGAGGTGCCTGAGGAGCTGCGCGGCAAATACTTGGGGCTGTCGACGCAGCCGGTGATCGATTACCTGCATGGCCTCGGAGTCACGACGGTCGAATTGCTGCCCGTCCACCAATTCGTCGACGACCAGCATCTGCTCGACAAGGGACTGCGAAACTACTGGGGCTACAACTCGATCGGCTTTTTCGCGCCGGAATCGCGCTACGCGAAAGAGGGCACGCGCGGCGAGCAGGTGGCCGAATTCAAGCAGATGGTCAAGGCGTTTCACGCCGCCGGCCTTGAGGTGATCCTCGACGTGGTTTACAACCACACGGCCGAAGGCAACCAAATGGGGCCCACCCTCTCTTTCCGCGGCCTCGACAACGCAGCTTACTACCGCGTGGTGCCAGAGAACCCGCGGTACTACATGGACTACACGGGCTGCGGCAACACGCCCAACATGCGGCACCCTCGTGTGCTGCAAATGGTGATGGACAGCCTGCGCTACTGGGTGCAGGAGATGCACGTCGACGGCTTCCGCTTCGATCTCGCGGCGGCGCTTGCCCGCGAGCTGCACGATGTCGACCGCCTGTCGGCCTTCTTCGACATCATCCACCAAGATCCGGTGCTCTCGCGGGTCAAGCTGATCGCCGAGCCCTGGGATGTCGGCATGGGCGGCTATCAAGTGGGCAACTTCCCGGTCGGCTGGACCGAGTGGAACGGCCGCTACCGAGACACCGTGCGGCGCTACTGGAAGGGCGATCCCGGCGAAGTCGGCGACCTGGCTTCGCGTCTGACGGGCTCGAGCGATCTCTATCAAGACGACGGCCGCCGGCCGTATGCGAGCATCAACTTCGTGACTTGCCACGATGGCTTCTCGCTGCACGACCTGGTGAGCTACAACGGCAAGCACAACGAAGCCAACGGCGAAGACAACCGCGACGGCGCCAACGACAACGCCAGTTGGAACTGCGGCGCGGAGGGCGACACCGATGACGACGGCGTGATCGCGCTACGGGAGCGCCAGAAACGCAACTTTTTGGCAACGCTTTTCGTATCGCAAGGCGTGCCGATGCTGCTCGCCGGCGACGAGCGTGGCCACACGCAGAAGGGCAACAACAACACCTACTGCCAAGACAACGAACTGTCTTGGCTCAACTGGGAGTTCGACGATCGCAGCCGCGATCTGCTCGAGTTCACCAAGGCGGCGATCGAGCTTTTCAAGAAGGAGCCGGTGCTCAGGCGGCGGAAGTTCTTCCAAGGCCGCCGCATTCGCGGCTCCGAGGTGAAGGACATCACCTGGTTCCGCCACGATGGCCAGGAGCTCGACGAGCAGGATTGGACCACGCCGGTCACGCGCTGCTTCGGCATTCGCCTGGCCGGCGACGCGCTCGACGAAGTCAACCCGCGCGGGCAAGCGATCGTCGGCAGCACGCTCCTGCTTCTCTTCAACGCGCACTACGAAACGCTCGACTTCCTCCTCCCCAACCACCGACACGATCGGTGGGAGCTGGTGCTCGATACCCGCTTTGCAAAGGGGCGTCCCGAATCGCAAACGCTGTGCGAGCCGGGGAAGCCGTATAACCTCGAGTCTCGGTCGCTGGCAATTTTCCGCGACTTGCAGAATGAGTAGGCCGTCTGGGGCCCATTAATTCAAAAGGTAGCTAACCCGTTGTGTGGCAAGGCGCTGCACAACGGGTTTCAGTTTTTCGAACGTCGATTCGAACCAGCGGCCCTGGCGCTCGCGTAGAAAGACCAGACGCGACGGTTTCTAGTCCTTTCCGCCGCGAACCAAATTCAGAGCCGTCAGTGGTGCCTCCACTGACGGCTCTTCTTTTGCGCCGCCCGCGGACTAGCCTAACGACGACGAGCCGCGAGCCCGATGCCCACGGCCGCCAGCAGTGCGAGGACAATCGAGCTCGGCTCGGGCACGGCGCTGGCCGGCGCGCTGCCGGAGTCTTTGCCGAAGTTGGCCTTGAGGATGCCGAAGTCGGTCAGGTCGACCTTGCCATCGGCGTTGAAGTCGCCCTGGTCCCAGGTCGTGCCGGTGCCGAAGTTCGTCTTCAGGATGCCGAAGTCCGTGAGGTCGACGACGCCGTTGCGATCGGGATCGGCCGCAGCCGGCACCGCCTCGAGCCGGAGGATCGAGCCGCGCGAGAAATCGGTGATATACAGCCGGCCGAGGGCATCTTGTCCGAAGCCGGAAGGGTTCAAAATGCTCGAGCCGGTGGGCTGCAATTCCTCGGTGCGGTCTTCGAATTCGGTCACCTGACCGTCGACGACGCGCATCGACCAGAGCTTGCCCGAAATGAAATCGCCGAAGAAGTAGGTCCCTTCCAATCCGCCGCCAATGTTCGTGCCGCGGAAGACTTGGCCCCCCGTCACCGAGCTGCCATCGTCGCGGCCGTACTGGTGGATCGGACCGGTCAGGTCGAGGCCCGTCGGATCGCCTTCTCCTGTCGGCACATCGCCTTCGAGGATGCTCCAGCCAAAGTTCTGGCCGCCCTTCGAGGCGAAGGGAATCAGGTTGATCTCTTCGATCGTGTTTTCGCCGACATCCCCTAGGTAGAGATCGCCGTTGGCGCTGTCGATACCGGCCCGCCAGGGGTTTCGCAACCCGTAGGCGTACACTTCGAGCGCTCCGCCGCCGTTCACGAACGGATTGTCGAGCGGAATCGCATAGTTCTTGTTCGGGTCGTCGGGAAAGGCGTCGTCCGTGGGATCGATTCGCAGGATCTTGCCGTACAGCGCGCTCGTGTTCTGGGAGTTGCTGAAATCGCCGTTGTCGCCGATCGAGATGTACAGGTGGCCATCCGTGGGGCCGAAGCCCAGCCAGCCGCCATAGTGGTACGGCTGGGAGTGCGGTTGGGTGAACACGACCTTGGCCGAGCTCATGTCGGCCATGTTCGGATTGTCTGACACCTGCATGCTCTCGACGACGATGTCGCCCGTTTTGTTCGAGCGGTAGGTGTAGAAGGTGCCGTCTTCTGCGTAGTTGGGGCTAAACGCCAGGCCGAGCAAGCCCTGTTCGACCTCCGTCGAAACGTCTTCGTAAGTCAGGAAGGGCTCGGCCATCGTCTGGCCGGTCGTCAAGTCGACCACTCGGATCGATGCCTTCGATCCTGCTTCATTCGTCATCCCTCGATCGACGACGAATACGCGGTTAGGGTCGTTCGGCGCGGCCGTTACGAACACGGGAGCGCCCAGATCGGTGGCCACGGTCACCGTGGTCAGCGCCGGCTCGGCCCATGCCCAGCCGGCGGTCGCCAGCATTCCGGACGCGGCGATCGCGCGCAAACCTTTGAAAACGAAATCGCCCAGCTTGGCATTCGACATGGGGGAGAACCTAGGGCCGGAGATGAGAGTAGTGGAGGCCCCAAGGCAAGCAATCGCTCGAGAAACGAACGATCACGAGGCTCCCTTGTCCTACCTTTGAGGATAATCGTTACCATGCTTACGGTCAACGATTTGGACCTCGTCCGACCCCCTTCGCCCGTCGCAAAACGGCAATTCCTCGCGGCCGACCGGGCTTTCTGGAAACGGCTTACTGCGAGTCTGGCGATGTCGTCAGCAGCGTCTTCACCTTGTCGCCCGCGGCCAGGTTGGTCTCGGGGGCGAGAACCACCGTCTCACCGTCATCGAGACCCGTAAGGACCTCAACCCAGTCGTCGTTCATCAGGCCCACTTCGACAGGCTGCAGCGCCGCGCGGCCGTCGCGAATGACGAACACCGACCACCGCGATTGCTCGCCGCGGAACAGGCTCGACCGCGGGATTCGCTTCGTCTGCGGCTTTTCGGCCGTAATGATGCGTGCCTGCACGCGATAGTCGACCCCCAGCCCTTGCTGCGCGAGCAAACGTGCCAGCTCTCCTTCGTAGAACCGAGCGACTACCTTCACTCGCTGTTGCTCGACTCCGAGCGAGCTCGTTTTCGTGAAGCCGGCTGGATAGATCCGCTCGACGATGCCGCGGGCCGGTGTGGGGCCGATCGCGGGACCATAGATCTCTACCGCTTGTCCCGGCTTCACGCGAACCACGTCTTGGCTGAGGATTTCGGCCTCCACCTCGAGATCTTCGAGACGGCCGAGCTCGAGCAACACGCTGCCGCCGGCCAAACGCCGCTCGTTGCGGTCAGGCACCTCCAACACGGCCCCCTCGATTGGGCTTCGCAACACCCCGCGTTCCAGGTCGTGCTGCGCTTGTTCCAGCCGCACTTTCGCCTCGGCCAATTCCTTTTCGAGCACCGTGCGGCTCAGCGACTTGCGGGCAATGTATTGCCGCACGGCCGTAGGAGAAAGCACCGTGGCCGCTTGCAGAGATTTCATGGCGGCCAGCACGAGTTTGTCTTGCTGGAAGTCGATCTCGCTTTCGACCTGCTGCACCCGCGCCTGCTCGAGTTGGTCCTGCGTGACGGCGTTCGAAGGCCGCAGACTCTCGACGCGGCCGAGATTCTTGTTCGAGTAGTCGAGCTTGGCCTCGCCCGAGGTCACGCGCGCAGCGGCCGCTTCCACGGTCCGCGCCATCGAATCGACGAAGTTGAGCGTCTGGGCGAGTCCGGTCTGCTCGACCGAGACATCGTCATTCTCTTGAATCGAGGCCTCGAGCCGATCGACGGCCGCCTGGGCAACCGCCACTGCGGTGTTGAGCTCGAACGGGGCGACGCGGGCGACGACCTGGTCTTTCTTCACCGTCGCGCCTTCAACCAACTCGATGGCCTCGATGCGGCCGTCGTACGGCATGGTGATCAGGTGGATGTTGGGCAGCCGTGTCTTGCCCTCCTCGTCTACGAACTCGCGCACCGGACCGAGCGACACGGCCGCGGCTTCAACCGGCGTACCACGATCGAGTGCGCTATAGGCAAAGGCCGCGCCGGCAATCAAGGCCACGATCAATAAGACGGCGAGCAGAGATTTCTTATCGGGCTGGTTGGTAGCTGCGAGCGTTTGTAACAGGCGGGCAAGGATTTCCGCTCCAATTGTACGCCGATCGGCAGCGCCCCTGCAGTCGAACGCACACAGCTTTCTGCGCCTGCTTTGGGACCCTTGGCAAGGGTAAGTGACAACGATACAACAGGTTATGCCGGCTCCAGGAAAGGAGTCTCCGCGTTCAACGCTTCTTGCGCCGGCTGACCTAACCTTCACCAAAGATTGTCCCGGCCCACGGGAAGGAAGTAGAAACCCGCGGGCCGTTTGCCGGGTATGTATGGGTTGAGTCGTGACCGGCCGGAGATTTTCCTGCCGTTTTCGTTGGCCCGGGACATGCAAACGAACCAATGCGGCGAATCGCTTCGCTGCACTCGATGGCGTCCGTTGCAAAGTTCGTGAAGTGCGCCGTCATTCCGCCTAGTTAGCCCAAGTTTCCTACAGTGAGGAGTTTCATGTTGCACCGCATTCTCATGGCGGTCGTTGCCTTCGGCATGATCGCCGTTGGTACGCCCGCTTTCGCGCAGAGCAAGCAAGTTGCTGTTCTGTCGCTGGCTTCGTACGAAGACTTGATCGAGCAGATTGACTACCTGGGCAGCCTCGCCGGCCAAGAAAAGGCCAGTGACACGCTCGAAGGCATGCTGAACGGCTTCACCGGCGGTCAAGGGACCGAAGGCCTCGACAAGGAGAAGCCTTGGGGCGTCGCGGTGCTCACCGACGGCCAAGGCTTCCAAATTGTCGGCATGGTGCCCGTGGCCGACTTCGACAAGCTGATCTCCGCGATCGGCGCAAACTTGGGCGAGCCGGCCGAGAAGAACGGCGTCTACCAGTTCCAGGGCCCCTTGTCCCTGGCGATCAAGCATCAGGGCGACTGGGCCTACTTGGCTCAAGGGCCGCAGCACTTGGCGAGCCTGCCGAAGGATCCCTCGGCGATCCTGGGCCCCATTGCCACCGATTACTCGATCGGCCTGCGGTTCTTCGTGGCCAACATCCCTGAGGCGTTCCGCGAGCAGGGCCTGGCCATGATCAAGGGCGGCCTGCAGATGAGCCTGCAGCAGCAGGAAGGCGAAACCGACGCGCAGTTCGAAGTGCGCCGCGGCGTCGTCGAGAATCAGCTCGCTGCGTTCGAAAAGAACGCCAAGGAGCTCGATCAAATCACGCTTGGCCTGGCGATCGATCCCGAAGACAAGCAAGTTTACCTGGACATCGACACCACGGTGGTCGCTGGTTCGAACCTGGCCAAGCAGTTGGCTGCTCAGGCCGGCGCGAAGACCAAGTTCGCCGGTTTCCTCTCCGATGAGAACGCGGCTTACTTCAACGTCACGTCGAAGCTCGGTCCGGACGACATCAAGCAGACTCTCGAGTCGATGAAGGGCGTTCGCGCTCAGGTCGAGAAGGCCATCGACGACGAAGAGAAGCTGCCGAACGACGAGGCCAAGGCCAGCGTCAAGAAGATCGTCGGCACGTTGCTCGACTCGTTCGAGGCCACGATCAAGACCGGCTCGATCGATGGTGGCGGCGCTCTGCAGTTGGGCGACACGCTGACCTTTGCCGCCGGCGGCTACGTGGCTGACGGCGCGCAGCTCGACAAGGCCTTTCGCGACCTCGTGAAGCTGGCCGAGAAGGAGCCCGATTTTCCGGGCGTGAAGTTCGATGCCGCCAAGCACAAGGACGTTCGCTTCCACACCCTCACCGTGCCGGTGAAGGACGATGAGGACGCTCAGAAGGTGCTCGGCGAAAACCTGGACATCGTCATCGGCATCGGCCCCAAGGCCGGTTACCTGGCGTTCGGCGCGGACGGCCTCGACGAACTCAAGACGGTGATCGACGCCTCGGGCAAGAAGACCGACGCCGACATCCCGCCGGTGCAGGTCAACGTTTCGCTGGGCCGCATCTTCAAGTTCGCCGCTTCCAAGGGCGACGAGCCGCAAGTGGCCGCAATGGCCGAAGCGCTGGCTGAGTCCGACGGCGAAGACCACGTCACCCTGACCGTTGTTCCCGTGACCAACGGTCAGCGAGTGCGGCTGCTCCTCGAAGAGGGCGTGCTGAAGCTCATCGGCCAGGCCGGCAAGATGAGCCAGGCTCAGGCTGCTGGCGCTGGCGGCGGCTTCTAGTCGCCTGCAAGTTCGCTTGCTGAAACTTCTCGAGCGGCGGTTGGCCTGGCCAACCGCCGCTTTTTGTTTGCGCTAATCCAACGATTACGACAGCCAACGCTTGGCATTGGTCGCCGGGGCAAGGCGGCAACGGGGCCACAAACTCACTGCTTTGTCAGTTTGCAGACCGTGCCTGGGATGCAGGCACACCCCTTTTGCCGTGCTATCCGGCGCACTTTTCTTGCTTTCCGCAAGCACTTTTACTGCAATGGCTTGCGCCACGACTTTAACCCCTTTGGGGGTATGCTGGCGCGGCAAGTGCTTTCCAGGCCTGCGATCAAGTGTTTTCGCAGTCCTTCTTCCTTCCTGCCGATGCAAGCGCGGTTTGGCCTACCACTACAACGGGCGGCTCTCCTGATCTCAGAATCGGGGAGTTGGATCGATCGTTCGATCCACAAATCGCTTTGGTTCGGAGGGGTTCCGTTGCGAACGGTTCTGGGCTGGCCACGGGCCATGCTGGCAGAACTCTTCGCGGCAACCTGCATGGCGCCGGCGGTAGCCGTGTCGCTTTCTCCCGTGCTCCGTTTCACTTCCTTCCTTCCGAAAGGCGAGCGTCATGATGAACATGCGCGAATTTTGGGCCAAGTCTGGCCTAGTCCTGGCAGCGGTAGCGCTGCTCTGCGTTCTGGTGGTTCAAGGGGCCAGTGCCCAAGAAGCCAACGAGATTGTCGGCGAGAAGCCCGTCCCTGAGGCAGCCCCAGCGACCGAGGCTTCCCCGGCTGCTGAGCCGCGTGTGCTCGACAAGGGCGACAACGCGTGGATGCTCACCTCGTCGGCCCTGGTGCTCATGATGACCTCACCGGGTTTGGCGATGTTCTACGGCGGCTTGGTTCGCAAGAAGAACGTCCTTGGCGTGCTCATGCAGTGTACGTTCTTGATGGGCTTGATGACCGTGCTCTGGTTCACCGTAGGCTACACGCTGGCCTTCGGCGGTTCAGAGGCCTGGATCGGCAACATGGACTTCCTGTTCATGAAGGGAGTTCAAGCCACTTGGGTCGATGGCAAGTCGGAGATTCCTCTCCACTCGTTGCTGCCGATTCCGATGCTGACGCACATGATCTTCCAAGGCATGTTCTTCATCATCACGCCGGCGCTCATCTGCGGCGCCTTCGCCGAACGCATGAAGTTCAGCACGATGGTGGTGTTCAGCGTGCTCTGGGGTCTGCTCGTCTACTGCCCGCTGTGCCACTGGGTCTGGGGCGGCGGCATCTTGGCCTACGGTAGCCCGCACGCGGAGAAGTTCTGCGCAGGCGGCGCGCTCGACTTTGCCGGCGGCACGGTCGTTCACATCAGCTCGGGCATTTCGGCCCTCATCTGTGCCTTGGTTCTCGGCAAGCGCATGGGCTTCGGTTCGGAGCCGATGCCTCCGCACAACCTGACTTACACCGTGCTCGGCGCGGGCCTGCTCTGGGTGGGGTGGTTCGGCTTCAACGCCGGTAGCGCCTTGGCCGCCGACGGCATCGCCGCCAGCGCCTTCGCCGCTACGCACGTTTCGGCCGCCGCCGGCGCTCTCACTTGGGCTGGCTACGAGTGGCTGACCCGAGGCAAGCCGAGCGCGCTTGGCGCCGCATCGGGCGCGGTCGCTGGCCTCGTCTGCATTACTCCGGCCGCTGGCTTCGTGCTTCCCATGCCTGCCCTGGCCATGGGCGCCATCGCCGGCATCGTCTGTGCCTTGGCTTGCTCGAAGATGAAGAGCGCTCTCGGCTACGACGACTCGCTCGACGCCTTCGGAGTTCACGGCATCGGCGGTACGCTCGGCGCGATTTTGACCGGCGTGTTCGCCACCCGCGCGGTCTGGGACATCGGCGCTGGCAAGGAACTCGGCTTGCTCGAAGGCGGCAAAGTGCTCACTGCCCAACTCATCGCCACGGGGATCACGTGGGTGTTTGCGGCCGTTGTGACCTTCGTGCTGCTCAAGATCCTCGACGTAGTTATGGGTCTGCGTGTTTCGCAAGAGCAGGAGATCCAAGGCCTCGACCTCGCCTGCCATGGTGAGGAAGGCTACATCTTCTACTAAGGGTTTCTGGCCCATGCCGGCCGGAAGGAAGGCCTTGGCTTGGCGCGGCTTTGCCGCCCAGGCCAAGGTTTTTTCTTTGGCCGCGCGGGGACTGGCAGCTTGCCGACAACCCAGGCAGAATGAGCGGGCTGCACTCGCTTGTTTCCTGGGATGCTCGGTTGGCCGCATTGCTCGCGGGGCCGCGTTCTACCTGCCCACCCCTCTGCTCTCGTCTCACCGCATGCAACACGCCACCGCTCCAGCCCGCCGGATGTCCTTGGTCTGTCTGGCCGCCCTCTGCTTGGCGGTTTTGGGGAGCACGTTGGCGTTTTCCCAGGTCGCGAGCGGACAAGACACGGCCAAGGTCGAAGAGAAGGAGTTCGTTTCGCCGCCGCTGCCGGCTGCGCCCCAGCCGGCAAGCTGGATGCAGTCGGTCGACAATGTGTTCGGCGCGTATCTCGTCCGGCCGCTGTTTGCGATTCTCTTCTTCGACTTCGGCACCGAACGGTTCTTAGGGCAGGGGCGGTCGATTCCGCTCGTGCTCGTGTGGCTCACCGTCGGCGCGGTGTACTTCACCTTCCGCATGCAGTTCATCGCCTTCCGCGGGTTCTGGCATGGCATCCTGCTCACGCTCGGCTACTACGACAAGCCAGGCCAGACCGGCGAGGTGTCGCACTTTCAAGCCTTGGCATCTGCTCTCTCTGGAACCCTGGGCCTGGGCAACATCTCAGGCGTCGCGCTCGCGGTGATGCTCGGCGGGCCCGGCGTGGTCTTCTGGCTGATCGTGTCGGGCTTGATCGGCATGAGCAGCAAGTTCGTTGAATGCTCGCTGGGGCAGATGTATCGCACCGTGCAGCCTGACGGCACCGTGCTCGGCGGCCCGATGCGGTACCTTAAGGTCGGGCTCGATAAATACGGTTGGAGCAAACTCGGCGCGGTCCTTGCGCCAATGTTCGCGATTCTTTGCATCGGCGGCTCCCTCGGGGGCGGCTGTGCCTTTCAGGTCGGGCAGTCGCTGGGCGCGGTGCAGGAGCAGTTCCCTTGGCTCCGTCAGCATCCTTATGTCTACGGCATCGTGCTCGCGGTGCTTACCGGCATTGTGATCGTCGGCGGCATCCGCCGCATCGGCGCTACGGCTGATAAGCTCGTGCCGTTCATGTGCGGCGTATACCTGCTGATGTGCTTTTGGGTGCTGGGCTACCACTACGACCGCATTTGGCCCGCCACGCAAACGATCTTCACACACGCCTTCACCGGCTCCGGTATCGTGGGCGGGGTGATCGCGGTGATGGTGATCGGCATCCGCCGCGCCTCCTTCTCGAACGAGGCTGGCATCGGCTCAGCGTCCATCGCTCACTCGGCCGCCAAGACCGAGGAGCCGATCAGCGAAGGCATGGTCGCGCTGCTCGAGCCGTTCGTGGACACCGTGGTCGTCTGCACGATTACGGGCCTGGTGATCGTGGTGACCGGCGTATGCGACAACCCCGACTTCGCCAGCCTCATTACCGAGCAAGACGGCGCCGCGATGACCTCGCGGGCGTTTGGCGGCGTGGTCGGGTGGTTCCCGCCGCTCCTGGCTGCGGTGGTGTTTCTGTTCGCGTTTGCCACGCTGATTTCGTGGTCGTACTACGGAGAGCGCTGCGCAATCTATTTGCTCGGACCCAAGGCGTCGCTGCCCTACAAGGCGTTGTTCTTGGCGTTCACGGTCCTGGGCTCGATCGTCACCAAAGGCAACGTCATCGACTTTAGCGATCTCATGCTGTTAGCCATGGCATTTCCCAATGTGCTCGGGCTGTGGATCCTTAGCGGCGAGGTGCGCGAGCGGCTCGAAGACTACTGGAAACGCTATCAAGCAGGCGAGCTCGATCCGCAGAAACATGCTCAAGCGACCAATGCCAAACTGGGGGTTACTGGAGAAACGCAGGACAACTAGCATGAGGTAGTAAGCGCTGCGACGCATGAATGGCGCGCGCGTTTGCTCCCTCCCTTCCCACCATTCCCAAGTCCGAGTGAGTGGCAGTCGCGGATCTTCGCGGTCGCCACTAAGCTGCCGCGCGGGTTCGCGCGTCGCTTGTGTCGGCTGTGGATCGCTTGGTCCGCGGCAAACATGCTCGGGCTCGACGGCGCATTTCATTTCCGCTCGTTCGTTCCACAGCAGGGACTTGCTATGGCACTCTCTCGTTCCGCCTGCGCGGTTGCGCTCGTTCTCGCTTGCCTGATTTCGACGGACGGGGCCGAAGCTGCCAGCGCAGCACACTTGTTGCCGCGATTGAAGCCTGTCGCGCCGCGCAGCAAGGAGCCTGTGCGGGTTTATCGCTTCGTGCTGCTGGGGCCTGCTGCGCCGGCACAGCCCGCCGCGGCCGTGATCGTTGACGTGAGCGATCGCCACTGGACCGCGCGCGAATTTGGATTCGTCGAGATCGCCATGCCGGCCGAATTGAGGCCAGGCATCGGCGTGAGCGGGGGCATCGCTCGGTGGAACGAGGCCACGTCGCAGTACGAGACGCTGGCGCTCGAGCCGTAAGAACGCCCTTTCCTCGCCTTACATCGGAGCCGGGAGACCTGCTGCGCCCTTTGACCGCGCTTCGCCGCCAGTCTAAATATACTGGAGTGATGGACGCGCGCGAAAACTCCTCCGGCAGCTTCTTCCTCTGCGCCTTCTGTGGAGCGTGCGCTGCAGTGGGCGTTCTTCTGGCGTTCGTAGCGGTCGACGAAGGTGCGGCAATGCTGCCGAGCGTTCTTCGCGGCGCTGGGGGAGGGTTCTTCTGCGTGTGGGCCGCTTTACTGGTCGGCCACCAACTTCATCGCTGGGCCAGTTCCCTTCCTAGACGCTTCGTTGCCTGGTGGGATTCGCTGAAGACGCCCACGCCCCGCATGCGGGATACGAAGGCCACCGAGCCTTAGATTTCCTACCGGCAGTCGCTGAACGAAACGCCCCAGCTCACCCCGGGACCCGGCGGGCAGTAATAGCGTGGGCGGCACCAGGGGTCGCACCAGGGATCGCGGTAGACGACCACCGGCGGCGGCGGGGCGGCGACGATCATCGGCGGCGGGCTGCCGACCATGGTGGGCGCCGGCTGAGATTGCATCGCCTGCACCACGGTGGGGCTTACTCCCTGTTGCTGCAGGAAGATCAGGTCACTGGCCTGCAGCGGGCCGGCCATGCCTTGGGTGCGGACGTGATTGACGATTAGTTCTTGCGAGACGCCCGCCCGGCTCATCGAAACGACATCGTCGATCGTCACCGCGCCGGTGCGAACCTGGCGGCCCATTTGCGCCGCGATCTGCGCGCGGTTCTGCGCGTCGATTTGATCGATTTGGTTGCC
>JAESFN010001064.1_pt1 | contig 15295 bp, 6 predicted proteins | sample 9269411 | NCBI WGS metagenome assembly JAESFN01 (sample SAMN14505399, study PRJNA617100) | algae metagenome | isolation source: Iphinoe sp. HA4291-MV1 and co-occurring heterotrophs from trail next to... | place: USA: Maunawili Falls, Hawaii | collected 2009-07-25
CCCGAGGCCCGGCCGGAGCCCGGGAGTGATCCGCTGGACGACGGGCCGGACCCGCAGGTCCGGCCGGAGCCGGACAAGCCGCCGGCCGGCGAACCCGAATCGAACAAGCCGGAGAACCCGGCACCGCAGCCCGCCGTGGTGCCACCGGCACCGGCACCGGCACCGGCACCGGCACCGGCACCGGCACCGGCTCCGAAGCCGGCGCCGGTAGAGGCGCCGCCGCCGGTGCAGAAGCCGCCGGTCCAGAAGCCGGCGGCGCCGAAGCCGGTCCCGAACGGTGGGCAGGACGCCCCGCCGAAGGAGAGCTCGAAGTCCGCGCCCAAGGAGAGCGACGCCGAGGAGGCCCCGTCGAAGAAGAGCGACGAGGCCCTGGAGAAGTTGAAGCTGAACCGGAAGGCGAAGGACCTCGTACTGGTGCCGAAGGACGAGGACGACGACAAGCCCCAGGAGTCGAAGTCCGGGGAGGGCGGGAACCCGCGCAACGACGTCGACTACGGCGGCTGGAGCGGCTCCGGTGACAAGGGACCGAAGGTGAACTGATGGACACCCGACCCGGCCGGCGCCCGGATCCACCGGACCAGTACACCCGGCTCGGAGCCGGTCAGCGGTCCGCCGGCGCGGCCCCGCCGGTCGATGCCTCGACCCGGTTGGGCCGGCGGCCGTCCACGACCGATGAGCGTGCGTCCACCGAGCTCGGTGCCCGTCCGCCCGAAACCGATGCGCGGGCCGAGCGGACGCAGCTCGGTGAGCGTGGCACCGGCGGCGCCCGGCCGGCCGGCGGTGAGCTGCGGTTCGGACCCGGCGTCAGGTCGGCCCCGGGGTGGTCGGTGGCCGGCTCGGTCGCTTCGCCGGACCGGCGTCGCCCCGGCCGGCGATCCGTCATACCGGCGTTGACCACGCTGGTGATCGCGGCGGCCCTGGCCTACCTGCTGCTCTGGCGGCCCGACCCGCTGGTCGTGCTGGGCGCCGAGGTCGCGCCGGCGGTGGACCTGGGTCGGTCCTGTGACGTCACCGTCGACGTCGTCGGCACCATCCGCACCAACGGCCGGGCCGGCACGATCGAGTACCGCTGGCTGCGCAGCGACGGCGAGTCCACCGCGCCGCTGTCCCAGACCGTCGCGGCCGACACGCCCGCCATCCAGGTCCACCTGCTCTGGACGCTCTCCGGCCGGGGCAGCTACCCGGCCACCGCGAGGTTGCAGATCCTCCACCCGCAACCGGTCGAGGCGACCGGCGGGTTCACCTACTCCTGCCGCTGATCCCCGGAGACCCGCGATGACGTCCTCGACCATGAACGACCTGCTGGCCCGGATGGCGACCGACCCGACGCTGGCCCGTGACGTGCAGGGGCTGTCGGTGGGTGAGCTGTCCGATCGCTACCGCCTCACCGGCGAGGAGGCGGAGCTGGTCGCCACGATCAGAATGGACCGCACCTCGTCCGGTCCCGCCCGGTTGGAGGAGCGGCTGTCCCGGTCGGGTCTGGTGTTCGGTACCGAGCTGGTCGGTGACGTCTCCCTGGCCACCGCCGACTTCGACACCGACGACTCGGGCGACGGCGACTCAGGCGACGGCGACTCAGGCGACGGCGACTCGGGTGACGGCGACAGTTCGGGGGAGTCGGACGGCGGGGACCGGTCGGAGAAGTCCGACGGCGGGGACAGGGCGGAGAGGTCCGAGAAGCCGGAGAAGTCCGACGACGGCGACGAGCCCGAGAAGTCCCACAGGTCCGAGAAGTCCGACGACGGCGACGGCAAGTCACCGAGGTCCGGTTCGGCGGGCGCCGAGGACCGGGCCGCGGCCCGACCGCCGGTCGATGCTCCGGACCCGGATTCCGAACCGCGATCGTTGCGGATGAGCGCCGAGAAGCTCCGCCATGTCGAGCTGGACACCGCCGCCCCCGAACCGGAGCCGGCGTCCGAGCCGCGGCTCCCGGGGCTGGCCGACCGGCTGAACTCGGTCGACCTTCGGCCCCCCGACCCGACCCCGGCCGGACCCGACGCGCGGCTAACGGTGGCCGACCGCCTCGTGCTGCCGGACTCGGTCAGCGCCGACCCCGACCCCAAGCCGACCGACGTCGCCCCCGCTGAACCGCGGCATACCGACCCCGACCCGACACCGGAGCCAGAACCGGAGCCGGAGCGGAAGCCGGAGTCAACGGTCCCCCGGCCGGAGCGGCTGTCGGCCGAGCGGGTGACCATCGCCCGCGACGACCTCGACCAGCCACCGGCGTCCGACACCGACACCCCGGTCCGGATGTTGCCCAAGGCGGCGGACGCGGTCATGCGGGCCGACGCGGCCACCCCGACCTCCGAAACCGCCCCCGTCCTGCCCCCGCCACGGCCGGCCGACCTGCCCTCGGTCCGCCTGGCCGACGCACCCCAGCTCAGGGTGGGCCCCGCCGGCGTGACACCCGCACCGGCCGGTGCCGACGCCGCTGCGCAGGCGCAGGTGAGTGGCGACGTGCTCAAGCGGGCCTCGTCGCTCGGTGAGCAGGTGGCGCAACCCGCCGGGCCCGAGAACGCCGTCGACTACGGCGGCTTCGTCGGTCCGAGCAGCGAGGCCCCGGCGAGCGGTGGTGGATTCAGTGGCTGGGGCGGTGGTTACGGCGTCCCGTCCACCGGCGGAAGTCCCCAGGGCTGGACCGGATACGGCGGCGAATCCGCCACCTTCGGCGGCTGGGGCGATGGATACGGCGTCCCGTCCGCCGAGGACCAGGGGGCGGCCAAGGGCTGGATGGGCTACGGCGGCACACCCACCGACGACGACGCCACGAAGCCCGATCCGCGGGTGCCGGGCGCCACCCCGCCGCCCCCGCCCGACGATGACGACGGGATCTTCGACACCATCGGTGGCGCCCTCGAGGACGCTGGTAAGTGGGGCGTCGGGGCCGTCGAGGACGCCGCGAACTGGGGTGCCGGCGCGGCGGAGGACACCGTCGACGCCATCGGCGGTGCAGCGGAGGACACGGCCGGCGCCATCGTCGATGTGGGCACCAGCGCGATCGACCGGGCGGGCGACGGCGCGGCGTGGGTGAAGGACCAGGTGGGCACCGGGGTGGAGCGGTTGTCCGAGCCGATCCTGGGCAAGGAGACGGCCCGCGACTTCGGCAACCTGGTGGCCGACGCCGGCACGATCGCGGTCACCGGCGGCACCTCGGCCGTGACCTCGGTCGGCATGGCGGCAGCGGCGAACGCGGCCGGAGACGCGGTCGAGGGCGCCGCGAAGGACCTCGGGGTGAGCCCGGAGGCCGCCAAGACGCTCGGCGACGCCGCCGGCATCGGCACCGGTGTCGGGCTGGGCGGCGATGCGATCACCGCGGCCGGCAACCGGGGCATCAACCCCGGCGCGGTGGCGGGTGATCTCGCCAGCTCGGCCACCACCGGCCTGCTCGGGGCGGACGGCGGTGCCGCCGTCGGCCGGTTCGCCGAGACCGCGACCAACAACTACGGCGACGACATCGCCCGGCAGCGGGCCGATGGCCGTCTCAGCGCCTACGACGACCGGCCCGTCGACCTGGTCGACCCCAGGCCGGCCGGCGCCCCGATGATGCCCGGCTACACCGAGACACCGGAGCAGCGGGACCAGCTGGAGGCCGCCGGGCGCGAAGCGTTCAGCGAGACGATCGAGGCCACCTACGAGCCCATCATCGGGCAGAAGGCCGCCGAGGACCTGGGCGCGGCCGCCGACGACATCGTGATCGAGGCGGTCAAGACCGTCGCCACCGGCGGGGCCAGCGCGGCCAAGGTGGGCGTGACGGCCGGCCTGGCCGGCTTCGAGGCCGCTACCGGGACATCGCTGCCGGACACCGTCGGGAAGGGGGCCGCGGACGCGCTCGAGCCGCTGATCGGCAAGGACGCCTCGGACACCGTGGGGTCGTTCGTCTCGAAGGGGGTCAAGGGCGGCATCGACGTCGCCACCAGCGGTGGCGACGTGCCCGACGTCGATCCCGAGGACGTCCTCGACGCGGTGGCGCCCACGCTGACCGGGAAGTTGTCGGACCTGACCGGGATCGACCGAGGCACTCTGGATGACGTCCTTCATGACGCGCGGACCGGAGACCTGGACCCCGGCCGGTTGGGCGGCGATGCGCTGGGCTCGCCGCTCGGTGACCTCGTCGGCGACCGGCCCAGCCTCGTCGGCGTACTCGGCCGCGTGGGCCTCGATGTGCCCGACCTACCTCAGAGCCCAGAGGGCAGCGACGACGAATCCGCTGATTCCCCACCGGACGAGGACTGAACCCCTACCGATGACACCGGGAGCCCCGTGATGACGTCCACGACCATGCACGACCTGCTCGCCCAGATGGCGACCGACCCGAAGCTGGCCCGCGACGTGCAGGAGTTGTCGGTGGCGGAGCTGGTCGCCCGCCACGGGCTGACCATGGACGAGGCCGAACTGGTCGCCCGCACCAAGCTTGACCGCACCTCGTCCGGTCCCGCCCGCTTGGAGGAACGGCTGTCCCGCTCCGGCCTCATCTTCGGCGGGGAGCTGGCCGCCATCGGCGACGTCCACCTGGCCGGTCACGGCGGCGACGATGGAGGTTCCGACTCCGGCGACTCCGGCGACTCCGACAGGTCCGGCGACTCCGACAGGTCCGGCGACTCCGACAGGTCCGGCGACTCCGACAGGTCCGGGGACTCAGACAGGCCCGGGGACTCGGACAAGTCCGGGGATCGTGGTGGTGCGGACGCCGAGGACAAGGGGTCTGACGACAAGGGGAGTGACGACAAGGGGAGCGACGACAAGAGGACCGAGTCGCGTCCGGCCAAGACGGCCGATTCCGAGCCTGGGGATCTCTCCGAGCGCAGCCAATCCCGATTCGACTATCTGGAGCGGCGTGATCTGGGCGAACCAGACCCCCCGCAACAGCTGCACCTGCCTCGTCATCCGATCACCATCGAGCCACAGCCGGTCGAACGGCCCGCCATCGACCCGCAGGTGCTCGCCGAGGTCAAGCACGTGCCGCCCACGCCGATCACGCCCGTCGATGCGCCACAGTCCCCGGTGCTGGACCTCCCGCCGAACCCGGTCAGTCCGGACAGCCAACCCGGCCTCGGTGTGAGCGCGGAGAAGGTGTCACTCAACCCGCAGCCCCTGCCGCCCAAGGCGGACGTGGCCGACCTGAGCAGCGCACCCGATCGCGTCGAACTCGACCCGAGCCTGCTGGCCCGGCATCCCGCCGGCGAGGACGGCCCGGAACCGGCCGATGGTTCCGAGACCGGGATCATCATCGTGGGTGGGCGCGAGGTTCTGCCGACCCACCCGAGCAGCCCGGCCGACCACGTGGCACTGGACGCCACCATCGGCAAGGTCGCGCTGAACCCCCAGCCGCTCGCGCCGCATCTCGACGCCACGATGCTGACCAGGTCGAGCGATGCACCGGCGGCGCCCGCGACCCACGTCGGCTCCGGCACGGCTACCGCCCAGCCCGGCACCACGACCCCGGGCTCGACCACACCGACGACCGCCCCCGCCGCCCAGGGGACCCCGGTGGGTGCCGGACAGACCACCACGCCACCCGGCTCCGCCACCGCCACGCCGACGCAGTCCGCCGGCTCGCAGTCGCAGGCTTCGGCGGGCGATGCGTCGACGGCTCAGGCGTCCGGAGATGCCCCACCGGCTCAGTCCTCCGCCGACGTGGTCGACGAGTCCGTCCATCTCAATGACGACCACAGCCGGACGCACACGTATACCTACCGGGACGGCAGCAGTGAAAGCGACACCTATCTTCAGGATGGATCCCGGGGAAGTCACGCATCAGTAGCCCCTGACGGCAGCAAAGAGACCATCCACTACGAAAAGGATGGCAGCGTAGCGAAGATCGTCCACCTGAACGCGGATGGAACCAACGAAAGGACCAACTATCCGAGCGGAGAGTACTGGGAGAAACAGAATTCGACCGACGGGTCCTCCCGGCTCGTGAGCGTGAAGCCAGGAGCGACCTATGTAGAGGTCAACCCGGTTGACGCGGACGGCCGGCCCGGCGAACCCCACATCATCTACGAGGACCCGTCAGGCGGTGAGCCGCAGTTCATCGCCAAGACGTGGCCGAACGGTTATGGGGAACCGGGTGAAGAGACTCGGCTGGAGCACACGGACAAGCCGAACGGCGACGGAACCGCAACCCGGACGTTCACCTATCCCAACGGTCGGACCGAATCGGTTCAATACGACATCCAGTCCGGGAAGGTGCTCGACTACCGCGACTCAACCCGGCTGCTGTCACCCGCCATGCTGGAGAGGGCTGCCTCGCTGAGTCCGGAACTCTCGGCACCTGACGTCATCGACCTGGCTCCGCATCAACTGCAGAGCCATCTGCAGCACGAGAACGCCTCGTACTCAACGGCGTCGAACATCATGCGTGCGGCAAACGAGCACGATGCGACGATCATCCAGAACATCCGGGGAAGCGCCCCGGAACCCGGTGGCGAGGATGCCGGCCCGAATCCACTCACCCGCGCCGCCGAGCCCAGGACCATCGTCGGCCTGAGCGACGCCATCCCACCCGGCCCGGTCACCCCCGAGGTGACGGTGTCGCCCAACCCGATCACGCTGCAGCCGGACCCGGGCGCCACCGGCCACTACATCAAGGGCGACGAGCCGACAGCCCGTGTCGCGACGGACGGCGGGATCGTACGTCACATGATGGGGACCTTCGCCGACCAGGCGGACCAGGCCGATGGCAAGGCCGTCGACGTCGCGGCCAAGGCCCACGGTCTCCTCCAGGACAGAGCGGACTTGGCTGACGCCCTGGGCAAGCACTCGGAGCTCACCGATGCCGACCGGCACGCCGCCCAGGACGTCCTCGACGTCGCGCGGACCGGCGGCACCGAGCCCGGACAGCCGATCGGCGACGAGCCGGCGTCGACCCTCTCGCCGGTTGCGCTCAAAGCGGCCACCACGATGAACCTGTCGGAGCCGGCGCAGCCGCACCTCAGCCCGGTGCTGTTGGACCGGGCAGCCTCGCTCAACCCGGACCTGCTGACGCCAGAGCAGCCGGAAGCGCCGGGGCCACGGCTGGACGCGACGACGGCCGATGCGCCCGAACTCCCACACCGTGAGGTTGGGCTTCCAGCCGAGTCAGGGGATTCAGGTGCCACGAAGGTCCACTGGCACGACGGGACTTTCGAGAGTGATGAGTACCGCCGGCTCGAGCCTCAAGAAGACGGGAGCACCTACGGGTCGTGGACCGATTCTCACGGTAACCACAAGACGATAACCGTAAATGTGGATGGAAGTCGGGATCTCACACTGGAAACACCCGATGGGCAGAGGACGGCTGTCCATCATCAAGTCAACGAAGATGGATCCTCTTCTACTACGAAGACCCTGCCAGATGGGACAACGCGTGTGGTCGAGAGACCAGCGCCCACACAAGTCACTCACGAGGAAAAGACATACGATCTGGTCAGCGGCGAGGTTACCTCCCAGTCGGTTGATTACTACCCGTCAGGCATGCACAAAGACGTGACTCACATCCGCTCGCATCCACACGATCCGTTAGAGAGGGTCGTGACCACCTGGACGGACCCGATGACAGGAGCGACTCGCACAACAGTGGTGATGCCCTCCGTACCTCCGACCAAGGCCTGAGCGATGTTGTGCCGGGAGTGTCATGTGCAGGTGCGGAAGGACTTTCCGTACTGCCTGTCCTGCGGCGCCCTCCGCAAGGGGGCGAAGGTCAGTGACTTCGCCGCGCCGGAGCTGCGGTGGGGCGAGCATGCTGTGCCGATCACCGCGCCGGACACCTCGGTGGGGCGCACCGACGAGACCGACGTGACGATCGACCACCCGAGCGTGTCCCGGCGGCACGCCCGGATCGTGCGGGACGCCGAGGGTTTCCACGTGGAGGACCTGGGCTCGCTGAACGGCACCGCCGTGCACGACGGTGCCGGGCCGGAGCGGGTGTTGCGGGGTGGTCGCGCCACCCTGCAGGACGGCACCCGGGTCACCTTCGGTGACGTCGAGGCGGTGTTCGGGCAACCGAGGACCACCGCGATCGGGTCGAAGACGCAGGTACGGGGCACCGAGTTCACCATGCTGCGGCCCGGCGGCGGTGTGCTGCCGGAGAAGGCGGCCACCGCCACCGAACCACTCTCCGTCCGGCCGGTCCGCCGTAGCGGATGGGCGCTCAAACAGGTGCCGAGTACGCCGGGGGAGCCGAAGTGGGTGTTGCGCAACACCCGCACGAACGCCTATCTGAGCCTGGACGAGCGCCAGGTGTTCGTCTGGGAGCAGCTGGACGGCCGCAACACCATGCGGGACCTGCTGTTCGCCTACCTGGAGCGGTTCGGTGAGCTGGCGCTGCCCCGGATCGAGGCGGCCGTGCGCACGTTCGACCAGGCCGGCCTGGTTCGCGGGTTACCGGGTCACCAGCCGGAGCTGACCGGCTGGCAGCGGTTCACCAAGTTCCTGATCACCAACCTGATCCGGATCCAGGTGGCCATCTCGGGGCTGGATCCGCTGGTCGAGCGGGCTTACCGGGCCTTCGGTTGGCGGTTCTTCACCCGCACCGGGGTCGCGCTGCTGTGGCTGCTGACCCTCGGCGGGCTCTACGGGTTCTGGGTGGCCACCGGCCACCAGCAGCTGTTCGACCTCGCCGGGGCGGGCCCGGTCGGTGGGGTGGTCACGCTGGCCGGATACCTGGTGGCGACGGCGGTGCACGAGGCGGCGCACGCGTTCGCGGTGAAGTCCTACGGGCGGCGGGTGAACCGGGGCGGGTTCATGGTCATGCTCGGCATGCCGTTCGCGTTCGTGGACACCAGCGACATGTGGTTCGGCAGCCCCTACTCGCGGATCGTGGTGGCCTTGTCCGGGCCGTTGACCACGACCGGGATCGCCGGCGCGGCCGCACTGACCGCCGCGTACCTGCCGCAACCCCAGATCGCCGGGGTCGCCTACACCCTGGCCTTCGGGCTCTACGTGAACACCCTGTTCAACCTGATCCCGATCATGCCGCTGGACGGTTACCAGGCCCTGGCCGACGCGTTGCGCACTCCCCGGCTGAAGGAGGAGGCCAAGGCGTACTTCGCCAAGGGCCTGTGGGCGGACCTGCGCGCCCGCCGCCGCCCCGGGCCCAAGCAGGTCGGGTTCGTGGTGTTCGCCCTGCTGTCCGGGGTGTGCCTCTACGCCGGGGTGGTCATGGTCGCCATCCTGTGGAACAGCCGCCTCGGTGACCTGCTGCGTGACCACGTCGCCCAACCCTGGCGCACCGTCATCGTCACCGCCGGGATCGCCCTGCTGCTGTTCCCCATCTACTACCCGCCGCTGCGCAAGCTGCGGGCCCGGCTGGCCAAGCGGCCGGCGCGGCGGCCCGAAGTCCCGGCCGGCCGGCCGGCGGACGCCGCGCATCCCTAGCCCGACGGCTGTGCGTCCAAATGCGCAGTGCGAGCGGGTTGATGGACCTCGCCCGCCGAATGGCGGATCCCCATCATCGTCCATATGTCGCTCAGTACCTTCTCAGGTATGACCCGTTCGGGCTACCGTGACCCGGTGCGCGCGGGGGTGAGCACGGCCGGCAGCGCGTCGCTGGTGGAACGTGACGATGTCCTGGCCGAGTTGGGAGAGCACCTGGTGGCGGCGTCGGCCGGCCAGGCGCGGTTGGTACTGCTGCCCGGCGAGGCCGGGGTCGGCAAGACCACGGTGCTCGACCACTTCGGGCGTTCGGTGTCGGCGACCGCCGAGGTGTTGCGCGGCTGGTGCGACCCGTTGAGCACTCCCCGCCCGTTCGGTCCGTGGCTGGACATCGCGCCGGACCTCGGGCTGGACATCTCCGACGAGCCCAGCGGGGTGTCCACCACGTTCCGGTTGGTGCTCGACGCCCTGGCCGGCAGCCGCACCCGGGTGGTGATCCTCGAAGATGTGCACTGGGCGGATGCGGCCACCCTGGACCTGCTGCGGTTGCTGGCCCGCCGGATCGGCGATCACCCCGTGCTGCTGGTCGCCTCCTACCGGGACGACGAGATCGGCCCGGACCATCCGCTGCGGGTGTTGCTCGGCGACCTGGTGTCCGTGCCGGCGATCCGGAGATGCCCCGTGCACCGGCTCAGCCCGGACGGGGTGGCCGCGCTGGCGGCCGGCGGGTCGGTCGACGCCGACGAGCTCTACCGGATCACCGGCGGCAACCCGTTCTTCGTCACCGAGGTGCTGGGTACGGAGGGGCAGGGGATCCCGGCGACCGTCGGGGCCGCCCTCGCCGGCCGCCTGGCCCGGGTCTCGCCCGAGGCCCGGGAGATCGCCGAGGCGGTCGCGGTGCTCGGCTCCTCGGCCTCGATGACCATGATGACCGGCCTCGTCGGCGACCCCTGTCCGGCGCTCCCGGAGCTGGTCGGCGCCGGCGTGCTGAACACCACCGGTGACGGGCTCGGCTACCGGCACGAGCTGGCCCGGATGGCGGTCCTCGACGCGATACCGGCGTTCCGGCAGGCCGCGACCCACCGGCGGGTGCTGGAGCTGCTCCGGGCCGACGCCACACGCTCGGGCGACACGGTGCTGCTGGCCCACCACGCCGACGCGGCCGGCGACGTCGCGGCGGTGCTGGAGTACGCCCCCCGGGCCGCCGAGCAGGCGGCCGCCGCCGGCGCCTACCGGGAGGCCGCCGCCCAGTACCGGCGTGCCCTGCGGGTGGGGGCCGCGCTGCCGCCCGACCGGCGGGCGCATCTCCTCGAGGGGTTCGCCCAGGCCAGCGCCCTGAGCAGCCAGGTCGCGGACGCGTTGGCCGGCTGGCAGGACGCCGTCGAGCTACGCCGGGGACTCGGCGATCGACTCAATGAGGGCGCGAACCTCCGGTACCGGTCCTGGCTGCTGTGGCCGTCGGGCCGGTGTGCGGAGGCGCGGCGGGCCGGGGAGCTCGCCGTCCAGGTGCTGGAGACCTTGCCGCCGTCACCGGAGCTGGCGTGGGCGCAGGTGAACCTGTGCCAGCTCAACGTCTACGACCAGCTCGGCCCGGCCGCCGTGGACGACCTCGCCCGCCCGGCCGCCGCCCTGGGCTCCCGGCTCGGGGTGGACGAAGTGGTCTGGCAGGCGGAGTTCCACCGCGCCATGGTCCGGCACGCCTGCGCCGCCGACGCCGACGCCTCGGCGGTCAGCTGGGCCGGCATGCAGGGCGCCTGCGAGGCCGCGACGCGGGCCGGTCAGCACGACGCGGCGGCGTTCTTCGGGATGATGATGGCCTGGTACGCGGTGATCGAGCGGGACCACGAACGGGCGTCGTCGGCCCTGCGGGTGGTCGAGCGGGTCGGGCTCGACCGGGACATCCAGCTGTACCAGCTGTTCGTCGGCGGGCACCGGGGTTTCGGTCTGTTCAACCGGGGGTCCTGGGACGAGGCGGCGGAGCTGTGCGCCGGCGTGCTCGCCCACCCCAATCCGCTCCCGGTGGCCCGGGTCCTTCCGCTGGTGGTGCTCGCCCTGGTCCGGGCCCGGCGCGGCGACCCCGACACCTGGACGCTGCTGGACGAGGCCGAGGGCATCTCCGACGCGACGATCTGGACGCTGCTGGTCGCCGCCGCCCGGGCGGAGGTCGCCTGGCTGGACGGCGACGCCGCCCGGGCCCGGCTGGAGGCCCGGCGGGGGCTGGCCACCGCCACCGAGCACACCGACCGGTGGCTGACCGGACCCGCCGTCCGCTGGCTCGCACTCGCCGACGGTGACCGGCCGGCGGTCGGCGTGGCGGGGCCGATCGAGCTGGAGCTCGCCGGGGACTGGGCCGGCGCCGCCGCCCGCTGGGATCGGCTGGGCTGCCCGTACGACGCGGCGGTCGCCCGGCTGTCCGGGGACGTGCCGGCGCTGTTGGCCGCGTTCGAGGCGTTCGAGGCGCTCGGGGCCCGGCCGGCGGTGGCGATCGCGCAGTCCCGGTTGCGCGCGCTCGGGGTGCGGACCTGGAACCGCGGTCCGAGAGCCAGCACCCTGGCCGATCCGCACGGCCTGACCACCCGGCAGCGGGAGATCCTCGCCCTGGTCGGCGAGGGGATGACCGACCCGCAGATCGCGGCCCGGTTGCACCTGAGCGCGAAGACGGTCGGCCACCACGTCGGGGCCGCGCTGACCAAGCTGGGGGTCCACTCCCGGGCCGAGGCGGTCGCGAGGCTCGAGCCCCCCCGGTGACTCAACTGGTCGAGCGGGACGGGCTGCTGGCGGCGTTGGCCGGGCACATGGCGGCCGCCGGGGCCGGAGCGGGCCGGGTCGTCCTGCTGCCCGGCCAGGCCGGGGTGGGCAAGACCGCCGTCCTGGACCGCTTCGCCCACGAGACGGGGGCGACCGTGCACGTGGGGCGGTGTGAACCGCTGAGCCCGCCGCGCCCGCTGGGCCCCTGGGTGCGGCTGGCCTCGACGCTCGGGGTCGCGCTGGACGAGCCGCGAGCCATGCTGCACCCGGTGCTGGCGGCACTGGACGGCGCCGGTCCGACGCTGCTCGCTGTGGACGACCTGCACTGGGCCGACGAGGCGACCCTGGATCTGTTCTGCCTGCTCGCCCGCCGGATCGCCACCCGCCCCACCCTGCTGCTGGTCACCTACCGGGACGACGAGATCGGGCCGGCCCACCCGCTGCGCGCGGTGCTCGGCTACCTCGCCGGGGTGGCGGGCACCCATCGGCTCCCCGTCGCGCCGCTGAGCCCGGCGGGGGTGGCCGACCTGGCCACCGGTCACCGGGTGGATGTGGCCGAGCTGCACCGGATGACCGGCGGCAACCCGTTCTTCGTCACCGAGGTGCTGGCCGCCGGCGGGCGGGGCGTTCCCGGGTCGGTCGCCGACGCCGTGGTGAGTCGGCTGGACCGGCTGTCACCGAGCGGGCGGCGCACCGCCGAAGCGGTCGCCGTGTTCGGTGACCCGGCGCCACCCGAGCTGCTGGCCGGCCTGGGCGCCGACCTCCCGCTCGCGCTCGACGACGTGCTGGCCGTGGGCCTGCTCGAGGCGGTCGGCGTCGGCGTCGGCTACCGGCACGAGCTGGCCCGGCTCGCGGTGCTCGAGTCGGTGCCCGAGGACGAGCGGACGCGGCTGCACGCCCGGATCCTGCGGTTGCTGCGTGGCCGACCGGAGTACGCCAACGAGCACGCCCTGCTCGCGCACCACGCGGCCGGAGCCGGTGACGTGCCGGCGATCCTCGAGCACACCCGGGCGGCGGCCGGGCAGGCCGCCGCCGTCGGCGCCTACCGGGAGGCGGCGGACCAGCTGGATCGCGCGGTGGCCCACGCCGACACGCTGCCCCTCGGCCACCGCGCCGAGCTGCGGGAACAGGTCGCGCAGCTGAGCGGGCTGGCCGGCCGGCTGGACGTGGCGGCGGAGGGGTTCGCCGTGGCGGCCGGGCTGCGGCGGGAACTGGGCGACCGGTTGCGCGAGGGTGATGATCTGCGCTGGCTGTCGTTCGTCCTGTGGCCGCTGGGTCGACCGGCCGAGTCGATCGAGGCCGGCCGGCGCGCGGTGGCCACGTTGGAGGCGCTGGAGCCGTCCCGGGAGCTGGCCGCCGCGCACCTCAACCTCTGCCGGCTCGCCGCCCTGGATTTCGCCGGGATCGCCGCGACGGAGGCGGCGGCCGCCCCGGCGATCCGGTTCGGCGAGCGGTTCGGCGCCGTGGACGTCCTGGTCGAGGCCCGCTACTACGTCGGCATGTCGCACTACGTCGACGCCGGGTCGGACGATGCGGACGGCTGGACCCGGATGGAGTCGGCCCTGGCCGAGGCGGAGGCCGCGGGGGTGGCCCGGTCGGCCGCGTTCATGGCCATGTTGATGGGCATGATGGCGGTGTGGCGCCGGGATCATGCCCGCAACCACGCCGCCGTGACCGTCATCGAGCGGTTGCTCGCCGACGACGCCGTCTTCAGCTTCCTCGACATCAGCGATTCGCAGCGGTCCTACCGCGCCCTGCACCAGGGCCACTGGGAGCTCGCCACCGAGCTGGCCGCCGGGGTGCTCGGCCGGTCGGGGGCGGCCCCGACGGCCCGGGTCCTGCCGCTGCTGGTGCTCGGCCTGGTCCGGGCCCGCCGGGGCGATCCCGACGTGTGGCCGCCATTGGACGAGGCCCTCGGCGTACCCGAGCCCTCGGCGTCCATGCTGGTCCGGACCGCGCGGGCGGAAGCGGCCTGGCTGGCCGGCGACCTCGGCCGGGCCCGCACCGAGGCCGCCGCCGGCCTCGCCGCCGCGCCCCGGCACATGGACCCCTGGGTGACCGACGGGTTGGCCCGCTGGTCGCGGCTCGCCGGCGGGCCGCCGTCCGCGCCGGGTGGAGGGACCCCGTTCGCCCTCGAACAGGCCGGTGACTGGTCGGCCGCGGCCACCGCGTGGGAGGCCCGGGGCTGCCCCTACGACGCCGCGGTGGCCCGCCTCGACGGGGACGTACCCGCGTTGATCCACGCCCTGCAGGCGTTCGAGGCCCTGGGCGCCGCGTCGGCCGCCGCGATCGCCCGCGACCGGCTGCGGGCGCACGGTGTGCGGCTCGGCTCCCGCCGCCCGCGCGCCGGGACCCGGGCCGACCGGCACGGCCTGACCGCCCGCCAGCGGGAGATCCTCGACCTGGTCGGCGACGGGCTGACCGACGCCCAGATCGCCGCCCGCCTGCAGCTGAGCGTCAAGACGGTGAACAACCACGTGACGGCCGTACTCGGCAAGCTCGGCGTCCGCAGCCGGGCCCAGGCGGTGCACCGGCTGGCCGAGCCCTGAGCCCTGCCCGGTCAGGGGGTCGGCACGCCGCCGTGGACCAGGGTGGAGCCGACGATCTGGTCGATGACCTCGGGCTTCGGCGCGTCCGGCTGGTCGGAGATCCACACCAGGACGACCGAGTACTCGAGGTGGCCCTGCGGGTCGGGGGTGGTGGGCCCGCTGGGCACGGCGGCGACCTCGGCGGTCAGCGACGTGCCGGGGTTGCGGAAGGTGAACCGCTGCCGGAAACCGTCCCGCTTGCCGAGCTTGCCCGGACCCTGGCCGACCATGGTGACGTCGGTGACGCCCGGCGCGGAGGTGACCGCCTGCTGGACGTCCTTGGCCGCCTGCTCGATGTTCGGGGCGGTGATGGTGGCGGTGCGGGCCAGGCCGGTGGCGCAGGCGACCTCATTGGAGCCCATGCAGGTGGTCGGTGCCACCATCTGCGGGATCAGCGGGTTGGCGGAGTTGATCACCTGGTGCCAGCCGTCCGGGATGGTGACCACGATGTTGGTGTCCGGGCCGGACAGCAGCAGCCCCTCCGGGGTGCCGGCGCCGCCGGAGTCGGAGCAGCCGGAGAGCAGCAGACCGCTCGCGGCGACGAGCGCGCAACCGGTCAGGGACGTGCGGTGCAACCTGGGGTGGGTGTCGGTCGGCTGGGTCAT
>JAESFN010001065.1_pt1 | contig 15285 bp, 19 predicted proteins | sample 9269411 | NCBI WGS metagenome assembly JAESFN01 (sample SAMN14505399, study PRJNA617100) | algae metagenome | isolation source: Iphinoe sp. HA4291-MV1 and co-occurring heterotrophs from trail next to... | place: USA: Maunawili Falls, Hawaii | collected 2009-07-25
TTGAGCAATAGGGTTGTAGATGAGTTCTCCTGCTAAGGTAAGCGATCGCTCGACCCTGTGCCCAAAACATCGCCCCAAACCCTCATTCTTGCGTTGACTGACAAAAGTTTTCGGTCTACTGATAGTGCACTTCCTCCTACAGCCCAAATCCACAGAAGTAAAGAAGAAATCAGATTTATTTTGAATCATGAGGGTCTTACACGTAAAAAATTTGGATCCGGGGTCTTACACGTACCAGAGTCAGCCAGCCCTTGTTTTATTGATCTATCTTCCAAGACGGGTACACGAGGTAATGCGCTCGTGCTGACTCTGGCGGGGACAATGCGTCGGCAGGCTTACTACAACGAGTACCCGTCTGCACCGAAAGATCAACAAAACAAAGCCTGCCCAAATTTTTAGGGGACAATGCAATGGAAAACTTTTCAGATGAAGATAGGGAGCGCCTTGAGCGACTTTTGAGTCATCCCGAAAGTGCGGAACATTTAACCGAGGCATTGAGTAGATCGATTGTTCAGCAGCCCAATCAGGAAGAGAAACCGCAACCAGAACCAGAACCAGTCCAAAGTGATGCAGCAATCAACATTACCCGCCACTTCATGATTAGTGGTGGGTTACTGGTAGGTGTGCTACTACTCGCATCTGCTGTTTCTACCCCACTGCGTGATACTTACAATGTTTGCTTCAACCCCAGTCCAATTCCTGATACTAGCAAGTGCCTAGGAGTCAAAACCTACATTTTTGATCAAGACCATATAGAGAAACTAGTTAATCACCCTTCTTTAGTGATCGTACCTGATAAAAGAGGTAACCCCGCTTTGGCTGTAGGATTAGCGTTGTTTGGCACAGCATTTGCCAGTGGATCTGGTTTCATTGCAAAATCAGCGCTCAAAGAGAAATCGGAAGCACTGCCAATCAACCGCACTAATCGCCGTACAGCGTGGACTGCCAACAAGATTGAAGCTGACAAGCTTATCAAGCAACGCCATCAGGACTTGCAGCACGGTTTTACCGTTTCCGACAATACCAATCAACATGCACTAGCAGCCAACGACACGCTCAACGAATTTGCTCAAATCCAACGCCTCATTGCAGCTTTAGAACCACAGGAGCGCGAGCTATTTTTTCAACACTTGGCGCTCAAAGAACAAAAGGAAATGTTGCTTTCTCAAGCTCAGTTGCAAGCGCAGCAAGCTCAGAGTCCGTTTGCAGCATTGCTCGGTGGCATTCCTCAGCAACAAGCTTTACCAGATGGGGGCAGTGGACCAGCAAGCAATATTGAGCAATCCAAGGAGATAGGACAATCAATCATCAAGTCAATGGCTGCGTCCATCAAATCAAAAGTGCTGGTTGCGCCAAGTCGAGCAGGGAAAACAACTGTTCTTTATCTGTACTACGATGCAATGTTTGACCGATACCCGAAGGCAGAAGTATTCGTGGTAGCGGATAAACGGGAAATGGTACATCCAAAAGTTCCAGTTGCTAATTATGCCTTCTGTGATGGAGCAAGTTTTAAGGGTGATGGGTTAAAAATGCTCAACAAGGTGTATGATGTTTACCAAAAACGCGCTAAATTACCGGAGTCTGAGCGGGATGCTCTAGCACAAAAGCACCCCATCCGGTTGGCTCTTATTGATTGGTTAGCAACATGGACCACCGTTCGCAAGGATGAATCAGTTGCTAATGAGGTTAACAGTAAGCTGATTGGACTAATTACAAAAGGTGCGAGCTGCGGTGTTTGCGTCGATATCGATACTCACTCTGCTACTGTTGAAGCGCTTGGGATTGATGCTGCAACTCGTGAATCATTAGACTTCATTGCGATCGCTTACTGCAAGCAAAGCGACAAAGGTGATTTAGACCGCATCTCTGACGGACTGGGCTTGTTACCCAAAGTTGTAAGCAAAGCTTTGATTGTTCCCGACAAGAGCGATCGCACACGGTTGGGTGCTGAATTTACCAAGCTGCGAGACTCATTGCTTAAAGGTGAATTCAACTCCTCCATTATTTTTACAACAACAGGTGGAAACCGCATCGGCATCACACCACAGTTCGAGCGTAAGACATTGGGTGACTTAGCACTTGATGCTAAGGAAGAAGAACCCGAAGAGGAGGAGGAAGAACCGATAGAAGTTGATGAAGAGAGCGAGGACTTAGGTATTGACTATTACCTAATTGATGCCGCCCAAGCTGTTAAAGAATACCTCGAATCTAGGGATGACAAGCAAGCAACTTTTAATCAGATTCGCAATCAGCGATCGCTCAAAAGATTATGGAAGTCCTCCACAGACCTAGCCCGTCTTGCTATTAAGTTTCTTGTTACCCGCGAGATAGTGGAGCCTGTTGAAGATTTTGACCCAGTGTTAGGAACGCCAATAGAAGTCTCTGAGGACAAAAGAGTGTATCGGTTGGTAGGAGGTTAGGAGATGAAACTTTTTAAAAACGAAGCAACAGTTGAGACAATCGATTTGGAACTTATAGAGCAAACATCGGCTGCATAAGCCAAAGCCCTAGCATTTGACCGGGGCTTGATTGTAAGTTGCTAACAAAATACTATACGTCTGAAAACAGCTTCTCGACAAATGCTTTAAGCGCCCGTCCGCCTTGGGACTGAGCGCCTAACCTCATCTCTACTCGCACTTGTTTTGCTAACTCCTCGCATCGTCGCCGCTCAAGCGCTTTTCCTTGGCTTAAGCGGCTAGCTTTTTTGCCAGTTCTTGCACTGTTTGGATTAGCTGATCAAACTCTGCTCTGGACACATTGTCGTTACCAATCCGCTGGCAACTGTTTAACAACATATTGAATGCGGCGATCGCAAAGTCACGCTTGTTTACTCCGAACTCCTCACAGTACGCGTCAATAGCAACTGCCAGATCATCAGGGATGCGGGTACTAAATTGGGGTTGCTGCAAACTGGGGTAACTTTTCTCTGTTTTTGTTGTTTTACCCATCACTACCATTTCATAGAAACTTGTTATCAATCCCACTGTATCACGCTCACTAGAAATTTGATAGCAAGCACTAGGTCTACACAAAACGGAGTGTTTTGTGTAGTTGATGTAAACTTTCTAGAAAAAACTAGAAAGTTGCTGTACAACTTGTTAGTAAATTTGATAGTATGTTTCTAGAAACAACAGAGGAGGTGAGAACAATGACACAAGTAAAGCTACAAACCTTAAAAGACGCAGCATTCGCACTAGCCAAGAAACTTGGATTAAGTTGCACCACTACCAAACATTTCAAGAAGCGCTTCATTGGTTTGGACTTTCGCACCAAGTCTGGGTGGGCAATGTTGATAGAGCGTCTTAAGGAATTGGCTTTTGGTGTTCTTGTTCCCTTCTTCAAGCAACAACCAATCGCTGCATAACAGGAGTAAGAGAATGCAAGACGCTTTAAACATCGCAATCATCGCAATCATCGCCATCCCCGCCGCCTACGCAATCCTCATGCTGTTAGACTTCATTTCCGGACTACGACACTTCGTCAAGCCAGTACACGCTTCTACACCCAGTGTGGATGAATGTATTCCCACCCTTATCGAGCTTCCTTGTCCGCTGCCCCCAGAGCCAACATTGCAAGTAGATCCTTGGCTCATGGCTCCTGACGAGATAAAAACATCCACAACGCCTGCGCCAATCCCAACATTGCCCGTTCTACGACTGCTACCGCCAGCAAGGGAACAACCAACAACAGCGCCACACCCAAAACGTGGTAGACCAGCCAAAAAAGTTCAGGCACAAGTACAGACAGCAGCACCCAAGCGCCGTGGTAGACCGCGAAAGGCTGCGTAAAGTTTCAGACAGGGCACCTGCTCTGATTACCTAACAAACGGGGGCACTAAGCCCCCAGCCAAAAAACTATTCAAATAATAAAAACCAAAGGAGATTATACCCATGTTTGCCCTACAAATTTCCACCATCGAATCCCAACGCCAAGCTATCTTCTCACAGATTGAGGAGTTAAACCGCAAGGAGCAGGAGCTTGTGGAAGAAAGCCGAAGATTCCAGCAGATGGAAGAGGAGGGAGACGGCTAAACGGGCAATAGCTGTGGTGAAGGCTGCAAACGAGATGCCGTTTTAGACCGTCACTGGGTTTTACACGTTAGGGTACATCTACTATTTGGTTTTTCATGTTTTACTAACAGCAACCATAAAAACGTAGAAGTATTAATTGTTAGAAAAAGCGCCCAAAAAGTAGACATACAAGTACTTGCAAACATATAATAAAGCAATTAGGCGGCGATTTAGAAGAGACTCGCAGCCTAATTACACACAACTATTTTCAATCTTAAATATGCCACAAAACATTATCGAAGCACGGCGCGAAATTGTCAAATTCGGCAACAGTTCAATTTTATGGCTTGATGGATACTTAGTCGATGGTGCTGTAAAATACGCTCCTACCAGAGTTTCTGAGTTTTTGTTTGAACGGAAAAACGTCATTTTACAGGTTACAAAAACCGAGACTAAGCGGCTCTTGTCTTGGCAGGACAAGGGTTTTACAGGTTACAAAACAAGAATTCAAATTGCGGAACGAGGAGATGGTATACGAGGTGCTTCATTGTCAGATACCATCTCCTCTGAAGATTTCCGAGCCATCGTTTTAGCAGAGGCAGAAAGAGGGAATCCAAAAGCAAAAGCGCTGTTGGCGGCGTCTTTTGCAGAAGTTCAAGCATCTAGAGAAAGAGAAGCGTTTGGGCTTCTTCAGTTGACGGAAGAAGCCAAGCAAAGTCGCTTTAGCGAAGAGTTCGACCAATGGGGAGCAATCTACGCAGAGAACCGTGAAGAGGTAGAGCAACTGCACTTAGCAGGCGACTTGGAAGAATATCGATATCAGCCAAGCCTGTGGGATGGAGGCATTCATCAACTATGGTGCGATGGCGAACTGGTTGAGATTGATTGGAGTACGGTTGAGGAAGGAACTTTTACTTAGTACATTTGCACCTACCCCCATCTGAGTTGATGGGGTCTTAAAATCTTCTCTTGGGTGCGGAAAGATGCATTATCACACCACAGTATATAGTATTATATTCAACAACTATGACTCAAATAGATACGTGCGATAGTACAATTGTTCGGTTAGGTGACTGCCTTAACGCGCCCATCGCCAAACACTTTGTTTTGGATGAAGACCCAGATGTGCTAAAGGAACTTCTAGAAGAAAAGCGATCGCCCAACACCCAAAGGGCTTACCTCAAGGATCTAACCAGCTTTTTTAGATCAATGACTGGGTTGGAGCCAACACCCGATGCTGTGCTTGAATTCCTCCACCTGGAAGAGAAGCAGGCTTTGGCAGTTGTTGCAAAGTATAAGGCAAAAATGAGGCGTGGCGAGGACTGCCCCAGTGGTAGACCGTTGTCGGAGGCGACGATTAACCGTAGAATAGCTGCCATCAAAGCACTAGTGGAGAAAGGACGAGCGCTAGGTGTTTGCTGTTATCATCTCTCTGATATCAAGTGTGACCCACAAGAGAAGTACCGAGATACTACAGGTGTTGATGTTGGGACTTTTAAGCGCATTCTTGACCAGTGCGAACGCTCTACCATACAGGGACTGAGAGATTATGTCATCTTGCGGTTGTTGTGGGAAAATGCTTTACGTCGTGATGAGCTGTGTAGTCTCAATTTTGAGCATTTGTATTTGAGTGAGCGCAAGTTGTCTGTCAAAGCCAAAGGCAAGGGCAACACACGTCAATTCATTGATATCAGTGATACGATATCAGAACTTCTTCAGATATGGTTAGCAAAAAGTCAGGGCATAACCAGAGCTAAAGATAACTTTGGCGTATCCCCTGTGTTTATCGCCCTTGATAAAAAGTCCATCGGTAGACGGCTCACTGGTGAAGCAATCAGGCGAATTGTGGTTAAGTACAGCAAGAAAGCTGGCATCTTTAAAACCATGTCACCTCACCGCATTAGACATAGTGCCATCACTTCTTACCTCAACACCTCCGATGGTGACACGCGCGGCGCACAAGCCCTTAGTCGTCATGCTGATGCTCGTACACTCAGTATCTATGATGACAATCGCCACCAAAGACAGAAGCATGTGTCTAATGCGCTCGCCGACATGTTGGACTAAAAAGGCGATCGCCCCCTTTGGTGCATAAGTTAATTTCGCTTGACATTAAGGAGGTTTACTTTTTATCCATCTGGGTACCCAGGTTTCTAAATTGCTCTAATGCCTCAACTGCCCCAACTTCATCTGCTAGTCGGATAAATGCCCCAGCCAGTTCTTCTAACAGGTCACTCCGATCTATCTCTGTTCCCTCATCCGCCAAATCCATCAACGCTCGGTTGATTTGTCGGCTCAGCTTCTTAGGAATGCGAAAGGTGGTTTGGGTGTAGTCCGGGTTCTCACGTTTGGCTAGTTTCTCTTTGGATTGTTCAGGTGGCTGACTGTCTGGGTACCCAGATTTCTGGCTGCTTTCTTTTGCTGCCCCTAATGCTTCACTAAATCTGCTCACCCTTGGATTGCTTGAATTACCTCGTTTTTTACCTCCGTCCAATCCCGCCATGCGACTTTTCCCCCTCTGACTTTATAAACAGGGACCCCCGACGTTACCGCGTCCTTGTAAGCTTTGTAAAATCGAATCCCGCGACTGAAAACAGGATACCCCTGAGTTAGTAGCGCTTCCATTGCTTCCTGTCCATCCTTCTGAGGAGGTGGCGGAACCATCGTCAGCAGAACTCTCCAATTGGTATCTGGCGGTAGGGACTTAGCCATGAGTGCCATTGCGTCCATGCTCAAGAGGTCTGGCGGAGTTGGCACAATGAGCAAATCACACCCTCTCGCCAATTCTTCAACTTCCATATCATTGGGGCGAGCAGGTGTGTCAAAGATGATGAAGTCAAAGGTCTGTTTCCGCATTAGCTTTGCTGCTTCTTTTTCGCCACAGATCTGGAACGGTAACCTCCCAGGTCTTGCCCAAGTTGTTGCTGATCTGTTAGGGTCAGCGTCAATAACTAGGGTTGTACCATCCTTACAGAACAATGAAGCAAGGCAGATAGCCGATGTTGTTTTGGAAACTCCGCCCTTAAATGAGCTTAGACAGATGATTGACATAATCTTCCCCCCGTTAGGGATGGAAGCATCATACCGCTACCTGGGTACACATTAATTATGGATGTACAAATTTTTGGGTACCCAAATGTATAGATGACATCCCAGATATATGATTTTCATACCCTACACGAATTAAGGTTTTTGCGTTATGGTTAACTCCCCTCAGTGCGATCGCGATGGAAGAACTGATTGATTTAGAGTTAACTCGCCAAGAGGCACAGTCTCTTGATGGTGCGCTGAGATTTCTATTCGGCAATCCGTTGTTCAAGCCAAGCGAATCCGTTGTTCAAGTGCAAAAGAAGTTGCGTGCACGGTTGGCAATCAAGCCTGTTGTTGAGTTTGAGTTGAAATAGTTGAACTTTTACCATAGTTTGCGCAAAAAGTCCAGGAACCTGGGTTCCTGTAGGTCAAGAAACCTTGACATTTTGCTATGCCAAATTCCTCTACAACAACACAACCTGGTGATTCTTTAGCCGCGATCGCCTTTTCAAGTGCTTCTCTTACTTGGCTTTGATCTTGCATCCACGCTTCAAACAGCGCTCCACCTGTAAAACTTTCACAGAGAATCAATTCTAATCCACTGCGAGGGTCACCGTGCTCGTTGAGATAAACGTGAAAGTTACCTTCTTCAAGGGAAATTTCTGCGTGGATTGGATCACACTTGATTTCGTATGGAAGCGGCAGTTCCAGACCATTCACAGCGTTCTCCAGCAGGGCTTTTAAACCACTCCTGTCTTGCTCTTCGTTCTCTGGGTCCGGGACAAGCCCCGAAATGTAGAGGTGCTGAGGATTGCAATTAAGGATTGTCGCAAGGGATTGGAATACGTCCCTGCGATGGGGTACCTCCAAGGCTAGCCCATTGAAGGAATAGTGCTTTTGATTTTCGATGAAATGCCCAAAGAGAACGAATCGATTCATCAACATTCCTCCACTGGAATTTGAAAATCAAGGAGCAATTACTTTATAACTGATTTCGATTTGCCCCTCGTTGATATTAATTACAGGAAACTCATGAGTAGAAAATTTCTGCACCTGGGTTTGTAATTTCAAACTTTCGCCATCGCCAACGATTTCTAAAAATCTTTCTACTGCCTTAACATATTGTTCCTGCGCTTTTATTAACTCCTGTAACGGCTTCTCGATATTAGTTCGTGCCCTAATGAACCTGCGATAATCCCTCTCATCAATGAGTTTTGCGATTCTTAGCGCTTCTTCCTGTTTGGGGATAATCTCATTTTTATAGTGAGCGATCGCTTCTTTAATTGGAGAAAATCCCGGTTTATCCCGTTCCCAACGTTTTATTTCCTCTGGTGTCTGCTTGGCTACAGCCCTAAATCCCTGAAGTCGTTGGGAAGCATCGTGCAGGTAATTCTTAAGTTGGACAATCTTTGCCTGTTGCTCAACTGGAAGCTGATAAGCTTCGGCGTAACTTGCAACAAACGGCTCATAGTTTGCAACCCAGTCGTTTTCTTCTTCCAGGGACAGTAGCTGTTGTTGGGCAACGGTCAATTGCTGGCGCTTTTCTGCCAACATTTCCTGCCCAGTGCCAATTGCTGATTTCATCGCCTCAAGTTTTTTGAACCTTTCTTCTTCGGACTGCGATCGCGCAAGTTCTTCTTTCATCTGATCAAGTAAATAGAATTCACCAATGGGAACCCCCCACTTTGGCGGTGATTCAAGAAGTGCGATCGCTTCTTGACTTTCTTGAAGTTGCTTCTGTAAAGCAAGGATTTCGGCTTTCAATTCATCGATGCGCGTTTTCGTGGCAAGGATTTCAGTTTCCAAATCCTTCACCTCCGGTGTTTGCGTTGCGGCGAGGATTTCTACGTGCTTTTCTTGAAAAGCCATTTCTAATCGGGATTTTGGCATTTATCATATCCTCGAAGATTGATTTTACGATTTAACCTTGGCTCTTTGTCCCTCAATGTGCTGCCTTTGGCGACATTCTTTGGCTTTTTGCCCCATCGTCGCGACAATTCGCGACAGACGCAGACATGAGGCTGACACGAAATGGACACCGGGCATAGGACTGCGTAAGCTAAAATGCAGTCCTGATAGATCCTTTTATACATTAGTGGGGAAGTGCAGATTTTATGGATCATATCTTTCGCAAAATCCAATCAAAGCTTCCACCACCAAGGTGAGTCGTCATCATTTCTTTCTTTTTGTTGAGATACTCAATTGTACATCCCATGAACCAGTCATCCTCTGATTGAAGCTCAGTGATGGTTCCACTAATTTCCCATTTACTTTCTGCGTATCTTAGTGATGGATAGAATTTTATGCGATCGCCCTCCTTGAGCGGAAATTTCAATGGATGAAGTGTAGAGGATTGTAGAGGAAGTGTAGAGGAATCCTCTACACTTGAATTTTCTAGCTGCAATGCTTGTGGTTTCTCAGCTTGTGAATTAGCGTTTTCTCCAAGTGTAGATGTTTGCTCCTCAAGTGTAGATGCAAGTGTAGATGCACTCAACCCCATAGAGGGTAAAGGCTCTGGCGTTTTTTCTTCGCAAGTGTAGATGTTTTTTATATCTAAATCACTTTTTTGAGAGAATTCCTGGGGGGTAGCAGCAGCAGCAGGCGAAACAAAATTCTCTACGCTAAAATTCTCTACACTTGAGTTGATTTTCGTTTCACCTATTGGTGAAGTCGTTGATATACAAGGATTTGGCATGTCGAGAGTTTCCTCTACACTTCCTCTACACTTGCTTTTTATATCATACCCTCTACCAGGTGTAACTCCTTTACTAGTAAGGATTGTAGGTTTCTCGTTAAGTGTAGAGGATTCCTCTACACTTCCTCTACACTTCTCTACACTTGCCCCAGCACAGCAGTAAGTGATTTTCCTCCCTTCGGTGGTGAGTATTATTACTCCTGCTTCGACCAATTCCTTTAAGTCGCCTTCCAGGAGCTTGCTATTATTCTTGTAGTCCTCAATCCACAGTCTCTGCTGAATCTCTCTTCTGGTTACCCCAGCCTTGCCTTCGATGAAGTTTTTTAATTTCAGCAAGCGCCCTGTTAGTTGCATTTGAGGACTATTGAAGGCATAAATTAGCCTCAGCTGATCGATATAATAATCACAAAGCAAACACGCCTGCTCAATAACGTAAGGCGGAATCATTTGTTCCGGCATCTCACCTGCAAGTGCAGCATTTATGCAGTGTAGCCACAAAGTCAATCTTGCTAAATAACTTTCAAATTTTGGAAATGCTGTTTTCAGCCCTTGGTTTGTTTCTGCCAGCGTCCAATCGATTAGCTGATGCTGGTATGCTTCAAAGATAGCTTTAGCATCAAAGCTTAAAAAATAATCTCTTTCATCAGGCAACTGCTCTAGCTTGTGGTATAACGCCTTTAATGAGTTAGCAAGCCCAGTATCCTTGTCGTCGTCGTTCATGAGATCCAAATATGCTGCGGGGCATTCAGCCATGCAAAACAACCATCGGGCGAATTCCCCAGTGCTATCTTCGTGATCTGCCATCAGCCGTTTTAGCGTTTCCGGTTGTGTTGAACCAGTTCTGCTGATGGCGGAACGTTCTAAATACAAGCATTTTTCGGAATCAACGACATCTTTGCTCAAGGAAGTCCCATTGAATTCAGACAACTCGTTTTCCGCATCATCACCGACGCCTTTTCTATATTTATTGCGTCCTGTGATATGCGCCGACCACTCATCACGGTACAATAGTATACCTCTGGGGTTTTCCGCGTGGATTTTGATGCGAGATTCAATGCTGCCGTTCTGAACAATAAAGCGACGGCGCGACGGTGGTGCTTCTGGCTCTTCAGCTTCTTTATCTTTCGCAGAGCGAAACTCCCTCATTGCTTCTTGGTACTCGTTTATCGCCTTTTTCCATTGTTGGTGGGCTTCGGCTTCCATCTCATCAAGTGGACCAACAATAGCTTTCTGTGCTGGTGATTTTTTGTGTCCACTGGGTGCGACAATACAAGTACGATAGATAGCAGGCTGTGTATATTGTGCTTTGGCACTTACCACTATCCTGCTAGAAGTTCCGATTCGTGATCCGGCAGCAGGGATGAGCGTTGTGAGCAGAAACTCCGCTGCCGTAGGCATTGCTTGCGATACTTCTATCATTTGTTCGGCAAGCACGCCGCCATCACCCCATAAAAACTCCGCTAAATTTAGCCGCTGCTTTTGTGCCTCAAGTAGCGTAGGCAGTGATTTTCTGAGTTCTTGGCGATCGCTCTCTTCTCCAACCTCTTGGATCTTAGATTTGTACAGCGACCACACGTCTCTTGTTTGTCGTCCCGCCCTCGAAGCCAACTCTGGAATGATGGCATCGAGATCCGATTGTGGTAAATCCTGCTCAATAAGATTATCAATCTCTTGTTTCAATTGGTCTGTTGAGAGGTCGTGCCGTTTTGATGCGGGGTGATAGATGATTTTTTCATTCACAGGTGAGGAATGATTGTTGGGGGGGGTAAACTCAGGCATCACTACCCCAGTATCGCTGGCTAATTCCTCCACAAGTTCCACGAAGTGCCGCCCCTGAGGTGATCCGTTCCCCCCTTTCAATCTGTGCCGATATTGGATCACTCCTCCGCCAATATCGCAAGCTGGGCACCTCCACAGCCAGGAATCACCCTTCTGCTCGGCATAAAAAGCGGTGCCTGATTTACTATCATGCCAGGGGCAACCCCCCTTGACTTTACCTGAATGCTCTTGTTTGAAATCGTGTCCGTGCCAATTGAAGGCAATATCAGCTGTCAGGCGTGGTTCAATTTCATTAAGCAGGAAATCAGAAAGCGTTGTGTCTGATGTATTTTTTCTAACTTGAGTTTTCTGTTTTGGTGGCATTGCTTTGCCCCCAAGAGGGTAAAGACCTACATCTTCAGGAGACTTGAAGACGGGCGGATATTCAACCCACCTCTGCCATGTATAAGGTTTGTCATGAACATTTCTTGTCGGAGGCAGTAATGTGTGTCCTCCGTTCTTTGTCAGCAACTCGCCGACGTGATGCTTTCCGTCAATATCTAGACTAAATCCGCTATTTGCCTTGAAATTCTGAGGTTCGGAATCAAAAGCAATAAGAAACCTGTAGCCGCCGCTTGGGGTTCGGAACATGGGAGCTGTTGCCAGAGTTGGGTGTTGCTTTTCCCATTCGTTGATACGGTGATCGCACTCCTGTGGGCTGGCAAAATCTTTCTGATCGAAATCTACCCAAGCAAGCCAGTGCTTTCCATTCCAACCACCTAGTGTACCGATGCCTGTTTTGGGATTACAGAACCAGCTACGGACAATCTCTTCTAGGGGCTGTTCGATTTGCCACTGCTTCCAATTAAGCGATTTGAGATATCCTCTACTATCGACGAAACATGGCTGTTTTGGTTCTTTGCCTTGCTTTGCTGCTTCAATTGGACATTCTGGCAAAGGGGGACGACCAATTCTTTGCAACCAAGCGATCGTTTCGCGGACGTTTTGAGGAGGTCTGAATTGCAGTGATGCTACCATTATTTTACACCTCCCATTAGCCTTGCAGAAATACGATTTAAGCAAGCTTGTTGCTTTGGACTAAGCTTTTTCTGCTCAAGTAGATTTCGCAAAAAGCCGCATTCCCATTGGGTTGTGGCTTCATTTTCAAGCAATTCTTTAAGCATCTCCTGCAACTGATGGCGCTTTTCTACATTGTCGGGATTGTCGGGCTTTGGCATCCACCCCCTAAAAGCATCGCACCCTGCACATCGCTTCGCGGCGAAATGCACTGAATGAGGAGGCATTTTCACAAAATTAATTCGAGTGGCTCCGCAAAAAGGGCATGCAGATAGCCTTTTTGATGATTGTGTTCTTTCTGGGTAGAATGAGATCATATGGTTTCTCGGATTTTTGGTGAAGTCCCGGCACACCGATTGGGTGTGCCTTGAGCGAACCAGCGTATCAGGATTCTTTGTGCGTTTTCGCCGGTTCGCTCGCCGAACCTATTTTTTTTTGGCAAAATCAACTCGCGCTTTTCTGCTCCTCCTGATTTAGATAGAAAAGCAATGCATCACGTACGATCGCGCCCTTGCCTCGGCGCTCTTTTTTCGCTTGCCACTTAAGGCGCTCACGGTCAAAGTAAGTCACCTTCGCATTGATATCAAAATTTTTTGCGGATAAATTTTCCACCTTGCCTCCTTCGATGGGGATGCCTTAAAGTTCCCGGAGACTTCCAAGTTCATGTCGCTTTTCCACAAAAATCAAAAATCTTTAATCCCCTTTACTCTCACTTCTGATGAGGTGAAAAGTGAATTTATGTCGCGATGGGGTAATTGTGTGGCATCATAGGGGAATAAAGATTTTCAAAATAAAAGATGTTTGTGGCTTGCGCGCGTGAACGTGGAAGCCTTATTTTTTAATGGTTTAATAGGTAATCGCGATTGGAATTCAGATGTTGCTCTGATCCGAACGTGCCTTGTGTAACTTTTGATCTTAATGCAAGTGTGCAAAAGGGTAAAGAAATTCACTTATTGAGCGAAAAAAGAGATGCCTTTCGGACAGATTTGTCCAACATGACGTTGCTGCATCTGCCTTGTGGGTGTATCGGGAAGCGGAACAAATTGTTCCTTTACAAAATTGCATTTTCTGGTATGAGCCTGTCCTCCTAGTGTCGCGAGATGAGTATTAAAGCTGAGCCGCCTCAGCTTTTGGTTTCTTCTCGAAAGTTTGAATATTTGGCTCTTGCAGTACAAAACCGTTCTCTATCGCTTCACCCATCTTGCCAGCGATCGCTGCTACCCATTGAGGATAATTCGCCTGGGCATCAGTCAACTTCTTCCCAACTTTCGGCTTGATGGTAACAGTGATAATCCTACCATCGCAATCAATTTCAAATTGCTGCCAACCGTTCTCTACGATCTTGGCTCGCGGGAGTTCGTTGATTTTTATAGCGACTTCTAATTTACCTAGTGTCATAACGATATTGCTCAAGCTACATCCTTTACCGTAAAACCTTTGCTGCATTTCTGAATTAACAGCCAGCGGTCAGAGTCTTTGTCTAGTGCTGGCTTGAGACGAAAATTAAAAACATCCTCCCACACCTCTACACCATGAGTAGCAGCAAAATCAATCTCAAGTTCTTTAAAGCGTGAGTAGTCCCGATCGCTGATCGCTGTCAGCATGGGAAGGAGTGCGGTTAATGGTATTTGGGTTGCTGTCTCAGTCATCTGGGTAGTCCTCAAAAATACAAATAATTGGTAGTGGTTCGTCTTCTGTGTCAATTATTTCAACCAATCGCTTACCTGTGTTCCTGGCTATTCTTTTACAGCGGTCCTCGGATGCCGCTGCTGACCATTGCCTAGTTTCTTGAATGGGGTCAAATTTACCCTTGGAGCGCTTTATACCGTCGCTTGGTTGTTTTTCTTTGGTCAAATTACCTCCTCCCTCTGTTGTTGAGTAGGTTGTCCCTGAGTCATTTGCCCCCCTACCTTCGGCGCTACCCCTTGGGCGATCGCTCATCCGGAGCCTGTCTCATCGTTTCCAACCCTTTCAACCTGTTTAAAATGCGCCGGTTCTCAGTTTGCAACCCGCGTATTTCTGATTGCATTGCATCAAAGCGAGCGACTACGGCTTCAAAATTCCGTTGGTGAATTTGAACGGTACCAAGTAGCGCTTCAGATGTTGCCCTTACCTGTCTGTCTAGAGCGGATTCAATTTGGTCAAGCCTACTGGGTTGGTCTTGCGTCATGCTGTTGCCTCGTAGTCACTTGGTTCCCATTCAATTTCGAGCAAATCACTGATAGATTTAAGGTTAAAGTACCTGCAAAGAATTTTTACTGTATTTTCATCAAATCTCGTGACTTGGTTTCTATAAAGCTTGCCTATAGTGCCAGGTGCTAAGCCAGTTGCTTCTGCTAGGGCTAACTGGCTGATACTTTTCTCCTCCATTAAGTTTCTAAGTTTGCAATTCAATTTCATGTCTCCTTATTACAGTACCTCTAGTGTAAGCAACAAGCTAGCTAGTTGGCTAAATAATTAGTATAGTAAATATTTTACTAGGTAACCGATAACTAAGTTATATGGTTAAATAATTTGTCAGCTTCATAGCTAGTCAGTTACTGTATGAGGAGATAAGCAATCAACCGGCAACAAGCCAAACGCAGTCAGGAGAAGGAATCCAGTACTGTGTCGGGCGAGTTTGCTATGCTTCTGAACCTTGACAACCAAATTCCCCTCATCGTGAGAAATCCCAGCAGATTACGGGCAAACGGAACGGTAGAAACGACATTGCGG
>JAESFN010001066.1_pt1 | contig 15285 bp, 15 predicted proteins | sample 9269411 | NCBI WGS metagenome assembly JAESFN01 (sample SAMN14505399, study PRJNA617100) | algae metagenome | isolation source: Iphinoe sp. HA4291-MV1 and co-occurring heterotrophs from trail next to... | place: USA: Maunawili Falls, Hawaii | collected 2009-07-25
TCGTCCGCGAAGCGCCAGCGGGTGGCTCCGCCGGCTTCACTGAGACGCAGCGCGACCACTTCATCGAAACGCAGGCGGAAGACGTGCCATGGTGGCGGTCCCGCCGATTGCGCGCTGTAGGGTGCGGTAAACGCATCTCCCTCTACTTCAGCCGGCCAGCCATCGGAACGGTAGATCGCTGCCACCGCCTCCAAAATCCGGGGATCGCTGGTCTGCGACAGCCGGCCGTTGATCGTAACATCGAGCCCGGGCAGGCGAAATGCCATCGACACCTGCGGTCGCGCCTGCGCATTTTTGATCTTGCGCGAGTTGAGACTGCTCGTAATGTAGATATCGCCCTCGAACCAGGCGGGGCCGATGCCATTGGTGTGGGGGACGCAATCCTCGGAAATGGTGGTGAGAAACACCGCCACTTCCATTTCGTGGCGCACCGCGAGTTTGTCGCGAACTTCGCTCCACTCCATGATCTCCGCGCCGTAGCCATCGAGGTTCACCGCATGAACGGGTGTGCGCTCAGCCATTGGGGGCTCCTTTCTCGCTACTCGATCAGCCGTCAGTCCGCGAAACGCCAGCGCGTCGCGCCACCCGGTTCGCCCAATGCAACCGCAACCACCCAGTCGAACCGGAAGCGATAGACGTACCAGGGCGGCGGTCCGGCCGAGGGGGCGCTGTACGGCGCGGTAAAGGCCTCACCCTCAACCTGCGCGGGCCAGCCACCTTCGCGATAGAGGGCGGCGAGTGATTCGAGCAGCTCTGGATCGCGAACCCGCTCGACGGTTCCTTCCAGCGTCACGTCAAACCCGGGCACGCGCACCGAGAGTGATGCCGCCGGATTGACCGACAGATTCTTGATCTTTTGCGAGTGTGGGCTGGTGATGATGTAGTAATCACCGTCGTAGAGGTAGGTGCCGACCCCAGCAGCGTGTGGGCTGCCGTCCGGGCGCACGGTACCGAGGTAGCAGATCATCTCCGCACCCAAGCGGACATACAGTGCGTCGAGCACGTCCTGCCAGGAAAGAATTTGCGCACCGTAGATATCGAGATTCGTTGCTTCGATCGGCGTTCGATCTGGCATGTCGCCCTCCTTCGCGGTTGCATCCGGGTGCGCCATCGTTGCGCCCCGTCACCTACTCATCGAAGAAGTGAGCGCGGTTTCGACATCCGCCGAAATCAACGTCTCAGTTAGACGTTCTTTGCGGCATTCGTGAGCCAGATCAACGCGTTTTTCCGGGTGATCTCGATAATATGCCCGTCGATCACCTTCGCCTGCAGCCGTGGCGGTGAAGAAAAAACCGCTGATGTTATCCGGTCCAGCGGCACCTCGAGCAGATCGGCCAGATCCTCGGCTGTGTACCAATCCCGGTGGAGAAGTTCGTCGTAGCGATTCAATTTTTCGCTCATGACCGCCGCTCCTTCTGGCAATTCCCGCCAACGGTATGGCCTTATCGTACCCCTTTTTGCCAAACGGTCTGTATCGAAGCTGTCATCCCATCCACGTGGCTGTTCCTGTAGGATTGATGATTGAACGATCGGGATACGAGGAGGTTGACCACGATGGTTCGGTTGCGCAGACGCCCCGCAGAAGCGCCTTCGGCAAAGGCCGCCGATGGCCGCGACATCATCATCCAGGCCGATGATGTGGTGAAGGTTTACGACACCGGTACCACCACGCTGCAAGCGTTGAAGGGCATCGATCTCGCCATTACTCGCGGTGAGATGGTGGCGGTGATGGGCCCATCCGGGTGCGGGAAAACCACCCTGCTCAACTGCCTCTCCGGGCTCGACGACGTTTCCGACGGCACGATCTGGATCGAGGGCCAGAACCTCGCCAGCATGTCCGACCAAAAACGCACCGATTACCGTGCCCGTCGCATGGGGTTCGTGTTCCAGGTCTACAACCTGCTGCCGGTGCTCAGCGCGGTCGAGAATGTCGAATTGCCGCTGCTCGTTTCCGGCACCAAACCATCGGAAGCCCGCGAGAAGGCGATGAAAGCGCTGGAAACAGTCGGGCTCACGCAATGGGCAGGCCACAAACCGGCAGAGCTTTCCGGCGGGCAGCGCCAGCGCGTGACCATCGCCCGCTCGCTGGTCAACGAGCCTGCCATCATCTGGGCTGACGAGCCGACCGGTGCGCTCGATTCCAACACCGCGCAGGAGATCATCGATTTGATGATCCAGCTCAATCGCTCGCAGGGGCTCACCTTCGTGCTCGTCACCCACGATCCCGGGGTCGGGCGCCAGTGCAATCGCCTCATCCGCATGCGTGACGGCGAGATCATCGGCGATGTGACCGACCGCGCCGGTATCGAGGCGATGGCGACCGACATTCACATCTAGAGCGCGGCGTGCGGCATACAGCAATCGAACTGATCGAAGCGACCACGGAGCACTGGCGCCTGCTTCAGGGTGCGTTCGGTGCCGGTGCGATCGGGGTGTACCTCGTCGGGTCGGCAGCACTGGGCGATTTTCAGCCCGGGCGGAGCGACGTCGATACGATCACGGTGATCGCGCAGCCATTCACTGAGGCGGATCACCCCGCGTTGCGCGATATTCATCGCGCCATCGCCGCGCGCTTTCCAGACACGCGCTACGACACAACGTACGTCCCGATCGCGTGGTTGAGCGCACCGCCTGAGCCCCGCGCGGTAACGCCCTTCTCCGTGAACGGTGAGCTACGGCTCGATCAACCGGCCGGGCAGGTGCACCCGGTGCAGTGGATCGAGATAGCCGAGCACGGAATTCATTGCTTCGGCCCGGAAATCAGTGAATTAGCCATCGCCATCGATCGAGCGGCAGCGCGGGACTACGTGCGCGAAAACCTCACCGGGTACTGGGGTGGGCAGGTGGCGGCGGTTCGCGCCGCGATTGATGCGAACCGCGAAATCGCTGCCGAGGTGCTGACCGATGCGGTGACCTGGCTGGTGCTGGGCGCTCCACGCCTCGCCGCGTTTTTGGAAAGCGACGCGATCATCTCGAAGAGCACCGCCGCCCAATGGGTGGCAGCGCGGCATCCCAAAGCTCGCGATCTCGCCGATCGCTGTCTCGCCCATCGCCAGGGCAAGCCCGCCAGCTTCACGAGGGACGATTTGCGCCGATCCGCCGATCTGGTCGCGATGCTGATCGAGGGGTACGCCTCAGGTACGGTCTGAGCGGCGCTCAACAAAAAGCTCGATGCCGTCGAGCACGCGCTGCAATCCAAATTCGAACGCGCCGTAGGGATCGGAGGCCGCCTGGTAGGCCTCACCGGTGGCACTGCCGATGCGATCGGCGTGCGGAAACCGGGCTGGATCAATCACCTGATCGAGCAACGGGGCGTACGCTTCCCACCATTCGCGATCGCTCTGGCCCGTCACCGTTTCGACCGTGCTCGCGGCGAGGGCGTTCTTCACCGCGCCTCCAACGTAATCGAGCAGCGTTTGCAGCAGGCGGTCGATCTCGATTTCATTCAACCGGTACCCATTGAACGCGCTGAGCTCGTAATCCCATTTGCCGAGTAATCCCGGTCCGATCGGCGGGTGCGCGGTGGTGACCTGCGGCAACCAGGGATGGCGCAACACCAACGTCCAGTTATCGCGCGCGATCTGCTCCAGGCGCGCCCGCAATTCCACTCCATCGAATGATGTTCGCGGTGTTTCATCGCAAACTCGATCGATCATGAGATCGATCAGTTCCGCCTTCCCCGGCAGGTAGGTGTAGAGCGACATTGCCGCCACCCCGAGGATATCGGCGATGCGGCGCATCGAAACCGCGGCGATCCCCTCGTTATCGGCCAGCGCGATCGCCGTCTGCACGATCTCCGCCACAGTGAAGCGGGGCTTCGGCCCTCGTTTCGAAGTAGTTTCCAACCCCCAGAGCAGCTCGATCGACCGTTTGGGATCGCCGCCACCGCTGTGCGTTTCACTCATCCAGCTAAACCTCTTGACTTCTCTGTACAGTGTACGCTAAAATCGGCATCCGTTTCTCCGTACGGCGTATGGGATAAAGCAAAGGAGGCGCCATGGAACCACCTGACGTCGCGATTCGTGCGCGCAATCTGCGCAAGCAATTCGGCGAAACCGTCGTGCTCGATGACTTCAATCTCACCGTGCAGCGCGGCACGGTGCATGGTCTGCTTGGCCCCAACGGTGCGGGCAAAACGACAGCGGTGCGGCTGCTCACCACCCTCCTGCGCATCGATTCCGGCTCCGCTGATGTGGCCGGATTCGATGTCGCCTCGCACCCCGATCAGGTGCGGGCCAGCATTGGATTGGTTGGACAGCACGCCGCGGTCGATGAGATTCTCACCGCCCGGCAAAATCTGACGATGTTCGGCAAGCTCTACCATCTCACCCCGCGCCAGGCCTCGCAGCGAGCAGACGAGCTGCTGGCGCAATTCGATCTCGCCGATACCGGCAGCAAACCGGCCGGCAAATTCTCCGGCGGGATGCGCCGCCGGCTCGATCTCACCGCCAGCCTCATTCTCGCCCCACCCATTCTCTTTCTCGACGAGCCGACCACTGGTCTCGATCCTCGCGGTCGCGCCCAAATCTGGGAGCAGATTCGCGCGTTGGTGCGCGGCGGCACGACGGTATTGCTCACCACCCAGTATCTCGAAGAGGCGGATCAGCTTGCCGATCGCATTTCCCTGATCGATAGCGGCCGCATCGTCGCCGAAGGCACCCCGGCGGAGTTGAAAGCCCGCCTCGGCGACGATCGCATCGAGGCGGTGCTCGCCGATGCCGCCGATCTCGCGCTCGCCACCCGCATCATCGCCGGTATCACCGGCCGCGCCCCTGAGGTCGATCCCGATACACGCCGTCTGCTCACGCCGGTTGCCGATCGCATGAGCGCGCTGGCCGCGGTGATGAGCGAATTCACCGATGCCGGAATCGCGCTCGACGATCTCGCTATCCGCCGACCCACGCTCGACGAAGTGTTCCTCCAGCTCACCGGCAAACCGCGCGAATCCGAGTCCCCCACCCAGGAGGCCGCATGAGCCAGCTCGCCATCGCTCCCCCATCCCGCTCCGGCGATCGTCACGGCTGGTTGCTGCGCGATACCGCAACGATTACCCAGCGTCACCTCCTCCACTGGATCAATCAACCCGGCGCGATTCTGATCGGGCTGCTTTTTCCGGTGCTCGTGGTGCTGATGTTCGGCTATCTCTTCGGCGGTCAAATGGAGATACCAGGCGGGAACTATCGGGAGTTTCTCATGCCGGGCATGTTCGCCATGACCATTGTGTTCGGTATCGAAACCACCTTCGCCGCCGTCACCAACGATCTCCAGCGCGGTGTCACCGACCGCTTTCGCGCCATGCCGATCTCGCGAGCGGCGGTGATCGCCGGGCGTTGCGCCGCGGATATGCTCTACGCGGTGCTTTCGCTGGCGGTGATGATCGGGTGTGGACTGGCCGTCGGCTGGCGCTGGCACAACGGTGCCGGCGACGCGCTGCTCGCCATCGGATTGCTGCTGTTGCTCCGGTTCGCACTGCTCTGGGTCAGCATTTTGCTCGGGGTGGTGCTCGGCAGCCCAGAGATGCTGATGGCGATTCAGATTCTGGTCTGGCCGCTCGGATTCCTCTCCAACACCTATGTCGAACCCTCGACCATGCCGCGCTGGCTCGGCTACGCCGCCGAGTGGAATCCCCTCTCGGCGACTGTTTCCGCCACCCGGGAGCTCTTCGGTAATCCTGGTTGGGGCGGCGAGAGCTGGATCGCCAACCACGGAGTATTGATGGCCGTCGCCTGGCCTCTGCTCATCGCGGCAATCTGCTTCCCCCTCGCCATCCGCGCTTACCGAAACCTCGACCGGTAGGCAAAAAACGGAGCACGATCAATAGATCGTGCTCCGCCCCTCTCCCACTGCAGGAGGAGAGGGAGTGACGAGAAACGCCGGGATGAGAGCCGCTCGTTATCCGATCGCCAGGGTAAAGGCCGGCCCCGCCGGCAAATCGCCAGCCAGCGTGACCGCCAGTCCGCGATCGGTTTGCCGGGTGCTCAGATCGCCGCCGCCCAGCAGGCGCACCGTCGCTCCCTCCGGCAACGTCACTCCGTCGATCGCCACCTCACCGGCGCGAGCATCGCTGAGCACGATGGCGTAGAGCGCATCGCCGTTGCTGGTGAACCGCACACCGTCGCCATCCGCCGTCGCACCCTCGGCGCGGGTCCAGGGACGGCTCCCGTAGATCGCCTCGCCGTTGATCGCCAGCCAATCGCCGAGCGCATCCAACCGCGCCACCTGCTCCTCCTGGATCGTACCATCGGCCATCGGACCGACATTCAGCAGCAGGTTGCCGTTTTTGCTGACGACGTCGGCAAAATGGTGAATCAATTCGGGGATCTGGATGAACTCCGCTTCCGTTTCCCGCCGGTTGTAGCCAAACGAATGCCCCACCCCACGGCACGCCTCGAACGGAATCGTGCTGATCTTCGCTTCGGTCGCGTACTCGGGTGTCGTGAAATCGACGGGCGGCTCGTGGACGAGCTTTCCCTCGCCGTCACGCTGGCCAAAGCGGTTGTCGACCACGCCATCCGGCACCGCGGCGAGATAATCGTGGAAGAGCGCATTCACATCCTGATTCGCGGGAGCGCCGATATCGTTCCAGAGCACATCGGTCTGATAGCGCTCGATCAGTTCCCGCCACTGCGCGTCGAGATAGGCGATGAAGGCATCATCCTGGCGGAACGTGGAGCGCACCTCATCGGAACTCGTCACCGCACCCGGGCGCCAGCTCCAATCGAGCCCACCCGAGTAATAGGTGCCGAATTTCATCCCCTCGGCGCGCACCGCCGCGGCCAGCTCGCCGATCAGATCGCGCTCGCTGTGCCAGTTCGGGGTATTCGGATTCTCGATCTTCGTCGGCCAGAGGCAGTAGCCATCGTGATGCTTGGTGGTGGGGATAACGTAGCGGGCGCCGGCGCGACGAAAGAGTTTCGCCCAGGGTGCGGGGTCCCAGCTCTTCACGGCGTCGGCGAACGCAGCGGCGAACGCGGTGTACGGCGCATCGCCGTAGTGCTCGCGATGGTATTCCGAGGTCGGGCTGCCCGCGATGTTGAGCGTGTTTTCGTACCACTCGGCGTAGGCATTGTTCGCGAACCATTTCCGCCAATCCCAATCGGGATCGTTGTGCCCGCTGAAATCGCCCGATGGCGGCGCCCACCCCGGCACCGAGTAGACCCCCCAGTGGACGAAGATGCCGAGCTTGGCATCGCGATACCAGGCAGGTGCCTGCCGGTTGGCCCACGCCGGATCAAAATCACCCCAGGTCGCCACGATGGTGCTCCTTCGGATTGATGCCTACGATCATGTTCTGGATTTTGTATTCAATCATGCGTCAAGTCGTCCCGCGCGTCCACCCGGCAAACCGCTGAGTACCCCGGAAGAACCGGCTGGTGTCAACGCCCCCCCATGATCCGCCACGTGACCGCTGATTTTGGCCCGCGAATCAGCGTCGAGAACCAGCCCGACACCGTCTGGTGGTCCTCAATGAATACGCTCCAATTAGCCATAAGCGACTGATCGAAGGTATCTATACCCCAAACAGTTTCTATAGCGAATACTTTGATCATCCCATTCTGGGACTCGCCGGATCGGAGGTCACAACGATGAGCGACGAGAAAGACAAGGTTGAAGGAACAGCAAACGAGATCAAGGGCCGCGTCAAATCCGCGGCTGGTGAGCTCAGCGGTGACAACCAGACCAAAGTCGAGGGGAAGCTCGATGAGCTGAAAGGCAAGCTCCAGCAGGGGCTCGCCGAGGCCAAAGAAAAAGCCGACGAGCTCGTCGATAGAGTCACCGGCGACGACAAAAAGAACTAAACGGGGTTCTAGCCAGACTCCGTTTCCAGCCACAAACGCCCCGAGCAATTGCTCGGGGCGTTTGGCTTCGCCGTCCCCTGCCCCAACTCCACAGCGCTACTCCCCAGCCTGACGGTGGGTTCGACACGACCGCAAGCAACGCGAAGCCCCCTACACCACCGGAATTGTTTGCTCCGCTGTGTATTTTGTGCTCGCCACCGTTGCCGCGAGCGGCCTCTGTCGCCTACCATCTATAAGACTAGAGGGAGTAACCCGCGCGGCACCCTCTGCCGCGCGCTTGCGAGTCGTCAGGACGCGTTCTTCCCGAACGCCGGCTCGTGAAGCGAGTTCCCGCTCGCCCGGTGAGACTCTGGCTACGCCACGTTTGTGCGGTGCTGGCCAGAAGATGCGCCTCCGGTTCCGCGAGTGTCAGGAGTTTCGGGTTCGTGAATCTCGATCATGATTTCCACGTCATTTTGCCCTGGGCAATCTTCGCCGTCATCATTGTGGCGTTGCTTGCACTCGATCTCGGCGTGTTCAACAAAAAAGCCCACGAACCGACCCGCAAGGAAGCGCTCGGCTGGGCAATAGCCTGGTTCACCATCGCCGCCATCTTCAATATCGGTGTCTACATTTTTGAAGGCGGCACGCGCGGTTTCGAGTGGACCACCGGCTATGTCGTCGAGCTCTCGCTGAGCGTCGACAACATTTTCGTCTTTATCCTGATCTTCTCCACCTTCGCCGTACCCGCGCAATACCGGCACCGGGTGCTCTTCTGGGGCATTCTCGGCGCGGTCATCATGCGCGCCATTCTCATCGGCTTCGCCGGGGTGCTGATCAATCAGCTCCACTTCGTCATCTACATCTTCGGCGCCTTCTTGATCTTCACCGGGTTCCGCTTCCTCAAGAGCGATCACGACGAAGCACCCGACCTGGAAACAAACCGGCTGGTGAAAATCGCTCGCCGGTTCTACCCGGTTTGGCCGCATTACGAGGGACAGAACTTCACTATCATTAAGGACGGCAAGCGCTATCTCACCCCCCTGTTCCTCGTACTGCTGGTGATCGAAAGCACCGATCTCGTTTTCGCCGTCGATTCCATTCCGGCGATCTACGGTGTTACCCACAACACCTTCGTCGTCTACACCTCGAACATCTTCGCCATTCTCGGTCTGCGCTCGATGTACTTCGTGCTCGCCGGGTACCTCGCCGGGTTGGTCTATCTCAAACCCGCCCTCGCCTCGATCCTCACCTTCGTCGGTCTAAAGATGGTGCTCTCCGATGTCATTCACATCGAGCCCTACGTCAGCCTGGCGGTGATCATCGGCATCCTCACGATCGCGGTGATCCTCTCGATCCGCAAAGCGAACCAGATGGGCGGTGTCGCCGCGCTCGCCCACCAGGCGGAAGAAGAAATGAGCCACCACACACCCACCGATTTCGAGAAGCTCGCCAACGAGAGCTAGCCGATCCGTCATCCTGATCTGAAAAAGCGGGCTGAGCGTGCTCAGCCCGCTTTTGCTTTGAGACCAATTCCACAGCGACAGCACTCCTGCTGCACTACACTTTCCACCGCAAATCGCGCGGGAAACGCATAGCCGGAACCCGCCCCCCTCCGAGAAAGATGACCGCGCCAATGAATGTAGGAGCGAACCTCTGGATCTGGGAATCGCCGGTAACGCAACGCACGATCGAGCGTGAGGCGCCACGGCTGGCGAGCTGGGGATTCGACAGTATCGAACTGCCACTCGAAACAGCGGGCGATTGGGATCCGGCGGCGATCGAACACCTGCTCCGGGAGACCGGTCTCGCCGCCTCGGTGTGCGTGGCGATGTCGCCTGGGCGCGATCTCACCACGGCCGATACTGTTGTCGTGCGCAACACCGTCGATTACCTGCTCGCGGCCATTGAGGCTGCCGCCCGGATCGGCGCGCCGGTGGTGGCCGGTCCGGTCTATTCCCCAACCGGGCATCCCAGCTTTCTGACGAACGAGACCCGTCAAGAAATGCTGCTCCGTCTCGCGGAGAACCTTACGCCTGTGCTGGAGCATGCACGTGCCGCCAATATCGGAATCGCCGTAGAACCCCTCAACCGTTTCGAAACCAGTCTCTTCAACACCACCGGGCAGGTGATGAGCTTCATACACCAGCTCGATCATCCGAATCTCGGCGTATTGCTCGATACCTTCCACATGAACATCGAAGAAGCGGATATCGTCTCCGCCTTCTGTTCCGCGGGCAGCCGGCTTATGCACGTGCACGCCTGCGGCAACGATCGCGGCACACCGCGCATCGGCACGATTCCCTGGCCGGAAATCATCGCTGCGCTGCACGCGATCGGGTACACCGGTCAGCTCGTCATCGAATCGTTCACCGCCGGCAATCGGGCGCTCGCCACGGCAGCGTCGATCTGGCGTCCGCTGGCGGTCTCACCTGATGCGCTCGCGTGCGATGGTCTGGCAATGCTGCGCTCGATGCTCGCCACTCACGCGCAACCGTCATCCGGCTAATCGATACCGACCACACACCGCGTCGCATCTCTCGTATCCTGTCGCTACACGAATCGGCCGGAAATGAGGGAGCGTTTCATGCGCACGAGACTGAACGCGTCGCACATCATCGCCTTTCAAAACGGCGGTCATCGCTATCTGCAAAACGGCGTCATCGTTTGGGAAGACAACCAGATCATCCACGTCGGTTCGAGCTTCGACGGCCAGGTCGACGAAACGATCGACGCCACCGGCAAGATCGTCACCCCCGGATTCATTAACACTCACACCCACCTCTACGAATCCCCGCTCGATAAATCGTTCGTCGAGGATCGCGGCGCACGGCAGTTCTATCTCTCCGGTCTCTTCGAATATCTCCCCGCGCGCAGCGGCGCCGCGGATCGCGAGGCGTATCGCGCATGCCTCGCCTTCTCGATGGCGGAATTGCTGCTCACCGGCACCACCACCGTGCTCGAAATCGGCTCCGAGCCTGAAGCGGCGGTCGAAGAAGCGGGCAAAGTTGGGATGCGGCTCTACATGGGCACCGGCTATCGCTCGGGGCGTTGGTACACTGACAACGGCAAAACCGTGAAATACGCCTGGGATGAGGAAAAGGGCCTCCGGGATTTCGACCGCGCCGTGAAATTCCTCGAAGCGAACGAAGGCGCGCAGAACGGGCGCATTCGAGGTTTTCTCTCGCCCTCCCAGGTCGACACCTGCACCGAGGATTTGCTGATCCGCTCGCGCGATGCCGCTCGCAGTCTCGGGGTGCCGATCGCGCTGCACACCTCACAATCGATCAACGAATTTCAGGAAATGATCGCTCGCCACGGTAAAAGCCCGATCGAGTGGCTGCGCGATATCGGTTTCCTCGGTGACAACGTCATTCTCGGGCACTGCATCGTGCTCGCCCCGGGAAGCTGGACCAACTACCACGGTGACGATGTCGGCATCCTCGCCGATACCGGCACGAATGTTGCCCACTGCGTTTGGGTGTTCGCGCGCCGCGGCTTGGTGATGGAATCATTCGCCCGCTATCTCGAGCGCGGCGTGAACATGACGCTCGGCACCGATACCGCGCCGCAGAGCATGATCGAGGGTCTGCGCTGGACGGCGGTCGCCAGCAAATGGGTCGATCGCCGCACCGAGGTCGCCACCGCCTACGATGTCTTCAACGCCGCGACAATCAACGGCGCGAAAGCGCTCAACCGCGACGATCTCGGCCGCATCGCGCCGGGCGCCAAAGCCGATCTGCTGATCTGGAACAGCGAATCGATCACCATGACCCCGATGCGCGATCCGGTGAAGAACATCGTCTACTCCGCCCAGGCCGACGATCTGCGCGACGTCGTGATCGACGGCGAGTTCCGCATGCGCGATCGCGTTATCCCCAGTGTCGATCTGGCGAAGCTCTCCGGCGATCTCCAGGCGGGTGCTGAGCGCATGTGGAGCCGCATGACGCAGTCCGATTGGGCCGGGCGCACCGTGGACGAGCTTTCGCCGCAATCCTTCCCGGTGTGGCATGACTGACCCAGGTGTTCGCAAACGAATGACGGCCTAGACAGGCCCCCAACCCGATTGGATAGGCACTATGATTGTTGCGGTCGATAGCAATTCATAATGCCGTCGTGACGCGCCTCTGAACGTGGTGTGTAGCTGAAGCTGGGAGTTCGATCATGCCTCACGTGTTGCGAAGGGTTCAGGCGTTCATTGCGTTGTTTGCGCTCGTTGCGTTCGCGGCGCTTCCCGCAAGCGCTCAAGAGCCTGCGCTCTTTGGCAACGGGGTAGAACTCGCCGCATTTGGCGCCGCCCCGCTCGAGACTGTCGCCGATTTCAAAGGATCGATGGTCTTCGACCGGTTGGTGGTCGAGCCTGGGGCATCGTTCCAGGACAACGCGACCGCCGCGCAATTGACTCTGATTCTGGTTGAAAACGGCGAGCTTCAACTTACCGATGATCTCGGGCTGACGAGCGCCGTTGGCCGTGGGCAATCTCAGTTCATCCAGGGACCATATGGGCTCGCGAATGACGGAACGGCCCCGCTGAAGTTGGCACGCCTCCGGCTTACTCCGTCGAACGCGGCCTCCAACACGACTCCGGCCGGGCTGCGAGCGCTCCAGGCAGCGCAGCCGACAAGCACCGTACTTCTCGGCGATATCTACATCGATCCAAGGGAATTTACGGTTACCTCCGGCTCGACGATCACGGTGGTCAATACCGGTGTGCTCGCCCACTCGTTCAACGTCAGCGCCCTGGGTATCTCCACCGGATTGATTCAACCAGGGATGAGCCAGACCATCGTCATCGATGCCGCTCCTGGTGTGTATGAGGTGAATTGCGATGTTCCTGGTCACACCGAGGCAGGCCAGGTGGCAACCATGACGGTCGAAGCTGGCACCGAAAGCTCGGATGAGCGGGCGCCAACCACCGACAAAGCGAATTTGCCGAACGGTGTAACCCAGCAGATCATTTTCGAAACCGACGTGGATGGCATTCAGAATCCCTCGAGTCTCTTTATCGCCCGTGCGCTCTTCGATGACGGCGCAACCACCGCGGTGGACGCTTTTGGCGGGACCGTCGGTGCCTACAAGCTGCGTGGTGAAGTCAACGTCGAGCGCCCGGATCGCCTGCCGAGCAGCTTTCCAGCGGGTAAGGCGATCGTGTTCCCCATGGGATACGAGGCTAATCTCGTCGGTGTCGGCGAGCCGCGTGCAATCATGCTGATCGCCGGTATCGTCGAGGGAGTAGTCCGCGGTACGTCATAGTTACCGCATCGGCAACCGATGTGGCGGACGTTGCGGCGCTGCGATCCTGGTGCAGAGATGACGGAGCACAACAACGAACAGCATTCCGCCGCACTCGGTGAGCGCCTGAACTGGTTGCGCGCCGGAGTGCTGGGTGCGAACGATGGCCTGGTCTCGACAGCCGGTATCGTGGTCGGCGTAGCCGGTGCGACCTCGACCCTCTCGACGATCCTCACCGCCGGAATCGCCGGTGTCGTGGCCGGTTCGCTCTCGATGGCGGGTGGCGAATACGTTTCGGTGAGCACCCAGCGCGACACCGAGGAAGCAGCGCTGATCCGCGAGCGCAACGAGCTCGCGACCATGCCGGTCGAGGAAGAAGCCGAGCTCGCGGTACTCTACGAGGAGCGCGGTCTCTCCCCCGAACTTGCCCGTCAAGTTGCCGCGGAGCTCTCCAAAGGTGACGCGCTTCGCGCTCACGCCGAAGCGGAATTGCACATCGACCCCGATGGCCTGACCAATCCCTGGCAGGCCGCGGGCGCATCGTTCATTGCCTTCGCCACCGGCGGTGTGCTGCCTGTGGCGGCGATCAGCGTGCCCTTCGATGACAACATTCGCGTCATCGTCTGCGTGACAGCCGTCGCGATCGGCCTGATGCTGACCGGCTTCGTCAGCGCCCGTCTCGGCAACGCCGCCCCGAAAGCAGCCGTTCTCCGCAACGTCGGCATCGGTCTACTGACGATGCTCGTCACCTGGGCAGTCGGCCGCCTCACCGGCAGCGTGGTTTAACAGGTTTCCGGGGCTGAATCCGGAGAATAGGCTCTTCCAGGATGTCATCGCCGAAAACACCAACACTCCGTAGGGGAGCCCCTCGTGGGCTCCCGTCGCGATAACGGGAATATTTCTGTCTCTAACCTGGGAGGCCACGAGGGCCTCCCCTACGGAATACGCCAGGTCGTGTCGCGAGTTTTCCAGGCCGTGAGCCTACGAAATCTCGCGGAAAAACGCGGTAATCGATTCCGCCAGTAGCTCCGGCTCCTCACCGGCGATAAAGTGACCGCCGCGCGGGAGTTCGTGCCAGTACCGGATATCGGGATAGCGAATCGCGGCGTATTCACGCGGCGCCCGCTCGATTCCCTGCGTCGCTACCAGCGTCACCCCGACCGGCACATCGATCGTTGCCTCCGGGGGGAGTGCTTCGAGGTAGTGAACGTTCTCGAAATAGGCCCGCGCTCCCGCGTTGGCAGTACGCGTGAACCAATACACCGCGACATTGCAAAGCAGCTCATCGCGGGTGAAGGAATCGAGGAGATCGCCGCTCGGGGGCGCCGTCCAAACCTGCCATTTATCGAGCAGCCAGGCGGCCAGCCCAACCGGCGAATCTTCCATCGCGTAGGCGAGCGTTTGCGGTCGCGTTGATTGAATGCGGGCGTAGCCGTTGTCGCGTGGTTGCCAGTCCCGGGCGAAGGCGAAAAACGCGCGCTCGGCCTCGGTGCGATCGGACGATTCGCGGTCGATCACCGGACCTGGAATCCCCGGTTCCGTGGTGTGATAGCCGATGATCCGTTCGGGATGGCGGTAAGCGAGCCGCGACATCACCGACGCCCCGTGATCGTGCGCGTGCACGCCAAACCGCTCAATCCCAAGCGCATCCATCAGCTTGAGCACCACCTCGGCGATGCTCTCGGAGGTAAAGCCGCGCTCGACCGGAATATCGGAAAAGCCGTAGCCGGGCAGCGACGGCACGATCACCTCGAACCCGACCTCAGCCAGCAACGGAATGATCTTCAAATACTCGACAAACGAGCTCGGCCAACCGTGAAGCAACAGGAGCGGAATGCCGACGCCCGATGCCGGTGTGAGGCGGATGTAATGCAGGTGGAACCCATCGAGAACGGCGCGGTAATTCGGCAGCACATTGATGATTTCTTCCTGCGCCCGCCAGTCGAACTGGTGCGTCCAGTAGTCGGTCATCTCCCGCAGCCAAGCCAGCGGCACCCCGTAATCCCACGCCGCGCCGGTCACCTCATCGGGCCAGCGCGTGGCAAGTAACCGCCGCCGGAGATCGTCGACCTCCCCCTGCTCCACCGCGACCCGGAACGAATCTATCGTCGCCATACCGTATGATCCCTCCTGTGCGGAAACCATACACGATCATGCGTTCTAGTGCGTTAACACGCACGCACCACACAGGGAATCCGTTGCCACGTCTTTTGTAGGGGCAGGTCTTGACCTGCCTTCTCCCCTGGGATCATTCCCGCGACCGGCAAGGCGGTTC
>JAESFN010001068.1_pt1 | contig 15280 bp, 12 predicted proteins | sample 9269411 | NCBI WGS metagenome assembly JAESFN01 (sample SAMN14505399, study PRJNA617100) | algae metagenome | isolation source: Iphinoe sp. HA4291-MV1 and co-occurring heterotrophs from trail next to... | place: USA: Maunawili Falls, Hawaii | collected 2009-07-25
GGGGGCTTCCCCACCCCCCCCGCGCCGAGCGCAGCCGTTGCCGAAGGCTGAACTCCGTACCCCGCACCCACAGCAGCAGCGCCGCCACGGCCAGGAGCAGTGCCCACGCGCTCCAGTAGAGCTTGAACCAGAGCCAGGGCTCAAGCGATGCGCCGAAGTGGCGAATGTCGGTATAGGTCCAGCCGGGATCAGCGGCGTACACCAACAACCGATGCTCGATCCCGAATTTGGCGGCGAACGCAATGAAGCCGTACGCCAGTACCGCCACGAGGGAACCGATCTGCTTCTGGTTCGCCACGGCTTGGATCACAAAGACCAGCAGCGCGAACAGCAGATACTCGACGAGTTGCAGCCCGAATAAGGTTTTTAGGTAGAGGCTGATCTCGAAATCTGTGTAGCCCATGCGAACCTGGCCGAGCACGCCCGCGGCCGCCAGCAGTGCGAGCCAGGCCACGATCAGCAGGCTCAGCCCCAAGAACTTTCCCAAGAACAGCACCCACTCAGGCGTCGGCGTAGTGTCGACCAGTTGGTGCAAACCTGCGTCGCGCTCTCGCCACGCCAATTCGCCGGCGTTGTAGATGATCAGCAGCGGAATCAGCACCCAGGGAAACTGTGGATCGGCCACGGGCGCGGTCAGCAGTTCGACGATCTGCGCCGTGCGGGGAACGAGCGGCGTCCCGGCGAGACTCACGAACTCAGGCATCAACAGCCCGACGAGCAAGGCGACGGGCACGAACAGCGCCAACCCAGCCGCACTCTTCGCGATCGCCCCGAACGACGACCAAGCGATGGCGAGCGTCTGCCGCACGTAAGTCGCAAAGGTGAATGTGGGCTGAACCCGCGGTGGAGAATTCAGTGCTTTGCCGGCGTTTGCCGTCGTCGTAGACGCATCTTCAGGCCATGCCGCTCGCGAACGCCCCCGCGCAGGATGGCCGACGCGGAATCGGCGGTGCGTCAGGATCAGCACGCCGAGTGCAATGGCGATCCACAACAGGGCGTTCAAGAGCGCGGTCCCCTCGAGGGCGATCAGTCGCGAGCTCCTTTGCAGCGGCGTCCACCCCTTCGTGAGCAGTCCGACCATGCCGAAGTGGATGGGATCGAGCAGCGCGCCCAGCGTCCGTAGATGAAGCAAGTTCGCTACCGCCCCGCCGACAATGCTCGCGCCGCAGAGGAGAAGGGCGCCGAGGTAAGCGGTGACGGAGCGGCGGCTCGACAGCGAGAGCGAGAATTGAATCGCCGTTGCCGCGCAGGCGGTCGTCAGTGCGAGAACGATATAGGTGCTGATGAACGCGGCCGGTCGAAACGGCCCGAGCAGTTCAGGCTCTACTCGAGGCACGCTCATGCCCAGCAGCATGCCGACCGGCGCCACGAGCAGTATCAAGGCGTTGAGCGCGAGCGCTGCGAGAAACCGTCCGCCGAGATAACTCGCCTTACTGATCGGAGCCGTGTAAAGGAGCGGGTCCATCCGCGTCTGCGCGTCGCGCGCCGCGGCTTCGCCTGCCACGGCCGAGGCCATCAACAGCCAGAGCACATTGCAGATCGTGGTGACCAGTGCCAGGACCGGCGGCGAGTTGGCCAGGTCGCCGCCATTTCTCGCGTCGGATACCGCGTTCCTCGTCAGCAGGTAGGCGATGGCCAACAGCACGGCGAAATAAAGCCACGTCCGAACGCGACGTGCCTGATAGAGGAACTCGAAGCGGAAGATCTTCCAGAGCTTCATGACGCTTCTACTCTCATGCGGAGCAGGACACCCGGACTAGGGCACGAAGGCTTTGTCGTGCAAAGTAATTGCGTCCGGAACTGAAGTCAAGCGCGGCAAGTTTATGTAGATGATCCACGTTTCTCCGCCGCAACGATCCTTCTCCCTCCGGCGACTCGCCGGGGGCTAATGGAACTGCGCGACTCGTATCCATTCGCCCCCCGTCAATGACGGGGGGGACTTTCTCCGCAACCCAAACATTCACGCGGTCCAAGAGCAGAATTCCGCGCGTGGAACATGACGAACGCGTTCAAGCCAATCCTACGACCGCGCGACCACCTCGCCATTCTTCGCCTCGAGCGAGCCCATCGCCTCGCGCGTCATGCGATCGGCGAACTCGCGGAGCGTGGCCACTTCGGCGTTGTCCGTCGGCATGAAGCCCGACTTCTCGGCCACGAGCAAGCTCAGCAGCATGCCGACTAGGCCGCCGCTGAGTTGCGGGCCGCCGGATTCGCCGCCGGTCCCGCCGGCCAAAAACATCCGTTCCGGCACCAGCGGCTGAGCGCTGTGCGAGAGTTGGTCGGCCACTTGGGCCAAGGCATAGAGCCGCGGGTCGCCATAGCTGGCGATCTTGCGCAGCAGCACCGAGGCTTCGGCCAGACCGACCTGCATGACTTCCTGCCCTTGGCCGCGGCCAGCCAAAATGCGCTGCTGGCTTTCAGCTTCGGCCAGCACCACGGTTTGCTCGGCCTGGCGGCGCGAGCGGGCCAGCTCGGCCTCGGCCATCACCACCGCCTGCTCGGCTTGCTTGCGGGCACGAGCCAAATCGGCCTCGCCCTTACTGTGGGCGATTTGCACCTGCACTTGCGCGCCGGTGATTTCGGCCTGCATGTTGGCCTGGGCCTGGGCTTCGTTGAGCGAGCGCAGCTTCTCGGCCGCGGCGCGCTGCCGTTCGTAGGTTTCCACCTGCTCGTTCGAGAGCTGCCGCATGCGGAGCTGCTCGAGCAGCGTTTCGATCTTTCCGCCCGCTTCGGCGGTGTCCGGCTTGCCGATCAGCACGTCGACACACTCGATGTCGAACTCGCGGAACCGCTTGAGCAACTCAGCGCACGACTCTTGCTGGATGTCGTCGCGCTCGTGCAAGAGCGCGAGCATCGTGCGCTTGTGGGCCACATCGCGGAAGTAGGCGCTCAGCATCGGGTCGAGCGTTTGTGTAATCAGCTTCTTCACGTCGCCAAAGCGCTGGATCACGCTCGGCGCCCGCTGGTAGTCGATATGCACGACCACCGAGAGCGGCAGCGACGGCTCGTAGGCGTCTTTGGTTACCAGGTCGATCGAGCGCAGGCTCTCGTCGTAGCGGTGCTGCTCGGTCTTGCCGGTGATCCAGTGGAGCACGAAGTTCGTCGTCGGCACGAGCACGATGTTGCCCGCGTACGTGTTGAAGGCGTATTTTCCTGGGCCAAGCGGCTTTTCCCACACGCCGCGCTCGCCCTCGGCCACGCGTTCGCCGTGGCGAAAGTCGATGCCGGAAACATCTTGGCCGGTGCGGCCGTGGTAGCTGATCACCACCCCCACATAGCCGATGGGCACCACCGTTTTCGGCAGCAACTCGACCGTGGCGAACCAGCGGTTGACGAAGTAGGTGCCGTCGGTGAGGACTTGGGCCTGGCGGCCGCGTCGCCCGCCGGCGCGGAGAAACGCCTCGGGGTCTTGAAAGTTGTTGTGGTAGCTCGGGCCGCTCGAATTCGTGCCGACCGACGGGGCGATGATTTCGCCCTGGCCCAGCGACGGGCCATCGTGAACGACGACGATACCAAGCGAGTCGACCTGCATCGACTTGTCGGGGAAGAGAGGGTCGATGGCTTTCACCGGCTTGCCCACGATGATCGGGCTAAAGGCATCGGCCTCGGCCAGCTCTTGCTTCCAGTGCTCAACCGCGATGATCTCGCTGCGGCTTTGCAGCGAGCGGAGCGCGAACACGGCGTCTTCGCTGAGCACCACGAACAGGGCGCCGTTCATGGCGTAGACACCTTCACGCAAGATCGCCCGCTGGCGGCCGCGCTGGCCGCGCAGCAAGGTCTCGTCGGCGGCCGTGCTCTCCCCCAGGAAGCCCCGCGCGTCCTGAAAGTTGTTGCACGGCACGACGCGGCCCAGCGTCTGCATCGGCAGCAGCGGCTCGCCGTCACGGGCGTACACGTAGCCAATCTTGCCCTGCGGAATGGTCACCAGCGGCATCCGGTGAATCCGGTACTGCCAGCGCCACAGGCCCAGGTGCAAGCCGCCACGCAAGACCTCGCTTTGATAGCCTGCCTGACCGTCGAGGGCCACGAGGTTGCCCTCACCGACGGAGCCATTGAAGCTCCACAGCTTTTCGACAATGCCCACGGAGTTGTGCGGAATGTAGCGCACGGTGAGCCAGACGACGAACGCCGCGATGGCTACGTAGAGACCCCACTCCAAAATGAACCCGAGAATCGCGCCCAAGGCATCGGCAAAGCGCGGATTCGCCTGGGCAAACAAAACGAGAAAGAACACGGAAGCCCTTCCCTAGCCAAAAGGCCAGACAAACGCTTGGGCTCCACGTCTTGTTAGAGAGGCCGTGCCCTGGGGGGCCGGCTTAAGACGGAGGGCGCCCTTTCAAATCTCGGCCCCCGGCAACACGCCAGCGGCCTGCCTACGGAGTTAGCTGTCGGGCTAGGGCTTGAAAGTACCCTGATCCGCATTTCACGGATCTACGCCCCAAGCCGGCGGCCATTTGCCGCACGGCGCTCTTGGGTCCCCCGCTCTCGCACGCTCTTACGCGCGAAACTCGGCTACATGCTTAGTAATTCTACCGTGCGGAGAAGTTCTTGGAAGCTTGCTGGGTTTTTCCTTGCCGCTCTCGCGAATGCAATCGCTGCAGCGGTAAGTAGTTGCGAGTGGTTCAGAAACCTAGCGATTGGCGGGCAAGCCAGGGCCGAAGTCTCGGCAGCGAATCGTATCCCGAGCAACACTAGTTGTCAGGTAGCGATATGTCGATATAATTCCAGCGGAGAGACCTCATGGCGAAGACCCTGCAACTGATCGATCTCGAAGCCCTGGAAATGGCCGCGGAGTGTTTGCGGACGCTGGGGCATCCGCATCGACTGCGCATGGTTCAGATGCTGCTGCACGGCGACTACACGGTAGGCGAGCTGGCCGAAGCTTGCGAGCTGCCCAGCCCCATGGCTTCCGAGCACCTGCGGTTGATGCAGAGGTGCGGGTTCTTGAGCAGTGAGAAGGTTGGGCGCAAGGTGTACTATCGCGTGGCCGAGCCTCACCTGAAGGACATCCTCGCGTGCATCGAATCGCGTTTCGGCGCCAAAAGCAAACGCTAGGGAGTCGGATCGCCTTTTTTTGGGCATACATGTCGAAAGGTTCCGACAATTCAATACGTATCTCCCGCCTGATCAATCGGAGTGTGAGTCATGAACGTGTCGACCATCTCCCCGCAATCGCTGTTCGATCGTGCGCAATCACCGCAGCGCCTCGAGTTGATCGACGTGCGCACTCCCAGGGAGTTCGAAGAGGTTCACGTCAGCTTCGCCCGCAACGAGCCGCTCGATCGCCTCGACGCGAGTCTGCTCGCGAGCGCTCAAACTTCGACAGGCGCTCCGCTCTACGTGATCTGCCGCTCAGGCAGCCGCGCACGCCAAGCCTGTGAGAAGCTGGCCGCCGCTGGCTGCACGAACGTCGTCAACGTTGAGGGGGGCACGCTCGCCTGGGAGCAGGCGGGGCTGCCCGTCGTGCGTGGAAAGAAGTCGATCTCACTCGAACGCCAGGTGCGGGTCGCCGCGGGCGGGCTCGTACTCGCCGGCGCCCTGCTGGGCGCCTTCGTGCATCCTTACTGGATCGCGCTGTCGGCCTTCGTCGGAGCCGGCCTCGTATTCGCCGGCGTCACCGACACCTGCGGCATGGGCCTGGTGCTGGCGAAGATGCCTTGGAATCGCGTGGCTCCACCCGCGCCCGGCGCCGCGACGGCTCCTGCCGACCCGAACGCCCCGATGTGCTGCGCTTCGAAATCCAATTCGTGAGCCCTCTCTGCAAGGAACCATTTCATGATCCTCAAGCAGTATTACCTTGGCTGCCTGGCGCACGCCTCGTATCTGATTGCCGACGAACAGACCAAGCTGGCGGCTGTCGTCGATCCGCAGCGCGACGTGGAGCATTATCTGCAAGACGCCGCCGAGGCGGGTTACACGATCAAGTATGTCTTCCTCACCCACTTCCACGCCGACTTCTTGGCCGGCCACATCGAGCTTCGCAACCGTGCCGGCGCCGAGATCGTCATGGGAGCTCGCGCCGAGGCCGAGTTCGACTTCCGCAGGTCCCGCACCGGCGACCGGATCGAACTGGGAGATGTGCGGATCGAGACGCTCGAGACGCCGGGGCACACGCCCGAAGGCATTTCGCTGCTGGTCTACGCCCATGCCGACGACACTGAGCCCCATGCGGTACTGACGGGCGACACGCTGTTCATTGGCGACGTGGGGCGGCCCGACCTGTTGGCGTCAATCGGCGTCACGGCCGACGAGTTGGCCGAAATGCTCTACCATTCGCTCGATCAACTCCGCGGCCTGCCCGACGCCACGCTCGTCTACCCCGCACACGGGGCGGGCTCCATGTGCGGCAAGCAGCTTTCCAAGGAAACGGTGTCGACGATCGGCGAGCAGAAGCGGTTCAACTACGCCCTGCAGCCGATGGGCCTCGAGCAGTTCAAGCGGCTGGTGACGAGCGAGCAACCTGAAGCGCCCGACTACTTCGTGTATGACGCGATCAAAAACCGGCAAGAACGGCCCGACCTAGCAACGACCCTCGACGCTTCGCTACGGCCGTTGCCGGTCGACGAGGTGGTGTCGCTGCGCGACCAGGGTGCGCAGCTCGTCGACGTGCGCGAGGCGGCCGACTTCGAGGGCGCTCACTTCGCCGGCGCGATCAACATCGGCCTCAAGGGAAAGTACGCCACCTGGTGCGGATCGATCCTCAGCCATGAAACGCCGATCGTGGTCATCGCCGAGCCCGGCAGCGAGGAAGAGGCGGTGATGCGCCTCGGCCGCATCGGCTTCGACAACGTGGCCGGCTACCTCGCGGGCGGCATGGCCGCGCTCGCCTCGCACCCGGACCTGATCCGCTCTGTCTCGCGAATCACCGCCGCAGCGCTGGCCGAACTTCAAGACACGCAACCTGCCCCCTGGGTGCTCGACGTTCGTTCCGAAAAGGAATGGGCAGGGGGCTACCTGCCGGGCAGCCACAACCTGCCGCTGACGCACTTGCAGGACCGATTGGCAGAGGTGCCCGCGGATCGGCCCGTGGTTGTGCACTGCGAAGGGGGCTACCGCTCGGCGATCGCCGCGAGCCTGCTCGCGGCCGCGGGGCGAACGAACGTGCTGGATTTGGTCGGCGGCTACAAAGCCTGGAACGCTTCGCAATTGCCAACTCTCAACGAGACGGGCACGGCAGCTTGCGGCGAGGACTGCGCAAGGTAAGCCACGGCGGAACATACGCTATGTACGGCGAGACGTTGCCTCTAAGTGTGTTGTTTGGCGCAGTGGTTGGCTTGTCGCTGGGGCTGACCGGCGGCGGCGGCGCGATTTTCGCCGTGCCGCTGCTGGTCTACGCCCTCGGTGTGCCGCCGCAAGCAGCGGTGGGCGTGTCGCTGGCGGCCGTCGGCGCTACCTCGCTCGTGGGCTTCCTTCACCGCTGGCGGCTGGGCCAGGTCGAAACCCCAACCGGTCTGCTGTTTGCCGCTGCAGGCATGCTGGGTGCCCCCGTGGGGTCGTGGATCGCCAGCCTGCTGCCCGACGCGCTGTTGCTGCTGCTGTTCGCCGTGCTGATGGTGATCGTGGCGGCGCGGCTCTGGCAATCCGCTCACCAGGACGGTGCAAGAGAAGTCAGCGAAAACGATGGCCCAACTTGCCGGCGCGACGCGGCGGGCGCGCTCGCGCTCAGTTCGCGCTGCGCCGTGTTCTTGGTCGTCGTGGGACTGCTCACGGGCGTTCTGTCCGGCTTGTTCGGAGTCGGCGGCGGGTTCGTCATTGTGCCGGCCTTGATACTGGCCTCTGGAATGCCGATCCAACACGCCGTGGGCACGTCGCTCATGGTCATTGCGCTCGTTAGCGTTTCCGGCGTTACGGCGCATTTGTGGCGCGGCGGAGACATTCCCTGGCCAGTGCTGCTGCCGTTCGTCGGCGGAGGAGTCGCCGGGTTATTTGCTGGCCAATCGATCGGCCGCCATCTGGCGGGGCCGACGCTCCAGCGGGTCTTCGCGATCACGATTGTCCTGGTCGCCGCCTACATCTTGCTGCGAAATCCTACGCTTTGAGCCGTCGCTTGCGTCGACGCGGCGCCTCCGCGCGCAGCGGAGCTAAGTGGAAGCAAATCCACTCGTGGTGTATCGTGGCAGTGTCCCATCGGCACGCGCTACTTTCCTTGGTTCCTTTCCATGTCGACGTTTCTCTCCGCTGCCGAGATTGGCACGGGCGGCGCTAAATCGCTGGCCGGCGCATATTACAGCTCGCCTGAAATCTTTGCCGCGGAGCAGCAGGCGGTGTTCTCGAAGCACTGGCTGTGCGCCGCGCGCGTGGAGTCGCTGAGTCAGCCGGGTGACTTTGTCGTGCGAACGCTGGGGCACGAAAGCGTGATCCTGGTGCGCGACCAGCAGGGCAAAGCCCGCGCGTTTCACAACGTTTGCCGGCATCGCGGCGCGCGGCTGTGCGTTGAGGAGTGCGGCTCGCTGCGGCGGACGATTCAGTGTCCCTATCACGCTTGGACCTGGTCGCTCGACGGTGAGTTGGTGGCCGCGCCCACGATGGACGAGTTGGCCGGCTTCGACCGCACCGACTATCCGCTGCTCGAAGCAGGCCTGGCCGAGTGGGCAGGCTACTACTTCATCACCTTCGGTGAGCCGGCGCTGCCGTTTGCCGAGGCCTATGCCCCCGTGCTCACGCGGTTCGATCGCTACAACCTGGCGAGCCTGCGGTCGGCCGGAAAAATCGAATACGACGTGGCGGCCAACTGGAAGCTGATCTTCGAGAACTACTCGGAGTGCTACCACTGCCCGACGATTCACCCGCAGCTCGTGAAGCTTTCGCCGGCCGACAGCGGCGCGAACGACCTGGGCGCCGGCCCCTTTCTGGGTGGCTACATGCTCGTCCCCCGCGCCGGCGGCAGCATGACCAACAGCGGCGACGCCTGTGCGATGCCAGTAAGTGATCTGCCTGCAGAGGACTTGCAGCGGGTCTACTACTACACGTTGTTTCCCAACGTGCTCCTGAGCCTGCATCACGACTTCGTAATGGTGCATACGCTCTGGCCGGAGTCGCCGGGGCGCACGCGGATCGAATGCGAGTGGCTGTTTCATCCTGAGGCCGCGGCCGCACCCGGCTACGATCCGAAAGACGGCATCGAGTTTTGGGATCATACGAACCGGCAGGACTGGGCGATTTGCGAGCGCACGCAGCTCGGCGTCTCATCAGCGGCCTACGTGCCTGGGCCGTATGCGCCGCGCGACAGCATTTCCGCCGCTTTCGACGCCGAGTATTTGCGTGTGATGCGCGAAGCGGGTGTGATGCGCGAAGCGGGGCACCAGCGCTAAGCGTGCAACCATGGCCCTGCTCATCGACGGCTACAACCTGCTGCACGCCTCGGGCATTTTGCCCCGCGGCCTCGGCCCAGGCGGTCTCGAGCGGTCACGGCTTGCGCTGCTCAACTTTTTGGTCGACTCACTCGAGCCGTCCGAATTGCAGCGGTCCGCCATCGTGTTCGACGCGCCCGAAAACGTCCGCGGCCGACCGAGCGAGTTCGTGCATCGCGGACTGCAGGTCTACTTTGCCCGCGGACCGGAAGGGGCCGACGAGCGGATCGAAGAGCTGATCAAGCTCGACAGCGTGCCACGGAAGCTGATCGTGGTTTCGAGCGATCATCGGCTGCACCGTGCGGCGAAGCGCCGCCGCGCCACGCCCATCGACAGCGACATCTGGCATCGGCAGTTGGTCGCCCGTCGCTTCGCGCCGCCAACACAGCCGGCGGCGCCCGCTCGGCCGACTCCGCCGGATGGGTCGGACGAGGTGGCCTATTGGCTGGAACGGTTTGGCATCGACGAACAGGCGTTGGCGGCGGAACTCGAGGCGCCAGCGGTTCCTGAGCCTGAGCCGGTGGTGGAAGCAGAAGCTGCCGAGCCCGAGAAGCCACGCGCGCCGATCGAGCATCCGTTTCCGCCGGAGTACTTGGCCGAACTTGAACGCCTGCTGGAAGGCTGAGCAGCCGCCAGGTAGGGTCCGCTATGCGGACCATATCAACCGCGCAACGCGCCTTTGTAGTGCTACTTAACCGGCCACTGCTCATCCGGCGTGCGCGACGTGTCGAGCAGCTCGGTCAGCTTGGCCACGATGTCCGGGTGCTTCGCGGCCACGTCGTGAACTTCGCCGCGATCGGCTGTGAGATCATAAAGCTCGAGCGGCCCTTTCACTCCCTTGCGTACGCCTTTCCACTGCCCCGCGCGCACCGCTTGGTGGAACCCGCCTTCGTGGAACTCCCAATAGAGCGCCGCGTGCTTCTGCTGGTCTTGAGGGCGGCCAAGCAGCGTCGGCAAGAAGCTGATGCTGTCGAGGGCCGTTGGCGCTGGCTTGCCGGCGAGCTCGGCGGCCGTTGCAAAGAAATCGCCGAAGTAGCCGACGTGGCCGGTCACGAGCCCAGGCTCGATGTGCCCTGGCCACCAAGCAATGAAGGGCACGCGAATGCCCCCCTCGTAGAGATCGCGTTTGATGCCGCGCAAGGGGCCGTTGGGGTCGAAGGTCTCGAGATCGAAGCCCCCCTCCTTGTGCGGGCCATTGTCTGAGCTGAAGAGCACGAGCGTGTTGCGGTCGATGCCGAGTGCAGTCAACCGGTCGAGCAGCCGGCCGATGTCGGCGTCCATGCGAGAGATCATGGCCGCCTGCCCTTTGGCCGGCGTCGGCCACGGCTCCTCGGCATACGGGCCATAGTCGGGCACCTCTTGCCCATCGCCGGTGGCCGCGCGGGCTTCGTTGTTGGCGTGCGGAATCGTGAGCGGCAGATAGAGGAAGAATGGCCCCTGCTTGTGCTCGTCGATCCAGGTGAGCGCCTCGTCCACAAATCGGTCGTGGCTGTACTGCACCTTCTTCACGGCGTAGCCAGCGCCATAGCGCTTCGCTTGCGGGCCGGCCGGCGCTTGCTCGTTCGGCAGTTGCTCGCGGGCTTCGCCACGGAAGAGATAGTCGGGGTAGTAGTTGTGCGCGTGGCCTTGCGTGAGGAAGCCGAAGAACTGGTCGAAGCCTTGGCGCGTTGGTTGGCCGGCGTTGCCTTCGTCGCCGAGGCCCCATTTGCCGATGATGCCGGTGGCGTAGCCGGCGGAACGCAGCAACTCGGCCACGGTGACATCTTCGTCGCGCAGGTTGGCCATCTGATTGCCCCGCACCCGGCTATGCCCCGAGTGCAAGCCCGTCATCAGCGTGCAGCGCGAGGGAGCGCACACGGTGGAGCCGGCATAGAACTGCGTAAAGCGCATCCCCTCGGCCGCCATGCGGTCGAGCTGCGGCGTGCGAATCTTCGTTTGGCCGTAGCAGCCCAGGTCGCCCCAGCCGAGATCGTCGGCCAAGATGAAGATGATGTTCGGCCGCTGCGGCTCCGCTGCCGACACGCACTCTCCGCCAAACACAACGAGCACCGCCACGAACACGAGTGTCTGGCGGATGAACTGACACGACATGATCACCTCTTGAACTAGCGTTCGCCTGACTCCCGATACTCGCGCCACTGGAACACGAGCGCCGCCGCGAGCAAGCTGCCCAGCGCGATCGCGGCCAGCATCCATGCCCCGTCGGCTGCCGACACCGGCACGAACCACTGCTCGGGCATCGGCGTTACTCCGTGGTCGACGCCGATCTCGGCCATGATCGAGCGGCCGTAAAAGTTGACCGCCACGCGTTTCACGATGCCTGGCATGTTGCCGAGCACGAACTCGACGAACAGCGCGTACACAACCGCCAGGATCGTGGCGTGGCGGAAGCACACGGCGAACAGATGGAACAAGCCCGCATAGGCGACCGACATGCCCACCAGCGGCGCTAGGTACAAGCGAAAGGCCAGCGTGCCGATCGAGCCGGCCATCCAGCAGGCCAGCCAGTACCCGATGACGATCGAACCCACGATCAGCGGCAGCGTGGCCAAGAACTTGACCAGGATCAACAGCGGCCGCGGGATCGGCCGCAGCAGCAGGAACACGAGCGTACCGTCTTCTCGCTCGCCGCCGATGCTCGTCGTAGCGTAGGCCAGGGTGCAGATCGGCACGATGAAGCCGGCGAAGAGCGTGAACACGAACTCGCCGCTAAAGCGATCGAAGGGGTCGCCGCCGCCGTCGAACTTCCAGCGACGCAGCACGAGCACGCAGACCAACAGCGGAAACAGCACCGCGAGCGACGCGCTCGACCAGAGTAGCCGATCGAAGGTCAGCCAGAACAGCGTTCCGCAGCCACGCAGCAGTCTCACGAAACCTCCTGCTGCAAATAGTCGAACACGGCGTCGGCCCCAGCGTCGATGATCTCGAGTCGCTCGACGCGCACCGTGCTGTCGGCCGCCAGGTCGCGAACATGCGAGAACAGCTTGTTGGCCTGCCGCGTGGCGATTCGCAGCGTTTGCTTGCGGACCTCGAGCGACTCGACCTCGGACCGTTCGGCCAGCCGCGCGGCGAGCAGCCGCACCGGCTCAGCGTCGATTTCGACGAGCGTTGCCCGCTCGTCGAGCAAGCTGCGGATCTCGGCCAGAGTGCCTTGGGCCACAACGCGACCGCGGCCGATCACCAGCACCTGACCGGCCATCTTCTCGACCTCGTGCAGGATATGCGTCGACACGAGCACGGTCTTGCCGGCCTGGGCGAGTGACGTGAACAGATGCCCTAGCTCGCGGCGGCCGGAGGGGTCGATGCCGTCGAGCGGTTCGTCGAGCAGCAGCACGCTCGGGTCGTGAACCATGGCCTGCGCCAGCTTGATCCGCTGCCGCATGCCGCGGCTGTAGCCGTCGATGCGGCGATGCGCACGGTCGGTCATGCCCACGCGGGCGAGCACGTCCTCGGTGCGTCGCCGGGCGTCGCGCCGCCCATAGCCATTGAGCCGCGCCATCGTGAACACGAACTCGCGGCCGCTCATGCCGGCATAGAAGCGATCGAGATCGGGGCTGTAGCCCAGGTCGCGCTTGGCCCTGGCCGACCAAGAACGCCGCGCGCCGATGGTCACTTCGCCCAGGCTGGGCCGCAGTTGCCCGGCGGCCAGGCGCATGAGCGTCGACTTGCCGGCCCCGTTCGCGCCGAACAGAGCCGTGATGCCGGGACCGATGCGGCAGTCAATCTCGTTGACGCCGATCACCGGGCCGTAGAACTTCGTAACGTGGTCGAAGGCCAGTTCCATGGATAAGCGCTACGCCGTGGCGGCCAGCGGCCGCTGAGTAACACTATCCGCCACTTCGCGCACGATTTGGCAAGCCTGTTCCACGTCATCCCCGGTCAGGTCCAAGTGCGTGACCGCGCGAATCGCCTGCGGGCCGACGGCCATCATCCGCAGCCCGCGCGAGGCGAACTGCTCGACGAGCTGCGCCGCCGTGCTGATCGCAGGATCAACCTGGAAGATCACGATGTTGGTTTCCGGCTCGGGATGCAGTTCGAGTCCAGGGCAACTACGAATAGCCTCGGCCAGCGCGCGAGCATGGGCATGGTCGTCTTTCAGGCGCGACTGATGATGATCGACCGCGTAGTGAGCGGCCGCTGCCAGGACACCGGCCTGCCGCATACCGCCCCCCACGACCTTGCGCAAGCGACGCGCCTTGCGGATCAGGTCTGTTGGCCCCGCTAGCGCCGAACCGACCGGCGCACCGAGCCCCTTGCTGAAGCAGACGCTCACCGTCTCGAAGTGGCCGGCCCACTTCGCCAGCGGAATGCCGGTGGCCGCGGCGGCGTTCCACAGGCGAGCGCCGTCGAGATGTCTCGTCAGTCCGCGGCTCTCCGCCCAACGGCACACCTCGGCCAGTTGCTCGTAGGGATAGATCGAGCCGCCGCCGCGATTGTGCGTATTCTCCAGGCACACCGTCCGCGTGCGAACCTGATGATCGTTGTCGGGCCGCACGAGGGGCTCGAGCTGCTCGGCCGTGGGCGCCCCGAACCGCCCTTCGACGGGGCGGGCCGCGATCGCGCCGATCTGGGCGTAGCCGGATTGCTCATAGTTGTAGATGTGGCAGCCGGCGTCGCAGAGGAACTCGTCTCCACGGTTGCAATGGACCATCACGCCGAGCAGGTTCGACATAGTGCCGGAGGGGACGAAGACGGCCGTCTCCTTGCCCAGCAGCTCGGCCACGTGTCGCTCGAGCCGGTCGACCGATGGATCATCGCCGAACACGTCGTCGCCCACCTCGGCGGCGGCCATCGCCTGTCGCATGGCCGGGGTCGGACGGGTGACGGTGTCGCTGCGGAAGTCGAGGGGCATGGGCTACCGTCAGGTTTTGGGGGCGAGCGTTCGCTAGATGCCTGCAAATCGCCGCTCAGCGAGGTCCGACGGCGGATTCGTTAGCGCTCAACCTACCCGCGGCGCAGCTTCGGCGTCAAGAAACTCCCGGCGCGGGCGGCCTGCGGAAAACAGCCGTCAACGCTTGCTAGAATCAAGATCATGTGGCCGCACCCCCGAATTTCTGGCATGCGTTATCCAGGCGACCCCTTCGCAGGGCTGCCGGAGGTCGTTGCACTGCCAGAATCGCTTGAAACGGCGTCGCCGCATGCAATCGAGCAAACAACGGCCACTCGCCCACCCTCCGAGTTCCGCCAAACAGCATTCGACCGCTGGAGCCCTCGGATCGCGCTCGCGGTGGTGTCCGGATTCGCGATCGTTTGGATCGGCTGCACCGCACATTTCGCCACCGCCGTGTTCCGCTCGCAACGTTCGATTAACCGGGCAATCACTTCGCTCGAGGCCGATGGTTTTCAGGTGACACGAGAGCATGTCAATGTGCTCGTGGCCGACGGTCCCGGCACATTGTCTGCCGAGAGCGCGCGAGCCATGTGCCGCGCGGACTTCATCTACACGTACAAGCTTCGCCACAAAGGCGAGCTTGGCCCGCTGCCGGCCGAATTCGCGGCGGTGTTCGAGGTCGTCGATGTTCCGCCGTACCGCGAATACAAGAAACGGCCGAATTGGTCCAAGCTCCTGTCCGACTCGCCCTAGCTGCCCTGCAACCGCCAGAGCTCGCAGGCGTTCGCAATCACGATCGTGAGTCGCTTGGGAAAGCTCACGCGTGCGATCTGCTCGCAAGAGCCGGTGGCTCGAAAGTTCTGATTCCTTTCGATACCCCGGCCGCTGGCCGGGGTTAAATGCCAGTCGCCCAAGTGGCGGCCGGAGCCGGTCCGCTTCGTTGCAAGCCTGGTGGGCCGGTTCCGTTGTTTCTGAACTCGCGGATTGGCACGCTCCGCGAGTTTCTTGGGGGAAAGAACTCACGAGCTTTCCTCCACGCCGCCCGCTGGTTTCGGCCAGCGGGCGTTTTTCATGCGCTCGGCGACGCTCCGCCTCGCGC